>OGCH01000829.1_pt1 | contig 13889 bp, 13 predicted proteins | sample 1570111 | NCBI WGS metagenome assembly OGCH01 (sample SAMN03436243, study PRJEB24508) | hot springs metagenome | biome: Desert Springs; feature: Hot Springs; material: Water | place: USA: Great Boiling Spring, Nevada | collected 2008-12-01 | depth 0 m m | reverse complement strand
GGGCTGAACCAGCCGTGCCAGTTGCCGCCGATTCTCGCGCTGATCCAAGTAGAAACCCGTCTTGAGACCGCCGGTGGTGGGCACAAGGAAATGCAGCCCGCTCTCGGTGATAGGAATCTGCTCTGGAACCTCCCCGTACAGGATACTGGTGAAGGGTTTCAGCCCCTCCTCACGGCGCGATTCCATCTCGCTGCGCTCCAGAATGCCTGCAGGGGCTTGGGTCTCGATGAGGGCAGGCAGCCAGAGGGGTTTCAGCCGCTCCATGCCCAGCGTGCGCACCTGCAGCACGAGATAATCGGCATATCGATCCACAATCAGCCCCGGCAGCCCATCCGCCTCGCTGAACACCAAGCGGTAGGCGTCGGTCTCTTTCACCCGATGCTGGCGCAGTTGCGCAGCGGCTTCGAATCGGCGGGCGAAAAAGGCTGTATCGATGGCTTCGTCCTGCATCGTGAGTAGGCGGGCGGGGAATCGGCTGCGGGGGTTATAGGTGGCGATGCCCAGCAGTGCGCCCGCATGGTCTAGCAAGCGCACCAACCCACCATCGGTCGGGGCGCCGTCCACGCGAGCAATCTCCTCGCGTTGCACCCATGGGTAGAGATGGCGGATTTTCTTCTCGCGTCCCGCCTTCAGCCACACCGTGCCCTCTATCACATCGTGAGGATACCTTGCGGGGCAGGTGGTTCCAACCCGAAACGGCGATGGCAGAGGGGAAGATACTCGCACTCCGCGCAGTGCGGAATTGGTACAGGCTGAAGCGATTCGAAGTCGGTGTGCAGAATCTGCTGTGCCAGCTCGTCCAACAGAGTAGCGAACTCCTCCATATGCTCGGCTGTTAGTGCAACGGTTGCCTTCGTCCCTGCCCGAAGTGCGTAGATGGAAATAAGAAGCGGGCGGTCGGGATAGACATGCTGCAAGAGGAGTGCGTAGCAGTGGAGGGCGAGGTCGTCCGCCACTTGCTGCTCCGTCACGCTGGTGCGCTGGCTTTTATAATCGACGATTTCGAGCGTGCCGTCGGGATGCTCGTCGACCCGATCGAGTCGTCCGACCAGCACATAATCGCCTCGGTCCATGCGCAGTATCTTTTCGGTGAAGAGGGTGCGCGCCGTGTTGGGAGCGGCTTGCTGACGCGCGTAATAGTCGGCAATCAGCGCGTGCCCCAGTTGCTTATGTGCCTCGCTCTGTTCAGGCGTTTCGAAGCCCGCGCTGCTCCAAAGAGTTTCCAGCACAGTAGCGACCTGTTCGCGTGAGAGGGTCTCGATGCCCCCCAGCTCGTGGAACACTTGCAGCACCCGATGGAGGTTTGCACCCAACGCGAGGGTGGCATTCGGACGGCGGAAGCGTCGCCCCAGTGGTGAGAGATACGCCCAGTAATATTTCACTCGGCAGGTTAAGTAGGTCTGAAGGCGCGAGGGACTGAGGGTGGGCTTGCGCATTCATGCCTCCTTTGCAGCCTGTGGGGCGACTCGTTCGAGCGGGGCGGCTTGCAGGCGCATAGCGCCGAAGTTCGCCAGCATAAAGAGCGCCTCCACCTCCGCCAACATAAATTCGCGCGGTTGCAAAGTGAGCAGCATCAACGCGCCAAGGGGCTGCTCCGCCACCTGGATGGGGACGGTGAGTGCCGACTGGAATATGCCGGGCAGAGGCTCTTTCCGATTCTGAGGATGGTTCGGCAAATCGGGCGCGGCGAGCGGCGCATTGAACGCATAGACCCAGCCGGGCAAGCTGTAGGGCACGCTGGGATAGTGATGGAGCAGAAGCTCATCGGCAGGGCTTACACTGGCGGGCAGCAGTCGTGCCGCCTCCTCCGCGAAGTAGATAACACATCGGTCGGCAGGCACCAATCGGCGCGCGCTCTCGGTTAGCAGCGTCAACCATTCCGCTATCGTGCGCACCTCACCCAGCTTGAGCGAGACCTCATAGAGAATCGCCATATGTTGGGCACGGCGAGCAAGTTGCTCATAGAGCATCGCATGCCCCACCAGCAGGGCGATATGCCCCAGCCAGCCCATAGTGGGTTTCTGGGGGGTGAAATCGGCAGGCGCGAGCGGAAGTGGTTCGGCACGGGTTCCAAACGCCAACAACCCCAGTACGCGCCCCGCCAACATCAGCGGGAATAGCACGGTCTCTAACTCTTGATTCCCCAGCAGAGTGGTCGGATGGCTCTGCCAGTTGGCTGGTAGGATAGCGGGATCCAGCTCTTCTGCTAAGAGGGGGACGCCGTAGTGGAGAATGCAGAGCAGTCGCGTCTTGTCCTCGTTATAGAGCCAGATGCCGCCGGCAAGGGGGGCGATGGCTCGCAGCAGCGGTTCCACAGCGTCCAGCACGCGCTGCAGGCTGAACTCCTCACCCAGCTGCTCTGGCAGTCGATGAAGCCATTCCCGTTCAAGTTCGTGCCTTTCGAGGTCGCGTCGAAGCTGATAGAGGTGAAGCCCCAGGGTGAAGAGGGGAGCGATTTGGGTGAGGAGTGCTTCATCGCTTTCGGTGAAGGGTTCGTGCGAGCGACGATTGACCAGTACGAGGGCGGCGCCTGTCAAGCCGGGCAGGGGCACACCAATCCCGGAATGCAGCCCGCGAAAGCCGCGGCGCAGCCCACGCGAGTGCGGCTCATGCTCACCCGAATCATAGAAACGCCAAATCTGGCGCTTCTGCAGCAGGTCATCCAGCACGGTCTCTTCGGGGCGCAAGCGCAAGCCGTGCAACTCCTCTTCGCCCTGCCCGCTCACCAGCGCGAAATCGATTCCCTCAACTCCAGCCGTCGCAGGCAGGATGAGAAGGGCGGTACGCGCCGCAGCCCGCCTGCGCAGCCACTCCAGCGCACTCTTCAGCAGCACAAGCGGGTCTGCGCCACTCTGCAGAGGGCGCAGCCAGCTCTCCCATTCGGACAGCCCTATCGGCGATGGTGCCACGCTAACCTTATTGTACCTTTATTCGCCTCGCGAGCCGAAATTGAACAACACAATCAAGAGGTCCTGATCGTCCACATAGGCATCGCCCGTAAGGTCTAAATCGGGATTCCATGTGTCAAACGCCATCAGAATCGTTAGCAAATCCTCATCATCCACCACGCTGTCGCCATTTAGGTCGCCATTCCCCAGCACCACATGCACATAGCCGGGCGAATCGGTTTCGATGTGGACATTCGGCACGGTGGCGGGCAAGGAATGGCGCAGCCGTACCTTGATGTCATGGGGTCCCACCGGCGTTCCTGATAGGAAGAAGTTGCCGTTTGCGTCCAGAGGCGCAATCATCTCATATTTGAGCTCCCCCTCTTGATAGAACTGCACGACCGCCTCCAACCCGTCATAGCTACTATTCCAGCCTTGCAGCTCGGTGCCACCCATCAGGAAGCCGCTCATCGGACCGAAGGCAATGAGCTGCCCACTCTGGTTTATTACATAGACCGTGCCATCGGCGCCGATGGCGGGCGATGCATAGGGATTTGCCGAGCCAATGCCTACCCGCCAGCGCGACAACCCGTTGGCACGGCTGACAGCATGAAGTGTTACCCCATTACTCCCGACCACATAGACCGTGCCATCTGAGCCAATTGCTGGGGATGAAGCCAGTACTCCCACACCAGCACGCCAGAGGAGGGTGCCGGACAGCGTGTGTCGGCGCAGCTCGCCGGATCGGGAAGCAAACACGACAGCATCGGTGTCCACCGCAGGACCGCTCTCGAAAATGTTGGTGGTTAGCACAATCCACTGCAGCGCTCCGGAGGTGTCGACACTCCGAAAGGTGTAATCCCATGAGCCAAAAAAGAGGCGATTGCCACTGCGGGCGATGGTGCCCCAGACAGGATAAAAGGTCGGAAATCGCCACAGAAGGGTGCCATTTGGGCGCACCGCGTTGAGATAGTTCGCCGAGCCGACATAGATGGTGCCATCTTCGCCAAAGCAGGGCGTGCTGTTCGCTTCCCAATCGAGATAGAGCCGCCAAGCAACAGTGCCATCAGGATTGATGCAGTAGAGATAGCCGCCGGGCGTCTGTCCATTCGTGACATAGATGCGCCCATCGGGTCCAATAGCGGGTGAGGAGCGTACCTCGGTTCCGCCCAAATAAAGACTCCAGCGCACCGTGCCGTTGGGATTCAAGGCAATCAGAAGCGCGTCGTTCGGATTGCCAATTACATAGATGGTGCCATCGACTCCGATCGCAGGAGTGCAAAACGGCACACTGATACCAGCCGACCACCGCCAGCGTCGAGTGCCGTTCGGATTCACAGCATCCACCCCTGCCGCCGTTGGAACATAGATGGTGCCGTCAGCGGCAACAGCAGGTGAAGCAAAAGTGCGGCTATTGGCGCTGTAAGTCCATCGTACACTTCCATTGGTTGGTGCGCCCAGCGTAGTGCGTCGACTGTTCTGATAATCCCGCCCCAACGAGGGCCAAGGCGCACCGGGCTGCAGCTGGCTCCAACCCATACCTTGCAACGCGCACGCAATCAGACCAATCCCTATCCATCTCCACTGGCTCATCGCTTGACCCCTTTTCCCTCTCTTATTATACACCATCTTGCCTGACAAGTCTCCTGCAAAAAGTGATGGAGTGGGTATACTTGGGGCGGATGGAGAAGGTGATTCTGGCGGCGCCACGGGGGTTCTGCGCAGGGGTTGCCTACGCAATCGAGGTGGTGGAGCTGGCACTCAAAGCGTTCGGCACACCGCTCTATGTGCGTCATGCGATTGTGCATAACGAGCATGTGGTGCGCTCCTTTGAGCGGCGGGGGGTTATCTTCGTGGAAGATTTGACGGAAGTGCCGCCCGGAGCCACCGTGGTCTTCAGTGCGCATGGCGTCCCGCCAGCCGTGCGCCAGCAGGCTGCTGAACGAGGCTTGAGGGTCATCGACGCCACCTGCCCGCTGGTGAGCAAAGTGCATCGCGAAATCACCCGCTTCGCCCGACAGGGCTATCACATCCTCTATATTGGGCATCGCGGGCATGTGGAAGCCATCGGCAGCATGGGACACGCGCCCGAACAGATTACCCTCGTCGAGAGCGTGGAGGAGGCAGAGCAGGTGGAGGTGCCACCCGACCGCCCGCTCGCTGTCGCCACCCAGACGACCCTCAGCGTGGACGAGGTAAACGCCATCCTGCAGGTGCTACGCCGTCGATTCCCCCAAATTGAGCTGCCGCGTAAGGACGATATCTGCTATGCCACCACCAATCGGCAGGCGGCGGTCAAGGCGCTCGCCCAGCGGTCCGACATGGTGCTGGTTGTGGGCAGCCGTGCCAGCAGCAACTCGAACCGTCTGCGCGAGGTGGCAGAGGCACAGGGCGTGCCTGCCTATCTCCTCTTGGAGCCAGACGAGGTGCAGCCCGAATGGGTGCAACGCTATCGCGTGATTGGCGTCACCAGCGGTGCCTCCACACCTGAGCAGTCGACAGAAGCCATCGTGGGCGAGCTGCTGCGCTACAGCCCCAACGCAACCGTTGAAACGCTCCAGCTGATGGAGGAGCATATCGAGTTCATCCCGCCCCGCACGCTTATTGCGCAAGCCGAAGCCGCTGGATCGGCATAGGAGGCACTATGCGTCGTTATCTGTCGCTCTACCTAGTAGGGCTAACTGCGCTTTTGTTGGGCTTGTGCATCGTGATCCCCATGCTGATACGCCTGCCCGACATCCAAATCCCGCCACGACGCTATCCTGTGCCCAACACCTATGACTACTATAAACGGCTGGGCGACGCCGCGTCTCAGCTGCGTCGTTCCGACCCGAAGTTGGAAGCGTTGCTGGGTTATAGACCTTCCCACCGGAGGTTCCATAATGCCAGCGAGTACGCCTATCTACAGCGAGCGTTTGCACCTTTCCTGAAGGAGTATCGTCGCCACCTGAATCAGCCATGCGTGGTGGTGCTGGAATACGACCTGAACTATCCATTGACCGAGCTGGCCGGCTTTCGCGATATGGCGTGTGCGGAGCGGTTTCTGATGGATTACGAGCTGCGCCATGGACGCTCATCCTCTGCCTTGGAACGCTTCGATTCCATGACTCGATTCAGTCAGCAGATTCGGAATGAAGGCGGGCTGATTCACCTTCTGGGGGGCATCGCTATCACCAGCCTGGTGATGGAACCCCTCACCGAGCATTTTGCAGCCCTTGATTCCGCCGCCTTAGAGCGTTTAGTCGCCATTTGCCGGCAATATGAGCAGGCGCGCATGCCGCTTGTGGAAAGCGTGCAGGTCGAGCGATATTTCGGGCTTAGCGTGATTCAGCAGCTGCGCGAGGGCACACTTCCCATCGATCAGGATATCCTCGGTTCCAAACCTCCTCTTTCGATACGCGTTCCCTTTATCCGAAAACTGGTCTACCCCGCGGCGCTGAAAGGATATGACGATTACATGAAGCGCGTGATTGCCGAAACTCGGAAGCCGCCGTGGCAGCGCCATGCGGTGAACCCACCGAAGTCGCTGAGTGCGCGTCTTTTCGTGGATATACTGTCGCCCGATTTCGAGCCGATCTGGCACAAGGAGGCGATGGAGATGGCGCGGATGCGCTTACTGGGTTGCGCAGCAGCCATTCGCCTCCACAAACTGCGCACCGGTCGCTACCCTGCTCGGCTGGAGGAACTGAACCTCGGCTCGATGGCAATCGACCCCTTCACAGGTCAGCCATTTCGCTACAAGACCGACCCGCGCAAGGGCTTCCTGCTCTATTCGGTGGGTCAAGACAAACGAGATGACAGCGGTTGGCGCATGCCTGACCATCAGACAACGGGTGGGGACATCAGCGTTATCCCCTATCGCCCGTCGCAGTCTGCCACAAGCTCAGGTCAAAGCGCGCCGCTGGGTGAACCTGCCTGGTTGCGCTGAGTCAGAACGAGTCGGCAGGGAGGAAGAGCGCGGGGCGCGGCGGATAGCGCTTTTTAAGCGCCTCGGACAGGTTGGACATGTCAGACAAGTCAGACATGTCAGACAAGTCAGACATGTCCGAGGCACCATACAACCCAAACAGTAGGCGCAGCGATTGAGCCACACTGAGCGGCTCTAAGGCTGCAGGTGGGGGCGCACCGCTCAACTGCTCAAAAGCTTTCCACAGCCGCTCGCGTCGCCCCACTCGCACCATCGGATGATGCTGAACGACGAATTGCAAAGAGGGCAGCAGGGGTTTCAGGAATCGCGCCGTTTCAGGCAACGACACGAACCATCGAATCGACTCGGCACCCGCTTGCAGTGCCATGTTATTCACAAAGCTCACGAAGGCGGTGATAATCTCTGGCTCCCACGAGTCTATTCCCATCTCGGTTAGGGAAATCGCTTCTACCTGGCGGGAGCCGTCATCGGTGCGGCGATAGTGGGTTTCAATTGCCAGATAGCCCAGTGGCTCACCTGCGCACTCGGCGATATAAAAGCTGCGACGCCACGACTCGTCATCCCAGCGCAACCAAATGCGCCAGTAGGCTTCGTCTCGAATCACGGTGAAAGGGTGATGGGCATAGGTGCGCTCATGCCAGCGCTGCACTTGCGGCAGATCGGCAGGCTCGGCAGTGCGAAATCGCCAATCGCTGGCAAGGGGCATCGGCTGTGGAGCGGAGACAGGCAGCGGGAGGGCAAGCGTTTCCCAGCCCAGCCGTGCATAGAAGTCGTGAATGCCCGTGAAAAGCAGCCCGAAAAGGAAATCTTCTGAGTCGATGACCTCGTGCGCCTCCTGCATCAGGTGTGAGGCAAAGCCACGCCCCCGATAGTCGGGTAAGGTGGCCACATTGGCGATGCCTGCCATCCAGACGCACTGCCCATTCAGGCGCATCGGGCGACGCACAATCTGAACAGCTGCCACCAGCTGCCCGTCCAGCTCACATACGCGCGTGTAGTCGGGTTTCCAAAATGGGTCTTCGAAGTAGCGAACGAAATAGTCTTCGCCAGGCGAGAAGACCCGTGTCCACAGTTGCAGGCAGAGCGGTTGCTCGTGAGGTTGTAGGGTGCGAAAGAGGGGCTTCATCCCTCACCAAACTCCTCTTGAAGCTCCTCACCCGCTTCGAACAGGTCGTCCCCAATTAGGCGTTTGCGCTCCTCGGCTGCCAGGTCTTCCAACCCCACCTCGCCCTCCACGAAGGCGATATCCTCATCGCCCTGCACAGCGATACGCTCCTCCTCATCTTCTGCGATAGGCAGCGGGAACCACTGCTGCGGATTCACCTTGCGGCAGTTGTCGCACACAAAGCGAATCCGCACCGATGCCATCCATAGGGGCAGCTTCTCCATCGGTTTGCCGCATTCGGAACAGGTAATCATCGGATTGTCGCCTCCTGTTGACTGCTGGTTGGCTGGTTGGCTTGCTTCGCTTTTTGCTCTTCCAGTTCGCGCAGATATTGGCGGTGCGAGAGGATGCCGTTGATGAGCATAATCACTGCTGCCAGCAAGTAGAGCCATGCCAGCCGCGGGTCCACATCCTGACCCGGGTCGGCAATCGCCTCATTCCCGCGCGCCAGTCCAATCAGCCCAATCACCGCCAAGATGAGCGCAATCCAGAAATCGGTCTTTTTCCACCAGCCCATAGCGGATAGGTATTATACCTCGCCACGCGTTTCTGCTTCTAACCGTTGCAGCAAGGTTTCGAGGCGCATCTGTCCCAGATCGCCGGCTTCGCGGCTGCGCACGGCAACCTGCTGGGTCTCCGCCTCCTTATCTCCTATGATGAGCATATAGGGCACCTTCTGGGTCTGATGGTAGCGGATTTTGTAGCCAAGCGTCTCGCGTCGTGCGTCCAGCTCGGCGCGATAGCCCGCCTCGCGCAGGCGTTCGTACACTTGTCGCGCATACTCCAGATGGCGATCGGCTATTGGCAGAATGGCGAGCTGCACAGGGGCAAGCCAGAGGGGAAAAGCACCCGCATAATGCTCAATCAGAAAGCCCATCATGCGCTCGAATGAGCCAATCGGTGCGCGATGGATAATCACGGGACGGTGTGGCTTGCCATCCTCGCCCGTGTATTCCAGGTCGAAGCGGTGCGCCATCAGGAAATCGAGCTGCACAGTGGAGATAGTCCATTCGCGACCGAGGCAGTCGCGCACCTCCACATCGAGCTTGGGTCCGTAGAACGCGGCTTCACCCCGCACCGCCACATACTCCAGCCCCAGCTCGTCTAATGCGTCGCGCAGCGCCGCTTCAGCCGTCTCCCACATCTGGTCATCGTCGATATACTTCTCCTTGTTGTCGGGGTCGCGCAGCGAGAGGCGATACCAGAAGTCGGTCAGGTTCAGTCGCTTGTACACTGTTTGGATGAGTTCGATGTTGTGTTGCACCTCGGCTTTGATCTGTTCTGGTCGCAGGAAGACATGGGCGTCGTTGATGGTGAAGCAGCGCACACGGATTAGCCCCGCCAGCTCGCCGCTCTTCTCGTAGCGGTAGACCGTACCCAGCTCCGCGATGCGCAAGGGCAGGTCGCGATAGGAGCGCGGCTCCGATTTATAAATCAGGAAGTGGTGCGGGCAGTTCATCGGACGCAGAATCAGCTCCTCACCGTCCTCGAACACCATCGGCGGGTACATCGAGTCTTTATAGTAAGGGTAGTGTCCGCTGGTGCGATAGAGATTTAGGTTGGCGATTTCGGGCGTGCGCACATGCAAGTAGCCCGCCTTGAGTTCCTGTTGCAGGATAAATTCCTCCAGCACGCGCCGTATCGTGGCGCCCTTCGGCAGCAGCATCGGCAGTCCCGGTCCCACTTCGGGGCTAATCATAAAGAGTCCCAGCTCGCGTCCTAATTTGCGATGGTCGCGCCGCTTCGCCTCCTCCAGCCGATGGAGGTAATCCTGCAGTTCCTCCTCCGTGAAGAAGGCAGTGCCGTAGATGCGCGTGAGCATCTTATTGCGCTCGTCGCCACGCCAATACGCACCTGCGATGGAAAGCAACTTGAAATGCTTAATCTCGCTTGTGTTCTGCACATGGGGACCGCGGCACAGGTCGATGAAATCGCCTTGCTGATAGAAGCTGATGGTCTCGCCTTCAGGGATGGCGTCCAGCAGTTCCAGTTTGTAGGGAACTTGCCCGATTTTCTCGATAAGTTGGCGTGCCTCCTCGCGCGAGGTTTCGATGCGCACGATGTCGAGATTCCGCGCGGCAATCTCGCGCATGCGCTCCTCGATGCGCGCTAGGTCCTCTTCGCCAATTGGCTGAGGCAGGTCGAAGTCGTAATAGAAACCGTTCTCGATGGGCGGTCCGATGCCCAGTTTCGTACCCGGATAGAGTTCCAGCACCGCCTGCGCCAGCAGATGCGCTGCTGAATGCCTCAACCGATAGAGTGGACTGTCGGGATAGTCGTACTTCATACGGGGAGATTATACCCATTAGGACACATTTTGTCAAAGGCGGATGAGAGGGTGTTCGAAAACGGGCGGGATTTAGTCCAAGCTCCAAAGCACGCCGTAGCGCACGCCATAGGTGCTGATGCGTACCCAGCCAAGCTGGAGGGCGGCAAGCGCATGCACCAGAATCAGCGCGCCTATATGCAGCACGGGTGCGCGCCCCGCTTCCACGCCGGGCAGGCGTGCTCGCTCCTCATCCCGAAGGTCTAACAGCAGATTCAGCAGTTTTTGCAGGGTGAAAAAGCCCAGTTCGCTCCCGTGAATTTCGGGGATGGTGGCGGGTGTATCGGATAGTCCATGCCAGAGCAACGCCAGATTCACACCTGTGCCACCTACCGACACGCACTGGGCTGGGGTTGGGAGATGCTTTAGGAAGCGGAATTGCCGTTCTAACCATCTGGAAACACGCTCAATCTCCTTCGGGTGCGGTGGATTGGAGGGCGCCATCTGTTCCCGTAAGGTGAGCGCGCCCAGCGGCAGGCTGTGCCAGCGCAGCTTCGAAGTGTCCCGACAAGGCGGACCGTAGACCAGCTCCACGCTGCCGCCGCCGATATCGATCACCAGCCATGCCGCTTCCTCTTTCTCCACATACTCGCTCTGCTGACCGCCGTTCACTGAGAATCGGGGTCGGGCAAAGGGCACACACTCCATGCCATACGCATCGAACTCACCGTTGGCAGCCTCTTCTGGCTCGTGAGGTCGCAGCTCCGTCGTGCCGTATTGCCCCATCGCAGGGTCTAACGCAACGGAGAGGAAGCTCATCTCGGCTTCCTCGCGCTCGCTGAGGATGCGCACGGGGCATCCGCGCTCCTGCAGGGGCTGCAGCAATATCTCAGGGTTGGTCGCCTTGCGCACCACGGCGGTGGCGACCGCCTGAATCCTCTCCACCTCCATCTGCTGGCAGAGGGCGAGGTATGCCTCGATAGCGTCGAGGGTGCGCTGTACCGCGCGCGGCTTGAGCGTTCGGTCGGGCTCGAAGCCTTCGCCCAGCCGCGTGATAGCAGCTTGATCGGTCAGCACATGCCAGCCTTCAGGCGTGCGCTCCCCAATCAGCAGCAGCACCGAATTGGAGCCGATGTCCAGGATTGCCGCTTTCATGCTCGATGTCTGACTTGTCTGCCTGGTCGGATGGGGCCCCCCCCTAGCTAAATCTCCCAGTGGGCAGCGCGCACTTCGGGCAGCTGCAACAGGTCATGCAGCACGCGGTCGGGGCGGGTCTCCTTCAAAGGGCTGACCTGCAGGGCGAACACGCGCGTACCAGGCACCTCCGGGAACTCCTGCCGAAATGCTTGCAGCTCGCACCTGTGTCGCGCCAGCACCCCAAATACCGTCTCCAGCCCCGCGTTCGCCTCTACCGTGACCCACAGCGTGGGTGCTGCGCTCGCCCGATGGATTGCCTCCTCGGGAATGCGGAGCCCCACCAGCACGCCATAGGAGAGCAGCGTGGCAATCAACGCTATCAGATAGTAGCGCAGCTCCCCCATCCCGACCGTCATGCCAATTGCAACCACCGCCCACAGGCTCGCCGCCGTGGTCAGCCCGCGCACGATACTGCCCTGCCGCAGAATCGTGCCCGCCCCGATAAAGCCGATACCGCTCACAATCTGCGCCGCAATGCGCGACGGATCTGAAATCGGATAACCAAAGCTGCGCGAGAGAATCATCATCAAAGTTGCCCCCAAGCAGAGCAGCACATGGGTGCGAATACCTGCAGGACGACCACGCCGCTCCCGCTCCCAGCCAATTAGACTGCTCAGCAGAATCGCCAGAATCAGCTGAGCCGTCACATGCGCCAGTTCACGCCATTCCGCCGCGCTCACCGCTGCGAGTATACCCCTTGCGCCAGCCCAGTTGTAGCGCGATGAGCAGACTCATCCCAGCCACCATCGCCGCAAGCCACCCTGCCGGGAACTGTCCCGCCGCCAGACCCGCACTCGTCGGTCCCAGCACATAGCCCAGCGAATAGAAGGCATAGAGGAGCGCAAACGCCGTACCCCGCTGGTGTGCCTCCACACCCTCATAAGTCAGCAGATGCACAGCGGGGAAGCAGAGACCGAAGCTTATCCCGAACAGCAGCACCGCGCATAATGCCCCCAACGGCAGGCTCAAACCCTCCAGCACGACCGACCCCACCCCCATCAGCCCCAGACCCAGCATTGCGCGTGCCCGCGCGCCACCCAACATCCCTCGACGGCGCACCACCAGCATCACACCTATCGCTATCAGGGCAAACAAGCCGAACATTCGCCCCCGATACGCCGCCTCATAACCCGCTTGCTGCAACATCACGGGCAGCCGATAGGTCAGCATGCCCATGCCAAAGGTCAGCCCGAAGGTCAGCAGAAAGTTCGACCACATGGTGGGCAGACGCAACACCTGCAGGGGGTGAATCGACTCGCTGCGCGGCGGGCGATACGACTCGGCAGGCAACCCCAGCCATGCGATAATCCCCGTCAACCCCATCAGCAAGGCGACACCCATAAATAGCGCCCGCTCGCCGTACCGATCGGCTATCATGCCTCCTAAGGGGGGCGCCACCAGCGCGACCAGCCCAATAATCGCCCCCGTGCGCCCCATCGCCCACACCCGATTCGCGTGCCCATGCTCACCTATCAGCACGAACATCGCGGGGATGAACACCGCGCTGCTGGCACCATGCAGTGACCGCACCAGCAGCAACATTTCAGGGGAAGAAACCATCCCATAAAGGGCAATAAGGGCGGCAGCTACCATCAGGCTCAGTGCCATTGGTAGCCTTCGCCCAAGCCGATCCAGCAACACGCCCGACCCGACACTGGCAAGCAGGTTCGCCAGCGAGTAGACACCGAGAATAAACCCCGCTTGCGCTTCGCTGGCGCCCAGCTGCCGTGCATAGGGTGCCAGCACGGGCAGCATCGCAAAAGTGTCCAAAAACGCCACCAGTGCCACCAGATTCAGCATGCCCGGCACCCCATGCCGCTGCCCATTCCCTTCCATCCGCACGCCATAGGATACCTAAGTCCCCTCATAACCCCGTCCCGTTCCATCCATCAACACCAGCGGCTTCCCCAACGGCTCGACCGTTACCCGACGCCCATTAGCGCGCCTGATGAGGAAGAACCGGGTACAATTGCTTGGGTGAACTATGTGGGCAGGCGTGCGCCCTATTGAGGCTGGCGATGCGAGCGGACAGCGGTGATTGGATGGCGCAAGCTAAGCGCGACCTCGAAAGTGCCGAGTGGGCAATGCGAGGGGGTTATTATGAGTGGGCGTGCTTCATGTGTCAGCAAGCCGCCGAGAAAGCGCTCAAGGCGGTTTATGTGGAGCGTGGCGCAGAGGTCTGGGGACACTCGGTGCGCCATATGTTGCGCGGGCTCCAAGCGGAGATTGACCCTGCCGCCTATGCAAGCCTCGATGACTGCGCTCGCGACTTAGACACCTCCTACATCCCGACACACTATCCCGACACCCAAAATGGAGGCGTTCCCTATGAGGTCTACCAGTCAACCGACGCGCATCGCGCCCTCGCTTGTGCGCAAAGAATCGTTCGGCTCTGTGACGATTTACTGGCTGGATCGTGAGGCGGCGCGTCAGCAGGTGCGCACC
>OGCH01000825.1_pt1 | contig 13955 bp, 11 predicted proteins | sample 1570111 | NCBI WGS metagenome assembly OGCH01 (sample SAMN03436243, study PRJEB24508) | hot springs metagenome | biome: Desert Springs; feature: Hot Springs; material: Water | place: USA: Great Boiling Spring, Nevada | collected 2008-12-01 | depth 0 m m | reverse complement strand
GCCCACGCCCCAGCCGCCCCCGCGCCAAATAGACCTGCGCGATTGCGGCATACTTTTTTGGAGCGTACATGGTCAATCTGGAGCAGATTATTCGGCAGTTGGGCGAGGCGTTCGAGCCAGCCCAGCGAGAAAAAATTGCATTGACGCTTTATGAGTTGACACAATCGCTCTACGAGCGTCAGCTCATTCAGCACATCGACGCCCTCAGTGCGCAGTTGCGCCAGTTCGAACAGCGGATGAGTGAGCGGTTCGACGCCTTGACAGAACAGACCCGGCGGAATACCGAAGCAATCGCCGCGCTGTCACAACAAACCCAGCGCAATACCGAAGCCATCGCCGCCCTGCAAGAGCAAACGCGGCGCAACGCAGAGGCAATTGCTGCCTTATCCGAGCAGACCCAGCGCAATACGGAAGCGATTGCACGCCATGAAGCCATCCTCGAGCGGCATAGTGAGCTGATTGCCGAGAATAGCCGAGCTATTCGCTCTCTGCAGGAATCGATAGAGCAAATGCGCCAGCATTTCACCGAGCGTATCGACGCGCTGGAACGGGCGATGGAGGCGATGCGCCAGCACTTCACCGAGCGTATCGATGCGCTCGAAAGGCACTTCACCGAGCGTATCGACGCGCTGGAGCGGGCGATGGAGCAGATGCGGCAGCATTTTACCGAGCGTATCGATGCGCTGGAGCAGCATTTCACGAAGCGTATCGACGCGCTGGAACGGCATTTCACGCGGCGCATCGACCGTTTGGAAAAGCGGGTGGACGATTTGGCAAAGCAGGTTGGTGGACTGGCGACAACAGTTGGCTACACGCTGGAGAATGAGGCATACAAAGCCCTGCCCGCCTTGCTACTGCGTGACCATGGGCTGCAGGTGATTGGTAGGCTGAAGCGGGGCTATGCCATCGATGCGGAGGGCAACGCCTATGCGGTCAATATCCTCGGAGAAGCCCAGCGGGATGGGCAGCGGCTGACCATCATCGGCGAAAGCAAGGCGCAGCTGTCCAAGCAGGAGATCGATCGCTTTTTGCGCCGCAAGCTGAGACCGTTGCAGCGCATCTACGGCACAGTTTTCCCAATCATCGTCACCCATATGACCACCAGCCCCGATGTGGAGCGCTACGCTCACGAGAAGGGAGTCGCTGTTTACTACTCCTATGACTTCTGACCACGATGGAGCGCGTTAACCAATACCTACTGGTGCTGGGTTTGCTGCTCTCATCGGCGGTGGCGGGTCGTGTCGCATTTGAGCGCTGGCGCATTGAGGCACGCAATCGCTCGGTGGAGCTGGTTCTGGACTATCCCGAAGTGGCAGCGCTGGCAGCGTCGGAAGGCAAGACGGTTGCCGAGTGGCTGCGTGGTTTTTCTATTCCGCTTTCGGTCGCCCTGATGGAAGGCACATTACAGGAGTGGGGCGCACGCTATGAAGCCAGTTCAGGTCCGCTCTATGTGCTGACACCAGAGCGTTATCGCCAAGCAAAGGCAGCCCTTGCACTCAAAGCCCGCGTGGAACTCAAGCCACCTGCGCACACACCCTATGTGACGGTTCAATCCACTGAGGGGGCACGCTTTGCGGTGGTCGGCGACCCCGACCAGATAGCGCAGTTGGGGTTAGGCTTAGATCCTTTGCAGGTGCGGGCTGTGCAGGCAGGTGGAGCGCAGGTAGTGGCACGGCTCTACAACTTTCCGGGCGTGAATGCGTTCGCCATTCGGGGTATGATGCAGCAGCTACATGGGCAGGGTGCGACGCTGCTGGTGTTCGCTGCCGACCAGGTGCTGGGCTATCGGCAGGCGATGGAGGCGACGGCGCAGGCGTTGCGCACCTTTCGGATGCGCTACGGCTCGGTGGAGTTCGGCAAGCAGGTGGGCGACGCCGCGCTCAGTCGGCTCATTCCCGAACGGACGGTGCGCTTGCACAGCGTGAGTGCCGCCGAAGCCCTGCAGATGACACCCACCGAACTGGTGGAGCGATTTGAGCGCGCAGCCCAAGAGCGCAATATTCGCGTGCTTTATGTTCGGCTGGGTGCGGGGGATACGGCGCAGATGCGGGCGCTGATTCAGTCGCTAACGGAAGCGTTATCCCGCTCTGGGTTCACGATTCGGGCAGGCGGGGCGCGCCCCTTTGAGCCGCTGGAACCGCTTGTTTGGATGTTTCCCCTTGTGGGGCTGGGTGTGGGCGTGCTAACAGGCTGGTTGCTGTGGCAGCTGCGGGCAAATGGCTGGAGCGTGTGGCTACCGTTGTCGATGGGGATAGCGTTCGCCTTGCTGTGCTGGCTACCGCTGGGTAGGAAGTTGGTGGCGTTGTGCGCTGCCGTGCTGTTCCCGACAGTAGGGCTTATTATGCTGCCCGCCATCGCGCCCTCACCCACTCCCTCCCTTTCTGTTAGTGGCGCGATATGGCGCATTTGTGGGCTGCTTGCCTTCGCGTTTGGCTGGAGCTTGATGGGCGCGCTGCATATCGTGGGCTTGCTGGCAGGCACGGCTTTTCTGGTGAAAGCGGATCAGTTTGTGGGCATCAAATTAGCGCATGTGTTGCCGATGCTACTGGTGGGCGCGTTCTATGCTGCTTATAGTGTGGGTGGCTGGGATTTCTGGCGGCGGTGGCTGAATCAGCCCGTGTTTTGGTGGCAGGCGGGGGTCGCGCTGGTGGTGCTGCTGGCGGTGGTGCTGATGCTGCTGCGCACGGGCAACGAGGTGCCGGGGGTGGTCTCCGATATCGAGTTGCGCCTTCGTGCGCTGCTGGAGAACTTGATGAATGTGCGCCCGCGCACGAAGGAGTTTCTAATTGGGCATCCGGCGTTGGTGCTGGCGCTCACGCTGCTGATTCGGGATCGTCGCGCGTGGCTCCCGCTTGCGATGCTGTTGGGTGCGATAGGGCAGGTGTCGGTGGTGAACACCTTTTGCCACCTGCACTCGCCCCTTGCGGTGTCGCTGCTGCGGGTGGCTTGGGGTGCGGGGCTTGGGATTGCGCTGGGGTTTAGTATACTGGCAGTGTGGGGTCTACTTCTTGCGCGTAGGCGTTGATACCGCCCGTGAGGTTTTTCACTCGTGCGAACCCCATCGCGCGCAACAGGCGCGTAATCTGCGCGCTACGCCCGCCTGAACGGCACATCACCACGATTTCGTCGGCGGGATTCAGCTCATGCACGCGCTCTGGCACCTGCCCCATCGGGATATGAATCGCCTCTGGCAGGCGGCTAATCTCCAGTTCGAACGGCTCGCGTACATCGAGAATCACGATTCGCTCGCCGCGCTCCAGCCGCGCCTTCAACTCGGTCGGCGTGATGGATGGCAGCTCATCGGTTGTGGGTCGTTCCTCGCCGCGCACGCCGCAGAATTCGGCGTAGTCGATTAGCTCGCGTATAGTGGGGTTCTCGCCACAGAGGGGGCAGTGGGGGTCTTTGCGCAGTTTCAGCTCGCGCCAGCGCATCTGCAGCGCGTCGAGCAGCAGCAGTCGCCCAATAAGTGGTTCGCCTTTGCCCAGAATGAGCTTGATGGTCTCCGTCGCCTGCACCAGCCCGATCAGCCCTGGCAGGATGCCCAGCACGCCACCTTCCGCACAGCTGGGCACCAGCCCTGGCGGCGGTGGTTCGGGATAGAGACAGCGATAGCAGGGTCCATGCGGTGCCCAGAAGACCGATGCCTGCCCCTCAAAGCGGAAGATGCTGCCGTACACATTCGGCTTGCCCAGCAGCACGCAGGCGTCGTTCACCAAGTAGCGTGTCGGGAAGTTATCGGTGCCATCGACAATCACATCGAAGTCGCGCATAATGTCCAGCGCGTTCTCGGAGGTGAGGCGCGTCTCGAACGGGATGACATGCACAAAGGGGTTAATCGCCTGAATCTTTTCGGCGGCGGATTGCAGCTTAGGGCGTCCCACATCGGGGGTGAAATGGATAATCTGCCGCTGCAAGTTGGTGTAGTCGACTTGGTCGAAATCGACCAACCCGATGGTGCCAACGCCGGCGGCGGCAAGGTACATGGCGATTGGGGAGCCAAGTCCGCCTGCACCAACCAGTAGCACGCGCGCCGCCTTCAGCCGTTTCTGCCCCTCCATCGTGACTTCGGGCATAATGAGGTGGCGACTATAGCGCAGCACCTCCTCCTGCGACAGGGTGATGGCTTGCAGGCGGGCGTCATCGATGAGGCTGCCAATTTGCTCTTGCATCGGCACCTCGGTCGTACCGCCTGCCACTGAGGGGATAATCGTCAGTTCATCCCCCTCTTTGAGGGGTGTGTCCAGCCCTTGCAGGTAGCGCACATCCTCATCGCCCAGATAGAGATTGATGAAGCTGCGCAGGCGTCCCTCCTCGTTGAACAGGTGCGGTTTCAGCTTCGGGAAGCGCTCCACCAATTGCTGGATTGCCTCCCCGACGGTGGACGCCTCCACCTGCAGGCTCGTCTGGTTCTCTGTGTAAGCTCTGAGTGCCGTTGGGATGATAATCGTTGGCATGGTTTTCCTCCTATTTCAGGGATTCGGATGGGTCGGACGAGTCGGACCGGTCGGACAGGTCGGACAAGTCAGAGAAGTCGGATGGTTCGGATGGGCGCGCGCTTAGGGAAGTGGTTGCCGTTTTGAGTGCCTCTTCGAGCGTATGCCATGGCAGGGTGGCGCATTTGACGCGCACGGGGAATCGGCTCACGCCCGCGAGCGCACTCAAATCGCCCATCTCCTCTGGGTCTGGGGGGCTTTCGCCCCGTATCATGGCGTACACCTTCTGAATGAGCGCGTGAGCTTCGGGCAGCGTTTTGCCTCGCACGGCTTCCACCAGCATCGAGGCGGAGGCTTGGCTGATGGAGCAGCCGCGTCCGCTGAAGCGGATGTCGCTGATGCGCCCATCCTCCACGCGCAACTCGATTATCACCTCATCACCACAAAGTGGGTTCGCGCCTTCCTGATGGATTTTCGGCTCCTCCAGGGTGCCGCGCCCCCGCGGATGGCGATAGTGATCCAGAATAATCTCTTGATACAGTTCGTCTATCATGGCTCGGACAGGTCAGACAAGTCAGACAGGTCAGACAAGTCGGACATGTCAGACATTAAAAACTTGCCGTACATAGTGCAGCCCCTCGATGAGCGCGTCGATATGGTCGGTGTCGTTGTAGAGGGCAAGGCTGGCGCGCGCCGTGGCGGGTACTCCCAGCCGCTCGCCAAGCGGATGGGCACAGTGATGCCCCGAACGGATAGCGATATCGCGCGAATCGAGAATGGTAGCGATATCGTGCGGGTGGATGTCCGCCAGCGTGAAGGCGAAGATGCCTGCTCGGTCAGGCTGCGGACCATACAGGCGCAGGTCGGGCACCTCCTGCAGCCGCTGCAGGGCGTATTGGGTTAGGGCATGCTCTTGGGCGGCGATGCGCTCACGCCCGATGGCGTCGATGAAATCGAGCGCAGCATGCAGTCCGATCGCTTCGGCAATCGCGGGCGTGCCCGCCTCAAAGCGTGACGGCACCTCCGCCCACACCACCTCTTCCCAGCTTACCTTGCGAATCATGCCGCCGCCCGTCTGATAGGGAGGCATCTGTTCCAGCAGCGCACGCTTGCCATATAGCACCCCAATCCCTGTGGGACCGTACGCCTTGTGCCCCGAAAATGCCAAAAAGTCGCAATCGATGGCTTGCACATCGAGGGGAAGGTGGGCAGCGCTCTGGGCAGCGTCCACCAAGCAGAGTGCGCCTGCCTCGTGGGCTATTCGGCAGATGTCGGCTATCGGGTTAATCGTGCCCAGCACATTGGAGATGTGGGTAATGGCGACCATGCGGGTGCGCTCGGTTATGAGGCGGCGCAGCTCCTCCAAGTCGAGCCGCCCATCGTCCGTGATGCGCCAGACCACGATTCGCGCCCCTTTGGCGCGGGCAATCTGCATCCACGGCAGGATGTTGGCGTGGTGTTCCATTTCAGAGACGATAATCTCGTCGCCCTCGCGCAGTTGGCTGCCGCCCCAACTCGCCGCCACCAAGTTGATACTCTCCGTGGTGCCGCGTGTGAAGATAATCTCGGCAGGTTCGCGCGCGTTGAGGAAGCGGGCGACCCGCTCGCGTGCCGCTTCGAACAGCTCGGAGGCTTTGGCGCCGACGCCATATGCGCCCCGATGCACATTCGCGTTATGGTGCGCATAGAAGTTCATGAGCGCGTCCAGCACGGCATACGGCTTCTGCGTGGTCGCCGCGTTGTCTAGATAAATCAGGCTACGCATCTCGGGATGCGGCTGGAAAAAGGGAAACTGCCGCCGTATCTCGTGCGCATCCAGCTCCAGTTGTATGGTTGCCATCGTCGTTCACCCTCGATTGAGCTGTCGGACATGTCAGACCTGTCAGACAAGTCGGACATATCTGACATGTTAGGTGGGTTGCCTTGTTCACAATTCTACCCAAACATAGCCCTCCTCCACCTTCACGGGGAAGGTCTTGATGGGGCGGATGGCGGGCAGCCCGCGCGCCTGACCCGTGTGCGGGTCGAACTTCGCGCCGTGATGGGGACACTCCAGCAGCCCTCTAAAAAGCCGACCCGGTATGCCATCCGCATCCGAAAGGGGCTGATTCTCGTGCGAGCAGCGGTCCAGCACGGCGAAATAGCCCCGCTCAGTGCGACCAATCAGCAGCGGCTTACCTTCTACTTGGAGCGGGCGCAGCTCACCCACCTGCAACTCATCCGGAATCGCGCGATGCCACATAGGGATTCACCTCATCTAAAGCGTCCGATCGGTCAGACAGGTCGGACAACTCGGAGGGGTCTGCCAGGTCCATAAAGTAGCGCGGGGCGTCGCCTTTGAGCTTCGAAGCCAGCAGCCGCTGGATCGACAGGCGCAGATCGATGGGCTTGACCTCGCGCAGCACCTGCTCGAAAAAGCCCATCACAATCACTGCCTCGGCAGTGGCAGGGTCCAGCCCGCGCGAGCGCAAATAAAACAGCTCATCGGGCTGCACCGGTCCGACGGTAGCCCCGTGGGTACAGCGCACCTCATTCGCCCCTATCTCCAGATTCGGGATAGAGTGAGCACGCGCCTGATCGCTAAGGAGCAAGTTGCGGTTCGCTTGATAGGCGTCGGTGTGCTGCGCACCTTGATACACCCGAATCAGCCCCGAAAAGACCGATTGCGCCTCGTCGGTCAACACACCCTTGTAAAGCAGGTCGCTGGTGGTGTACCCCACGCGATGATCCTGCAGCGTGCGAAAGTCGAGATGTTGCGCCTCATCGCCAAAAAACACGCCGAGCGGGCGCGCCTCCGCACCCTGCCCTTCCATCAGATGCTGCAAAACGGTGCGTGCCAGCTTGCCACCCAGCCCCACCGCCAGCGAGACCACCCGACTGTCGCGCCGCTGCAGGTAGTCCACACTGGTCAGAAAGAGGGCGTTGCGCCCCATCCGCTGCACAAGGGCATGGCGTAGCTCGCTATTGGCGTTGCAAAAGACCTCCACCGCCCCCACACATAGCACCGGCACGCCTTCTGGCGAGCAGAACGACTGCACAATATTGGCGCTGCTGCCTTCCTCCGCCACTATCAGCGTGTGGGGAAAGTGCGCTCCGGGCACTTCGAACCAGTGCAGCACCTCTATCGTGCCCTCAAGTGCCACATTGCGCGGAATATAGATATAAAGCCCGCTGTCCCACGCCGCCGTGTGCAGCCACGAGAACTTGTCGCCAGGGATGGGTGCCAATCGTCCCAGAACCTCTTGGAGACGCTCTGGTTCCTGCAAAAGCACCTCGCGCAGGTCGCGCACTTGCACCCCACGCTGACGCCACGCCTCTGGCACCTGCGCCTCGAAGCCGAAGCCCGCCCGATGCACCACCCGCATAGCGGGCTGCTCCACCAGAAACGGCGGTATGCGCTCCGACGGCTTGTCCAAAGGCGCATCCTGCCAAGCTACGGCAGGGTAATCTTCCAAATGGAGCATGGTGATGTCGGTATAGCGCCAGTCCTCCTGCTTCGGTGAGGGTATCGGCAGCTGCAAAAAGCGTTCGAACGCCTCCAGCCGACGCTGAAGGTGCCAGTCTGGCTCGCCTTGCGATCGTGCCACACGCTCTATCCGCTCCGCCGTTAAACCGGGCAGGGCACTCAGAGTCTCTACTCCCATCCGTTCGCCTCCTGAATGCTTAGCATGGCTAAATTATAGCACATCGCTACCCCCCGAAATCAAGGGGAGTCGATGAAACTTTTCGGGCAGTTTGCTTTCATAAGGGGGTGAGAAATGTAAGTTTTCTTACATGCGCGGCGATTGGAGCAAGCGCATCATCTCCTGCGCGACGAAGACAAGTTGCATAGCGAAAAGCCAGTGCCCACTACTGGGTGCCCATGGGCTATAATTAAAGCGGAGGTGAGAGGGCATCCCACAGACACTAAAGACAACGCTGGAGCCGGAACGGGCGATTCTGGTGCTGTGCCACGCGGACACGGCAGATGAAGAGAGCTACTGGGCAGAAGAGATGCGTGCCCTGACGCAATCGGCTGGTGTGCAGGTGGTGGCGGAAATGCGCCAGCGACGCCATGCCCCCGATGTAGCGACCTGCATCGGCAAAGGTAAAGCGCAGGAGCTGTTCGTCCTTGCCCGTGAGAAGGAAGCGGATGTGATTATCTTCGACACGGAGCTGACCCCCATCCAGCAGCGCAACTTGGAGGAGCTGACCCAATTGCGCGTGATCGACCGCACGCAGTTGATTCTGGACATTTTTGCTCGGCGGGCGCGCTCGCGCGAGGGCGCACTACAGGTGGAGCTGGCGCAGCTGCTCTACTTGATGCCGCGCCTATCAGGTAAGGGCGCGGCGCTGTCGCGGCTGGGAGGTGGTATCGGTACGCGCGGTCCGGGCGAGACCAAACTGGAGATGGATCGGCGGCGCATTCGCGAGCGCATCGCCCACCTCCGCCACGAGATCGAGGAGATACGCCGTCAGCGCGAGCATCAGCGAGCCGCACGACGCCGACTGCCCTTCCCCACTGGGGCTATTGTTGGCTACACCAACGCTGGCAAGTCCACCCTGCTGAATGTGCTTGCTGGTGCCCAGACCTATGTGGATAATCGTGTGTTCGCCACGCTCGACCCAACCACACGGCGCGTGGTGCTGCCCGATGGCTGGTCTGTGCTGCTAACCGATACGGTGGGCTTCGTGGAGAACTTGCCCCCGATGCTGCTGGAGGCGTTCCGCGCTACCCTCGAGGTGGTGCAGGAAGCCGATTTTCTACTGCATGTCATCGACATCGCCAGCCCGCACTGGGAGCTGCAGCGCGACGCAGTGGAGACCACCCTTGTCGAGCTGGGGGCAGACCAAAAGCCGACCATTCTGGTTTTCAACAAGGCGGATCGGGTGAAGGATACCTATTGGCTGCGGCAGTTGGTGGCGGAGCATCCGAACTCAGTCTATATCTCGGCGAAGCTGGCACAGGGTATTCCCCACCTAATGGATCGTATCGTGGCGACACTGCAGGGGATGCTGGTGCCCGTCGAGGTATGGCTGCCATACGAAGCGAGTGCGCTGGTGGCGGAATGCTACGAATTTGGGCGAGTGCTGTCGGTGGAGTATCGGGAGCAGGGCATTCATTTGCGCGCGCAGGTCATTCCCGCCGTCGCAGCCCGCCTGCAGCCCTACCGCCACGCAAAAGAGTGAGAGGCAGGACACTATGCGAGATTGGTCGGAGCTGGGCGGCGAGTATGCGCTTATCGGGCGCATCGTGCAAGCCCTGCAGCGCAACGCACCTGTCGTAAGGGCTGTGCCTCACCTCATCGAGGGTATCGGAGATGATGCCGCCATCCTGCAGCTGGACCATCGTGCCCTGCTCTGGACGACCGATATGCTGGTGGAGGGGGTTCACTTCCGTGCGGATTGGATCGATACCCGCTCGCTCGGCTGGAAGTCACTAACGGTGAACCTGAGCGATATCGCGGCGATGGGGGGCACACCGCTCGCTGCCTTGTTGAGTTTGGCTCTGCCACCGGAGCGCACAGGCGCATGGCTGGATGATTTCATCGAGGGCTTCGTGGAGTGCGCCTCCCGCTACGACACTCTGCTGATAGGGGGCGATACCAATCGCGCGGAGCATGTGGCGGTGAATGTGACGGTGCTGGGGCAGGCAGAGGCGCCATTGAGGCGTCGGGGTGCGCGTCCGGGTGATTGGATTCTGGTCACAGGTGCGCTGGGTGGCTCGCGTGCCGGGTTGGAATGGCTGATCCACGCATCGCCCACCGTCGTCCCCATCGATCTGACCCCCCATTTCCGACCCCTGCCGCGTCTTCGGGAGGGGCAGTTGGCTGCGCAGCTCGGCGCCAGCGCGATGATGGACATTAGCGACGGGCTGGCATCCGACCTGCCCAAACTGCTTTGGGCATCGGAAGTGGGAGCCATCCTGTATCCGCACCAGATCCCTGTGCATCCAGAGGCGTTGCGCTGGGCGCAAGCCCAAGGTGCCGATCCCGCCCTGTTCGCGATGGCGGGAGGTGAGGACTACGAACTCCTCATCACCGCACCCCCAGAGGTGGCAAGGCAGTTGCTGCAACGCGTCCCGGAGGAAACGGGCACACCGCTGACCCATATCGGGCAGATAACAGCGGAAAACGCGCTCTGGCTGGAATACCCTGACGGTAGACGCGAACCGCTCACCGTGCAGGGATGGAACCATTTCCTGTAGCCAGCGGGTGGGGTATCCTTATTTCTTCAGCGATGGGCTATCGGGTGGCAATTGTGGGCGCGACGGGCGCCGTGGGCACCGAGCTGCTCCAAATTCTGGAGCAGCGCCGCTTTCCTATCGATTCCTTGCGCCTGTTCGCCTCGGAACGCTCCGCAGGCAAGCGCGTGCGCTTCTGTGGCGAGGCGCTGCCCGTCGAAGCGCTGCGGGCAGATGCCTTCCGGGGGGTGGAGCTGGCTTTTTTCTCGGCGGGTGCCACGCGCAGCCGCGAGTTCGCACCCCAAGCGGTGCAGGCGGGTGCCGTGGTCATCGACAACTCCTCCGCGTTTCGTCTGGAGCCAGAGGTGCCGCTGGTCATTCCCGAAATCAACGGCGACGCCGTTCGGAACCATCACGGCATTATCGCAAACCCGAACTGCTCCACCATCATTTTGCTAATGGCATTGGCACCGCTGCGCCAACTGACGCCCATCCGGCGAATCATCGTCTCCACTTATCAAGCCGCCAGCGGTGCCGGCGCCCAAGCGATGCAGGAGCTGCTCGACTCGACCCGCGCCTATCTGCAAGGCGAATCCCTTGCGCCGCGCGTGCTGCCCTATCCGTATGCCTTCAATCTCTTCTCGCACAATTCACCCATCGGTGCCGACGGCTATAACGAGGAGGAGCGCAAAATCCTGCTGGAGTCGCGCAAGATACTGGGTGAACCAGAATTGGCCATCTCAGCGACCTGCATTCGCGTGCCTGTGCTGCGCGCGCATAGCGAGAGCATCCATGTGGAGTTGGAACATCGCCCGCCGCTGGAGGCAATCCGCTCGGCATATAGGGCATTTGCAGGCGTGCGTTTGGTGGACGATAGGGAGCGCAACTATTTCCCCATGCCCATCGAGGCGACGGGATGCGACGAGGTGTTGGTCGGACGATTGCGCGAAGATACCGCGCTGCCAAATGGGATTGCTCTTTTCGCTTGCGGCGACCAGCTGCGCAAAGGCGCTGCCCTGAACGCCGTGCAGATTGCCGAGCGAATTGCCGATTGATTCACAGCATACTCGGTGTGCTACCGACTCAATCGGGCAAAATCAGAACAAACTCTCTATCGGGGCGTCTGATAGGGTATACTAACCAGTGAGTAGGAGGGCGCAAAATGAGAGCATGGTGGCTGATGAGTGTGGCACTTCTGGGGGCGTCCGCTCTGTGGATGCCGATGGAGCCGTTGCAGCGCGAGCAAGCGGTTGCAATTCCCACCGAAGTGAGCAAAAAACATCGCGTGCTGACCGAAGCAGCTGCAAAGAGCGGCATCAACAAGCGTGTGCCATCGCTGACCTTCACCGATTTGACCGGGCGCACTTGGCAGCTCAGCGAGCTGACTCGTCGGTCGCCCGTGGTGCTGGTCTTTCTGGGGGCGAAATGCCCCGCTGCCCAGCGTTATGCGGTGCGTCTCAATCGGCTGCATGCCACCTATGCCCGTCGCGGCGTGCAGCTTATCGGCATCTATTCCAACTTTGACGATACGGAGCAGGAGGTGCGCCAGTGCGTGCAGGAATGGCAGCTAAAGTTCCCCGTCGTGTATGACCCAGAAGGCAAGCTGGCGCGGCAGCTGGGTGCCACGATGACTCCGCAGGCGTTCCTTATCGACCGCAACGGCATTCTGCGCTATCGCGGTGCCATCGACGACAATCGCTACGAAAATCGGGTGCGCCAGCATTACCTGCGCGACGCCATCGAAGCGGTGCTGAAAGGCAAGCCAGTCAAAACCCCAGCGACCGAGACCTTCGGCTGCACCATCCACTTCAAAGACGAGGCGGTTGCAGCGGCGCCCATCACCTATGCGACCCATATCGCGCCCATCCTGCAGGAACATTGCCAATCGTGCCATCGCCCCGGTCAAGTGGCGCCCTTCTCGCTGATGACCTATCGGGACGCCTACACCTGGCGCAAGGAGATTGCCAAATATGTGCAGGCACGCCAGATGCCCCCCTGGAAACCAGAGCCAGGGTACGGCGAGTTCAAAGGTGAACGACGCCTCACCGACGAACAGATTGCGCTCATCACCCAGTGGGTGGAGAACGGCGCGCCGCTGGGCGACCCAAACCAACTGCCACCACCCCGCCAGTTCAACGACGATTGGGCGTTCGGTCCACCCGATCTCATTCTGGAGATGCCCGAAGAGTATGAGGTCGGTCCTACAGGCGAAGACGAATATCGCCACTTTGTCATCCCGACCCATTTCGATCGCGACATGTTCGTGCAGGCGATCGATGTCCAGCCGGGCAATCGGCGCACGGTTCACCATGTGATTATCTACTGCGACACTTCAGGTGCAGCACGCAAACTGGACGAGCGCGACCCGGGTCCGGGCTACAAGGCATTTGGCTGGCCGGGCTTTATCCCGGCGGGCATGCTCGGTGGCTGGGCACCCGGCTTCTCGCCGCAAAGGCTGCCCGAGGGTACGGGCTATCGCCTGCCGAAAGGCTCCGATATCGTGCTACAGATTCACTACTATCGCACGGGCAAGCCGGAGCGCGACCGCACGCGCGTCGGGCTTTACTTCGCCAAATCGCCTAACCCACAGCCCGTCGGCATCGCGTGGCTGATTAACCCCTTCTTCACCATCCCGCCCGGTGCCGAGCGCCACGAAGTGCGTGCCTACTGGATTGCCCCGCGCGATGTGGAGGTGGTTGCCATCACCCCCCACATGCACCTGATTGGGCGCGAGATGAAGGTGGACGCCTACACACCCGACGGCAAAACCATCCCGCTTATCTGGATCAAAGATTGGGACTTCAAGTGGCAGGATACTTATCATTACAAAACGCCGGTGCGCCTGCCGCGTGGCACGCGGGTGGAGGTGCGCGCCTATTACGACAACTCCGAAAAGAACCCGAATAACCCAAACAAGCCTCCCAAACCGGTCAGCTGGGGCGAGAAGACCACCGACGAGATGTGCCTGGTGTTTTTACACATTCTGGGTGAGGAGGGCTTGCGTCGCCCTCGCGGCGGGAGCTTCCTGCGTTCGCAGGGGCAATAAGACCAATCGCCAAACCAAACTTCCAAAACGCGGGTATTGAAGATCTCCCTCCTGCAGCTTCACCCTGGGTGCATGGGGAGCTGAACTGGAGCGCGGCAAAGCTCCCTTCACGAAGCAGGGCGAACTGAACCCCTAGGCGGTTCCCCTCGTGAAGCCGTGGGAACCTCACAGAGGGGGGGTAAGTTATGAACCTTGCTCTCGCGACTGGTATAACCCTAATCCACCCAACTTTTCGAAACCCCTTGTGGCGGCGGTCTAAAGGTGCTAACCGATTAGGGGATTAGCACGGCGGCGCCTTGGATTTTGCCGGCCC
>OGCH01000824.1_pt1 | contig 13961 bp, 7 predicted proteins | sample 1570111 | NCBI WGS metagenome assembly OGCH01 (sample SAMN03436243, study PRJEB24508) | hot springs metagenome | biome: Desert Springs; feature: Hot Springs; material: Water | place: USA: Great Boiling Spring, Nevada | collected 2008-12-01 | depth 0 m m | reverse complement strand
AACCAATAATTAATATCATTAATAATAATTATTATGAAAGAAGAAGAAAAAAAGGTGAAAAATGACGTTGGAATTGAAAATGAGCTTTTGAATATTTTAACTCTTGAATATCAACAGAAAAAACAAGAGTTTGAGCAAATCCCCCAAAACGAGATAATCAATGAAGTTGCTCGGCGTTTCAGAGAAGGAAAAAACAATAGGCGTCAAAGAGAAGAGAAATGGATACAATACCTTGATGCATATTACCTAAAAAAAATTACTCCTACCCCCACTCACGAATGGCGTTCAAAACTCATACCCCCTAAACCCTTTTATATCGCAGAACAGTTTATATCGGTAATTAGAAGGTCGCTTTTGCAATCAAAAAACTTCTTCTCTATCTCATCTTTACTGCCAGATGATTTGCTAAATCAAGTTGGAGTTGCTTTGCAAAGAATTGCAGAGTTCTATCTCAAATCGTTCAATTTCATAGATGAATTTGAAAAAGCTTTAAGATGGGGAGTAATTACCGGCGACATCATAATGCGTATAAATTGGAAAACTGAACTCAAACAAATTGGTCTTGAAACCTTCCTCCTTCAATACCCTGAATTCTCTGCTATCTCTCCTTTTGATTTCATCTGCGATACTGAAAAACGATGGGCTTGTGAAAGATACTTTATGGATATCCCATCCGTCTATCAACTTCAAGAACTTCAAGTTTTCAGAGATTTCCCTCTTGAACCTTTCTCCCCACCATCAGAAAAAAACATAGAAGATTGGTATGAAAAACCATACTTTGACCTCTCACAAAAAGAAGGTCTTTGTGAAATTTTAGAATTCTGGGGAGATTTATATCTCAAAGATAAAATCCTTGAAGACCAACACATTATAATTGTAAATAGAAAATATTTAGCTCTTATCGAAACTCAAAAATTCTTCCACAACCAAATTCCTTATATCGTTGCTAACCTTTTTGAACCTCTTGCAGGAACGCACGGATATGGATTATTTGATATCATCCATCAACTTCTTGAAAGTTATACAGATTTCGTCAGGATAATGGAAGACAATATCAAACTTGCTCTATCAACAATCATCGAAGCACGAAAAGATATGCTTGACCACTCAACACAAGAAACAATACGAAAAGAAGGACTTGTTCCTTTCGCAATCTTGTGGAAAGAAGGTGAAGGGGATGCTCTGATTGGCAAAAACTATGTCCAGTTTAATCCTAACGTCTTACCTTTGCTTCAATTCTATAATATGGAAATACAAAATGCGACTGGGATAACTGAGTTTCTGATGGGTTTGCCCACTTCAAAAGGAAGACCAACTGCAAGAGAGGTTATGCTCAAAACTCAGCAAAACATCGCTATGATGGACCTTATCACAATCAGAATTGAAAAGAAAATCTTGAATGAACTTATAAGAAAACTCTTACTTCTCGTAGTTCAAAAAGAAGATGAAGCAAAACTCAACCGTATCTCTGGTTTCCCCTTATTCCCAGATTTCACTCGCGAAACACTCGCAAGACTCATCGAGGAAAGACTTGCAATCTCAGTCTGGGGTATAACAGAAGTAATGCATAGACAAGAGAAAATTGATAAACTCATTTCCCTGCTCGAAATAGCACAAGGAATTCCTGATTTAAATGTGAGGAAAATAATAGAAAATCTTGCAGTTGCGTTCGGATTTTTACCTCAGGAACTCTTTCAACCTCCTCCCCCTCCAGAGCAGGTTCAATTGCAAAGACAAATGTTGGTTCAGCTCGCTATCGCTGTCCTCTCATCAGTCGAACCTGAAAAAGCTTTCAAACTCCTGTTTGAACACAACCTCCCCCCTGATGTCATCGTTGAAGCCATCTCCCTAATTCAACAACAACAAAAAGAAGGAGGTGTTCAGTAATGTATTTCCTGCGTATCTTCACTCTTGACGCTGGACAAGATTTTGTTCTTCTTGAACTTGAATTCAACAAGTTCTTTGAAGACCTGAAAAAAAGAGGAAAAAACGTAGAAATTGTTTCTTCTAACCTCCTCTTTATCAATGACATCTACATCTTGTATGTTATCTATAAATCAACCTAATATATATAATAAATGGCAGAAGTCAAGACAATAGATAAAGTTTTTGATGGAGAAGAAGGAGCTATATTCTGGTATTCACAAGTTATCAACAACAAAGTCTATCCTGTTTTAGTTGATGAAATTAACTCTTTCTCTCCACCAGCAGGAACTAATATCTTCCAAATTGAACTCCATTTCCCACTCATCTTTTTCCTCTTCAAATCTCCTAACTCGTTCAAAGGTTGGCTATATGCTTTTCACATCGAAAGAAACCAAATCTTTACAACAAATGATATAATAAAATTTGCAGTTTATGAAAGTCAAGGAGGAAAGGTCCTGCTTTTTTTAAAAGATACTGGAACATCAAGGTATAGAAATAAGCTTTATACCGTCAAATTATCAGATTTTAATAGGTCTGACTTCGGTTTCGGTAATCCAAGCTATGTCATTTTGAACCTTGAAAGTTCAAATGGGGTTGAAGATGCGGAAATATATGACCTGACAGAAAACGATGGACGAATTTTCCTTCTGGTTTCAAATGGACAACAAACTTTCATCTATTTCTCTCAATTTATGCTTCAACCACATTTCCCTTACTTTTTAGAATCTTTCCCTCCACCTGACCAAATCAATTATTTCACGTTCCCAGAGTATTTCACTGCAATGCCTACCATTGGAACTGCGGTTATTCATAAGTTCTTAATTTTCTCTCAAAACGGTGTATATGCATTGCAAAAAAGAGAAATTGGTGGAGCTTTACAATATATCACAGAGAAAATTTTGGATGTGCCAATTGATTTCAAAAAAATGAGCATCCAAGCTACTCAAAACTTTGCTTTTTTGTCATCGCAAAACAAAACTTATGACGTGATAAAAGGTGAGACAATCTCAAATGCTTTTGCCGACCCCTTCTTTTCAAACTGTGCTTACCCTGTTCTAAAAAACGAAATCTTCTCTTCAATCCTATTTTATAATGACATCACAAAAAGAAAAATTGATTTCTCCCCTGATGAAAAGCTTTTCCTGATGGAAGATTTCCTCGTCAGACAAGATAAATCAAACAAAATTTTCATTTACAAACTCAACTCGCAAGGGACAAAAAAAATAAAAGGCTCCCTCATTTTCATCTCTCATTTTGAAGACTATTTCCACACAAAATATGTTCGCAAAATCAAAATAAGAAAATTCGAAGATGTATGGAATATCCCACAGCAAATTCAAGAAATCCCCGTTCCCCCCTTCCCTTACTCCCCCTCCTCTCTGATTACAGATGAGTTCCATAACGTATCAGATAAATGGACACAAGTAAGAGCCGTCGGCAAAGTCTTCCTATTCGAAATCGAACCAAATGGTATTCTACCTATATTAGATGTTGAATACGATTTAGGAAAATAAATTATTATCATTCATTATTATTATCATTATCATTATTGTTTTTTTTATTTATGGTAAAGGTAAAGATAATAGGAGCAGACAGTTTGATTTTGAAAGGCAAAGCTGGGCAAAAATTTAAAACAAAAGTTATCGGGGCTTATTCATTGAAATTTGCTCCTAAAAGATTTATTCCTACTGGTATCTATCCTCTTGATTTCCAACTTATCCTACCTACCCCAATTTTTATCTCTCCTTCTGATATGAGCGAATTATACACAGTGGCAGAGGGAAACCAAACTTATCTCAATCTTTTCAATTTCCCATTTGATGTCCTTCTTTATACTTCTCCCAATCTCATAAGACCTCAACCTACTAATTCTCCAACAACTTATGCTTCTCTTTTTCCTCCTCTTCGTATTGGAAATGCTACACGAAACAGGGAATTTGCAAAGTGGGGAAAAGTTAAATTCCAAGTTGGTTCAGAAACACGCGAGTTTGAAATCACTGATATCCCCTTTTCTGTCGATGGTGCAGATAGAGAAGACGAAGCTTTAGGGCAAATCGGGATTATAGAAATCTATCCGTATGGATTTGGAAACGAAAAAGTAGTTTTCAAATATAAAGTTAATTTCGAAGTTTACTCGAATGCTCCTCGTTGGCTTCACGAAACTCTTACAATTGCCCCAGCTGGTTCATCTAATCAACAATGGTTCAACCACATCGAAGCTTATTATTTAACTTATTTCTTAGGTTCAGGTTATCCTCTCAATATCTCACCAAGCAATTTATTCGATTTCGGCACACATACAGTTGATTATGAGCAAACACGAAGTGTTCAAAAATATCTCATAATAAAAGTTAAGAATATTGGTAAAAACGGGAGATTAAGGAAAGGTATAAATTTTACTTGGAGATTTCATACGTATGTAAAACACTGGGCTTCACTCAAAATGTCAGGTGATCTTGGAAACTATTTCTGGGAGGCAACAAGCACTGATTCTTCACAATATCCAGTCTGGTGGGAAAGTATCACAGCCGACATAAAGTTTGACGCAAATCTTGGTATTCCAACTAAGGCACCTGTTGGATATGGAACTTTAATAATTAACCCTGCGGGAGGTCAAGCTGAAATCGTATTGAAAAGAACATCAACAAATAAAATCACAGTTTCTTCTGGGGTCTTCGCTAAAAAATACTTTTTCACAGTTTATAATTCTCCTAACATTTTTCCTTCTTATCCTTTTGCTTTCCGTTATAATTCAGATGAAGGAATTTTCTCTCATACCTTTTTGGGACCAGTAAAATTGGATTATGTTCTAAAAATAGATTTTAATCCTGCTAATGCTAACCAAGTCTTTATTCAGTATAATCCTTTTACTTCATCTCATCCAGACGATGACCCTTTTTCAACTGAGAATACTGTTGTTCCAATTTACTATTACCATAATGGTAGTATAAACCCATCTTGGTTTTCAAGAAAAACTGATTTGTCCTCCCCAAATAATATCGGATGGTGGGTCAGTAATAATACGGTATATAAAAGTACTGTTGATAAAACTTTTGGATATCACGTCGGGGTCAATGAAGATAGCACGAGCAGAAATGAATTTATTTTAATATGGGATGAAAACAATAAAGAACTTATTTTTCATTATAAAAATAGGTACCAAAGTAATGACCCTAATCATTGGCGCATACGGCAAGGACATTTAACTTTTCCTTTTGGTGATGCTTTCCCTCTCCCTTTATGGATTGACATTCTCCCAGACAAAATTCAGATAGACGTTTATTACGACCCTGATGAAGATAGGTTTATTTATACTTATTATATAATGTCAATTGGGATTTTATTGTTGAGCAGAGAAAGTAATAACTCTCTGAAAATTAGAAGGTATATGAAAGCTTCATTGTATGAGCATGATGGGGAAAAAAATTGGAAAATAAGAGAATGGGACTTAGATAATGGTTTTACTTTCTTGGGAACAATATATTCTCATCATTCTACAAATCCAAAATGGATTATTTTAGGAGACGCCACATTAGGGGGCAAAATTTATACAATCCAAGAGGATTTTACTTTTTTTGGAAATAGAACACTGGCAAATTGGAATGCTTTTATGGATTATAATGGAGTAGAAGCGACTGATATGAAGGAAGGTGATGATATTGTTCATCCCTACACAATCTATTATTACCACAACCTTAGTAGTGACTCTATTCTCAATATGTCAACTTTTCAAGGGCTTAATAACGGATATTATATCTTCTTCAAAACCTCTCCAAAACTCAAAGGCATTGGATTCAGAGGAAACGTCTATGACAATACAAGAAGAATTTATCACTATATCTGTGGAACTAATCCTGCTAATAATTATGGTATAGTCTCTGGAGGAACCCAAATCTCTTCAACTGTAAGTGAAACTTATGCTTACCTATATTCTTGGAGGCCCGGGTTCGACCCCTCTACCTCCAACTTTTCACCTGACCCAAATTACCTTTCTACAAATTACTGGGAAGACTTAAATAATGTTAATAACTATTCAAAAGGATTTTGATTAATTTGTTTGATTATTTATTTGATTTTTATTACGGACTAATATAAAGGTCTTTCAAACGCACATTCTTCAAAAGAAATGCTAACTTCACATCAGGTTGCGTAAAACCATATAGAAAAACCCTGTTCTTCCCCTCACTTTGCTCCCACCTTTTATTCTCTTCTGCTACCCATACCACAAACCTCTTTATATTCCCCCAATAATCTTTTATCGTGAAGAAAAATTTAAAAGCATTTGTTGTGAAATTAAATTTCTGCCCCGTCCTACTAACATAAGCAAAATACTGACTCCCACTTTTCTCAAATCTCACTTTAACTGAGGCACTCAAAGGTATAGAACTCTCCCATCTCAAACTTTGAAAATTTGAAGGCTCTGATACCCCCACAAGAATCGAAAACTCCCCATCCCCCAGAAAACTAAAAACTGACCACACCTTTGGATTTGCACCCCATCCCTTAATACTTGCTATCCTGTGATGATAATACGTAATCCCATGATAATCTTCTCCATACTGATTAACATTCACAGGTATCAACAATAAATTCCCTTTCTCAACATATGTGTTATCAATCAGTATATCATTTGAATATGACCCTTCCTCACCTGCATTCTCAAAGAAAAAATTTGGATTACTCGAAATATTAATAGTATCAGGATTCTCTGGCAAACACAAAAGCTTTAACCCACTCTGATTATTTAAATTTCCCCCCTCTATCCTTATATTCACTGGCATAATTAATTATTATTATTCTTATTATTATTCTTATTATTGTCAGTCATCTAATAAGAAATATTTTATTCTCTCTACTAAGTTTTCATCTATATCTTTGAACTGTAAAAGAGGAATGTATTCTTGAAGCATTTTTATCTCTTTGTTGTATGCTGTGTTTATTGCCTCTGAAAAGTCTAAATCAAACGTGTTTAACACCCCAAGCTCATCGCTACTTATCTCCCCTAACCTCCCCTCAGTTGAAAGCCATACCCCATCCCACGCAACCCTACTCCTCTCCCCTAACATATCATCTATCTCCTCAACATCTATCTTTACCCCTTTTAAGTATGGTATAGATTTCAAAATCTCTAACAACTCCTTTTTCTTTTCTTTTTCTTCTTTTCCTTTTTCTATACTTTCAAACAACTTATCTAAATCTTGATAATCTAAAAATGGATATGGTGGCAAAGTTAGTTTTACCCCAAATCCAAAACCTACTATCTTCTCCCCTCTCATATCTGATTTCAAAGCTTCATCATAATGAAACCCATTGTGCATTAAAAGGTGTGCAAATGTGATTGTCCCCGGATAACCTATCCTCGGCGTTATTTCAAGAGCATAAGCTCTATTGCCCCTGACTATAAAGTTAATATCATATAAAGCATCCCTTACATTAACCACGCTTGCTAACTTCAAAGTCTCCTCCATTACCTTCCCTAATTTTTCATTTATCATCCCATACGGAATTATCAGATTGCTCTCCCCACCTGTTCTTACCCCACCTGATAACAAAGTCTTCGTCTCCAACGTCCAATTCGTCAAACTCTCCTCCCATACCCCATCCTTGAAATACACCTCACAACTTATCTCATAACCTTCAACAAATTCCTGTATTATCCAATCTTTTGAATTCTCCCATAACTCCCTGTTATCCTCTAAAACCTTCATTACCTTGTCCCTTGTCCCAGATAAAGTCCCCCACTTTGGCACCTTTGTGTCCCCCTTCACTACAACCTTCTCAAACCTTATCCTTTCTAACTTTTCAATAAGTTCATCGTATGTCTCCGCATACTCCCAGTCTGGAACGTCTATCCCCGCCTTCTCAAAAACCTCCATACAAGCTATCCTATCCCTCTCCAAATTCGTCAATTCTCCCCCATAAGTCCTATACCCCTTTTCCTTCAACGCCACTATTTTCTCTGAATATCCATCACTGTCCAATACATATAAAGCATCCCTATCTCTCCTCCGCTCTAACTCATCCCAAGTCAAAACCTCCTCCGCTTGCAAAAATCTCCTATGACCCCTATCTAACTCTACCACCCTTTTGTCCTTGAAATAATGTAATATAGCATAATGCTCCCCAGATGACAAAAGATACGTCCTCTTTACCATCTTTTTTTCATTACTAATAACCATCTTTTATTTACCCTCCCATTTTTCCGCAATTGCCGAAGCTATCTTTATCTTTCTCCTCAAATCATCTTTGTAAGCAATTATTTGTTCTGGTGGAACAACAAGCTTCCTTGATATTTTATTTATCTCATCCTCACTCAAATCCACTTCTACACCCTTCAATTTTTTCAGCAACATCGCAGTGAAAACAAAATTCTTCACATCGTCCATATCTATCTCCTCCGGCTTTTTCTTCAACACTGTCTCCAACGCCTTCTCCATCTGCTTCTCTAACTGATATGTCTTCCCTCCCTTCTCTACCCCTTTTTTCACCTGACCAAGAAAATATACTATCCCATTTATCCCACCCTCTCTTATCATCGTTATACCTTGCTTATTATAAAACCCTCCCATCGCAGGTTCAACAAAATATTCAGATGGAAATAAAACTCGTTTAACCCCCCTCACAAAATCTTGCCGTGGCATATACATCAAAGAGTTAAAGTTATCAAAAAATTCATTCTTTATCCGTGTCGCTAACCCTGAGTTCCTTGAAAGCACATCTAAAATCACCGATTCATAAACCCTGATATTTTGAGGGTCATCTTTTATCCTCTTCTTTATTGTCTCATAGCTTTGTATGAAATCTCCCGCAATCTGCAATATGGGAGCGTCAAACAAGGTTGGAACAGTCAATGCTCCTGCTTTTGTCCTCATCCCCGTAAAATACCCTATCAGTCCTGAACCCATCAACACATTCGTCATCAAACGCCCAGCTCCATCCCCCAACCCTAAATCCGCAATAAACGAAGATAAAAGATACATAGAAGGTGATATATCCGTAAGAGGAATTTTTGTGTCCTCAAAAAATAAATCCCACAACATTATCCCAGCATTTATCCCCTTATCTACAAAATCTATAACAGGATAATTTGTAAATCCCATCAGCGTCCCATATAATCCCCCTAACGTCATCACCGCCAAAAATGAAGCCAATAACTCCCCTGTCTTACCTTTCCCCGTAATTAAACGTGAAAATGGCTGATACAAAGATTTCGCCGTAAAGTAAAATGGAATGTAGTTCGCTGAAAAGAATGCTGAAAGCTCACCCACGTATCTGCCCAACTTGCTATACAAAAATAAAGGTCTTCCAACTCCAACATCTGCAAACCACATCGCCTTCACCACATTCCTAACCTCATCCGCAGGAACATCAGGAAAAGCCCAACTCAAAAGACTCCTCTCCTTAAATTTTACCCGCCCCCACCTATCCAACACCGCCTCTATCGTATCCTCAAACGGTGCCTTTATTGCATCAGATAAAATATCAACAACCGTTGTCTCAGCACCCTCCTTCAAACTTGAAAACCTTATCCCACTCTCCTTCCACATCGCTTCTAACCCCTCTTTTATTATCTTCCCCATCAACGTCCTTTTTTCAGCTAAGGTAAGTTGCGGTGATGCAAACACTCGTTGCAATGGTAAAAACAACGTCGAAAGCGTGTTCATTATCCTAACTGGTATATTCCCCAAAAGCCACATCTTCCTGAAAAAATTGTTGAACTCTGTCAAAAAAGGGATTTCAAGCGGTCTCTCTATCTCCTTTATTATCGCCTGCATATACTTCCCCTTCGTCCCCAATGCCCCTATGTTCTCTAAATTTTCAAGCAAATTCCTCATCCTCACAAGCTCAATCGGATACACCTTCGTCTTTATGTTCTTCAAAATAAAATGCTTCATCAAAACCATCAGCTCCTCCTCATCTAACTCCTCATACTTTTTCTTTGCTATCTTCTCTAAAAACCCTAAATCAGTTTTCTTCCTTAAACCCCATACCTCTCTCACCTTCTTCATCTCGGCTATGTAATGTGTTAAATTCTGATGAAAAGCCTTAGCTAAATCTTCTACATTCTCATATTTACCTTCTCTCAAAAGTTTTTCAAATAAATTTCGAACCGAACTTGCAAACCTCCTTGTTTCAAATACTGATAAACTCCCACCAGATACCCCAATAATCTCAACCCCTTCCTCAATCAACTTTTCTAAAAACCCGTTCTCTATATCTATCTCATCCAAAATATACGTATGAATTTCATTTCCCTTCCTCCCTTTTACCAAAACATTTCTCGCAAAAGTCGGTAAATACGGCTTTGTCAAAGTCAGCTCCCTCACTATTTCCTCTACTTCCTCTTTTCCTCTCTTTACCTTCTTTACAACCTGAATCTTTAACCCACTTTCACTCTCATTATACATCCTCAAAACTTTCTCTATGCTCGTCTCATCAGCCACCTTTTTTCCTTCATTGTCCAAAATCCTGAAAACCCTCCCCTTCTCATAATTTCTTTTCAATGCCTCAAAAGTTGTCTCCTCTGAAACAACCGACAAAAATGATTTGAGTTTATCAGAAGCATCTTTGAAACTTTTCTTCTGAATTGCTATATCAATAAACTCTTTCATTATCTTTTCATCATCTAAAATCCCTTCCACCTGATTTATAAAATCTCTATACCTTGTCAGTGAAAGAAGATATCTATCTACCCCCGGCAACTCAACATCAAGCCTCAGAAAATCAATAGGTTTTAAATCAGATTGAGCTTGACGCACAAGCTTATTCGTTAGCTCGTCCCACTCCTCTATACCTTTTACAATCGGCGTTATACGCCAATCTCTTGCCCCAAACTCTTCAAGCTTTGGCTGAAACAAGGGATTCTTAATTTTAACAAAACCTCTCGCAACCCCAATACCCGACCCCACCATCTCTATTATCCTCCATATATCCTCTTTCCTTGAAATATCAAAATCTGAGTTAGGAAGCTCTGATAAATTCCCTGCTAAATTCACAACGCCAGCAACAAAAGAAATAGCACGCCCTATCGCTTTTGTTTTCGGATTTTTAGCAAGTGCCTCTATCAAAAACCCTGAACCAACCCCTCCAAAAGCCCACGTCTTTATATTCTCAACCCAATTTTTACCTTCCTTCCATTTTTCATAATCTTCAAGAATACTCCTGATGTATTGTGAATTCAAATCCTCCTTCGTTTTGATAAATCCCAAATCATATAAAACAGCAAGCTTTGAGTTCTCCTCAGAAATAAAAGAAGCAATTGGATGCTTATCCAAAATTTCAAAAACCTTCTCTAAATTCTTCGCTGATAATCTCTGCCCCAACTTTTGCTTGAAAGCACCCTTTAACCCCTGAACTTCATAAAACCCCTCTAAAAATGTATCTATCTCCTTCCAGCTTCTACCCAAAACATAAGGTAAAACCCTGTTCTGAATATAATCCCTTGCCTCCTGATTTCCCTCTAAATATTTTATCCAAAACTCAGGCTCTACCTCAAACCTAACTTTTTCTAACCTCTCTACTCTTCCCTCCTCCATTTTCTCCTTCCTCCTTTTTATTTGCTCTTTGCTTCTGCTGTTTCTGGTTTTCCAAAGTATATGTAATTTCTTATATTTACCGCTTCGTTTTTCAAAGATTGAAGCATTCTCGCTCTATCTCTTATAGCTTTTTCTTTCCATAACATTGCAAACATCCTCATATTCCAACTTCTTGCAAACTTATACTCTTCCCACGCGTGCTTCAATTCTAACTCTGCCTCTTTTATATATTTGTCATATATTTTATTCAAAGAATCTATAACCTTGTCAAAGCGAGGAACCTCTTCATCAATAGCAGAATAAAGCTCTAAATCTTCTATACTCCTTACTTGAAGCCCTCTTCTTTTTGCAACAATATAACCCTTCGCCAGCTTTTGAAAATCCTTTCCTTCAAGCTCAGCTAAGGTTTTCAACTTTATAATCTCCCCTCTGTCAAACTCGGGAATATCAGATGAGATTACATTTGCCATTATAGAAGCAACAAGCATATTCTTCGCGTAATTATCAACTGCTCTTCTATATTTCTCAAAAGCACTGAAATATTTCCATAAAGCTTTTCTTGTATCCCACAACGGAAGCTCTGCATACTCGTCTGGAACCTCTTTACCTTCCTGAATAGCTTGAAATGTCTTATTCGCAACCTCATCCACCTCCTTTTTTCCAAAAATCTTTGAAATAATCCAATATCCTGCCCCTGCTATCCCAGCTAACCCTAATCCTATCATACCTGCCTTCCCCCACGTTAGCTTTGGTTTCTTTGGTGTTGGTGTTGAAGGTGGTTCCGATGATGGAAGCATTGAAGTAGGTTCTGATGGTAGTGGTAGAGGTGTTGGTGGTTCTGATGGTGGTGGTAGAAATGTTGGTGGTTTTGATGGTGGTGGTAGAAATGTTGGGAGTTCTGATGGAGGTGGTAATTTTTTTCTCATCCTTGCAAGTAATTCTCTGGCTGTCATCAGTTCTTCGTCTGTCTTTGAACCTCTCATCTTTTCAAGTAATTCTCTGGCAGTCTTTACCTCTGGACCTCTCATCCTTGCAAATAATTCGCTGACTGTCTTTGGTCTAAGTAATTCGCTGACTGTCTTTGGTCCTGTTTTGCCTTTCAGGTATTCATCCCGAATCTCCTCCAACATTCTCTTTACCCTCTCAACCCCCTCCTCCAAATCTCTTATCTTTTTGTCAGGCGGAGGCCCTGGTGGCTCTGGTGGTGGTGATGGTGGCTCTGGTGGTGGAACTGGCGGTTGTGTCTTCCTACCCCCTCCTATCCCTTTCTCCCTCTCAAATATAATCCTCTCAATCGCCTCTTTTATTCGCTCATCTGGCATCTCTAAACTAACCATTTGAGCTATCCTATTTAACTCTGGTGATTGCAAATCTGCACCCATCTCTCTCCCTATACTGTAAATCCTGTCAAGCAACTTTACCCTCCCTACTGCCCATCCAACAGACTGCGTATCAAATAAACCTACCCCTTCTTTTAGTATCCTTAAAATCTCCTTCTCTTGCGATGATAAATTACGAATAGCTTCTAAATTCCCTACCGCCTCTTTCCATTCTCCCCTCTTCATCATCTTCGCTATCTGCATAAAACTATAAAAATTGTGGTCAAAAAGTGCCTCCCAATTTGTTGGATGCCATATCCAAGTCCTCATCCTCGGCAGTAGCTCATAAATCGGATAACCCTCATAAGTATAAACCCCCGGATCCCTAAAAACTCTAAATAAACTATCAGTTATCTTTTGAATAACCTTCCCCCTCACAAATGCTCTCTCTCCCTTCCCCCCTATTTCTATCCCTCCTATCTTATCTATCCTCCTCACCCAATCATCAAATCCATAAATTATATCCCTGTTATTAATTTGAATAATGTCAATCTTCTCAAATCTTCTCAATGCATCCGCATAAACAAATCTTGAAACATCCTCATAAACAAAAGCCTTTATAGCCTCCCTCAACACCTTTTCATCTACCTTCTCCCCATACTCAACAAAAATTGTCCTCACCTTGTTTATTATATCATCTATCACATCATCCCTTATCTCAATATTTAACCCAATAAATTCCTTATTATTTGGAGTATTTACTACTCCTATCAGCGGATACACGTTATATTCCATATTGTAATATTTCAACGGAGGACCATATTTCTCCCATACAGAAATACCCTTTATCGTCAATTTGTATCTCTTCCCCTCATCTAACGCTGGATATAAAAAAAAATCAACTATTTTCCCAGCTCCACGATTAACTGCATTATAAAGAAGAACAAGCGGAACATAAGGTCTTATATCCCAAGGCAATTTGCTAAAAAAACCTTCTTTCCCTATATTTATATCCAAAATCTGTTTTCTCGGCTTTATTTCCTCCCCCTCGTCCTTCTCCCTACCTTCTTTTTCTTCTTCAATATCACCCTCTCCAATCTCATCTTCTTCAATTCTTTTAGTTTTTTTCTCTTCTTTCCTTTTGTTTCCTTTCTTTGCCATATTATTATTTTAATTTAAT
>OGCH01000819.1_pt1 | contig 14047 bp, 8 predicted proteins | sample 1570111 | NCBI WGS metagenome assembly OGCH01 (sample SAMN03436243, study PRJEB24508) | hot springs metagenome | biome: Desert Springs; feature: Hot Springs; material: Water | place: USA: Great Boiling Spring, Nevada | collected 2008-12-01 | depth 0 m m | reverse complement strand
GGTTTTGGGCGGGGTTTTGAGGGGCTTTTGGGAGCCTCAGGGATGTGTTCACGGGTGCGGAAAGTGATAAACTTCAGCGTGGGGTATAGGATACCCCACGAGCCGCCCACCCCCACAGGGTATCCTAATTCGCGCTATGCAAGAGCCGTTGAAAATCAAGTTGGGTTTGCCGAAGGGCAGTTTGCAGGAGGCGACTTTTGCGCTCTTTAAGAAAGCAGGCTGGAATTTCCATATCCCCTCTGGACGCTCTTATGAGCCTGTAGCGGACGACCCTGAGATTGAGGCGGTACTGCTGCGCCCGCAGGAAATCCCGCTCTATGTGCAGGACGGCGTGCTGGATGCGGGCATCACGGGCTACGACTGGATTCAGGACTGCGGCGCGCAGGTGCATGAGGTGCTGGAGTTGCAGTATTCCAAAAGCACACGCAACCCCATTCGGGTCGTGCTGGCGGTGCATAACGACGCGCCGTTCCAGAGCGTGAAGGATCTCGCGGGCAAGCGCATCGCCACCGAGTATGTCCGCCTGACCCAGCGCTATCTGGAGCAGCACGGGGTGCAGGCGCATGTGGAGTTTTCGTGGGGCGCGTGCGAGGTGAAAGTGCCCCAGCTGGTGGATGCGATTGTGGTGAACACGGAAACGGGCAGCTCTTTACGCGCACACAACCTGCGGATTCTGGATGTGTTGCTTTATTCCACCACGCGCCTGATTGCCAATCATGAGGCGTGGGCGAACCCTGCCAAGCGTGAGAAGATAGAGAGCATCGCGCTGATGTTGCAGGGCGCTCTGAACGCGGGTGCGCTGGTGGGGCTGAAGATGAATGTGCATGAGAGCTGCCTTGATGCCGTGCTGACCGAGTTGCCCGCGCTCCGCAAGCCGACCCTCTCGCCCCTGAGCGACAAGGGTTGGTATGCGGTGGAGACAATCATCGAGGAGCGTGTGGCGCGGGATTTAATCCCACGCCTGCGCAAGGCTGGCGCGGAGGGGCTGGTGGAGTATCCCCTGAATAAGGTGATTCCTTAGAGTTTGGACTGCGGAAGCGCGACTTCCGCAGTCTATGACTCTCATCGGTTCAGTTGTGCTAACACGCTGGCAATCGCAGAAACCTGAGTAGAGGTCAGGCGCCCATCGGGATGGCGGTGAAGATAGTTCAACAGTTCGGCATAGGAAAGCACCACCGCCTGTTGAACGCGCGGGCTTTGTAGCAACAGGCGTGCCCTTACAAAACACACCACAGGCTGCACGAATACGCGCAACCCCGTGCGCTGGTGTATGAGATGACCCAAAGCCGCTGCCTGACGCATCGCCTGCGCCACGAAATCCTTTTCCAGAGGGCGCCCAACCCGCGCCAGACGCCCGTTTTCAAGCACAATCGTGCCCGTATGGTTTTTGGTCTCCACAATAAAGACGCCTTTTGTGCCCACTGCCACATGATCGATATTGCCGACGGTGGGCAGGGCAATGTCGTGAAAAATGTGCCAGCCGTGTTGACGAAGGGTTTCCAGCGCCTCCCCCACGCGCTCTTCGCCCCTGGCGCCGATATGGAAAATACGCTCCCGACGGTCTAAGAACTGAATCAGATAAACGACGCCCATCAAACCCATCAGAAGGAGCAACCCAACGATGGCTCTGATGGGTGAGTGATTGCCCATTAGCGTGTTAACAAGCTCTCGCAGGAACACGACAATCAAAAGAAGTGCAACGGGAGCTGCTGCCAGAGTAATCCGGAGCGTCTGGCGATTGAGCCAGCGCTGATTTTCACGCAGAGTCTGCCCGGGCTTTCTGGAAGACATTTGCTCTCCCTCCTACCATTCATCATAATAATACCGCCGACGACCGAGCAACGCCCGACCGCCCATCATCCGAAGCACCAGATAGCCCGCCACAAAGCCACCAATGTGCGCCAGATGTGCCACCCCAGGGTTATACACCAGAAACTGCATCACGAACCAGAACACCAGAAAGAAGATGGCAGGCACTTCCACAAAGGTGATGATGAAAAAGAGCAAGACGCAATCCACTCGCGCATGGGGGAACAGCACCAGGTACGCGCCCATCACGCCCGCAATCGCGCCACTCGCCCCCACCACGGGAATCGGCGAGTTCCAGTTGAACAGAATGTGCGACCATGCTGCCACAAAGCCCCAGAACAGATACAACAACAGATAGCGCCAGTGCCCCAGCGCGTCTTCCACATTGTTGCCGAAAATCCACAACGACCACATATTGCCCAGAATATGCCAGAAGTTGCCGTGCAGAAACATCGAGGTGAAGACGGTCAGCAGCGGCGGCACGGCAGGCTCCACGCGAATCCCTGCCTGCTGGAGCTGAAACTTCTGGAAGGGATTCAACTCCACGCCCACAATCTCGGCAGGAATGGCGGAGTAGTAGTAGGTAATCGCGGGGTCTAAGTTCTGCATAATAAACACAATTACATTAATCACGATGAGCGACACCGTGACGATGGGAAAACTCCGTGTCGGATTATGGTCGCGTATCGGAATCAGCATGCGATGCCCTCTCCTTGCTATTGTACCCCAAATTTCAACACTGTGGAGTATAATTCCTGCAGGAGGCACAGCGATGAAAAGGAGATTTGTCTCCTGGGCTGCGATTCTGGGGGTGGGCTTTGCCTGTTCCCAGGTAGTGCGTGCAACGGTGGATCACTTTGACGACGCCGAGAAGGTATGCGCTGAGCAGCTGCGCCTTATCGGCTACTCCATGCTGATGTACCTCCAGGATTGGGATGAGGCATTCCCGCCGGCGTATGAACGCGAACATCCGAACGCGCCATGGCGCTGGAACCAGATGGGACAGGTGCCGCCCGGCTGGCATAATCTGAACGCGCCGAACGGCGACGGAATCTGGGCGAATGCGCTTCTGCCCTATGTGCGTATGCCCCAGAAACGCCCGAACCCATGGCGCTGTCCCGCTGCCATTCCGGAGAAGGTGGAGGGCGTAGATTATACGGTACGCTCACGCTCCCCCTATGGCGTGAGCTACACCTACAACGGGTATCTGCATAACCTGACCCTGGCGCATCTTGAGAATCCGATGGAACAAATCCCGGCGGTCTGGGAGGGTCTGGGGCGCACATATATTGTGGGGTTTGCCCCTGTGAACCCGTACCTGCGCTGTGATAACCCCAGTTTGCCCTGTCGCTATCAGCGGTGCGTGAACCCGAACGCCCATTATCCGCGTGGCGAAGTGCGCCTGCCGAGCCAGTCGATGTGGATTCACACGCGCGGAATGTTTCTCGTGACGATGGCGGGGCACCTGCGTGCGATGCGGGTCGGGGCGCGCTTTGCTCCCAACGACACCGACCCGTATCAGGACCCGTTCACCCAGTATAACCTGCATGGCGTGCCGGGTGGGGCGCACACCGACGCCTGCGGCTATATGCCGATGTTTGCGCCCTTCTGAGGGGGTGAGCCACGGTGAAACGCTGGACTTTATCCGGGATACTTGCGGTTCTGGCGCTGAGCGCGCATGCGCAGTTGCGTGAGGCGTGGCAGTATCGGTTTCCTGAACAGGGCAGTGGTCAGGTTGCGGAGCTGCGCCGGGCGCTGAAACTTGCCGACGGCGGGCTGCTGTTGCTGGGCGCGGTGGAGACCCCACTGAATGCTTACGATGCCTTCGCCATCAAACTGCGCCCCGACGGAACGCCCGAATGGACGCTGGTTCAGGACGGCGCCCTGCTGGACGATGCGTTTGTGGACGCTGTGGAGGTGTCGGGGTTCGGCTATCAGCACCTGTACCTGCTGGGGCAGTTTATGAACGCCGACGGCTACCTGCGGGCGCGGCTCTATCGCGTTGATGCGGGCGGACAGGTACAGCAGATGCTGGAGATGCCTGCGGATGCGCCGAACCTGCACTATCGCGCGGTAGGACTCGTGTGGGACGAGCAGGATGAGGCAGTTGGAGTCGCCACCGAGCGCATCAGCACAGGCGAAAGTGAGGCGCAACTGTTTACCGTGTATGCCGATTCGGGAACGCTCCATCCGGTTTCGCAACGGGTGAATCAGCGTCCGTGGGGCGTGGCGCGGTTTGCGAACCCCTTCAGCGGGCTGGTGCTGGGCACACGGGGCACTTTCACAGGCTGGGTGGACGCGCACATTTACAAGTGGGTTGGCGCTCCCGAGCTCTTCTCTGGCGCTGTGCGGGGCTTCGATGTGCCCGTGATTGGCTACACCGTGCCGGGCAGGGGCGCGGTGGTTGGGATTCACTCGTTTGGGGGCACTACGGGCGACGATATTGTGCTGCTGTTCTACAACCCGAATGGCTCCCGCGAGTGGGCTTATCGCTATACCAGCGCGTATTACGATGACTACCTGCTGAGCATGGCACATGATGCGCAAAATCGGCTGTACGCCCTGACCACGAGCGTCTTGTGGGCAAACGACCGCTTTGAGCAGGTAAGCATGCGCCTGCTCCGTTTCTCTCCGAATGGCACGCTGGAGCAGGATATGGTCGTTCCGACAGGGCACACCTCGTCCCGTGGGCTCTCGTTACGGGGCGTGCTGGGCATCAACGCCGCGGGGCAGCCGATTGTCGCGTATGCGCATCCGCCTTTCCTCACCCGGCTGACGCGAGCCGGTTCGGTGCTGTGGGGCATGCGCCTGCCGATGGAGCCTCAGGCGCTCTTTGTGGAGCCACAGGGCGCGCTGCTGGTGGCAGGGAGCGCGTTCCCTGAAGACCCCCACGCCGAGGCGCGTTACCTGCTCGTGGTGAAATACACGCCTTCCGCTGACCTGAACGGCGACGGCGTGGTGGACGACGCCGACCTGCTACAGGTATTGCTGGAGTTCGGCACTGAAGGCGAAACGGTTGCCGACCTGAACGGCGACGGTGTAGTAGACGACGCCGACCTGATCGCGGTGCTGTTCCAGTTCGGTAGCTAAACTCTCCTTCCGCCCCTCCTGCGCCCACACGGCGGAGGGGCGGAGTCTGTTTCCCCCTGAAGAATTCCGCGCTACAGCCGATAATTCTGCTGGCAGGGTTTGATACTCCTGTCATTCTACTCGCACGACGGAGTAAGTACTCGCGGAGGTTGTAGCGATGTGGGGTTTACGAAAGCAGTGGCAAAGGAAATGGGTTGTTGCGTTATGTGCCATCGCATTCGCCTCTCACTCGTCCGCGCAAGTCTTATCACGATTAGGTAGTATCTCCAGCGAACCCCCTGGCAGTCAGGCGATACTGGAAGGCAACTGGGTCTACTCTCTGACTCCGCAGAAGTTGCTTCTGGTGCTGGAGGTGGGTTCTTCGTTGACTAAGCGAGCCGTGCTGCCACTTCCTTCTGGGCGCGAGCAAGCCTCCGCCATCGCCAAAAGCGGCAACTTCGTTTATATCGCCAACGATCCGATGGTGTCAGGGGCGCCCTATTTGACGGTGGTGGATGTTTCCAATCCTGCTTCGCCGACAGTAGTCGCTGACATAGCCATGCCCAGCAGCACGCCCACCATCACGCGCATCGTGGTGAACGGCAACTATCTGTATATGTTCCCCTATTCGGGCGATATGCGGATAGTGAGTGTAGCCAATCCGAGCGCGCCCGTGTTTGTGCGCTCGGTGAGCATGAGCGCCTCCGACGGGGTGGTGGTGGGCAATCGGCTTTACACGGCGGAAGGAACCAGCGGTCTGGGCATCTGGGACATCAGCCAGCCCGATAACCCCGCGCGAGTCGGCTCGTTGAGCCTGTCGGGCACGATTATGCGCGTGCAGGTGTCGGGCAACACCCTGTACGCCCTGAGCGATGTCTATAACGCGCAACGGGTTCACCTGGTGGACATCACCAATCGCGACGCGCCGAGCTTGATTAGCACCTTCAACACCACTTACACGGCGCGCATGGCGCATTTCGGCAACTATCTGTATCTTTCCAACAGCGCTGGCAAGACCCAGATTGTGGATGTGAGCAACCCCGCCGCCCCCACCGAGGTGGCTGTGGTGCCAATAGGGCGCGTGAATGCGGTAGATGCGGCAAATGCGCGCTTGCTGGGTTCAGGCGACTCGTGGTATCGGATTTTCAGCCTGAGCAACCCGACAAACCCGACTCCTGGCGTGGAGTACGCAGTGCCGGCGCCGCGTGAGGCGCTTCGCAGCGGCGCAAAAGTCTATGCCGCGGAAGAGAAAGGTCTCGTGGTGTACGATGTGAGCGTGCCTGCCACACCAACACGCGAGCAGGTGGTGGACATCGGCAGCAGCGGTAGCAGTATTGCCCAGGTGGATAATGACCTGTTTGCGATAGCCCAATCTGGCAACCTCAAACTGGTGCAGATGTCTGGAAGCAGTGGCACGGTCGTCTGGTCCAATAACCCGACGCCGCCGAACAACCCCGTCTATGAAGACCGCGTGCGAGTCGCGGGGAATGTGCTGGCGTTTAGCAGTGCGCCGATGACGAGTGGAGTTCGAATAGTGGACATCTCTGATCCCGCCTCGCCACAGGTTGCCAGCGACATTCCGTTCATTAGCAGGTTCGACATCCGGGCAGGGTATCTCTACGCGGTTTTGGGCGGTAGTACAGACAATTTTAGAATTTACTCCCTCAGCGACCCGTACAATCCCAGTCAGGTTGCTTCGCTGAACATCCCCTTCTCCGCGACGAATGTTGCGGCGGGTTCAGGCTACGCCCTTGTGGCGGGATTCAGCGGCGAGCTGGCGCTGGTGAATGTGTCCAACCCTGCTTCACCTCAGATAGTGGCGCAGCGTGTCATGTCGGGCGTTTCCCTGCCGCGCGTGGCTTACAGTGAAGAGGGCTATTTCTTCGTGTACGACCCGTGGAATCGCAGGCTGGAAATCTACCGGGTGAGCGACTTTCCCAACTTTACCCCCTACCGCACCCAGACGCTGGATGCGCGCCTGCGACACCTGCACTTCACGAACGACCTTGTGATTGGCTCTGCAGGCACGGATGGGTTGATTGTCTATCAGAACCTGATTGGCACTGGGGGAATGCTTATCAGCGCCGTGACTCCCAACCGTGCGGGCAACGCAGGCACGCTGACGATAGTGATTGACGGCGTAGGGTTCCCATCAGGGGCTACGGTGCGTCTGGAGCGGGGCGCCGCCACGATTACCCCCACCAGCGTGAATGTGCGTAGTGCCAGCCGTATCGAGGCGACCTTCGATTTCACAGGGCAACCCATCAACACGCAGTGGGATGTAGTGGTGCGTAGTCCCGATAACGCGGAAGTGCGCCTCGCCAACGGCTTCACGATTGTGGAGCCTGTGCCCGTGGTGAGCTCCATCACGCCGAACACGGTCTATCCGCAAAGTAGTGTGAGCCTGACGATTAACGGCGAGCTGTTCACACCAGGCGCTCAGGTGGAGGTTCGCCCTTCGGGAAGCGCAAGTTTCACGCCGATTGCTGCCACCAGTGTGCAGTTCGTCAGCCAGCGCCAGTTGCAGGCGACCTTTGACCTGAGCAGTCTGCAGGCGCTGAATCTGAGTGCGCCGATAAGTGTCAGCGTGGTAGTCACGAACAGCAATAACCGCTCCAGTAATGCTGGCACGCTGACGGTGCGCGGTCCGTCGCTGGATTTGCAGGTGGCGCAGCGGATTTACGCCCTGCGCGACGAGCCGAGCGTGGCGATAGAGGTTACGGTTAACGGTGCAGTGGGCGGAGAACCGCTTCAGTTTGAGCTCTCGACAGGGTTTGGCAACGCGCGGCGCACGCTCACGCCAGCGCAGGTTGAGTCGCTGGGCAGCAACCGCTGGCGGCTCACTTTCAACCGTGCCGACATCCTGCCCGATGGCTTCTTCGAGCAGTGGACACCCTCGGTGCGTCAGCTGGGCGCCAGCGATTACGGAAGCACTCTGAGTTTCCACCAGTATCGGGGCGTGCGGAAGGAAACTTCAGGCAATCAGTTCAGCAACCTGTCGCGCACTTTGACCCTGCGGGTGCTGGCGTTTGACGCAGATAACAACACCACCTTTGTGCTACGCAAGGGCGATGTGGTGCGCGAACCGACTCAGGTAGAACGCTATACGAACTACTATGAGGGCGGAATCGTGCTACAGGGCACTTTCCCTGTGCAGATTACCGATCTGGGCGCGTGGGATATTGAGGTACGCTACAGCGACGAAGCGAAGACCCTCGCGAATGCCTTCGAGATTGTGCGGGGCACGCCCACGATTTCGCGCGTCACGCCCAACTTCTCGCCCTTCCAGTACGACCAGATTGTGGAGGTGGAGGGAAGCGGCTTCCACGACGGGATGCAGGGCGTGCTGGTCATTCAAGACCCCGACGCTGCTATCGACTCACGGGAGTTGACCCCCGTGCAAGTGCTTGTGAACGAAGAGGGTACGCGATTGACTCTTGTCTTCCACGATCTGTACAATCAGGTGCGCGAGAACACTTATGTAAACCTTGTTTTGCGTTCACCCTATGTAAACTTGGTTCAGTATAGCCTGTGGACGCCCATCACCCCGCCCAGCCTGAAGATTGTTGACTTCTGGGGACCCAGCTTCTTCCGCGCAGGGCGGTGGGAGCGGTTCACGGTGGCGGTCTCCACAGGCGCGTATCCCGAAGTTCCCACGCTTTCGGTGCGCGTGCCCTTCACGGAGACGGACCTGAACTCAGGCGCTTACGACTTTGAGTATCGGGTTATTGATGCTCAGACGGGTCAGGTGCTTCAGAGCGGGCGACGCCCCCTGAATCCTGAGTCTGTGTTGATAACGGTGCCGCTTTCGCTAATCCCTGCCAACACGACGCGGTATTACACGGTGGAAGTGCGCGCCTTCGGTAGCGGGCGCGCCGCGTCCCCTCAGATAGGGCGAGGGCGTTTCGTTCCCCTCGCGTATTTCGCTGCTTCGGGCTTGTTTATTGCAGGCTCGATGGTCCTCAAAGTATCGTGCGAGATATTCCAGGAATATGGTCTGAAGACTGCCATCGCCACCGCCCTGGCGGAGATGGATTGGGACATTCCCAACAGCACTCGCGACCGTCTTCTGGAGTGGATGCTGGACGACCCCAGAAACCTGCGCGAGATTATGCGGTGCTTCACCAGCTTTAGCGATCGGAGCGTCTTCGACTATCTGCGCGACGCGCTCACCAGCGAGGTTATCAGCATGGGGCAGAGCAAAATCAAGGAGGCGCTCGCGGATAAAGCCGATCTTTTCCTCTACATAAACTCGCGCTATCGCCATCTCCCTGAACAGACACGCGAGCAAGTGGCGCAGTCCATCGCAGACGCCTTCTACAATATGTGGGAGGCATATCAGGGGCTTCGTCAAGGCGATGTGGGGTCTATCCTCAAGAGCAACACGGAGAAGATTCTTGGGGAACTGCTAAAGGCGGCGACCGACCAGGTGGCGGGTAGCCCACTGGAGCCTGAGCTTGATATTCCCGTAGACCTGAGCGGTATTCCGGCAGAGGCGCTGGGCGCGTTCCTGAACGCAACCGCGAACACCTTTATCAGTATTGGAACCGACTGTATCAAACGCTCGCGCCAGCTGGAGCAATACTTCTCCCGGATTACCGATATTCAACCGATGCCTGTGCGCACTTCGTGGGACCCCAACGAGAAGCGCGGCTCTTCAGGGGTTGCAGGCTACATCGCACCCGATCAGCGCATCGTGTACGAGCTGCTGTTTGAAAACCTGCCCAGCGCCACAGCAGGCGCCGAAGAAGTGCTGGTGGAAGACACCCTGCCCGAAGCGTTAGACCCCAGCACGCTGGAATTTTTTGAGATTCAGGTGGGCAACAAGCGCGTGAGCCTGCCCGAAGGCACGACCAGCCTCAACACGCAGATTGACCTGCGTCCCGAGCGCCCTGTGGTGGTGCGCGTGGTGAGCCAGTATGACTCCAACACGCGCAAACTCAGCGTGCGCTTCAGCGGCATCGACCCCAACACCAACGACTACTATCCGGAGGGCTTCCTGCCGCCGAACACGAACCCGCCGCAAGGCGAGGGTGCGGTGCGCTTCCGCATCCGCCCGCGCAGCGACGCCGCCTCGGGCACGCAGATTGCCAATCAGGCGGTGATCACCTTTGACCCGCATCTGGGCGCCAACCCGCCGATTGTAACCAACACGCACACGCTCACGCTGGACAAGCAACCGCCCAGCATTACCGTGGAGGCACCCAGCAGCACGACTCTGACCGAAACGAAGACCACCCTGCGCTGGAACGCCACTGACGACGCCTCTGGCGTGCAGGAGGTGGAGGTGTGGGCGCTGGAGGGCGACAACGCCCGACGGCTCGGCTACACCGAGGGCACGGGCGCACGCCAGGAGTCGGGCACGGTCAATATTCGCGCACGCCGCTTCGGGGACGAGACCCGCATCATCACGCGCGGGCGCGACCGTGTGGGCAACCTCCTGCCCTTCAGCGATACGCCCCAGCTCACCCTGCGCTTCGGTCAGCCGCCCCAGTTCCGCGCAGGATTGCACCTGGTGGGCATCCCCGTGCAGCTGGATAACCCCGATGTGCAGGCGCTCTTTGGCTTCCAGAACAATCAGTGGGCGACCTATGACCCCGCCACAGGGCAGTATGTGCAACACCCGCAGGCAGCCACGGCGCCCCAGATTGGACGCGGCTACTGGACCGTGTTGCCCAACGCCCTCACGCCGAATGTGGTGGGCAACCTGCCTGACCCCGAACAGCCCTATGTGATTTCGCTTCAGGCAGGCTGGAACCTGATTGCCAACCCGTGGACCGAGCCGCTGGTGTGGAACCGCGCGGCGATAACAGTGCGCACCAGCAACGGTGAATTCACGCTGGATCAGAACCCGGCGCGCCAGTTCGTGGAGCCGTACCTGTGGGGCTGGCAGCCCGAACAGGGACGCTACCAGCTGGTGTACGACGCCCAGCTGCTGAACGGGATTGAGCATCAGCTCCAGCCGTGGCGGGGCTACTGGATTTATGCGCATCAGCCGTGCGAGCTGGTGCTGCCCACGCCCGAAACCGCCACGCAGGTAACGCGCAACCGTGCGGAGCCTGCGCAGGGCGGCTGGAGCCTGCGAATCGGCGCGCATCTGGGCAATCAGTACGACGAGGTGCTGGTAGGGCTTTCCAGCGGCGAGCAGGGCTTGCAGGTGGCGATGCCGCCCGCGCCACCCGGACGCAGTGCTTCGGATGGGTTGCACCTGCGCCTCGTGCGGGATGGCAAGCCGATGGAAGCCGAGATTCTGCCGCGCTCGCGCAATCAGCGCCAGTGGACGCTGGAGCTGGTTGTCCCGCCCAGCGAAGAACCCAGAACCCGCACGCTCACGCTGACCGCGCCTGACATTGCACGCCTGCCGCGCGGCGTGAACCCCGTGCTACGCGACCTGGAGACAGGCGAGCGCCGATTCCTGCGCGGCGCCGCGGCGTGGCAAATCACCGTGCCACCCGAAGGCATCACACGCCGCTATGAGCTGAGCCTCGTCGCCACCAGCCGCCTGCTTCGAATCACCAGCCTGCAGGTGCAGGGCGGACGCAACACGGGCGGCACCTACACCGTGCAGTTCAACCTGAGCGAGGCGGCGAAAGTGACGGTCAGCGTGCAATCGGGCGGTCGGGTCATCCGCACGCTGGAGCAGAGCCGTAGTCGGAACGCGGGCATTCAGCAGGTTGTGTGGGACGGTCGCGACCAGCAGGGGCGTGCGCTACCGCCGGGCGCCTACACGCTCGTCATTACGGCTGAAACCACCGAGGGACAGGTTGCCCGCGCCACAACGCCTGTGGTGCTGACCCGCTAAAAGGAGGTGCCTTATGCGCAAACAGTGGATGGGTCTTGTGCTGATGATGGGACTGGCGGGCTGCGGTGGGGGCGGTGGCGTCATCACCGACACCGCCGCCCCCCAGATTAGCCAGGTAGAACTGGGCTGGCGAAGCCAGACGCTCTATGTGTCGGCGGTGGTACAGGACGCCGAAACGGGGGTTGCCAGCGTTGTGGCGCGAGTGGTGGCTGGCAATCAGACTCAGACCGTGGTGCTTCAGCTCCAGAGCGCGAGCCGCTATGAGGGCGCTCTGCCCAGCAACACGGCGCGCGTGACGCTGATTGCCCGCGATCACGCCGGCAACGAGCGCACCACCGACGAACTGATTGCCCCACCGCCCAACCCGCCGTTTTGAACCCTTTCGGGAAGTCAGCGGAGCAGGGGTATAATTTTCGAAATGCGACCACAGAACCCCCGCTCTGCTGACTCAAAAAGGATGGACCTGACCACGCTGGAAAACTGGCTCTGGGAAGCGGCGTGCGCGATTCGCGGTCCGGTGGAAGCGCCGAAGTTCAAAGACTACATTCTGCCGCTGGTCTTTCTCAAACGCCTCTCGGATGTGTTCGACGATGAGATGGTGCGCCTCACGCAGGAGTACAGCAGCCGCAAGACGGCGGAGCAGGTTGTAGAAGATGAGCGCGAGCGCGGGACGATTGCGAAGGGCGGCGGCGTCGTGCGCTTTTACATTCCCTCCAACGCGCGCTGGGCTACGATTCGTCGCCACGGGCGTGCAGGACTGGGGCAGTTCCTCACGGACGCCGTGCGCGCGGTGGCGCGGGAGAATCCGCGTCTGCAGGGCGTCATCGATGCGGTGGACTTCAACGCCACCACTGCTGGACAGCGTATTATTGCCGATGAGTATCTTTACAAACTGGTAGAGGTGCTGTCCAAGCACCGGCTGGGGCTTCACGATGTAGAGCCGGATATTCTGGGACGCGCTTATGAGTATCTGTTGCGCAAGTTTGCCGAGGGGCAGGGACAGAGCGCAGGCGAATTCTACACCCCCCGCGAGGTCGCGATTTTGATGGCGCGGCTTCTGGAGCCAGAGCCGGGCATGACGGTCTATGACCCTGCCTGCGGTTCAGGGGGCTTGCTGGTCAAGTGCCACCTGCGCCTGCTGGAGACGCACGGTGTGTCGCAGAACGGACGGCGCGAACTCCCTTCGCACTATGCACCCCTGCGCCTCTATGGGCAGGAGATTAATCCCGCCACCTTCGCGATTGCCCGCATGAACGCCGTGATTCACGATATGGAGGCTGACATCCGCCTGGGCGACACCATGCGCCAGCCTGCTTTCAAAGACCCGGCAGGACGCCTCCAGACCTTTGACCTGGTGGTGGCGAACCCGATGTGGAACCAGAAGTTCCCCGCCGAGCTGTATGAAAATGACCCCTACGACCGCTTCCGCTACGGCGCGCCGCCCTCCTCCAGCGCGGACTGGGGCTGGCTCCAGCACATGCTCGCCTCGCTGAAAGAGGGCGGACGCATGGCGGTCGTGCTGGACACAGGCGCGGTGAGCCGCGGCAGCGGCAATCAGGGTTCCAACCGCGAGCGCGACATTCGCAAAGCCTTCGTGGAAAGAGACCTCATCGAGGCGGTCATCCTGCTCCCTGAAAACCTCTTCTACAACACCACCGCGCCGGGCGTCATTCTTATCATCAACCGCAGGAAACGCCGCCCGAACGAGATTCTGCTCATCAACGCCTCGCAACTCTTTGCCAAAGGGCGCCCCAAGAACTACCTGACCGACGAACACATCCAGACGATTGCGGAGATTTATCACGCATGGGCGAATTCGGGGGGTGATAGAACACACGGGGTAGGGGCGATGCCCGATACGGTAGGGGCGCACGGCGGTTCGCCTTGCAGCGTGCTGCTATGGAAGCGAATATCGCAGATCGATACAGATGCGCGTTTTAGCAACGCACCTGCCCAGATAGCGCACCAAAGACACGGGCGGCAACCGTTGAGTTCCTTGTAGGCGTGTCAGCACAAACAGGAAGGGTAATTCTAACGCACGACTCCGATTTTGGTCGTTTAGCTCTTGCAAGCGGGGCGTCATTCGCAGGAATAATCTATTTACGACCAGGTCACATAAAGCCTGAATTCGTGATAGAGATGCTGGAAACTCTCTTCTCCGAGTCGATCGCTGTGGAGACGCCATTTGTCATCGTTGTGCAGCGAACAGGGGATTTCGTTCGGATACGATATCGTAGAGTAGGTTTTTAGCGGTATAGTGCGGATTTCCACCCCAGCGGAACGAGCCCGATTAGGGTATCCTGATACATCGTGAGGCTGATGACGCACATCGGAACCGTTCGGGGCACGCACATCGAGCTGGAGGAG
>OGCH01000817.1_pt1 | contig 14053 bp, 15 predicted proteins | sample 1570111 | NCBI WGS metagenome assembly OGCH01 (sample SAMN03436243, study PRJEB24508) | hot springs metagenome | biome: Desert Springs; feature: Hot Springs; material: Water | place: USA: Great Boiling Spring, Nevada | collected 2008-12-01 | depth 0 m m | reverse complement strand
AGCTTCATGGGAAAAGCTCTATTCTCGGCCTCGAAGACATTAGGAGACCCTTCGGCCTTGCGGCCTCAGGGTGACAAAAAAGGGGCCTCAGGGCGACATGGTGGGAGGGTCGTCCTTGAGGGTGCGGATGCGACCGAAGGACCTCGGGAGACCCTTCGCTGCCCCTTCGGGCTATCGCCCTCAGGGCTACGGCTCAGGGTGACATGAAAGATAGGCCTCAGGGTGACCCCCTTGAAGTTATATCGGAGACAGCGAAGGATGCCCAAAGCGGGAATGCTTGCTCTTAGACCAACATCCACCCTGTAAATAAAAATTTTTTGTGTTATATTTATGCCCAAACCTAAGGGGTGTGCAAAAAGAATGAGGGTAAAACCAGCAAAAGAGGACCTACTTCTCCTTTATAAGAACGTTGATTTTGAGAAGCTTATTAATTCCTATGCTCAAAAAATGGAAGACCTAAGGAGGTGTCTTTGACTTAGATAGCCTCAAGGAAAGATTAGGGGCTATTGAAAAATCCTTTTCCCAGAATGTTGATTGGTCTTCTCCAGAAACAAAACGTCTAATTAAAGAAAAGGCTCAGTTAGAGGAAAGGTTAAAGCTTTTTGAGGGGCTTCAACACCAATTTTCCGAGCTTAAAGAATGGTTTGAGCTTTACAAGTCTGAGCCAGACCTTGAAATTTTAAAGGGCTTTTTAGAGGAGCTAAAGGATTTTGAACAAAAATTTATAGAAAAAGAAACAACCATCCTTCTTTCTGGGGAATACGACCAATCCTCAGCCATCCTTTCTATCCATGCCGGAACTGGTGGAACCGATGCCCAAGACTTTGCCTACATGCTTCTTCGGATGTATGTTCGGTGGGCTGAAAAAAGGGGTTATAATGTTAAGATAGTTGATGCCCTCCCAGGTGAAGAGGCTGGCATCAAAAGCGCAACCATCCTTATTGAGGGTCCCTGGGCTTACGGAAAATTAAAAGGTGAAAAGGGGGTTCATCGGCTTATCAGGATTTCTCCCTTCGATGCTAACGCAAGGCGCCATACCTCTTTTGCTTCAGTCACCGTAATTCCAGATATAGAGGAAGAGATAGAAGTGGAAATTAGGCCAGAGGATTTAAGGATTGAAACCATGAGGGCAAGCGGGCATGGTGGTCAGCATGTTAACAAAACCGAAACAGCTGTCCGAATTACCCACCTTCCTACCGGTATAGTCGTCACTTGCCAGAATGAAAGAAGTCAGTATTTAAACAAAATGACCGCTTTAAAGATCCTTAAATCTAAGCTTTATCAACTACAAAAGCAAAAGCTTGAAGAGAAAAAAGAGGAATTAATCGGAGAAAAAAGAGATATATCTTGGGGAAACCAAATAAGGTCCTACATCCTTCATCCTTATAAGGTTGTAAAAGACCATAGAACACAGTTTGAAGCCTTTAAGGTGGATGAGGTGTTGGATGGTGAGATAGACGATTTTATTCGGGAATACCTCCTTTGGAGCTGTGAAGCAAACAAAAGGGAGACGAACCATGAAAAAAGAAAGGCTTAAAGCTCTGATCATGCTTGAAGATGGGACCCATTTTTGGGGCTACTCCTTTACCGGACCAGGAGAAACCTTCGGAGAAGTTGTCTTTAACACCGGGATAACAGGCTATCAAGAAATCCTCACTGACCCGTCTTATTACGGGCAGATTGTCACCATGACCTATCCTTTGATCGGCACCTATGGAGTAAACGACGAAGACATGGAAAGCGCTCGCATTCAGGTTGCTGGCTTTGTCGTTAGGGAGTATCAACCATATTTTAGCAACTACCGGGCAAAAAAATCCCTTGGGGATTGGCTTAAAGAACAAGGCATACTTGGGATTGAGGGGGTAGATACTCGGGCTCTTACAAGGCATATTAGAAACTACGGAGCCATGAAGGGGGGGATGACAACCGAAACCTTAGACCCTAAGAAGTTCTTAGAAAAGGTCAAGGAAAGCCCGGATTATGTAGGGCGTGACCTTGTAAAGTTTGTCACCTGCCAAAAACCTTACTACTACAGTTCAGAGGGCTTTGACTTTAACTGTCAAACCTTTAAAAACAAAGCTGAATACAGGGTAGCTGTTTTAGACTGTGGCTTGAAATACAATCAACTTAGACTCTTGTCCCAAAGAGGGGCTGAGTGTTTGGTATTTCCTGCGGATACACCGGCTGAAAAAATCTTAGCTGAAGATCCTCATGGCATCTTTCTTTCAAACGGACCAGGAGACCCAAGCGCCCTGCCTTATGTGGTTGAGACGGTTAAAAAACTTTTGGGCAAACGCCCTATGTTTGGCATCTGCCTTGGGCATCAGATCCTTGGTCAAGCCTTATCCGCTACAACCTATAAGCTTCGCTTCGGGCATCGTGGAATAAATCATCCAGTTTTGAACCTACTCAACGGAAGGGTTGAAATAACCTCTCAAAACCATGGATTTTGCGTAAGGACGGAAGAGTTACCAAAGGATGTGATAATCACCCACATAAACCTTAACGACAACACCCTTGAAGGTATATACATACCCGACCTCAAAGCCTTCTCCGTTCAATACCATCCAGAAAACGCACCCGGTCCTTGGGATTCTCTCTATCTGTTTGATAGCTTCTTCAAGCTCATGCGCGGTGAATATGAAAATCTATTCTCTTAGCGACCTCCCATTATCCTTTTCTACCGTTATCGCTATCGGAGCTTTCGACGGACTTCATCTTGGACATTTAAGGCTCCTTGAAGAGGCAAAAAAACTTGGCGAAGAGCTCCTTGCAACCCCCGTAATGCTAACCTTTTCCCCCCATCCTCGTGAGGTCCTGCAACCCCAGATTCCTTTCTACTATCTTACTCTTCTTGACGAGAAAATTGAGACCCTATCAGCTCTTAGCTTTCCTGTTATGGTAGTTTTGCCCTTCACCAGGTCGTTAGCTGAGCTCACTCCTGATATTTTTGTAGAGCAGTATTTAGTTGACTATTTAAAAGTAAAAGCGGTCATCGTTGGGTATAACTTTCGTTTTGGTAGAGGAAGAAGCGGAGATGCTGAATTTCTGTTAAAGATGGGGGAAAAGTATCATTTTATGGTAAAGATAGTAGAACCAGTAGAAATTGAAGGCATAAGGGTATCAAGCAGTCTAATTAGAGAACTCCTTTTAAAAGGGGAGATTGAAAGGGCAAACAAATTGCTTGGCAGACCTTACAGTCTAAAAGGAAGAGTAATCTCAGGAAAGGGCAGAGGTCGAATACTTGGATTCCCAACTGCAAACTTAGAAATTTCAAGCAAAAAACTAATTCCCAAAGAGGGGGTCTACGCAACATGGGTATACATAGATAATAAGAAGTTTAAGGGGGCTTTAAACATCGGTAAAAATCCAACCTTTGAGGATAAAAAACTGTCAATCGAGGTGCATATTCTTGATTTTTCGGAAGACCTTTATAACAAGACAATAAAAATTGAGCTTATTAAATACATAAGAGGGGAACAAAAGTTCCCCTCCATTGAGCAACTTGTAGAACAAATCAAAAAGGATTGTCAAGTAGTAAAAGAAGTCCTATCAGTGTAACACTAAGCTTATTTCAATAAACCTTTACTCTTTAATTCTTCAACAAATTGGTCGTAGATGTTTCCTCTTTTAACTACCTTTTTAGGGATGGGAACTCCTCTCTTTCTCAATTCATTGACTATTTTTGTAACCTGAAACTTGCTGATACCAAGCTTCTCAGCAATTTCAGAAGCACTCATCTTAGAATAATTCTCATAAACAAACTTAACATCATCGAGTGTAGCAGGTCTGCTCCTCTTTCTCATGACCTATAACCTCCTATGTTTTTATTTAAAATTAAAATATAACATTAAAAAACAAAAAGTCAATACATTACAAGAAGGATATGTATAAAAATTTCAACTACATCATCCAAATGTTCAAGGAAGAACCAAATCATTCAATAGAATTACCCATCTTTAAAATGGAATAGAGAGGATAATTAGAAATTGAAACTAAGAAGCTATGCAAACTTTCTTTGGCGTAAGAGAACGCAATTAGCCAACTCTAATTCTGAGCCACTATACTGTCATACTAATCAAAATCCGGGGCATTCTTTGCCTTACTTGGGGTAGCCTCTTTTATCTATTAAACCAAACCATTTATAAGCTTCTTATTTTCCTTATCAGGTGTAGCCTGCTCGCTTGCGGCAAACATTGGGCTTGCCATTAAACCAAGAGCAAGGAGTAAACTTAAAATCTTCTTCATAGCTCCACCTCCTCCTTTTAAATAGGCATAACATGCCAATAACTGAATTTCTGATTTTAAGCCCCTGAAAAATTTTAACGACAAAAAAATGTCGAAATAGACTGACAAATTGGGGACCTTCTTTACTCTAAAAAAATCACTGTTTAATGGACGCAAATTGTATTATTATTATTACTACTATGCAGGAAGTAAGGGCTCCATCAAAGGTCCTCTTCTTTTTTTTCTTGCTTATAATCCCTTTTCTCTCTTTATCAATCTATTCTTATCATCCTTTAGACCCTGGGTTCGGTGTGGTGGGTGCTGAAGGGGTCCGAAACGTAGCCGGACTTCTTGGTTCCTATGTAGCCTCTTTATTTTTTGCCTTATTTGGTTTTGCCTCCCTTTTTATTCCTCCTTTTTTAGCTTTGGGGGTCATCTTAACATTGACCAGAATTCCTCCGTCTAAAATCTGGATTATCCTTCTTCTTTTTTTTATCCCCTTAATTTTTTTGCTTTCCTATCTTTTTAGAATTTCTGCCCTTGAGGGCATGTATTTTCTTGATAGGTTTCCGATGAACTGTGGGGTCATCGGAGAAGTTACTTTCCTTTTAACCTCAGCAATCGGGGCTCCGGGGCTTTTTCTCCTAATCTTAACTATGTTTTCGGTAGCTACCTATTTAGGGCTAAAAGAACTCAAAATCCTCCCCAAACTTGTAGGACTTTTTTCAAGCAAAGAAAAAAAAGAAAACCTGCAAACTGAAAGCTTGATGAACCTTCAACCCGAAGCTGAGGGGACTGAAATTGAGAATACTGTTAAACCCGAACAAAAAAACAACAGAAAAAAAACTGTTCTCAAAGAGAATGACAGTCTTAGAGAACCAAAAGAATTTGAAGAGCCTGAAAAACTTGAGCTTCCTCCTCCTTTAAGCCTTCTTGAGGAGCCAAAGACCCTGGGGTCCAAAGTTAGAACTGAAGAGCTAAAGGAGAGGGCTTTACTCCTTATGGCAAAGCTCCGCGAGTTTGGGATCGACGGCGAGGTGGTCCACATCAATCCCGGTCCAGTGATCACCGTTTTTGAGTTTAAGCCTGCACCCGGAATAAAGCTAAGTAAAATCTTAAACCTCGTTGATGACCTTGCCCTTGGACTTTCCGCAAAAAGCGTGCGCATCGTTGCTCCGATTCCTGGGAAGAACGTCATAGGTATAGAAATTTCAAACCCTCAAAGGGAATGGGTCTATCTCAAAGACATCCTTCAAAGCAGAGCATTTCAAGAATCTACTTCTCCTTTAACCATTGCTTTAGGTAAAGACATATCTGGGAACCCTGTATGCACCGACCTTCGAAAGATGCCCCATCTTTTGATTGCAGGTAGCACGGGCTCAGGAAAAAGCATCTTCCTCCATTGCGTAATCTTGAGCCTCATCTACAAATCTACTCCGGATAACGTAAGGTTCCTGATGATTGACCCAAAAAGAATTGAACTTTCCGTCTACGAGGATATCCCTTATCTAATCCATCCTGTTGTGCTTGAACCAAAGCTTGCCACCAAAGCCTTAAGATGGGCTGTGCAGGAGATGGAGAGACGGTATGCCCTATTTGAAGAATCCTCGGTAAGAAACTTGGAATCCTTTAACGAGCAGTTTGAAGAGAAGCTCCCTTACATCGTTGTCATCATTGATGAGCTTGCCGACCTCATGGTAGTCTCATCCAAAGAGGTAGAAACGCTTCTCACAAGGCTTGCCCAGATGGCTCGCGCAGCAGGGATTCACCTACTCGTTGCCACCCAGAGACCGTCGGTTGATGTGATAACTGGGCTTATTAAGGTTAACTTTCCGGCAAGGATTTCTTTTCAGGTCACCTCTAAAGTAGATTCCCGAACTATTCTTGATGTTCAAGGGGCAGAAAGGCTACTTGGAGCTGGGGACATGCTCTTCTTGCCCCCTGGGTCTTCTCATTTACAAAGGATCCATGGTCCCTATGTTTCTGAAGCAGAGGTTAAACGAGTAGTTGAATACCTGAAGAAGGTTGAGAAGCCTACCTATCTTGCCGACCTAAGCCTATCAGTAGATGAAGAAGAGGAAGAAGCCATCCTTAGAACAGGTGATGAAGATGATGAGCTTTATCAAGAGGCGTTGAAGATAGCCTACCAATACGGTAAAATTTCTACATCGATGCTTCAGAGGAGGCTTCGCATTGGCTACAACCGAGCAGCACGGCTTGTTGAAAGGATGGAGAAGGAGGGCATCATCGGTCCGAGCGACGGTGTTCGCCCTCGTCCTGTTATCGCTCCACCTCGTAAACCCCTTTAAGTGTTATCCTCAAAGCATCAATCAAGTTTTGGATAACATTCAAGCCTTCTATGAAAGCACACAAAGCATAAGGGCTGAGTTTGTGCAAGAAACCATTCATCCAAACGGGCAAAAGGAGGTTAGGACTGGGCGAGTTTGGATCAAAAAACCAGGGCTTTTCCGGTGGGAATATCTAACTCCTGAAAAGTTTATCGTAATATCCGACGGGACAAACCTTTATGTCTATTATCCTGAAGAAAAACGGGTTTTTGTTTATCCTACAGGTAAGGCTATATCTTCCCAGCTTGCCCTTGGTTTTATGAGCGGAAGAGGAGACATAAGGAAAGACCTTCGGATGGAAAGCTACAATAGCTTGTCAGATAACCTCTGGGAGCTAAATTTTTTACCCCCATCTCAGGAAAATCAGGTAGAGAAGATAACGCTCTTCGTTGACCTTTCAACTGGCGAAGTAAAAAGGTTCATTGTTTGGCATAAGACCGGAGAAAAGGTGCTTGTCAATTTTCGCAAGCTTGAATATAATGTAAACATGTCAGATAAAATATTTAAGTTTACACCTCCTAAGGATGCTAAAGTAAACTAATAAATGAGGTTTAACCATGAAAAGAGGAGTAAAGTTGCTTGCAAGCCTTTTGGTGTTTGCACTTTTTCTTGCTGGGCTTAGCTCTTGCGTTGAACTTCAACAAAAGACTAAAGAAGGGGCAACGGTTGGAGCGGTTGCCGGAGGAGTGATTGGTGCTCTTCTTGATAAAAATAACCGTTGGCGCGGGGCTGTTGTTGGTGCAGCTCTTGGAGCACTTATCGGTGGGACAGCAGCAACTATCATGGATAGAGCAAGTAAAGAGGCAGCAACTTACAAAAAACCCGTGGAGTATGTCAGCGAAGATAAGTCTCAAAGGGTTTACGCCAAGCCTATCAAGTCCGAAGGGCAATGCGAATGGGTGACCGTTCAGTATTATGAGTATGGCAAACTTGTGAAAGAAGAGAAAAAATTGGTTTGCCCTTAAATTTGTCCTTCATTTTTTAAAACAAACTGTTGGGAATATAAAGAATCATCAATAAAGAGAGAAAAAAACAAAAATAGAAGCGAGGAACTGTTTACCCTCAAGATAAGAATAAACAGTCTTTGATTCCCTGTTTTAACTCCTTGTCGCCCTAAGCCGAAGCCCTGAGCGTAGCGAAGGTGCTGCGAAGGGTCTCCCTAGGTCCTTCGGGTGCTTGCGCTCCAAAAAGGTGAAGCATTGGAGTTGCCTATTTTTTTAGCCATTCTAACTCCTTTTTCAGCTCTTCGGTAAGCTTTGTTGCCTCGTCTACCGTGGAGATTATCTTAGGGGTGAGGATGACGATTAGCTCTGTCTTCCTCTTCCCTTTAGATTTACTCTTAAAAAGATTACCAAGAAGTGGCACATCCCCAAGAATGGGGACTTTGGATTCTGCCGAGCTCTGAGTCTCGGACATAAGTCCTCCAAGGACGATACTTTGGTCGGAAGACGCAACCACGTTGGTATTAATCTTCCGTACGAGAATAGAGGGTGAGGCTATTCCCGGTGGATTGGATCCCATTTCGGAAACCTCTTGGGTGATGCTAAGCGTGAGTAAACCTTCGGTGTGCACCGTTGGTCTTACCCGCAGAATAATACCTGTCGATCGGTACTGAATAGTCTGGACAACCCCAGTTCTGGTCCCTGCTGCCTCGGCTGAAGTTACTTGCCCTGTTACTACGGGGACATCCGTTCCCACTTGGATAACGGCCTCCTCGTTGTCAAGCACCATAAGCCTTGGACTGGAAAGGATGTTCACCAGATCCTTGGTAGCAAGAGCGTTGATAATTACACGAAGCTTAGCCGTGTCCGAAAGGAAGGTGTAGGTTAGACCAGGTGCTGTGGGCACGCCAAAAAGGGCACCAAAAGTATAATTTCCCTCTAACATACGATTGGTAATGAGCCATTCAAGCCCATACTTTAGGTCGTCAGTTAAAGTTAGTTCCGCAACCGTAGCCTCAATTAGGACCTGCCTTGGGGGAACATCAAGTCGCTCAAGAAAGGAAAGTATCTGCTTGTACTTAACTGGCGTAGTCATGATGAGAAGGATGTTCCTCTTATCATCTGCCGACATCTTTAAATCACCAGTACTAAAGGCTTGAGTTGAGGTTTGGGATTGCTTGCCCCCCTGTTGAGGAGCAGGAGAAGTAGGCCGAGGAGATGGCTTGACATCCACTCCCATAAAAAGCTTCTTGATAGATTCCAGAAGGTCTGAAGCTCGAGAATACTTTGGTGTATAGATGTAAGCTTTTTCTTCGGTGCCTGCGCTCTCTGCAGTGTCAAGCCTTCTTACCCAATCAAGAACAAAATTAAGAGATTCAGCATCAGGAGCTACAACGAGTAGACTGTTTAAATACTTAATAGGAAGAAAATAGATGCCGGGGTCAGCAGGTGAGCGTGCCACTGGAAATCTCATGGTTTCAAGAATGGCTGTAATCTGCTTCAAAAACTCCTCAGGTTGCCAGTAAGTAAGCCTTAAAAGGATAAACTTCTTGTTCTGAAGATAGGGGACATCAAAGAGCTTAACAAGGTTGATAGCCTCCTTTATAGCTTGAGCAGGCCCTTGCATAAGGAAGGCATTCTCGCGCATATAATGCCTTATGTTTATGTTCTTATAAAATTCCCGAATTAGAAACTCTATCTCACTTGGCTTAAGATACTTCAATGGATAGACGTAAATGATCTCAGCCTGAGAATCAGGTAGCTCCTCCGCTATTCTTACGTCGAGGGGTTTTGGCTGAGGAGGTTTCGGCTTTGGCTTTGGTTTGAAAAGATGAAGGGTGCCAGAGCGCTCTTCAGCAACTATCCCGTGGCGTTCAATCATCGCCAGGACTGATTCCAAAACCTTCTCAGGGGGCATCTTTTCCTTCATCTTTAGCGTAATGGGATTTTTGGTGCGCATCACCTCCTCATCCATGATAAAAGGAACCTTCAAAGTTTCACCGATAACATAGATGACAAAGTCTGAAAGAGGCATGTTCTCTACTGAGATTAAAACCTGCTCCTTGGTGTGAACCAAAGCCCTTACATCAACAGGCTTTGTTTTTTCTTCCTCCTCAGGCTGAGGCGGAGGAAGTGGCTTGGGAGGAACCTTTCTTTCATACTTAGGAGGAACTATCTCTTGGTATGATGGCTCAGGCGATTGCGCCCCTGATTCTACTGTAGAGAAAGCTAAGTAATGCTGAATAAATATAGTTAGAACAAGAAATAGAAAAGAAAAACAAAGCTTAAGAATATAAAGCGGTTTAAGGTTCATTTACCAACCTCTCTTTTTGGGGTCAGAAGAAAAAGCTCCCTTGTTTGTTTACCCCGCCTGAGGACCACCTTATTGTCGGTGATTTTAACGACAGTTGAGCCATCAAGCAAGATGTCCTTTTCCTTAGCCAGAAATTGCTGTCCAAGATAGTCCCGAAACAAAGCTTTCTTCTCTTTGCCAACTATCATAATTCCAACGAGGGTATAAGGGTTCTCTGGAAGCCGGTCAATTTTACTATCGTATTTTCCGTCAACCGCAAAAAGGTTTCGCTCCATGATGTATTGGTCTTCTACTTTTGGTCTTAAAACCTTTAAGGTTATGCCCTCTTCCAACCTTGCAGAATCTTGAAAAGTGGAAGTAGCATTGAGCCTTCCACTAAGGTGGTGAAGAGAAGATTTGCTCTCTCTTTTCGCTAAGCCAAAACCAAGAAGTAAGGCTAAGAAAATAGCTAATATGTCAGCGATGCCGATTTTTAGCTTAGCAAACTTTGCTCTCATCTAAAGTTCACTCCTAAAGACAGAGAGCATAAGGTTAATGTTATAATCTGGACGGGAGGGAGAAATTTCAAGTTGTCTAACTAAGATTAGCTTTTCCGACGTCTCAAGTTCCTTTATAAGCTCAAGCAGGGGTTTTATTTGTCCTTTCAAGCGTAAGCTGATTGGTATTTCGGAGAGGTATTCACTACGCTTAACTTCAAGGAACTCAAAGCTTTGGACCACTAAATTCTTCTCCTCTGCCTTTGAGGTTAGGCTCTTCATAAGCTTGCCTCTTATTATGGTGTAAGAATCTGACTTGGGATAAAGCAAAGCAAGGATATTATGCTCTAACTCCGCATCTTTCTTTGGCTGAGATTTGGTAAGGGCAAGTCTTTTTTCGTAAAGCTCCTTTCGCAAAAGGTAGGTTTGTTTTAGCTGATAAAACCTTGTTTCTGTGTGCTTAAGGTCAATTTGAAGTGGTTTTATCACGAAGTTTGCTAAGGCAAGCAAGATAACTATGTAAAATCCTACTTTTCTTAAGTCTTCTCGTCTAATCATAGGGTTTTAGCTCAAGGGTTAATCGAAAATCATAAAGCTTGGTATTCGTCTTCTTGTAAGGTGGACCGTCAAGCTTTACTGACTTGATAAGCTTTGACCTTTCAAGGAGCTCTATAACCTCAATGGGGTCATCAAAGGTAAGGCTTAGCTCAACTTTGTTCTCTTTGAAGTTAAAGCGCTTCAGACTACAGCCAACAGGCAAATAGTTAGCAAGTTCGTTCATCACCGTGATGACCGATAGGGCATCGGCAGTTTTATTGTTAAGAGAATTAAGAAGGGCTGAATAGTCCTGAGTAACCACTGTCTTGTTTTCAAGATGAGCTAAGGCTTTGTCAAGCTTTGCGATCTCTGCCTTAAGCTCCTTAGTAGATTGTTCAAAAGATTGCTTCTTTACGTAGAGAAAAATTGAATAACCAATGAGGGCATAGATGGGCAAACGAAGGACCAAGTCAACTTGGGGGGTAAAAGACCTTTTAACCTTGAAATCACTAAGGTTAATCTTCTGAAGACCTTCTAAGGAGATAGGGTAAGGCTTTTCTGGAAGCCGAACCATAGCCTTATCAAGAGTTAGGTCCTTAAGAATTTCTCCATAAATGATAAATTTTTTTATCTCCTGAGAAAAGGGCATAAGGCCTGCCAAGAAGAGTTCCACATCCCTCCCAGTAAGATTAGGCATAGACAAACTTCCAAGAAACCTACTGTTATGCACAGCAACAAGATGAACGACTTCTTCTTGCTTGTAGGCGATAATAGCTGAACCTTCAGATAGGAAAAGCAAGTCTTCAGGGATGATAAACTGAAAGGATAGAAGCTTTCTTGCCCTTTCCTCCTCTTCCTTTGACCAAGCCCAGATATCTACAATGGTTGATTTTTCCGAGGCTTCAAAGACCCGAAAGGTATAATTTACATTGGATACGGGAAAAAGGTCTTCCACTTCAAGTCTTAAGGCGTCCCTAAGCTTTCGCAAGGGAACAGAGGGATAGCTCCTCCGGGTGTAGTAAAGAAGTTCTTTGGAAATCACAAGGACTTTTTTTTGCAAAAACTTTGTAAGGCTTAGCGGTTCTTGATACATCTTAGTGATTTTATTGTCTTCAACTTTGTAAAGACTTGCCCCATCTTTTTTAAGATAACAGACAAGCACCGCTAATCCTCTTTCCAATAAAGAATAGTGTAAGGAGAATAAAGGTTTTCTCTAAGGTAGATGCCTGCTCTTACGGTGTAGTAGGGCTTGGTGTAGTTGCCTACGCGAACCCTCACTTCTACATAGCCAGAAGGAAAAAAATAGACGCCCTCCTCCACTACTATCCTTCTTCCGGTTATGGAAAAAAGCTCAGCATCCGAGGTTATGGGTTTTGTTTGCAAATACTCCTTTAGCACCTTTAAAGTCTCTTGATCAATATCTAAGTAGGCAAGCAGAACCTCGTCTTTTGCGGTGTTTGGGTTAAATCCAGTCTGAGGAAGGATGGTAAGATAGGGCTCAAGTTTCTCATAAAGAGAAGGCGTCATTCCTCTTACAAGCTTAATCTCCTCCGAATACTGAAGTGGATAGTTCCTTGGTGCATACTTTAAGCCCTGAGAACTATACCACTGCTTTTCTGCACCGTTTACTCTTACCAGATCATCCCTGTCAATCCAATCAAGAAGAGAATCTGTGATGACATCCGCATCCTTTTTCTCTACTCCTAACAGAGTAAGAAGGCGATGAAGGGCATCTACCTTTATCGTGCTGATGGAGAGGAGGCCATTTGAATCTTGCACTTCAACAGTAATGTCTTCTGAAAAAGGGATTATCGTGCCGTTAAGAGGAATTGAAGTAGCATTGAACAACCCTTCCATCTGGGGGACGAGTAATTCTCTTTGAGAAAAGTTAGCGTTAAGCATAAGGTAGAGCAAAGTATCGTAAGCTGAGCGAGCTTTGAGCATTGCTGAGACCTTCTCTTCAAAGGCTAAAGCAGATTTAATGTATTCCCTTACCAACCAGTTAAAACCAATGGATACCGTAAGCACTACCATCACCAACAGAGCCACAAGAAAGGTAGCTGAGCCTTGAAGGCGTCCGCATCTAAAGCGATAACTCAACATCCGGGAAGATCTCGTCATAGATGTTCTTAAACATGGAGTTAATGTTGACTTTTAGAAACAATTTTTTTTCTCCATCTCGGTCTTTATAGGTTATCAGTATAGCGGAAGGCAGGACTTTTTTCAATCTGGCATCGTGTTCTGAGACCCACTCAAACTTTCTCTTCACTAAATCAAAACGATAGTATTGAAAATCTACATCTTCAAGGTCTGAGAGCACCACGAAGGAGTTTCCTTTCTTATAGTTCTTAAAGACAAAATCATCCTCAAGTTCTCTGTAAGTTTTTGTCAAGACTGGGAGCTCATAGTAAACAAGGTCAAACTTATTTTTGTCGTTCTTTTCTTTTACCACCCACACCACAACAGGCGAGTCGTTGGCAAAAGGTGCTGTTGACACATAAGAAAAACCTTGAGGATTGCCAAGAAAGTAGGGGAACCAGCGATGATCCTTAGTTTTTACAAAGTAGTCCGTCATGGAGGCAACGCTCTTATCAAGCCATATAACCTTAGCATACTGCCAAAAACCAAATCCGCGCTCAGAAAGTAGCCTGTATTCTCTTAACGTTTGGTCTAAAGCAAGACTCCCAAGAAGCAGCATGGACGAAAAGATAGCCAAGGCAACTATTAACTCTATAAGGGTATATCCTTTGTTAGATGGTAATGTCTTCCGGTGAGACAAGGGCTTTACTCCTGAATAGGTTTACTTTATAAGTGCGGATCATTTCTTTGTGGTGAAACTCTAAGACCACTTCGTAAAGATAGAGTTCATGTATGGCTAACATCTTGGTTTCACCTACGCGCTCCGGTCTTGACTTGGCTAAAAGCCTTGCGGACCACTTGAGGGTCACGCCATCTCCGAGGTCTTGAGTGCCTGAGCCTTCAGAAAGGTCTAAGGTTCTAAGTATAGCAGGGGCTTGAGAGACCTTTAAGGCTAATAACTGAGCAGTGTTTGCCCGTTCAAGATAATTGTATCCAAGTCTAAATAGATAAAGGCTTGCAGCAATACCAGCTGTTAAGACAATACCCGCAATGAGAATGTCTACCGTGATAGAACCTGAGTGTTTTCTTATTTTTTCTTTCATTTTTTTGCTCTTAATCTGTGCCCGGGCT
>OGCH01000815.1_pt1 | contig 14083 bp, 10 predicted proteins | sample 1570111 | NCBI WGS metagenome assembly OGCH01 (sample SAMN03436243, study PRJEB24508) | hot springs metagenome | biome: Desert Springs; feature: Hot Springs; material: Water | place: USA: Great Boiling Spring, Nevada | collected 2008-12-01 | depth 0 m m | reverse complement strand
CCCAAGCCCCGCCGCTAGGCCCCGCTCCGCCCCTAAAGCGGCGAAAAGGCCCAGGGTGTCCAGGTAGTAGATGGGCCTTTCCAGGGCCTGGACCTTGGGGTGGAAGCGGAAGACCAGGAGTCCGGTGAGGACCACGCTCCAGAGGAGGGGCTCGTTCCTGAGGGCCGAGGGGGGAAGGGTCCCCACCAGCACGTCGCGGATGGACCCGCCCCCCACGGCGGTCACCGTGGCCAGGACCAGGACCCCGAGAAGGTCAAAGCCCTTCTGCACCCCCTTCAGGGCCCCGGTGGCGGCGAAGACCAGGGTCCCGAGCCAGACCAGGGCCTCAGCCATCCAAAAGCACCACCGCCCGGGCTTGGACGTGCCTGGGGGCCAGGCCCTCCGAGGTCTTGAAGGTGAGGCCCACCCGGTCCTCGGGGAGGCCGAGGAGGCGGGAGAGGTTTTGGGTCAGGGCCTGGCGGTGAGGGCCGAGCTTGGGCCGGTCCAGGACCAGGACCAGGCTGGCCTGAAGAAGCCTCCCCCCCCGGGCCGCCACCAGGCGCAGGGCCTCCTTCAGGAAGACCTCGCTCCTGGCCTCCCGCCACCTGGGGTCGGTGTCGGGGAAGAGGAGGCCGATATCCCCGAGGCCAAAGGCGGAAAGGAGGGCGTCCGTGAGTGCGTGGAGGGCGGCGTCCCCGTCGGAGTGGGCCTTGGCCCCTAGAGGGCTTGGCAGGAGGAGGCCGCAGAGGTAAAGGGGGCGCCCCTCTTCCAGAAGGTGGCTGTCCTCGCCGTAGCCCAGGCGCATGGCTATACTTTAGGGCATGCCGAGCTTTGAGGAAGCCCTGGCCCTCATGGAGGCCTGGACGGAAAGCGAGTCCTTGAGGCGGCACATGCGGGCGGTGGAGGTGGCCATGCGGGCCTACGCCCGCCGCTTCGGCGAGGACGAGGAGCTTTGGGCCGTGGCCGGGGTCCTCCACGACATGGACTACGAGAAGTACCCCGAGGCCCACCCCTACCGGGCGGTGGAGGAGCTTAGGCGGCTTGGCTACCCGGAGGAGGTCCTTCAGGCCATCCTGGGCCACGCCAGCTACACCGGAGTGCCCCGCGAAACCCTGATGGCCAAGGCCCTCTTCGCCGTGGACGAGCTCACGGGCCTCATCACCGCCGCGGTCTACGTGCGCCCCGACCGCTCCATCCTGGGCCTCGAGCTCCCGAGCCTCAAGAAGAAGTTCAAAGACAAGGCCTTCGCCAAGGGGGTGAACCGAAAGGAGATAGAGGAGGGGGCGAGGGAGCTGGGGGTTCCCCTGGAGGAGCACATGGCCTTCGTCCTCGCCGCCATGAAGGAGGAGGCCGGGCTATTGGGCCTCGCCTAGTTGCCTTGGGGCTCCTCTCCCGCTAGGGTGAGGGGGATGGAGCTTCCCGACCTCACCCCCTACCTGGGCCAGATGACCTTCGGCGGCCTGGCGGGGTACGCCGTGGGCTACGCCCTCAAGAAGGTGGGCCGGGCCCTGGCCATTCTCCTGGGCCTCCTCTTCGTCGCCCTGCAGCTATTGGCCCAGGCTGGCTACGTGCAGGTGGACTGGACCCGCATCCAAAGGGACGTGGAGCCCTTCCTGCAACAGCCTGGTCTGCAGGGCCTATGGGAGCGGCTCCTCTCCACCCTCACCCACAACCTGCCCTTCGGGGCCAGCTTCGTGGGGGGGCTCCTTCTTGGCCTCAGGGCCGGATGAGCCTCTCTGGGGTGGCGATCAGGTCCACCCGCCGCTCGGGGGGCACGGGGAGCCTGGGGTAGACCATGACCGGGTGGGCCAGGGTGGCGAAGGGGGCCTCCACCCTAAGCCAGGCCTGGGGGAAGCCGTACCCCTTGCCCACCCAGCCCCCCTCCTCGTCCACGGCCACGGCCCCGATGAGGACCAGGTCAATGGGCTGGCCCTTCAGCTCCACCCGCACCCCGTGGCGGTAGGCCTCCCGCACCCTTTTGAGCCTTTTGGGGTCCACGTCCTTGAGGAGGAGGAACTCCCCCGGGCGGTCGGGGTGGGGGAGGAGGAGAGCCTTGCCCCGCTTCAGGGCCTCCTCCCTGAGGGGTTTTAAGACGGCGTCCATCCCCGCCAGGATGAGCCTCGCCCCCTGGAACTCCGGGGTCTTCATGAGCCTCTCCGCCGCCCGCCTGGCCCCCAGGAAGTTGGGGTGGTGGCCGTGGGGGGGTGTGGGGTGGAGGGCCAGGTCGTGGCGGGCCAGGAAGTTCCAGACCTCTTCCCGGAGCTGGCCTAGGGTCATAGGGCCCAAAGGTTCTCTTCCTGGTCCCTCTCCTCCCGGATCCGGCCCAAGGCCTCTTCGGGAGGGGTAAGGGTCTGGTTTAGGGCGAAGATGGCCTCGAGGGCCTCTTCCTGGGGGAAGGGCGCTTCCATCACCTTGCCCCAGTCTAGCCCTAAACTGGTGGGGTATGGGGTCCAAGCTCAAGTTCGCCCATCTGCACCAGCACACCCAGTTCTCCCTCCTGGACGGGGCGGCCAAGCTCCAGGACCTGCTCAAGTGGGTCAAGGAGACCACGCCCGAGGACCCCGCCCTGGCCATGACCGACCACGGCAACCTCTTCGGGGCCGTGGAGTTTTACCAGAAGGCCACCGCTATGGGGGTGAAGCCCATCATCGGCTACGAGGCCTACGTGGCGGCGGAAAGCCGCTTTGACCGCAAGCGGGGGAAGGGCCTGGACGGGGGCTACTTCCACCTCACCCTGCTCGCCAAGGACTTCAGGGGCTACCAGAACCTGGTGCGCCTGGCCTCGAGGGCCTACCTGGAGGGCTTTTACGAGAAGCCCCGCATTGACCGGGAGATCCTGAGGGAGCACGCCGAGGGCCTCATCGCCCTCTCCGGGTGCCTGGGGGCCGAGATCCCCCAGTTCATCCTGGAGGACCGCCTGGACCTGGCCGAGGCCCGGCTCAACGAGTACCTCTCCATCTTCGGCGACCGCTTCTTCATAGAGATCCAGAACCACGGCCTCCCCGAGCAGAAAAAGGTCAACGAGGTCCTCAAGGAGTTCGCCCGCAAGTACGGCCTGGGCATGGTGGCCACCAACGACGGCCACTACGTGCGTAAAGAGGACGCCCGCGCCCACGAGGTCCTTCTCGCCATCCAGTCCAAGACCACCCTGGACGACCCTAACCGCTGGCGCTTCCCCTGCGACGAGTTCTACGTGAAGACCCCGGAGGAGATGCGGGCCATGCTCCCCGAGGAGGAGTGGGGGGACGAGCCCTTTGACAACACCGTGGAGATCGCCCGGATGTGCAATGTGGACCTCCCCATCGGGGACAGAATGGTCTACCGCATCCCCCGCTTCCCCCTCCCCGAGGGGCGCACCGAGGCCCAGTACCTCAGGGAGCTCACCTTCCTGGGCCTCCTCAGGCGCTACCCCGACCGCATCACCGGGGCCTTCTACCGGGAGGTCTTCCGCTTTTTGGGAAAGATACCCCCCCACGGGGACGAAAGGGCCCTGGCTGCGGCCCTGGCCCAGGTGGAGGAGAAGGCCTGGGAGGACCTGAAAAAGCGCCTTCCTCCCTTAGAGGGGGTCCGGGAGTGGACCGCGGAGGCCATCCTCCACCGGGCCCTTTACGAGCTTTCCGTCATTGAGCGCATGGGCTTCCCCGGCTACTTCCTCATCGTCCAGGACTACATCAACTGGGCCAAGGCGCACGGGGTTTCCGTGGGGCCGGGAAGGGGGAGCGCCGCCGGGAGCCTGGTGGCCTACGCCGTGGGCATCACCAACATTGACCCCTTGCGCTTCGGCCTCCTCTTTGAGCGCTTCCTGAACCCGGAGCGGGTCTCCATGCCCGACATAGACACCGATTTCTCCGACCGGGAGCGGGATAGGGTCATCCAGTACGTGCGGGAGCGCTACGGGGAGGACAGGGTGGCCCAGATCGGCACCTTCGGGAGCCTGGCCTCCAAGGCGGCCCTCAAGGACGTGGCCCGGGTCTACGGCATCCCCCACAAGAAGGCGGAGGAGCTGGCCAAGCTGATCCCCGTGCAGTTCGGCAAGCCCAAGCCCCTGCAGGAGGCGGTCCAGGTGGTGCCGGAGCTGAAGGCGGAGATGGAGAAGGACGAGCGGATCCGCCAGGTCATAGAGGTGGCCATGCGCCTCGAGGGCCTGAACCGCCACGCCTCCGTCCACGCCGCCGGGGTGGTCATCGCCGCCGAGCCCCTCACCGACCTGGTCCCCCTCATGCGGGACCAGGAGGGCCGCCCCGTGACCCAGTACGAGATGGGGGCGGTGGAGGCCTTAGGGCTTTTGAAGATGGACTTCCTGGGCCTAAGGACCCTCACCTTCCTGGACGAGGTCAAGCGCATCGTCAAGGAGTCCAAAGGCGTGGAGCTAGACTACGACCGCCTCCCCCTGGACGACCCCAAGACCTTTGAGCTCCTCTCCCGCGGCGAGACCAAGGGGGTCTTCCAGCTGGAGTCCGGGGGGATGATGGCCACGGTGCGGGGCCTGAAGCCGAGGCGCATAGAGGACATCATCGCCCTGGTCTCCCTCTACCGCCCCGGGCCCATGGAGCACATCCCCACCTACATCCGCCGCCACCACGGCCAGGAGCCCGTGAGCTACAGCGAGTTCCCCCACGCGGAGAAGTACCTGAGGCCCATCCTGGAGGAGACCTATGGCATCCCCGTCTACCAGGAGCAGATCATGCAGATCGCCTCCCAGGTGGCGGGGTACTCCCTGGGGGAGGCGGACCTTTTGCGCCGCTGCTTGGCGGAAGGGAGCCTGGTCTTGGATGCCGCCACCGGGCAGAGAGTCCCCATAGAGGCGGTGAAGCCCGGGATGGAGGTCCTCTCCCTTGGGCCCGATTACCGCTTCTACCGGGTCCCCGTGCTGGAGGTCCTAGAAAGCGGCGTCCAGGAGGTGGTCCGGCTTAGGACCAGAAGCGGCCGCACTCTGGTCCTCACCCCCGACCATCCTCTCCTGACCCTGGAGGGGTGGAGGCCCCTCTGTGACCTGCCCCTGGGCACTCCCATCGCCGTTCCTGCAGCGCTTCCCACGGATGGGCACCTGGCCCCGCCCGAGGAGCGCATCACCCTTTTGGCCCTGCTTCTAGGGGACGGGAACACGAAGGTTTCCCATCCCAAGGGGCCGAAGCCCAACGCCTATTTTTACTCCAAAGACCCAGAGCTCCTGGCTGCCTACCGGCGGTCCGCTGAGGCCTTGGGCGCTAAGGTCAGGGCCTACGTGCACCCCACCACGGGGGTGGTGACCCTAGCCACCTCAGCCCCGGGGCCAGGGGCCCAGGACCCGGTGAAGCGCCTGGTGGAGGAGGCCGGTATGGTGGCCAAAGCGGAGGAGAAGCGGGTCCCCGAGGAGGTGTTCCGTTACCAGAAGGACGCCCTGGCCCTTTTCCTCGGACGCCTTTTCAGCACCGATGGCTCGGTGGAGAAGGTGCGGATCTCCTACAGCTCGGCGAGCCTGGCCCTTGTGGAGGACGTGGCCCACCTTCTCCTCCGCTTGGGGATCGTGGGCCAGGTGCGTTCCAAGGGGCCCAGGGCCCACGAGCTCTTGATCTCGGGGCGGGAAGACATCCTCCGTTTTGCGGAGGTGGTTGGTCCTTACCTCCTGGGGGCCAAGCGGGAGCGGATGTCTGCCCTAAAGGTCCAAGCCCAGGGGCGGCTTTCGGGGCAGGGCTGGCACCTCCGCCTCGTGCCGCCTTCGGTAGCCCATCGTATCTTGGAAGCCAAGAGGAAAAGTGGCTTGTCCTGGAGGAAAGCGGGCGAGAGAGTGGGGATTCCGGGTAGTCACCTTTCCAGCGGCCTCAACCTAGAGTCTCCCAGGCGACACCTTTCTCGTCACCGCCTGCTTCTTCTTGGCCAGGCCTTCGCTGATCCAGGCCTCGAGGCCCTTGCGGAAGGTCAGGTTCTCTGGGATCCCATCGTGGCGGTAGAGCCTGTAGGCAAGGCCCGCACCTACGACCTCCGGGTACCCCCCTTCGCCAACTTCGTGGCCGGGGACCTGGTGGTCCACAACTCCATGGGCAAGAAGAAGGTGGAGGAGATGAAGGCCCACCGGGAGCGCTTCGTCCGGGGGGCCAGGGAGCGGGGCGTGCCCGAGGAGGAGGCCAACCGGCTTTTTGACATGCTGGAGGCCTTCGCCAACTACGGCTTCAACAAGTGCCTGCCCGCAAGGGCCAAGGTGGTGGACTGGCGCACCGGGAAGGTGGTAAGCCTAGGGGAGATCGTCCGGGGCGAGGCGCAGGGAATCTGGGTGGTCTCCTTGGACGAGGCCCGCCTTCGCCTGGTGCCGAGGCCCGTGGTGGCGGCCTTCCCAAGCGGGAGGGCCCAGGTCTACGCCCTGCGCACCGCCACGGGCAGGGTCTTGGAGGCCACCGCCAACCACCCCCTTTTCACCCCTCAGGGCTGGCGGCCCCTGGGCGCCCTGGTCCCGGGGGACTACGTGGCCCTTCCCCGCCACCTGCCCTACCGGCCCTCGGCCCGCCTGGCCCCTTTTGAGCTGGACCTCCTGGGCTTCGCCCTTTCCAAGGGCAACCTCCGCCACCCCTCGGGCTTTTACCTTTACACCGTTTCGGAAGAGGAGCTTAAGGCCATGCTGGAGGCCCTCGCCTCCTTCGCCAACACCCGCACCCGGGTGGTCTGGCGAAGAGGGGTGGCCCACCTCTACGTGGGGCGGCGGGACCGGAAGCGGGAGGCGGGGGCGGTGGCCTTCTTGCGGGAGCAGGGGCTTTTGGGGCTTTCCGCTCGGGAAAAGCGCCTGCCTGAGGTGGTCTACCGGCTCCCCCCCGAGGAGGTGGCCCGCTTCCTGGGGCGGCTCTGGACGGGGGACGGGGGGGTGGACCCCAGGGGCCGCCTCATCCACTACGCCACCGCCTCCCGGGCTTTGGCGGAGGGGGTGCAGCACCTCCTCCTTAGACTGGGCCTGCAGAGCCGGCTGGTGGAAAAGCGCTTCGCTTACAAGGAAGGGCGCACCGGGTACGCCGTCTATCTCCTGGGGGGCCTCGAGGCCGCCCGCCGCTTTGCCCAGGTCATCGGACCCCACCTCATCGGCAAGAGGCGGCGGGACCTGGAGGCCCTCCTGGCCTCCTGGGAGGCGGCGGGCCGGAGCACCAAGGACGTCCTGCCCCTGGCCTTTCTGGAAGAGGTGAAGGAGGAGGTGGCCCGGGTTGCCCAGGGCCAGGTGGCGGCCTTCCTGAGGGAGGCGGGGCTGGCCGAGGGGCTCCTACGCCCAGGCAAGGGGAGGCGTGGGCTTTCCAGGGCTACTCTAGAGCGGCTTGCCGCCCTTACGGGAAGCCTAGCCCTCCTGCGCCTGGCCGAGGCCGAGGTCTACTGGGACCGGGTGGAGGCCATAGAGCCCTTGGGCGAGGAGGAGGTCTTTGACCTCACCGTGGAAGGGACCCACACCTTCGTGGCCGAGGACGTCATCGTCCACAACTCCCACGCCGCCGCCTACAGCCTCCTTTCCTACCAGACCGCCTACGTGAAGGCCCACTACCCCGTGGAGTTCATGGCCGCCCTCCTCTCCGTGGAGCGCCACGACTCCGACAAGGTGGCGGAGTACATCCGGGACGCCCGGGCCTTGGGCATCTCCGTCCTGCCCCCAGACATCAACCGCTCCGGCTTTGACTTCAAGGTGGTGGGGGAGGAGATCCTCTTCGGGCTTTCGGCGGTGAAGAACGTGGGAGAGGTGGCCGCCCGGGCCATCCTGGAAGAAAGGGAGCGGGGCGGGCCCTATAGGAGCCTGGGGGACTTCCTCAAGCGCCTTCCCGAGCAGGTGGTGAACAAAAGGGCCCTGGAGTCCCTGGTGAAGGCGGGGGCCCTGGACGCCTTCGGGGACCGGGCCCGGCTCCTGGCCTCCCTGGAGCCCCTCCTCCGCTGGGCGGCGGAGACCCGGGAGCGGGGGCGGAGCGGCCTGGTGGGCCTCTTCGCCGAGGTGGAGGAGCCTCCCCTTCTGGAGGCCCCACCCCTGGACGAGATCACCATGCTCCGCTACGAGAAGGAGGCTTTGGGCATCTACGTCTCCGGCCACCCCGTGCTCCGCTACCCCGGCCTGAGGGAGGTGGCGAGCTGCACCCTCGAGGAGCTCCCCGAGTTCGTGCGGGGGCTTCCGGGCAGGCCCAGGGTCCTCCTTTCGGGCATGGTGGAGGAGGTGGTGCGCAAGCCCACCCGTTCCGGGGGGATGATGGCCCGCTTCACCCTCTCCGACGAGACGGGGGCCCTGGAGGTGGTGGCCTTCGGCCGGGCCTACGAGGGGGTCTCCCCCAAGCTCAAGGAGGACATCCCCCTTCTGGTGCTGGCGGAGGTGGAAAGGGGGGAGGAGCTCAGGGTCCTGGCCCAGGCGGTCTGGACCCTGGAGGAGGTCCTCGAGGCCCCCAAGGCCCTGGAGGTGGAGGTGGACCACGCCCTCCTGGACGAGAAGGGGGTGGCCGAGCTCAAAAGCCTCCTGGACGAGCACCCGGGAAGCCTCCCCGTTTACCTCCGGGTCCAGGGGCCCTTTGGCGAGGCCCTCTTCGCCCTGAGGGAGGCCCGGGTGGGGGAGGAGACCCTGGGCCTGCTGGAGGCCGAAGGGTACCGGGCCTACCTGGTGCCGGACCGGGAGGTCTTCCTCCAGGGGAACGGGGGCGGGGCCAGGGAAGAAGTGGTCCCCTTTTGAGTGTCCCGCCGTGGCCTGAGGCGCGGAGGAGCCCCAAAGCCCTCCTACGGCGCTGGCTTGGGCCGCAACGCGACCCCTCAAAAGCGAGGGGGGCCAGGCTTTAGCCTGGCCCCCGGGCAGCTTAGGCTAGAAGTCCATGTCCCCGGCGCCCGCGGGGGCGGGGGTGGACTCCTTCTTCTCGGGCTTCTCCGCCACCACGGCCTCGGTGGTGAGGATGAGGGAGCCGATGGAGGCGGCATTCTGCAGGGCGGAGCGGGTCACCTTGGCGGGGTCCACGATGCCCGCCTCCACCAGGTCGCGGAACTCCCCGGTGGCGGCGTCAAAGCCGAAGCGGGGGTTCTTGGTCTCCGCCAGGATCTTCTGCACGATGACGGAGCCCTCGTAGCCGGCGTTCTCGGCGATCTGGCGGGCGGGCTCCTCCAGGGCCCGGCGCACGATCTTGGCCCCGGTGGCCTCGTCCCCGTCCAGCTTCTTGAGGAGCTCCTCCACCGCGCCGATGGCCCGAAGGAGGGCCACGCCGCCGCCCGGGACGATCCCCTCCTCCACCGCGGCCCGGGTGGCGTTCAGGGCGTCCTCAAAGCGGTGCTTCTTCTCCTTGAGCTCGGTCTCGGTGGCGGCGCCCACCCGGATCACGGCCACGCCGCCCGCAAGCTTAGCCAGGCGCTCCTGGAGCTTCTCCTTGGCGTACTCGGAATCCGTGGTCTCCAGCTCCTTCTTGATGCCGTTGATCCGGGCCTCAATGTCCTCCTTCTTGCCCTTGCCGCCCACGATGGTGGTCTCGTCCTTGGTGATGCGCACCCGCTCAGCCCGGCCCAGCATGGAGAGGGTGGCGTTCTCCAGCTTGAAGCCGAGCTCCTCGGAGATCACGGTGCCGCCCGTGACCGCGGCGATGTCCTTGAGCATCTCCTTCCGGCGGTCGCCGAAACCGGGGGCCTTCACCGCGGCCACGCTTAGGGTGCCCCGGAGCTTGTTCACCACCAAGGTGGCGAGGGCCTCGCCCTCCACGTCCTCGGCGATGAGGAGGAGGGGCTTGCCGGTCTGGGCCACCTGCTCCAGGATGGGGAGGAGTTCGCGGACGTTGGAGACCTTCTTCTCCACGATCAGGATGAAGGCGTCCTCCAGGACCGCCTCCATGGCCTCGGGGTTGGTGACGAAGTAGGGGGAGATGTACCCCTTGTCAAACTGGTACCCCTCCACGAACTTCAGCTCGGTCTCCAGGCTCTTGGACTCCTCAACGGTGATGATGCCCTCCTTCCCCACCTTCTCCATGGCGTCGGCGATCAGCTTGCCGACGTCGGGGTCGTTGGCGGAGATGGTGGCCACCTCCTCAATGGCCTTGCGGTCCTCCACGGGGATGGCCAGGGCCTTGATCTTCTCCACGGCGGCCTCCACCGCCTTCTCAATGCCCCGCTTCAGGGCCAGGGGGTTGGCCCCGGCGGCCACGTTCTTCAGGCCCTCGCGCACGATGGCCTGGGCCAGGACGGTGGCGGTGGTGGTGCCGTCCCCGGCCACGTCGTTGGTCTTGGAGGCCACCTCCTTGAGGAGCTGGGCCCCGATGTTCTCCAGGTGGTTCTCCAGCTCAATCTCCTTGGCCACCGTCACCCCGTCTTTGGTGATGGTGGGGGAGCCGAACTTCTTCTCCAGGACCACGTTCCGGCCCCTGGGGCCCAGGGTCACCTTCACCGCATCCGCCACCGCGTTGACGCCGCGCTCCAAGGCCCGGCGAGCCGCCTCGTCAAAGACCAGGATCTTCGCCATACCTCACCTCCTTTAGGAAAGGACCGCCAAGAGGTCCCGCTCGGAGAGGATCACGTACTCCTCGCCGTCAATCTCAATCTCGGTGCCGCCGTACTTGGCGAAGACCACGATGTCCCCCTCCTTGACCTCGAGGGGCACCTTCTGCCCGTTCTCCAGGATGCGGCCCGTGCCCACGGCGATCACCTTGCCCTTCTGGGGCTTCTCCTTGGCCGTGTCGGGGAGCACGATGCCGCCCTTGGTCTTGGGCTCCTCCTCAATCCGCTTCACCACTACCCGGTCGCCTAGGGGCTTGATCACGGTCTTCACCTCCGCAGCCATACGCACTCCCTCCTTTGACGCTCAAAGGGTGAGAGTGTCAAACCAAGGTCATTATCCTGCCCCCCTTAGGGTTTGTCAAGGGGGTTGAGGGGGGGCTTATAAGGAGCGCTGGCGCAGGGCCTCGTAGAGGAGGAGGGCGGCGCTCACGGATACGTTGAGGCTGTCCGCCTGGCCCCGCATGGGGATGCGCACCCGGGCCTGGGCCCGCTTTAGCCACCCTTCTGGCAGGCCCTGGTCCTCGGCCCCCAGGAGGAAGGCCACGCCCCGCCTGTAGTCCTCCTCCCAGTAAACCTTTTCCCCCCTGGGGGTGGCGGCCACCAGGTGGAGGCCCTTTCCTTCCAGGAAGCGGGCCGCCTCCGCCTCGGCTACCGGGAAGACGGGGAGGGAGAAGACCACCCCCGTGGAGTTGCGGATCACCTGGGGGCTATAGAGGTCCACCCCCTCCGCCACCAGGACCAGGTCCACCCCCGCCCCATCGGCGGAGCGGAGGATGGCCCCCAGGTTTCCCGGTTTTTCCAGGCCCAGGAGGACCAGGACCAGGGGGTCTTGGGGGAGGCGCACCTCCCTCAGGTCCCTCCTTGGGGTGGGGAAGACGGCGAGGATCTGGGCGGGGTTCTCCCGGCTGGAAACCCGCTTCAAGGCCTCTTCCGAGAGGCGGAGGACCTCGCCCTGGGCCAGGGCCTCCTCCTCCGGGGTGGCCCTGGGGCCCAGGAGGAAGAGGGAGGGCTGCAGGCCTGCCTGGAGGGCCCTTGCCACCTCCCGCCTCCCCTCCACCAAAAAGAGGCCCGCCCGCTCCCTTTCTTTCCTCTCCTTCAGGGCCGCCAGGGCCTTCACCCGGGGGTTTTTGGGGCTAACGATCTCCAAGGAGCACCTCAAAGCGGGCCACCCGGGGCCCGGAAAGCTCTAGCTCCAGGCGTTCCACTTCCGGGAACTCCTCCAGGAGGCGGGAGACCCTTAAGACCATCTCCTGGTAGGGCTTGGGGTCCACGTGCCCCTCCAGGGGCTTGAGGAGCTCCTGGGCGTCTTTTTCCGTGAGGGGGGTGAGGCGGAGGCCCAGGGGGGTGTCCCCCAGGGGGGTGGGCAGGAGGAGGGTGAGCACGGGGCCGAAGAGGGGGTGGGGGGTGGCGGTGAGGCGGAGGCGGAGGCCCTCCCCCTCCCCCAGGGGCAGGCCGAAGGCCTCTAGAAGCGCCCGGGCCTCCTCCGGGCTCAGGCGCTTCTTGCCCTCAAGAAGCCTTCTCGCCTCCTCTAGCTTCAGATCGGGGAAGTCGGGGAAGAGGAGGGGTTCTTCCCGCCACCTCCGGTAGCCCCAGGCCCGGCTTAGGGCGATGGCCGCCGACTCGGGGAAGCGGTAGAGAACGGCTCCGGGTAGGAGCCTCGCCCGGGGGCCCTCCACGCCCAGGAAAGAGGCCAGGAGGAGCTTGGGGCTTTGCGCCTCCCGCACCAGGGCCAAGACCTCCTCCTCCTTGGCGAAGCCCATGGGGACGAAGAGGAGGAAGACGCTTCCCGCCTCGCTTTCCAGGCCCTCCTGGAGGGCCTTCTGGAAGGCCTCGGCCCGGGCCTCGGAGCCCAGGTCCACGTGCTCCACCTCCAGGCCCCCCTCCTTCAGGGCCTCGAGGGCCAGGTTGGAGGGTCCGGAGGCGTTGGAGATGAGGCGCACCCGGCTGTTTTCCGGAAGCTTTCCCAGGGAGAGGAGGGCGGCCACGTCAAAGGCCTCCTCCAGGCTGTTCGCCCGCACCACCCCCGCCTGGGCGAAGAGGGCCCGCACCAGGGGGTCCCGGGAGGGGTGGACGGCCAGGATGGGCTTCTTCTTGCCGATCCGCCGGGCCAGGCGGGAGAAGCGCCGGGGGTTGCCGAAGCTTTCCAGGTAGAGGAGGATGACCCGGGTGGCCTCGTCCTCCTCCCAGAACTGCAGGAGGTCGTTGGAGGAGATGTCCGCCTTGGCCCCCAAGGAGACGAAGGAGGAGACCCCAAGCCCCATGGCCTCCGCCTGGGCCATCACCGCCCGGCCCAGGGTGCCGGACTGGCTGGAGATGGCCAAGGGCCCCGGCCTGGGCAGGGGGACGAGGCCCGCCGCCAGGCGGGAGGCGGTGTGGGTGAGGCCCAAGGAGCCTGGCCCCAAAAGGCGCATGGAGAGCCTGCGGGCTTTGTCCGCCAAGGCCTTGGCCTCCTCGGGGGTGAAGCCGGTGGTGAGGACGATGGCCCCCCGCACCCCCCGGCGGCCACAGGCCTCCAGGGCCTCCCCCACCCTTTCCTTGGGCACGGCCACCACCGCCAGGTCCACGGGGCCCGGGATGCGCTCCAGGCTGGGGTAGGCGAGGAGAGGCCCCACCGTCCCCCCCTCCTTCCCGATGGCCTCGTTCACCGGCCAGACCGGCCCCTGGAAGCGGCCGAAGATGAGGTTTTCCACCACCCGGTAGCCGATGCTCTCCGGGTCGCGGCTCGCCCCCACCACCGCCACCCCCTTGGGGAAGAAGAAGGGGTGGAGGCTGGCGATGGTGGAGACCTTCTCCCGCCACTCAAAGCGCCGGGCCGCTTCCTCCTCCATGAGGATCCCGAACTCCACCTCCACCTCCCCCCCGTCCCGGTGGGCCTTCACCCGGAAGCCGCTTTCCATGAAGACATTCAGCATGGGCCGGTTCTCCGCCAGGGTGAAGGCCTGGAAGCGCCTTATGCCCCGCTTGGCGGCGATGAGGGCGAGCCTTTCCAGAAGGAGGGTGCCGAGGCCCTTTCCCTGGTAGGCGTCCTCCACCAAAAAGGCCACCTCGGCGGTGTCCTGGCCCTTGACCCTCACGTACTCCCCCGTGGCCACGATCCTGGGAGGCTCCCCGGCCAGGACGATGAGGGTCACCTTCTCCTCGTCGGGCTTGGCCGAGAGGAGGAGCTCCGCCGCCTTCTCTGGGGAGATGGGGGAGAAGAAGCGCATGCGTAAGGACTCGGGGGAGAGCCGCTTGAGGAAATCTATAAAAAGGGGCAGGTCCTTCTTGCTGGCCCGCCTGAGGAGGGCGGTGCGCCCGTCCTTGAGGAGGACGGGGCCCTCCTCGAGGCCGTGCTGGGGGGTGGGGGGCGGCACGTAGCCCATACCCTTATTCTCCGGCAAAGCGGGGGGTTTCGTGCCCCCGCACCACCGCCAGTCGGATTCCGTGGTCCAGGAGGAGGCCCCGGTAGCGGAGGGCCCGCTCCAGGGCGGGGGGCTTGCCGAAGACGGGCCGCCCCTTCTCCCCGGGGAAGAGGAAGTAGCCCTCGGGGAGGAGGATGAGGACCCCTTCCCGGGTGCGGCGGGCCCCCTTCAGGGCCCCTTGCAGGAAGGCCTCCTCGGCGGCCTGGGTCACGAGGACGTAGGTGCTCCCCCAGGGGGCGGGGGGCGGGAGGAGGGGCGTG
>OGCH01000808.1_pt1 | contig 14162 bp, 12 predicted proteins | sample 1570111 | NCBI WGS metagenome assembly OGCH01 (sample SAMN03436243, study PRJEB24508) | hot springs metagenome | biome: Desert Springs; feature: Hot Springs; material: Water | place: USA: Great Boiling Spring, Nevada | collected 2008-12-01 | depth 0 m m | reverse complement strand
AGGGCGACATGGTGGAGGTGTCGTCCTTGAGGGAGCGGATGCGACCGAAGGACCTCTGAGCGAAGCGAAGGATCTCAGGGGCCCCTCGGTTTGAGAAGTATAAGGAGACTTTACAAATACTTAGCTAAGGAAAGGTCAGCGACCATGGCCACAGACTTTAAGGCTGCATCGTAAGCTATAGTCAAGCTTTGGAGCTTTGTAGCAAGCTCAGCAAGGTCTGCGGATTCTGCCTCTCCAAGGTTCTTCTGTAAGGTCATTTTAAAGTCAAGGTAAAGGTCTTTTTTGGTCTCAAGGTGGCTAATTTTAGCTCCTACCTTCCCCCGATGGGCAGAAATCTCATTGAAGATTTCGTCAAGCTTGGCGATAAAGCTCTGTATGTTATACTGCTCAAGTATATAATCAATGTCGTTGTTGGCTTGAAGCGTTCTCTTAAGAGCAATGAGGGTTTCAAACAATCCCGTATCCATAAAGATTGCCTGCCCAGAATCCCCAAGCGTTAGCTCCATACCTTTATCGTAACCAATGCTTGCTGGCTCAGTAGAGCCGGTATAGACCACTTTTTCAATAATCTGTCCGTTAGGCAAAGTTTCTTTGACAAGCATGAAGGGCCTTTGCCCTTCCTCATAGCCTGTGGTTTTGTTTCCTGCAAAGAGGTACTTTTCGCCAAGTTGAGAATTGGCAAGGGAGAGAATAGCGGAGATGACACTATCTATCTCGTTAGCTATGGCTTGACGGGCGATGGCATCGTTCGTGTCATTGGCAGCATTTAGAGCCAAGATCTTAGCCCTGGCTACTAAGTCTTCTACTTGGCTAAGCGTAGACTCCTGCGCCCTAAGAAAGGCTAAGCCCTCATCTATAGCCCTTTCATACCTTTCAATAACCGAGATGCCCTGCTTGTAGTTTAGGGTTATAACCGCGGAGGGGGGATCATCAGATGGTCTAAGGAACTTTTTGCCAGAGGACATCTTGAGCTGGCTTGCGTTTATCTCTGAGGATAGCCTGTTTAGGTCGGCAAGAAAGCTTTGATATTTGGTGTTAAAGCCTATTCTCATAAACTACCACCCCCTATCTTTTGGCGGCAATTAAAGCCTCAAACATTTCTTCAACGGCTGAGAGTATTTTTGAAGTAGCAACGAAGGCTTGCTGGTATTTAATAAGATTAGCCATCTCCTCATCCAAAGAAACCCCGGATATGCTATCCTTCATTGCTTTCATCTGACGAAGCAGGTCCTCAAGGAAGGTTTGATTGTCCTTCACAGCCTTTGTTGCGTTCCCAACCTCACCGACCATGCTTGCGTAGTAGTCGTTTAAAGAGGTAAGGTTTAAAGCTGAGCGAGGATTTGTGGCAGAGTCGGCAATCCTCTGGGCTGTGCGATTGTCTCCTCTACGGAGCTCGTAGCCACGAAAGTTGTTAATCAAACCCTCAGATGACCTTGGTTGATTATGCACCTTGGCGATAAGATAGGGCACAAAATCACCATCGCTTTCAAGCTCAAAACTGTTTATCAAATCTGAACCTAAGGTTTTATCGTTAACCTCAATGATTAGCTTACCCTGAGGATCAAGGGTTGCTTTAAGGTCATAAATAGTATCACCGTCAATGTCAAGGCTGTTTAGCCAACTGATAATATTGTCTAAAGTAGGTGAAGTAAATGACTGAGAAGCAGAACCTGCAACGCTTCCATCTGGTTTTAGAAGCCTAACGGTTATGGTTTGATCGCTAAAGGTGATTCCTCCACTTAAGCCCTCTGAAGACACGTAGGCGTAGGTGTTGGTGTTCTGCCGGTAGGTGTTTGCTCTAAGGGCGGTGGCTGATGGATAGTTTGGTCTTTCATCAACAAGAACGAAGCTTTCCGTCTGATAGAGACCGGTTTTACTGATGATTAACCTTCCCTGTCTGTCAAGGTTTGCCGAAAGGCCAAAGATTACTGCATCTTGAGCATTGATTTTTTGAAGTAGAGAAAACATTGGTTTATCTGTCCAAAGCTCAAACCTTGCTGGGTCAGAAACACCGTCTAAACTATCAAAAGCATCAATAGGTCTCCCTTCTTTATCAAAAAGGTAGGCTGAAAGTTCACCCATCTTCAAACCAAGGGAACCTGATGTTCCCTTAAGCAAGCCCCATGCACCGTCATCGTTTGCCTCAATAACAAAGTATGATGCGTTGGCTAATTCCGTTGTATCAAGCCAGATGTAGAACCTATCTCCCGCCAGTATTGCTTTAAGTCCTGCTACCCCATCAAAGTTTGAAAGTAGTCCGGATATTGTTCCAGAGCCGGAGACGTTTGACCAGGAAATAAGGTTTCCAGCCCTATCGTAAAACTTAACCGTATAGCTTACTGACGAGTGAGGAGTAAAGCCTGTTGCCACTCCCTCGTAGAGAGTTGGCTTATATATATGCTCAAAGCCAGAAAACAGCCTTAATTCGTTCGTTCCTTGAACCCGAAAGGCAGGCGGAATAATCCCCCTATTCCTTAGATAGATAAGGAAGCTATCTCCCGAAGAGGAAGGAACTGCTGTAGCCTCTAAGGTCTCCCCAAGCTCAAACCCGTAGACCTTAGTCTGATCAGGCTCAAGGGAAAGGACTGCCTTGCCAAAGGGGTCTATGTAAGCACGAAGGAAGGGTAGTCTATCAAGCTTTTCAAGGATGGTTTGCAAGGTATCACCAGTTGTCCCAGGATTTATGGACACTTTGTAGGCTTTCACCGTATCATCCCAAGAATAGAGATGGCTAACTCCTGATAACCCTTCATCTACCGTGAAGTAGGCTGAACCTGGAGGGGCATTTGCAGTAACAAGCTCAAGCCTCAAAATTCCATCTTCATAGTAGGCCCTTATCCCTTGAGAGCCATTTAGCCTCTCAAGAAGTTGACTGAGGCTTGTTCCGCTTTCTATAGTTATGGTCTGTAAGGTTGAACCGTTTGCGTCTTTAAGATGGATGTATAGGTCGCCAGTCAACGTTCCTCCGCTGAAAAGACCAGCATATACCGCCAAGGGCGGAACCTGATAAGCCCTGCCTTGGGCATCGTAGGGTCGCACGTAGAGGGTATTGACAAGGAAGGTTTGACTTGAGTTGACGGCTGAGTTCGTGATGTATGGGCTAAAAAAGGGGGCTTCGCTTCGGAAGCTTGCCACATCAAGCCTTCCTGTGGCGACATGCTCGGGCTTTTGAACAAGGAGGGGATTTACCTCAAAATCTGCTGGGTCAGTTCCGTGGAAAAAGAGGTTTAGTCCTGTTGAAAGAAGGATCCCTGAGGTGTCGTTTGAGAAGGCAAAGGAAATCCCATCCCTTGCTTGGATAACAAGCCTTCCCGAACGGATGATAGCTCTTATATCAAAGTTTGTTGGGTCATCTGGGTCTAAGCCAGCACTTCTTATGGCATTGTTGATGGTAGTTGCTAAGTCGTCAAGCGTTGCATCTTCACTAAGGTTTAGGTCGACCTTGATGGGTGTAATCTTACCATTATCATCCTTTACCCAAAGGAAGAAGAAGCCATCCCTCTTCAAGTCTAAGTAATAGGGTAGTTCCTTTAGGTATTGGTTTGCCGAATAGGCACCCTCAAGCTCCTTACTGAAGAAGCTCAATCCTACGCCTTGGGTGTGGAGCTCGTTTACTGCCTTGATTAGTTCTTCGCCAAAGAGTTTTAGCTTCCCAGCTAAGTTTATCTCCTGAACCCGCCACTGAAAGCTTGGGTCGTTAAAGGCACCAAAGTCAACAGGGCTTGAGATGATTTCAAAACTTAGTTTTCCTGGTCCACGAAACTTATCCCGGACAAAGAGCCTTCCATCCTTGATGTAAGCCTCAACCGTAAAGCTAAAGGTTCTTTCTATCTCGTTTAAAAAATCTTTTATAGTCTCACTCCCCGTAGTGATTGTGAAACTACCAGTGATGACATTCCCAAAGTGGTCTGTTCCGCTAAAGGTGATTGTACCAGTAGTTATGCCGAGGTCTCCGAAGGTGTCGGACTCATAGATTGGTCGTCCAAGCGATGGATGATAGACGGTCTTACTACCGGAAACATACTCAAAGTTGTAGCTATCTGAAAGCTGTTCAAGAAGCTTTAGCCAGCCTCCAAGCTCACCACTTGGCACCTCTTTACTGGTTAAGGGAAGTTTTTCCCCATTTGAGCCTACCCAGTAGACAGTTGTCCCAGAGATCTCAAGCTTCCAGTTGTAGGCAAGGTTGACAAGATTATAACCTTTGCCAAGGATAATGTTGTATGCACCTTCTTTAGTCTCAAAATACTGAATTTGAGCGTATTGGGAGAGCTCACCCACCAACTTTTCCCTCAGGTCTCTTAAGTCGTTTGCCGTCTTTCCTCCTGCTTCAAGAGCCGTTATCTGATGATTTAAGTCGGCTATGGCTGAAGATAGCCTGTTTATCTCGTCGACGACGCTCTTTAGCTTGAGACCGATTTGGTTTTCAAGGTCCCTCATCCCCTCAAACTTAGACTTTAAGGCTTCAGCGATAAGCTTACCTGTCTCAACAACCTGCGTTCTTGCCGAAAGATTTTCCGGGTAGTTTGCTAAATTTTGCCAGGCGGTATAAAAATCCCTGATGACCTTTGCTAAACCTGTATCCTGAGACTCGTTGAAGAGGGATTCAAGGATGGTTAACCCTTGAGACTGAGCGCTAACCATGCCGTAGAGCGTTCGTTTAAGGTTTATGTTTCTCTCAAGGAATTCATCAAAGTAGCGCATAATCTTTTCTATCTTTACCCCAGAACCAATAGGACCTACAGGGGATGGGCTTGGCGGATAGGTGGTTTCAACGACCTTTTGGCGGGAAAAATCTGGGTTGTTCACGTTGGCCACATTATGGCTTATCACTTGGGTTGCCGTCTGAAAGGAAAGAAGGGCGTTCTTGGCTATGTTTAAGGCTCCAGATAGACCTGCCATGCTTTAAGCCCTCTTGCTTAAAACCTTAGGCGAGCTTTCTTTAGCCTTAACCGGACCATGTTGATAGGTCTCCCCCTCAACGAAGAATTTTTGCAAAAAACGGTAAGCTTCTTCAACGAAAGAAAGACCAGCCTGAATGATCCTTCTATTTCGTTCGTTTTCTTGCAAAATCTCCTCAAGAAGTTCTTTATCTTCCTCCGATAGGTCCTTCCCCTTTAGGCTTTCTACGATTTTTGCCTTGTAGCTAGCCCATTTCAAGATCTCATCAACTGCACAGGAAAGGAGAGCCTTTCTCTCCTCTGATAAAACCTTTCTCAGGGTCAATAGCTCTTTTGTAGCCATAACTATCACCCCTTTTATTTATTCGGATTTTCTAAAGCTTTCTTAAGATAAGGGCTCTTCGAAAGTTGTTGATAAAGAAAATCTCCAAACCCCCGAGGTCTTCCGGAAACAGCCCTTGCTACCTCTTGATACAAAAAATCTTGATAAAGCTTTCTCTCAAAGGTTTCTGGAAGAAGGTCGCTTTTCATAACCGTTCGGTCAAGCCCCTTCAAGATTTCATACCAAATCAGGGACTCAAACTCTGCGGTGAGCTTCTTTAGGGCAAGCTTAGGGTCCCGTTTAGCAAGGGCATTAAGCCTTTCTAAGCTTTGGTAGTTTAAAGCGTTAATATCTGCGGTCACGGTCTATACCTCCTACATGATCACAAGCTCTGCGTGAAGGGCTCCAGCCTCTTTTATCGCTTGAAGAACGGCTATGAGCTCTCTTGCTGTTGCCCCAACGGCGTTCAAAGCCCTCACAAGATCGCCAAGGGTTGCCCCCTCTTCAAGCACCACTATCCTTGCCTTTTCTTCCCTGGCTTTGACCTCAGTCCTTGGAACAACTACAGTCTCACCCTGTCCAAAGGGGAAGGGTTGAAAAACTACAGGCGTCTCCCTAACTTCAACACTGAGGTTTCCGTGAGCTACGGCAACCTTAGAAATTCTAACGTTTTCCCCTATGACCACCGTGCCCGTCCGTTCATCTATAACCACCTTCGCTGGGATGTCTGGTCTTACCTCAAGGTTTCCTATCTCGGCAAGTAACGGGACAACTCTACCTCTATACTCTTTCGGAACTTCAAGCTCTATGGTTTTCATGTCCACTGCCTTGGCGTAGTTCCCCCGAAGGTATTGATTTAAAGCCTCGGCAACTCTTTGAGTAGTGGTAAAATCCTCGGTGCGAAGGCTTAAAGTTAGCCTCTCTAAGGAATTTAAATCCCCTGCAGGAACTTCCCTCTCAACGATTGCTCCGTTAGGCACGCGACCGACAGTAGGATGGTTTACCGCTACTTGAGCACCTGCACCTCCTGCAGCAAATCCACCTATCGACACCGGACCTTGAGCTACCGCATAAACCTTTCCGTCAGGCCCAACAAGAGGCGTCATGAGAAGAGTTCCTCCTTGCAAGCTTTTGGCATCTCCCATAGCTGAAACCTGAACGTCAATCCTCTGTCCGGGCTTAACATTGGGAGGAAGATAGGCGGTAACCATAACCGCAGCAGCGTTCTTTAGCTTCACCTGCTCCTTTGGAACCCTAACCCCAAACTTTTCAAGCATGTTCACGACCGATTGCACGGTAAACTTAGTCTGGTCTCCATCACCCGTCCCTTTCAATCCTACGACCACTCCATAGCCAACGAGATAATTACCCCGCACACCTTCAACTACCATAAGGTCCTTAAGTCTTGCTGCAAAAACTCCTAAGGGAAAAAGAAGAATTAGCAAGGCAACCGTAAGCCACTTCATAGCTCCCCCCCTAAAAGAGCCAGAAAAGTTGAAGAAGCCTTGTTATGATCCCCGGTCCTGATGCGGCTTCGCTGTTTGGTCCCTTGCCGCTGTATTCTATGTAAAGGTCAGAAATCTTGGATGAAAGGACAGAGTTGTCGGAGTCTACATCCTGAGGTCTCACAATACCTGTTAAGGTTATGTATTCAAGGTCCCTGTTTCTCTTTATGGTTCTAACCCCTTGGATTACAAGATTTCCGTTTGGCAAAACTTCAACCACCCTTGCGGTGACGGTGGCTACGATCCGGCTATCCCTTTGGAGCTGCCCCTGTCCGCTTGTGCCGGTGCTTAGACTACCATCCACAAGTCGCGTTGGATCAAAGGTATTGGGAAATAAGCTCTTACCCACCTCTCTCTCATACCCTAAGAGGTTGTTTATCCCAGCCTTCACGTTTGACTGCTTTGAACTTCCCTGCTTTACATTGTTTGAGGTCTGATAGGTCTCAATAATCTTAACGGTTATGGTATCCCCTACAAACCTTGCCCGGTTATCAGAGTAGGCAAAGAGAAAGTTGCCTTCTCTAAAAAGTGATCCTTTGGTTGCAGGTTGGTCAGTTCTTTGAGGAGGAATTTCTACTTTTGGAGGTGGAGGGGGTGGAGGTGGGGTCTTTGGGTCAAACTCCCAGCAAGAGGAAAGTAAAAGCCCAAAAAGACAAAGCATGGCTATTCTTTTCATCAGTAGCTCACCTCCACAAGCCTTTCTCCAGCAACCTTAGCAAAAACAACCTTCTTGCTCTCCTTATTCCTAACTCTTATGACTTCTCCAAGGCGTCCGTTCTCTAAGGCAATGCCCTTTGCTTTCACGATAAAGTTTTTCCCCTGAGCGATAAGCTCAACCTCTTCGTTTCTTTTAACAAGCAATGGAAGCTGAAGATGAGACCTCCTAAGAACCATGCCCGGTCTTAGGCTTACTCTAACCTCCTTCCCAAGGGCTGAACTTATATCAAAGACTACGTCGTGAGGAAGCCGAGAAAGCTCAGTAAACTCAAGGCTCACATGCTCCTCCCTCAACATCTCACCCGCTTGAAGAGGCTTAACAACAATCGGGACCTTTTTTAAGACTTCTACAAAGCCCCAAAGCCTTATACTCTGAGAATTGCCGTTTGCTCCAGTGTAGGTCAAGACGGCTGTGTTTGAGCCTGGACGAGGAGCGGTAATCCAGTCAAGGCGATAGGGCTGGTTACGCTTTAGCTCATAAGTCCTTGGTTCAACCCGGAAGGTTCTAAGCCGCACTTCATCATCTTTTAAACCAAGCCTTGCCTTAAACTCCTTGAGAAAAATACCTTTAAGCTCTTCTTCTGAAATTAGGGTCGCATAGCCAAGATTTAGGCTAACCATTAAAGAAAGGCTAACCAAACCAAGGCAAAGGATTAACCCTGTAAGCCTAAGTCTTACCATGCCTTACCTCTTTAGCCCGTTTGCTATTTCAAGGAGCTGGTCTGCTGTAGTTACTGCCTTGGAGTTAGACTCGTAAGCCCTCTGAGTGATGATCATCTTTACCATTTCCTCTACTACATCAACGTTTGACATCTCAAGGTAGCCTTGGGCAATGGTACCAAATCCGTTCTGACCGGGGTTTCCTTCAATGACATCTCCAGCTGCTGGCGTGGCTTTAAAGAGGTTCCTTCCCACAGCATAAAGTCCTGCCGGATTAGGAAAATCGTAGAGTAAAAGCTGAGCCTGAGCTAAGACCTCACCAGTTCCGGATAGGGCGGTGATGACTCCGTCAGGCGTTACTTCAATCCTTGCGGTTCCTGTAGGAACTGCAAACTCTGGCTGAAGCCGAGCTCCGTCTGGTGTTACGATGTAGCCATCCCGGTCAAGCTTAAAATTCCCAGCTCGTGTGTAGTACTCCTCTCCCCCCATGAGCACCTTAAAAAAACCCCTCCCTTCTATAGCAAAGTCAAGCTCCTGGTTTGTCAGTTGATACTCTCCTTGGGTGAAGAGCTTTGTTATGGCTACCGGTCTTACTCCAAGCCCTACCTGCATGCCAACCGGGACCTGAACCCCATCTGCAGTCAAGGCACCAGCAAGCTTTAAGTTTTGATAGAAAAGGTCCTCAAACTCCGTTCGGCTTTTTTTAAAGCCAGGAGTAGTGACGTTTGATAGGTTGTTGGCAATAGTGTCAAGCTGAAGCTGTTGCCCCTGCATTCCTGTTGCAGCACTCCAAAGAGACCGGATCATACTCTACCTCCCTGTAGCGGTATTTAGTCTTTCGGTAGCCTCATCATAAGCTCTTATGCTCCTTTGCACAGCTTCAAAAGCCCTATGGATCTCAATGAGAGAAACCATCTCCCGTATGACCTCAACGTTTGCCTTCTCTACAAATCCCTGCTTAATTTCATAGTTTATCGCCATCATCTCCTGGGCTCCTTCACTCACATAGAGGTTTTCTCCAACCTTTTTAAGCTTGGTTAGGTCATCAAAGGTTACCACATCAAGACGTGCAATTTCTGTGCCATCTATGGAAAGCAACCCATCGGGAGAGACTTGAAGTTTTAAGTCTTCCATAGTAACAAGCCCACCGACAGCCATTCCTGGGTCAAGAATAACAGGAGCTCCGTTAGCAAGCACAGGATAGCCCTGGGGTGTAACAAGCCGTCTCTGACTATCTATGGTAAAGTTTCCTGCCCTGGTGTAAGCGATGCCCTGGGGGGTCTCCACCTTAAAAAAGCCTTCGCCTACAATGGCAAAATGAAGGGGGGAGCCTGTGTGCTCAAGAACCCCTTGAGTCTCTCGCAAGAAAGGCACTGTCTCTTTGAAGGCTTTGCGATACCTTGGTCCAATCTTTCTCATCAATACTTCATGGAAAGCAAGACCGTCTGCCTTATAACCAGGTGTGTCAACGTTTGCTAAGTTGTTTGCCGTAGCAGTCAAGCGCCTGTCAAGAAGTTGAGCTGCCTCTAAAGCTTCAAGCAAACCAACCTGAGGATTAATCCGAATGCTTGCCATCCCAAGCCTCCTACAAATCCTACAAATATTATTCAAAAATCGTGCCCAAACTGTATGTGAAAAAAGTTTGTAGGAGTTTTCTTACTTAGCCTGGTTTTAGCGGAAAAAATTTCCCGGTCTCAAGAAAGGGAAAATTTTTCATCGAGTGTTTAAGGGAACGAACTTGGCTAAAACATAGAAGGCAAAGATTTGTTTCTTGTCAACATTTTGACAAAGCTCAGTAAAGATGTTTGATGGTCCTTTGGACATAGGGGGAGAGCTTTTGAGCTTTCGGCTTCAGGGTGACAGGTAGGGCGTTGCCCTGAGGTGTAGCCGAGGGACCGCAGGGGAGACCCTTCGCTGACGCTCAGGGTGACAGCGGGGAGGGTGAGACCCTTTATAGCTAAGAGAGACCCTTTAGCATACTTTCTACCTCCTTTAAAATTTTTTCCGCCTGATGTTGCCAAGAAAACTCTCTCAGCCTATTCTCGTCAAAGGTAAACTCGTCTTCAAGTCTCCCTTTTACCCACAAATCATAAAGAAATTCCATCTTTTTACTTATCTCTTCAGCAATGCTCCGGCAAACAACACCAACCTTTGCCTCGTTCACTATCTTAACAACAGGGTCATCCTCCTTCTGAACCACGCACAGTATTGGTTTTCTACTACCTAAGTACTCGTAAAACTTTCCAGGGATCTGTGATTTTAGTTTGTTTCCCAAATAAATTAGCACATCAGCCCTTGCTTGAAGCTCTAAAACTTTACCGTGGGGAAGAACTCCGAAATACTTGACTTTGTCCTTGAGACCATCAAAGGCAGGCAAAAAACCTTCAATCCGTCCGGCAAGCCATAGCTCGTAGTCAAAAGGCAGTTTCTTAAGAGATTCTACAAGGACGGCTGGATCCCTAAATCCTCTGTAGAAACTCCCTGTGTAAGCAAGAGTAAACTTTTCACCTCTTTTCCTGTCCCTCTTCTTTTGAGCCTCAAAAAACTCAAGGTCAAATCCCTGCGTTATCACCAACAACCTCTCCTTAGGAACTAAAAAATCTTTCGCATAAACCTCTCTTAGTAGTTCATTAGTCACAAGAACCTTATCCGCCCTGAAGAGAACGGTCCTTTCAATCCTTCTCAAAATAGGCTTCCAAAAAGCAGGATAGTAGCCTGCACAAATGGGATCCCCCAGGTCAGCAATCCACTTTATACCCAACTTTCTCTTAAGAATGAGGCCAAGGAGAGTATCCACCATTGGCTCATGGGAAGTTATAAGCAAGTGGTGATTCCTTTCTTTTATGAGCTTTAGCGCATAAAGGTAAGCTATCGGCAGCCACTCGTTCCTTGTATCCCCAAACGCAATGCCCTCTAAGGTTCTTCTAACTCCTCGGTAGATTTTTTTTAGGAGCCTGAACCTCGCAGACCTTCTTACTTCTCCTGAAAAGACTGAGGTTCTGGATAGTGCCTTATAAACTAACCTGTTAAAAGGACCTGGAAAGGTGCGATAAATTTTTATTCCAGGATATGCCTCAATTTCTCCTGGATATTCAATGGTTAGCACATCTATCTCTAACCCAGCCTTAGCTAATTCTCGGCTAAGATAATACCACCTTACCGACTGAGCTTCCCAGAGGGGAGGATAGGCGTAAGCGATAAGTAGGACTCTTATAACCTTTTTTCCCACCACTTTTTGATTATGTTGACGATGCGTTGGCTTGCCTTCCCGTCGCCGTAGGGGGAATATCCTTTAGCCATGCTTTTATAGTGGGTCTCATCTTCAAGCAATCTACTTACTTCTTCCACGATTTTTTCCTGACAACGCCCAACAAGCTTCCCAAGACCGTGTTCTATGACCTCTGGTCTTTCGGTGGTATCTCGGGCAACAAGAACGGGTTTGCTGAGGGCAGGAGCCTCCTCCTGCACACCTCCTGAGTCCGTAAGTATAACATAGCTTTTCTTCATAGCGGAAACAAACTGAATGTAGTCCAGGGGTTCAGTTATATACACCCTTTCTTTGCCATAAAAGAATTTTTCAGCAAGAGTTTTAACATTAGGATTAGGATGAACGGGATACAGAACCAACAAGTCCTTATGCAGATCTACGAGCCGGGCTACCGCAGAAAAAACCTCCTTCAGTGGCTCACCAAAGCTTTCCCTCCGGTGAAAAGTAACGAGAAGCAGTTTTTTACCCTTTTGCAAAGCTGAATCTATGTTCTCAGGAAGAGGCACCTCCCTTTTTGCTACTTCAAGAAGGGAGTCAATCACCGTGTTTCCGGTAACGAAAATCCTACTCTCCGGGATGCCCTCCTTTAAAAGGTTGCTCTTTGCTTTTTCTGTGGGGGCAAAGCAGAGGTCTGCTAATCTATCGGCAACTACGCGGTTAAACTCCTCAGGAAAAGGACTGTATAGGTCTCCACTTCTCAAACCAGCCTCCACATGTCCAAAGGGAATCTTCTCGTAGTAGCAAGAGATGGCTGTAGCCATGACGGTTGTGGTGTCGCCCTGAGCTAAAACTAAATGCGGTCTCTTCTTTGCCAAAAAATCTGAAATCCTTTCAATAAGCTCAGCGGTAAGCTTAGAAAGAACTTGATTTGGCTTCATTAGATTAAAGTCTTCGTCTACTGCGATGGCAAATACTTCAAGCATCTGGTCTAAAAGTTCTCTGTGCTGAGCAGTAGATATTACTTTTACCTCAGCCCAGGGCTCAGCCTTTAGCCTTGAAATAACTGGTGCCATTTTGATTACTTCCGGTCTTGTTCCAAGAAAGATGAAAACCTTCAATTTATACTTGGACATTCACTTTATCCTTGTCCAACAACCCTCTGAAAATACTCCCAATCAGCAAGAAACCCTTTTACCGAAAAATTTTCCCTTAACTCTAAAATTTCCTTCTTACATTGTTCGTAATTTTGTATAATATAGTTTAATTTAATGATAAACTCATCAATATTATCAATTTCGTACAGATAAGTTTTATTGTTTTGAACTAAGTTACGATGTGGTGGAATGTCTGTGATTAAAACTGGCAACCCAAAGTAAATGGCTTCAGCAACAGCCATCCCAAATGATTCACCCTTTGAGGCAGAAACAAATACAGCTTCTTTTTGGCTCATCTGCCTAAGGAAAGCTCCAACCTGCTCAAAAGTTATATTTGGATAAAAAACAACTCGGTCTACCAGCTTCTCCTTCTTTATAATCTCCAAAAAATTCTCTTCATCAACGGAAGAACCTACTACACAGAAAAACGTCTTATCACCGTAAACATTCCTAAACTTTCTTAAAGCCTTAACTGTAAAATGAGGGTTTTTTAGATAATCGGTTCTCCCAATCCAGAGAACAGGCTTAAGACTCCACTCAGCCAAGTGATAATCAAAATTATCAAAAGCTTCTTCTACGACAAAATTTCTTAGAACTAAAACCCTATCTCCTAAATCAGGCCTTCTTTTCTTTAATTCCTCTTTAAAATAATCACTCGGAACCAAAACTAATTTAACTTTTTCCTGAGGAACTTCTTTTAAATAACTTCCGTGCTCAACATAAGGAGTATGATATTCAAGAATAATACTTTTTAAGCCCTTTTCTTTAAAGGCTTCAATTGTGTCAATAGAAACCACATAGTCATACTTCCTACAATCCCATTTTTCAACGACATCAATGTATTCATTTAAATCGTAGTTCTCAATATATCTTTTTAATTCCCTTACTACACCTCCATAATAAAAGTAAACATCCATTTTAACTTTTATACCGTGTTTTTTAAAAGCAAAAGCTCTATTCAAAAGAACTCTTTCCACTCCTCCGAAGGTGCACCATTTGTAAAGATAAAGTAATTTCATGACCAAAAGGTTTTTTTATTTATGACTTCTATTAGCTCGGTAACCCTTGCTTTCCAATTGTTCTTTTTAAGAAATTCCTCAACCAATTCCCTCTTTTCCATTTGAAATTGCTTTACTTTCTCCTTTGAATCAAACTTCTTCATTATCTCTCCAAACTCTTTAACAGAATTGACATAAAAAACCATAGGTCTATCCTGTAAATCATCAATCCCTTTGATTACAGTTGGTAAACCAAAGTAAATATATTCGTAAAGCTTAAGTGGGTCTGCCCCTTTTGCTATATCTCTTCCGTTGAAAGGAATCATACCTATATTCCATCTTGCAACAAAATTTTTTAACTCATTAGGATTAACTTCGCCTACATATTCTATGTTTTCAAACTCTTTCAATTTTTCTTTTACTCTATCAGAAAGAGCATAACCTATTAATTGGACTTTTATTTCCTTAAAAGTTTTAGCTACCTCAAAAACAAAATCCCAATCAAATACACTTTCACTTAGCCATCCGTAATATCCAACTGTAACTTGATTACCATTCAGTTCTGTTCCAGCTATAAATTTGGCGTCTAATCCAAGGATCTCTTCATTATAGGCGTTTCCTAATACATGGATGTCCTTTCTTAAATATGAAAATTTTTCCGAAAGGCTTTTTTTAACAGCAAAAACAAAATCTGCTTCTA
>OGCH01000807.1_pt1 | contig 14186 bp, 13 predicted proteins | sample 1570111 | NCBI WGS metagenome assembly OGCH01 (sample SAMN03436243, study PRJEB24508) | hot springs metagenome | biome: Desert Springs; feature: Hot Springs; material: Water | place: USA: Great Boiling Spring, Nevada | collected 2008-12-01 | depth 0 m m | reverse complement strand
GAGAAATTTTACAGCAAAGTGGTAGGCCCATCCTGGGAAAAGATAATCGTACCAGCCTCCTGGGAGAGTCAGGGGATAGATGTAAATATAGATGGTGTGGGAACATATAGGAAGATCTTTGCAATAGACGAAAAAGAATGGGAAGAAGTGAGAGGAAAGAGGAAGTTTCTCAGGTTTAATGGTGTAAGTGCCTGCTGTAAGATATGGCTGAATGGCCAGCTTATTACTGAGCATAAAGGTATCTGGGACCCATTTACAGTAGAGGTAACCGGTCTATTGAGAAAAGAGAATGAACTTCTGATAAAAGTCATCAAACCTGGTAGATCCAGGTATATGCCCCTGAGAGGAAGTCTCGCCGGATTCTTACCCGACGTGTATGCCCCATTCGGTGGGATATGGCAGTCTGTAGAGTTTCTCCTGAAAAACTCTTTCTTTATAGATGAGGTCATAATAAAGACAGAAAAGAATGGGAGGGCAAGTCTGATTGTAGATGTTGATACCCATAATATGCATGCTAAAGCAGATTTAACTGCAGAGATACTTGATGGAGAAGATATTGTGGCAAGTCAATCCTGTTCTTCTACAGATTTTCCAGAAAGACTTAATCTATCGGTTAAAGATCCAAAGCCCTGGTCACCAGAAGAGCCAAATCTCTATCTCCTGAGGATAAGACTATTTAATAAAAATGGAGAACTCCTTGATGAGTATAGGACTCAGTTTGGATTTAGAGATATAACCTGCAGGGGATACGAGATTCTCCTAAATGGTTCTCCTGTATACCCTAGAGGGATACTCCACTGGGGGTGGTATCCAGAGAGTATAAGCCCTTATCCGGATAGAGAGACAATCCTCAGAGAGATAAAAGGGCTAAAGAGTATGGGGTTCAACCTTATAAAGTTCTGCCTCTTTGTTCCACCCAAAGAGTATTTTGAACTCGCAGATAGAGAGGGGATACTTGTATGGCAGGAGCTCCCTATGTGGTTGCCAGAAGTCACAAAAGAATTCAAGAGAGATGCATTAAAGCAGTACAGAAATATAACTAAAAACTTACATAACCATCCATCTATAGTTATGTGGACACTTGGTTGTGAACTTAATAAAGACGTAGATGAAGAATTCATAAGAAAACTCTTTGATGAGGTAAAATGGAATATTAACGGTGGACTTATAAAGGATAACAGTGGGTCTGGGGAATGTTATGGAGGACTATTAAAAGACTATGGAGATTTCTATGATTATCACTTCTATACCGACCCTTATTTTTACAGGGACCTTATTGACAGATTTGGCTCCTCCTGGAGGGAGAAAAAGCCCTGGCTCTTTGGAGAATTCTGTGATTTTGACACGGTAAGAGACATAGTTAAACTGAGAGAAAAATATGGAGGGGATCCATTCTATCTTGATAAGCCCAAAATCGGGATAGACTGGCCTGTAGATTACAGAAATCAGTATAAAAAATTAGAAGAGGAAGGGTTACTGAATAGGCTCGATGATCTGGTAAAGTCCTCTAAAGAGAAGGCATTCTCTTACAGGAAGATGGTTCTTGAGCTGGTAAGGAGTTATGAGAGAATCTCTGGTTATGTCATCACAGGTATGAGAGATACACCAATAACTACCAGTGGTATATTTGACGACCTTATGGAGAAAAAGTTTGACGAGGATGACTTTTTAAAGATAAACGGCGATACAGTCCTGTCTATAGGGTGGGACAATAAAAGGAGCTGGATAAACGGCGGGGACAGATTAATAGAGTGGGATAGATTCAGCTATTCTGCAGGGTCTCCTGTAAGAGTTCATCTGATATTGAGTCACTATGGGACTGAAAAGATAAAGAGGCCAAAGTTAAAGTGTCTGGTCAGAGATAGAGATAGAATCATACTCTCCAAAGAGAGTAAGATTAGAAAGTCTATTTCTCCTGGATATGTTGGAGGGATCGATGTTATAGAATTTAAAGCCCCAAGAGTATTACTGCCAAAGAGGATTAAAATAGAAGCTTCTTTAGAGGCTGATGGCCATCTAGTAAAAAATTACTGGTATATCTGGGTATATCCGAATACCAATATTGGTGATATAGAGATCTTTGACCCCAGAGGGATTATAAGATTTAACACCAGAGAGCCAGAAGAAAAGTTGTTTGTCTCTACAGTGTTGAATAAAGATATATTGAAAGCTATCTCCAAGGGAGCCAGAGTGCTATATATACAACCGGAGGATGGAGACCTGCCTGTAAGCTGTAAACCTTTTTTTAGAGAGTCTATTCAGATATTATCCGAACATCCAGTTATAAAACGCTTCTGCCCTGAAGGCTTATCTATAGAGCAGTGGTATTCTCTGGCAACAGATAGAGTCCTTGGTAAAGAGGTTATAAAGGAATATAATGCCAGAGGCATCATCTCAAGACTCGATACCAGAACTTATATCCTAGATCACTATCTTATAGAGACTAATCTGGGGAAGGGGACTTTAATGGCAACTACTCTAAGATTTAACGGGGGGCTTGGAGATCAGGCAGAGAGTATAGAGTATAATCCTGCAGGTAAATATCTTTTAAAAAGTATAGTAAGGTATCTTGCCAGATTAAATTATTAAGGAGATGATGAATTATATGTTTCCAAATCGTAAACCTTTAATGGATATTCCATTTATCGAGTTACCTCTTGGCACAATAAAACCAGAAGGATGGCTGCGTAACCAGTTAATTATTCAGGCTAATGGACTCACAGGTCATCTTGAGGAAATCTGGGATTCTGTTGGGCCAAATAGTGGCTGGTTAGGAGGAAATGGAGAAAATTGGGAGAGAGGTCCTTACTACTGTGACGGATTGATACCGCTAGCCTATCTGCTTAATGACGAAAGATTGATAGAAAAGGCGGATAAATGGATAAACTGGAGTCTAAAAAGTCAGACAGAAGAGGGAAACTTTGGCCCACAAGATAATCTTGACTGGTGGCCCAGGATGGTGATGCTAAAGGCATTGATCCAGTATTACGAAGCTACAGGGGATGATAGGGTTATAGAGTTTATAAGGAGATACTTTATATATCAGAGGAAAAATATAGAGAAGAGACCTCTGGAGAGTTGGGCTATGGCAAGGGGAGCTGAGAATATTTATTCTATCTACTGGCTATACAATATTACAGGTGATGAATTTCTCCTGGACCTAGCAGAGATCATCTTCAGGCAGACGCTCGACTGGATAGATCTGTTTACCAATTTCCCCTATACAAGACCGATCAGGTACTACTACGATTGGGATAAATTTAAACAGTTAGATTTTCGTGAGCTTATAAATTATCATTCTCATCATGTTGTTAATGTTGCTATGGGGATAAAGTATCCTGCACTATACTACCAGTATAGCGGAAGGGAGGAAGACAAAAAGGCTATAGAATTAGCCATAGAGAATCTGACAAGATACCATGGAGTTGCCAATGGGATGTTTACCGGTGATGAACATCTAAGTGGGAGGAGTCCATCACAGGGTACGGAACTATGCGGAGTTGTTGAGTTTATGTTTTCTCTTCAGAATGTAATAAAGGTCCTTGAGGAGAATATAAAGTACATAGACTTACTGGAAAAGATAGCCTACAATGCCCTACCAGCAACTTTTACTGAAGATATGTGTGCACATCAGTACGATCAACAGGTCAATCAGGTTCTTGTTTCAGTAGCTAAGAGAGACTGGTATAACAATGGGGATGACTCAAATATCTTTGGCCTAGAACCAAACTTCGGCTGTTGCACTGCAAATATGCATCAGGGATGGCCTAAATTTGTAAAAAACTTGTGGTTTGCCACTCCAGATGAAGGACTTGCTACCGGTGCCTATGCCCCTTCTACAGTCAATATCAAGATAGGAGGAAGAGAGGTAAAAATAAGGGAGGAGACGGATTATCCGTTTAATGAATCTATCAGACTTGTATTTGAGTGTAGAGAGAAAGTAAATTTCCCTTTGAGGTTTAGGATACCAGCCTGGTGTGACTCTCCAGAGATCAGGCTTAACGGAAGAAGACTTTCCAATATTACTCAGGGAAGATACTATAAGATTCTAAGGGAGTGGAATACTGGTGACATTGTGGAACTTAGATTTCCAATGGGAATAAGGGTTAGTTCCTGGATAAACAATTCAATCAGTATTGAAAGAGGACCACTTGTATTTGCCTTAAGGATAGAGGAAGAGAGGAAGAAGATAAAGGGAGCTGATCCATTTAACGATTGGGAGATATATCCTAAGAGTCCATGGAATTATGCACTTTTACTGGATAAGGATAATCCTCAAGAGTCTTTCTCAGTAGAGATAAGTGATATCCCTTTCCAGCCATTTGATGCAAAAAACTCACCTGTAGTATTGAGGGGAAAAGCAAAAAGAATAGAATCCTGGAAGCTGGAGAATAATTCTGCAGGAATACCTCCAGTTAGCCCGGTTGATGTAGATGGGCCTGCAGAGGATGTAGTACTTGTCCCATATGGATCAGCAAAGCTCAGAATAGCCCAATTCCCATATACCACTGGATCTTGAACTGATATGTTTATCTACCAAGAGATCACCTTTAGAGGAAAGAGGATTCGATTGAAAAATAGATTTGCAATATTATATAATTAACTTAAATTTTAAAATGGTGGTAAAGGAGGTGTATCTTATGCTTAAGAAAATATTACTCGCTATCCTGGCTTCTATTGCCCTGTTAGTCTCAGGTGGGGCTAATCTTAAATGGTGGTAAGGTTCTTATAGAATCTATACATTAATATTCCACCTAATATAGCGGTAGTTATATTTATAGAAAATACTCCAGTAGCACCTATAAAAGAGTACAGGGTGGCCCCCAAGAATGGGCCTAAGATACCTCTTATACCAACAAAAGTAGAATGTAAAGCCATATAACTGGCTATCTCGGTGCTGGGAGCGATACGTAAAATTGCATTCATAACACCCAGATCTATCCCAGCATTAGCAATCCCACTTACTACAGCAGAAAGCATTACAAATAGATACATCGGTTTGATAGAGGCTAAGAGATAGCCAAGTGGTATCAAAAAGTCTAAAAGGAAGACAAGAGCTAGTACATGGACAGGATTGTCTCTGTCTATAAATCTGCCCCAGAATATATAAGATATTGCAGATAAACTAGAGCTAATGGTAGAGATGAAACCAACCTGTAAAGAAGTAGCCTGAAGTTTATCTACAAGAACGATCGGATATATAGGATTTGAAAGCCAGTTACCAAGCCCGTACATAAAGAATATAGCTAAATAAGTACCGAATCTCTTATCTAAAAGAGGAATTGCCAGTATAGACTTTATAGGTATATAGGGAACGGTAGGGGCAGTGTAATCCTGTTTTATTCTTATGGTGCTAAATATTAGACTGGATATGATACCGAATATAGCTCCCAAAAAGAATGTCCACTTAAATCCGATAGATGAGATTAGGTGTCCAGCTACAGGGGTAACAGTTATAACAACCAGATTATTAACCATCCTTACAATACCCATAAGTCTAGCTCTTACCATATCAGGATACATAAATTTTATAACCTCTACATAGGCAGGGGTCGATATATATGAGATGACCTGATAGACAAGGATAAGTAGCAGAAATACAGTTATAGAAGAAGCTAGGGGTGTAAAGAGGAAGACTCCTCTAGCTAGAGCTCCTGGAATCACTACCATCTTTAGCTTATCTCTTTTAGACCTGATTATATATCCCCAGTAGAAAGTAAAGATCTGACCTATCCCGGCAGATGAAGATATGATTGATAAATGAAAAGGAGAAGCAGAAAACTGTCTTCTGGCAATCACCCCAAAGAATGGTGAAGTGGCAGCAAGAAATACACCAACAAAGATAGTAGATAAAAGATCCCTCTTAAAGGTGTCTCTTATTCTATGCATCTATATCTTCTATACTCTTATCCAATATCCGAAAGTTTTCTGCTCCTAATTTGTTGACTTTTTTCTCGGGGAGAGAGAGGACTTCCAATTTGTAGGAATATCTACCTACTTTTAAGTCTATTATGTCTCCTTCTTTTATAATCCTTCCAGCCTTTCCTTTGGTACCATTTACTAAGACAAGACCTCTATCACACAATTCATTTGCAACAGTACGCCTCTTTATAATGCCAGAAGCTTTCAAAAATACATCCAATCTCATTTCCCTATATCTACATAGTAAACAATATTGGCGGTAGATTTCAATTCTTGAATCCAGCTGGAGTATTCTTTTTGCACAAGGTCTTCTATATATCTCTCTCGAACCTTATCCTTTACCTCTTCAAAGTTTACTGAACGTGCAGACTTCTTATCCAAGACCTCCGCTATCTCATAACCAAAAGAGGTCTTGACTATAGATGACCTTTCTCCTATATTCAATGCAAACACAACCTTCTCCAATGCCGGATCTAAGACGCCTCTACCTACCCATCCTAAATCCCCACCTTGAGACTTGGAAGCGGTATCTATAGACCTCTCCTGTGCCAATTTAGTAAAGTCTCCACCTTTTTTTAGTTCATCTTCAATCTGTTGCGCCTCTTCTAAGGTCTTAACCAGTATATGTCTTAGTTTGATCTGCTCCTTCTCATCAAAAGTACTCTTATTCTTATTAAAATAGTCAAGGAGCTCCTTATCAGTTATTGTCTTATTTTTTACTATGATCTTCTCTGCCAGTAATCTAGGTATGAGTTGTTCTTTCAGAGACTCTTCAGTTAAACCATACATAGACAGGAAAGATATAAACTTCTCCTGGGAACCAAAGGTATCCCTAATCTCCGAGATCCTATCTTCAATCTCCTTCTCGGAGATAGATATACCTTCTTCTTTTGCCTTCTGAGAGATTAATTTACTCTCTATAAGCCAATCCAGGACATTACGGCCACCCTGATCCATCATTACCTTTATAAATTCATCTTTTTTAATGATCTCTCCGTTTACCGATACTAAACCTGTCCTGGAAGGTGAGTTAAACCAGAAATACATAATTATATTCGAAGCGATCAGTAACCCTATAATAATTCCAAATATCCAGAACCACTTACTACTGAAAACATGTTCTTTACTTACATTCTCTTGAAGCGTCTCTTGTAAACGATTCTCTTCTGCCATTAAAGTCTTTACCTCCTTTTATTCTTCCTTTTCCCAGCCAAAGAATTCAGATATAGATTCAGAGATTCTTATCTTTGCCTCACTGGTAATTTCGTTGATGCCCTCTAAGATGTATAGAGAAGTGATGGGTATAGAAAAAGCATCTCTCACTTTAGGAGAGCCAAGAATAACTATTCCAACACCTACAACCTGGGCGTTAAACTCTTTCAATAGTGCGATAGCTCCTCTTACTGTTCCTCCACCTCTCAAAAAATCATCTATAAATATAGCCCTTTCTCTTCCCTCTAAAGCCTTTCTACCAAGTGTCATCAGCTGAACTTTTTGAGTAGAACCTGAGATATAGTTGATAGAGACAGTGGGACCCTCAGTAGGTCTATTCTCTCTCCTTATAATGACAAGAGGAAGACCCATATATCTGGCTGTCATTATGGCTGTGGGGATTCCTTTGGTTTCCATAGTAACTATGACATCTGGACTCAGTTTATTAAATACAGTAGCAAAGATCTCCCCAAATTTAGAGGTAATACTCGGATGGTTAAAAAGATCGGTCGTGTATATAAAACCACCTGGTAAGACTCTACCACGTTCCTCCAGTTTCTCCTTTACTCTTTGAAGAAATCTCCTTGCCTCTTCCGAGTTTACTATAGGAACAAATCTGATCCCTCCACCTACCCCTGAGCTACTCTGAACCTCACCAGTACCCCAAGTCTCTACTGCTTCCCTTATTAAAGAGAGGTCTTCACTTATAGTAGAACGAGCTATGTTATACTTCTCAGCCAGCTCATCTAAAGATACTAACTCCCCGGACCTTTTTATGAGCTCCTGTGACAGAATAATCAATCTCTCTTGTCTAGAAAGCCTGCTTGCCAAGTTTCTCCTCCACAAACTCTAACTGTAACTGATTATCAACATCAAAACTGATCTCTGGATATTCCATCAGTACTGCCTGAGCCTTTCCTCCCAGTATCCTGGTAGCCCTATCTTCAAGGGTAGAGATACTGACAGTTCCAAATATATACCTTATTATAACAGATATTCCGAAAAGCTTTGCCAGATAGAAAGGATTCTTCCTGCTGGATATTATTTTCTCCAGAAGTTCTTTCTTGGGTAATATATGCGACGGACTTATCACCATAAGATTTCCACCATTAAAGTATCCTTCCTTTACTCTTACATAAGTCCTATGGGCATTCGGGAAAAACCTTTCTATATCTTCTTTCCTTACAAAAGAGTAACAGAAAACGGCAGACTTATCACATCTGGACAAAAACTCGTCTATCATATACGACTTAACCAGAGGGATATCCGAGGTTAAGACAAGAACCTGACTCTCATCTTTAAAAAACTCCAGAGCTTTTATAAGATTAGAGAATAAACTCCCTGAATCTGGAAGGGAATAATCTACCTTTATAGATATACTTGAAAGTACATCTAAATCACCTATATAGAGAATCTTATCCACATTCTTAGCCCCTTTTAGAGATTCTAAGACATATGAGACCATAGGTCTGCCAAGTACAGGTATCGCTCCCTTACTGGTAACATTCTTGTTAATGAAAGACTTAAGACTCTCCTTCCCTCCTCCTGCCATAACTACAGCCTTATACACCGCTAAGCCTCCCAACAAATTCCACACTAAAAGCCCTGAGATTAAACTTTTCTCGCAAGACTTTAGCAAGTAGATCACACTTCTCCTTATCTTCCTGGATGGAGAACAGGGTGGGACCACTACCAGAGAGAGAAATACTCTCTATACCTAGAGACTCTAGTATCTCCTTCACTTCTTTTACCTTTGGTATCTTAAAAACAAGACTGGCAAATCTATTAAAGAGAAGCCTATTGAGTTCCTGAATATCTATCTTACTATTCTTACTCAACATATTTAGCAGGATGGAAGGGATCTTAAAAGGATAGAGAGGCAGTACTATATTTTTATAAGCCCAGTGGGTGGAGATCTCCACATCTGGTACTACAACTAACACGGGTATACCTTTAAGTGGAGGAAGAGGTGTAATCTCTGTCCCCTTTCCCCTTGCTATGGCTGTTCCTCCATACAGAAAGAATGGGACATCACATCCGATACGAGAAGCTATCTCCAGTAATATCGAGTTCAAGATATCTACCCCACACATAAGAGCCATAGCAATGAGAACAGTAGCCGCATTACTGCTTCCTCCTCCCATTCCACTGGCTAATGGAATGTTCTTTTCCAGTATAATTCTTACACCTTTTGATACCCAGCCAAATTTTTCTATAAAAAGTTTGGCAGCTCTATAAGCCAGATTCCTCTCGTCTATAGGCAAGGAGGAGATATTGGAAGAAACAAATATCCCTGGAGTGTCGGATGGTTCTACCTCAACTTTATCAGATAGAGATATCGTCTGCATTATACTCTCTATCTGATGATAACCATCCGGCTCTTTACCAACTATCTCCAGATATAGATTAAGTTTTGCCAGAGACAATAGCTTCATATATCTTACCGGAGAGAACCAAAAATTCTTCCAGCGACAAAGTCTCCCCTCTTCTTCTAGGATCAATATTCGCTTCCTGCAAAATTCTAACTATATCTTCTCTCTCTAAGCCCAGGTCTAATAATACATTCTTCAACATCTTACGTCTGCTGCTGAATGCAGACCTAACTACCTTCATAAAGAAAGCCTTATCAATCTCCTTATCTTCTAACCTTTCCAACTCTATCACCACACTATCAACCTTTGGTACCGGATAAAAGCAAGTCTTAGGTATGTCAAAGAGTATCTTCACCTTATGATTATAACATACTGCTAAGGTTAATACACCATAATCTTTTGTACCCGGACAGGCGGTCAGTCTTCTACCCACCTCTTTCTGAATGGTAAAAACCGCCTTTTTATAATTCCAGCGTTCACTCAAACTTCCAAGGAGAATACCAGAGAGATAATAAGGGATATTTCCCACCACTATATCAAAAGAGACATCACTCTGAAACTTCAAGATATCTCCATGAATAATATTAACATTTTTAAATTCTCTAAATCTTTCTCTCAGAACAGAGATACTAGCGGGGTCTATCTCCACTGCCCAAACCTCTCTACTTCTCTGGGCTAGATAAAAGGTCAATTCTCCATGTCCAGCGCCTATCTCTAAGATGATCTCATTACCTGTTAGTTTCAGAGAATCTACAAGCTTCTGGAGTATAGATCTATCTTTAAGATAATGTTGTCCTAAAAATTTCTTGGGCTTAGTCGAGTATATATACCCTAACTCTTCTAACACCAAAATTTATTGCCTCTTTATAGGTATCAAAACCCAGGTCTATCCTGAGTCCTTTTATAGATCTACCCACATCTCCAGCTATAGCATATCCATATCCTTCTATATAGAGTCTCTTCCTCAGCGGAATGACAGACGGATCAACAGCTACAATCCCGTAACCTGCTCTTAAACCTAAGGCGGTTTTTCCATCCGCATATCTACCACAACTCCTAGGTCCAGGATCATAGGCTGTAGCTATCATATCCAAATAAGGTTTTCCGGCAAACCTGCCTCTAGAAGCAAGCATATATCCTCTGCCAACATAGACAATCTGAGGCTTAGGTTTTGAGATAATAACCTCCTTGAACTTCTGTCTGTCTAATATCTTACCTTCTCTCTTGTATACCCTCCAGTATATCTCAACCTCTCCAGGCTTACCAGGTTCTGTTTTTGTTGCACCATAAGGGATAGAGGCGGTATACTGTCTGTATGTAGAGAATGGGATCTGTTTCTTTTCTTTCTCTATATACCATTTAGCCAGCACCAGAGAAGCTTTTTTATGATAGGAAATATTTACTTTTGCAGGCTTCACAACAATTTTTCTCTGATCTAACTCAAATTTTGCCCTTTCAGATATATACAGGACTTCCTTACCGCTAATAGTACGCTTTATCTCATTGATCTTTTCTATACGACCCTTTAAGAAGAAGACTCCACTGAGCAAGATAAATAATCCAAAAACAAAAATAATAAAAAACAGCTGTTTATACCTGTTACATTGTAAAATTCTCATCAACCCCTTTCAATATAAAAAGAGCCCGGCAGTGGCCTACTCTCCCATAGGGTCCCCCCTATAGTACCATCGGCGCTGGAGGGCTTAACTATTACTTCCCTTTCGGGACCGTGTTCGGGATGGGAACGGGTGTTTCCCCTCCGCTCTTTTACCACCGAGCCTTTCTTCTTATTCTGTAACTAACCACACCTTCAAAACTGCATAGCGGGCAATATCAAGACCTCGGTCTATTAGTACTGGTCGGCTCAAGGCGTTACCGCCCTTACACCTCCAGCCTATCTACCAGGTATTCTCCCTGGGACCTTACCCGGTTTCCCCGGTGGGATACCTCATCTTGAGGTGGGCTTAGCGCTTAGATGCCTTCAGCGCTTATCCCGACCAGACATGGCTACCCAGCTTCTGCTCCTGGCGGAACAACTGGTACACCAGAGGTCTGTCCGCTCCGGTCCTCTCGTACTAGGAGCAGCCCCTCTCAAGTATCCTACGCCCACGACGGATAGGGACCGAACTGTCTCACGACGTTCTGAACCCAGCTCACGTACCGCTTTAATGGGCGAACAGCCCAACCCTTGGGACCTTCTTCAGCCCCAGGATGCGATGAGCCGACATCGAGGTGCCAAACCTCCCCGTCTATGTGGACTATCGGGGGAGATCAGCCTGTTATCCCCGGGGTAACTTTTATCCGTTAATTGACGGCCCTTCCATTCGGTACCGTCAGGTCACTAGGCCCGCCTTTCGGCTCTGCTCGAGATGTCTCTCTCACAGTCAGGCTCCCTTATGCCCTTGCACTCGTCGCACGATTCCCAACCGTGCTGAGGGAACCTTTGGACGCCTCCGTTACCTTTTAGGAGGCGACCGCCCCAGTCAAACTGCCCACCAGGCACTGTCCCCGCTCCCTTTTAGGACACGGGTTAGAACTTCAGTGATACAAGGGTGGTATCCCAAGGTCGGCTCCACAGGACCTGGCGATCCTGCTTCCCAGCCTCCCACCTATCCTGTACATGCATCACCAAAATCCAATGCCAAGTTGCAGTAAAGCTCCACGGGGTCTTTCCGTCCAGTCGTGGGTAATCCGCATCTTCGCGGATATTGCAATTTCGCCGAGCCCCTCGCCGAGACAGCGCCCAAGTCGTTACGCCTTTCGTGCGGGTCGGAACTTGCCCGACAAGGAATTTCGCTACCTTAGGACCGTTATAGTTACGGCCGCCGTTCACTGGGGCTTCGGTTCGGTGCTTCGCTTTCGCTAACACCTCCCCTTAACCTTCCAGCACTGGGCAGGCGTCAGCCCCTATACATCGGATTCCTCCTTAGCAGAGACCTGTGTTTTTGCTAAACAGTCGCCCAGGCCTCTTTACTGCGACCCCTTCAGGCTCCAGGTGTTTCACCCTTCACCCTAATGGGGCACCCCTTCTCCCGAAGTTACGGGGCCATTTTGCCGAGTTCCTTAGCGAGGGTTCTCTCGCGCGCCTTAGGATCTTCTCCCCGCCTACCTGTGTCAGTTTGCGGTACGGTCAGCTATACCTCCCTTAGAGGTTTTTCTCGTCAGTGTGGATTCGGTAGCTTCGAGCCTTTCGGCCCTCCCCATCACCTCTCGGGCTTTCCGCCAGACGGATTTGCCTATCTGGCACCCTACTGGCTTGGACGTGCTCTACCATTCGCACGCTCTACCTATCCTCCTGCGTCACCCCTTCGGTCTTTGTCAGGTATAGCTGGGGCCGGAATATTAACCGGCTATCCATCGCCTACGGATCTCTCCATCGGCTTAGGCCCGCCTAACCCTGGGCAGACGAACTTTACCCAGGAAACCTTAGGCTTGCGGCGAGAGAGATTCTCACTCTCTTTTTCGCTACTTATGCCGGCATTCTCACTTCTGCCTCGTCCAGCGCTCCTTACCGGTACGCCTTCTACCTAACGCAGAACGCTCCCCTACCGATTAGCCTACTAAGGTAGGCTAATCCCGCAGCTTCGGTATTAGGCTTAGTCCCATTGAATTTTCGGCGCAGAGTCCCTCGACCAGTGAGCTATTACGCACTCTTTAAATGATGGCTGCTTCTAAGCCAACATCCTGGCTGTCTTTGGAACTCCACTTCCTTTGCCACTTAGCCTAATTTTGGGACCTTAGCTGGCGGTCTGGGCTGTTCCCCTCTCGACTATGGAGCTTATCCCCCACAGTCTCACTCCTAACCTTACAATTACGAGATTCGGAGTTTGCATGGGTTTGGTAGCCTGAAAAGGCCCCTAGCCCATACAGTGCTCTACCCTCGTAATTTACTGGTTAGGGCTCGCCCTAAAACAATTTCGGGGAGAACCAGCTATCACCAGGTTCGATTGGAATTTCTCCCCTACCCACAGCTCATCCGATGGTTTTTCAACACCAACCGGTTCGGACCTCCACGTGCTTTTACGCACGCTTCACCCTGGCCATGGGTAGATCACCTGGTTTCGGGTCTACTACCAGCAACTATTCGCCCTCTTCAGACTCGCTTTCGCTTCGGCTCCGGGGTCCTCTCCCCTTAACCTCGCTGCTGGTAGTAACTCGCCGGCTCATTCTTCAACAGGCACGCAGTCGAGCTTTCGAAGGGCTTAAATCCCTCCGCATAGCTCTCCTACTGCTTGTGGACACACGGTTTCAGGTTCTATTTCACTCCCCTCCCGGGGTTCTATTTCACCTTTCCCTCACGGTACTATTGCGCTATCGGTAGCCAGGGAGTATTTAGCCTTGGGAGATGGTCCTCCCTGATTCCTACAGGGTTCCTCGTGCCCCGTAGTACTTGGGATAGATGCCCAGAGAGATGTATCCCTTTCGGCTACAGGGCTTTCACCTTCTATGGCCAGCCTTTCCAGACTGTTCGCCTAGAGATACATTTTTTCACTCTCCGGAGGATCCACAGCTCCTCCCAGCATCTTCCCTCTACCCCCAGTAGACAACGCCTGTGGGCTTCTCCATCTACTGGGTTTGGGCTCTTCCCCGTTCGCTCGCCACTACTAAGGGAATCGATGTTTCTTTCTTTTCCTCAGGGTACTGAGATGTTTCATCTCCCCTGGTTGCCGTCCCTCTCGG
>OGCH01000801.1_pt1 | contig 14221 bp, 15 predicted proteins | sample 1570111 | NCBI WGS metagenome assembly OGCH01 (sample SAMN03436243, study PRJEB24508) | hot springs metagenome | biome: Desert Springs; feature: Hot Springs; material: Water | place: USA: Great Boiling Spring, Nevada | collected 2008-12-01 | depth 0 m m | reverse complement strand
CGCGGTCGCGGCCCTGCTTGAGTGGTTTCTCATCGTCTTCTTCCAGGGCCTACTTCCCAAATAGGCTGTACAGTATCCAGGCCATTATGTCTCCTGCGGCGAGGTTTGCGAGATATCCTGCTGTGAAGAAGACGAGGAGGGGTATGCCGGGTGTTATCCAGATGTCGTCGCGGTCCGCCTCCCGCAAATCGTCTATGGAGAGGTTAAAGCTGAACCTCCTCACACCGTTGACTGTTTTTTCGACAGGGCTCCAGAACCTTCTCCCAACGGCTTTCTTGAGACGGACACCGATGAAGCATGCCGCAGCCTTCCTCAACACAGGTTCTCCCTCAAAGCCGTCGAATATCTTCTCACCCTTTGCGAGCCTGTAGAGGTTGTAGGCTGCGAAGCCGGCCGGTAGTGCTGTGGAGAGGATGAGGCCATTGGTCAGCGTGACCAGGCCTGTGAAGCCGTGGAGCTGGGGCCAGCGGTCTGTGAAGGGCTGGATGAAGGAGATTGTCACGAGGGCCTTTGCGTCAGCACCCCCGTAGAGGCCTGTGAAGTAGAGGCCGAACGCGACAGCGGCCGTCAAGCCCGCCGCAAGACCGTAGCGTATGAGCCATCCGAGGTCTGCGCCGAGGAATGGATATATGTTGATTACTGCGCCTACTGCGGCCGGGACTATCCAGACCTTGTCATCAACCTCGCGGGTCCTGAGGTCGTGGTAGCTGCTGTAGAGGAGTGTTGCCGCTGCCAGCAGCGTTGCGTAAGGCTCCATCACCTAGACCGTATCAAGGGACTGTACTGTTAATTTTAGCCTTTCACTGAGTCCTGGTTCTTATGGATAGAGTTTGGTAACTTAATCTATATTAAGTTAATTACAATTAAGTTAATATACGTCCACCATCACTATTAATGGTACAGTTGAAGGCCGTTAAACTAGCGGGTGAGTGGGCGAGGAAAAACGAGACGCTCTCAAACCCTTTCAGAGCCTTGTTGCTGGCTATAATAGTGAGCAAGAAATCTGCTACATGGAATGAAATAAAGAATCGGCTGGAGGAGGTCTGGGGCGAGTTTAATCCGAATACGCTGGCCTTCCATCTAAACAGGTTGATAGAGGCCGGATTGGTTGAAAAAATACCAATGGGTGACCGGCATGTCTACAGACCTACACAAACTGGAATAAACAGAACCAGCAATGAAGCGGGGGAGCTACTAATAGAGCTTGGTGAGCATTATGGTTAAAGAGGAAGAGCTTTTCTTCCTGAAACGGAAAATAAAATCTGTTATAGGACAGTCGCGAGGAGCTGTCCCTCCATATGATGAACTCATACACATAGAGATAGACCATATAAGTGATGTCGGAGATTCTGAGCTGGTAGGTGGGAGATGGAGTTATTTTTTGCGTAGGGGAAAATTTGACATCAAGATAAAAAAGACGATAAAAGTATTGTAGAGCTGAAAATCACAGAAACGGGTGCTTAATTTCCTTGGCTTTTATGGTTGAAGAATTACGAGATATTACTTACCGTTAGATGGGTTATGTTGAAAAGATAGGGCACTTGGGAATTGTTTGATAGATATGTTGGATGGGCTGGAAGATCCTATTATGATGTTAAGACATTAGATTTAATGAAACATGTTCGGGAGTCCATATTAGAAAAGTTCGGGGACGAGGATATCTATTGCATAATGTTAGAAGATGTTGATGTTTACTTAACGGGCAAGGTGGAAGTTTTAACAGAGCGATGGGGTGATAAAATTACACTTTGGGTTTTCAGTGGAACAACATTGGTTGATCTTGTAGATGTGAACGAAGTCGGAAAGACCATAGAAAATTTCTTGAGGGCAAATTACCAAACTACTATTATTCGTAAAGTTCCTATTCTTGAAAAACTACGACTACTTGCCAAAGTAGGGTGGCTTTTATTAGTTCTTCGTCATCAAGAGCTTACGAGAGGTGGTGAATGGGTGGAGTTGACTTACATTGCGCCAGACTGTGGCAAGAAAACATATCTTCTGAAGAAAGAGGGTATTCCTCTTTCCACAATGGTTAAAGAGACTCTTGATGCCTTTGACGTGAATCTAAGGGCCTACAATGATGAGAAGGTGCTTATTGAAGAAATTGAAAGGATAATTCGCTATAAATTATTTAGAAAAGCATAATTCTTAACCATTCCTAAATTGTTTCGCGCTGTGCTGTTTGCTTGGAATTTGTGAAGAGGGATGGTATAAGCTAGATTGAGGCCTAAATTAAGGCCATATTCCTAGGTAGTTGATGGCTTCTGCGACTTTCTGTACCGCAACCGCCATGGCTGCCTGACGCATTGTGGCCTCGTATTTGCGGGAGGCTTCCAGCACGTCTCTGAAGCCCTTGACCATCTTCGCCTCGAGCTTTGCATGGACCTCCTCGAGGGACCATGTTTCACGTTTAAGGTTCTGCACCCACTCGAAGTAGCTGACTGTTACCCCGCCTGCGTTTGCGAGGATGTCTGGGACGACGACAATTTTGCGTTCCTTGAGCACTCTGTCCGCCTCGGGTGTTGTGGGGCCGTTCGCCCCCTCGACCACGGCTAATGCGTTGACCTTCTCGGCTATCTGCTTGGTTACTGCGTTTTCAAGCGCTGCGGGTATGAGTATGTCGCAGGGCGTTGTCAGGACCTCTTCGTTGGTTATCTGCTTGGTGCCCTCGAAGCCCACGACTGTCCCGGTCTTCTCCTTGTGCTCCGCGACCTTGTGTGGGTTGAGGCCTTTCTCGCTGTATATCCCGCCCTTGGAGTCGCTGACGGCCACTATCTTTGCGCCGAACTCGTCGTAGAGGATTTTCGCCGCGTTGTAGCCGACGTTTCCGTAGCCCTGTATGGCTATGCGGGCGTCTTTGAGGGGTTTGTTGACTGTTTTCATGAACTCTTTGATGATGTAGACGAGGCCCCTGCTTGTTGCGTCATGTCTCCCAAGGCTCCCGTAGAGGCTTAGGGGCTTCCCTGTCGCGACCTCCGGCGTCATCACCCCACGCATCTGGCTGTATGTGTCAACTATCCAAGCCATTGTCTGGGCGTCCGTGTAGACGTCGGGGCCCGGTATGTCGATGTAGGGGCCGATGACCTCGTATATCATGGCTGTGTAGCGCCGTGTTATTCTTTCAAGCTCGTTTTTGGAGAGCTCCTTGGGGTTGCATGCCACGCCTCCCTTGGCTCCGCCGTAGGGCAGGTCGGTGACGGCGCATTTGAATGTCATCAGCATCGCGAGGGCTGTTACCTCGTCCACGTCGACGGTGGGGTAGTAGCGGATGCCGCCCTTGTAGGGGCCGCGGGCGTTGCTATGCTGGACGCGGACACCCGTAAACACCTTGACGGTTCCGTCGTCTTTCTTGATCGGTATAGAGACTATGACGGTTCGTTTGGGCTTTCTCAGAAACTCGTGGATGTTTGGGTCGAGGTTCAGTATCTCGGCGGCTTCATCCAAGGATTTGAGAGCGTTTTCAAGAAAGAGACGTCCCGAACTCAAAATCCATCACGAGTTACTGCAGATGTGGAAGTAATAAAGACATTTATGTGAGTTATAAACAAAAACTTATATACAGTAGCGAAATTTTTCTCAATAGAAGTGAAAAAATTGAAGATTTTTTTCTCAGTTAGGGGGAAAATTTATGGGCTTCCGCGACTATGTGGCTGAATGGATTGGGAGGGCTTTGCCGCGTTTTGTGAGGAGGGAGCTTGAGGTTCCGGTTAGGTTTGATAGGGCTGTGTCAGTCATTGGGCCGAGGAGGGCAGGTAAGACATATTATTTCTACCAGCTCATAGAGCCTGCCAAGGAAGACTCTCTTTACCTAAACTTTGAAGACACACGTTTAATCGGCGTGTCCTACAAAGAGCTTAGGAGCCTTGTGCGAGTCTTTGAGGAGATTTCGGGTCGTCCTGCCGTCAGGATATTTCTGGACGAGGTGCAGAATGTGGAGCGCTGGGAGTCTGCTGTGAGGGAGCTGCTGGACACGGGCCGTTACCAGATTTATGTAACAGGTTCATCTTCGAAGCTGCTGAGCAGAGAGCTGGCCACACAGCTACGGGGCAGAGTGTTTTCCTATTTTATGCTCCCCTTCAGCTTTAGGGAATATCTGGCTGCGAAAAAGGTGGCCCTGTCTCGTTACATGTCTTTGGATGAGACGGCGCGTGTTAAACATCTTCTCCGTGAATATCTTGAGTACGGTGGTTTTCCGGAGGTTGTGTTGGAGGAGGTTGAGAAGGATAGGATTTTGAAGGAGTATTCTGAGATGATGCTGTATAAGGACATTGTTGAACGGCACAGGCTTAGGAGTCTTGGTCTTGCGAGGCTTCTTTTGGCGTTTTTCCTCCAAAACTTTGCAAGAGAGTTTAGTGTGAACAAGGTGTTGGGCATGCTTGGCAAACAGTTTGGGAAAAATACTGTCTACAGCTATGTGGATATGGTTCGAGACTCTGTGGCTGTGTTTTTCGTCGATAGGTTTTCCAAGAAAGTTTATCAGCGGATGAGTTGGCCTAAGAAGGTTTACTTATGTGATACCGGGCTGTCGAGGGTTGGGCGGTTTAGCGTTGACTTTGGGAGGTTGATGGAGAACGCTGTGTTTCTGCAGCTGGTGAGGCTGTCCAACAGGAGGCCGTTGATGGAGGTGTTTTACTGGAGGGATGTGGAGGAGCGTCAGGTTGACTTCGTGGTCAGGGAGGGTGTTGAGGTTAGGGAGCTTATTCAGGTTACCTACGCGACGGGGTTTGATGAGATAGATCGCCGTGAGCTTAGGGGGTTGTTGAAGGCTGCAGAGGCGACTGGCTGTCGAAACCTTCATGTCATCACATGGGATTACGAGGATGCGCGGAGGATTGAAGGGTTTAATGTGGTTTTCACACCGCTCTATAGATGGCTTCTCACCTAGGGTTTTGTACTTTTCCTCCTCAGCTCTTGAAGCTCCCGCAGGCTTTCCTCAACCTGCCGCCTCTCCTCCTCCGTCAGGTCTAGGGTGTCATAAACAGCCTCGTCAAGCTCCCGTTTTCTAGCCTCTCTAAGCTTCTGCTCAAACTCAAACGACGCAACCTAGCTCTCAAACGACCTCTTACCGGGCTGTAGCTGGAAAAGAATCACACGCTTGGTGTTGCAGGTTAGGTAAAACGGGAACCCGCCATGGACAGCGTACTCAACGGCCTGCCTAACCACATCAGGGTCACAGGTCTCGATATCCCTCACACCACCCCCGGTCGTTTTCCTGAACTTAGCCTCCAGAACAAACAACCGCCTGCCAGGCATCTCCGCGTAGAGGTCGGCAACACCGCCGTCAACACGGGCATCGACATGGAAATCAACGACGTCGCCAACCCTCAGCTGTCTCGCCGCATCCCTAAGTCGGCGACAAAATCCCGCTCAGAAACCCACTTCTTCATATGCCAGCCCTTCCTATGCTACGGCGGCCGCCGCACTACCGCCGCCCTCATCACCATACCTCGACCCCGCTCCAAACCCGCCTCCCTCATACCATCTACCTCCACAGCTAGGGCACTCCTTTAAATGCCCAAGCTTAATCGGTACAACCCGCGACCCACAGAACGGACACGGCTCCACCATACACACCATAGATGGATACACAGACGTATAGCCTTTACTCAGAGATGGCTGCAAAACCGTTGCAAACCTAAATTCCCCCAACAAGGCCACGCTACATGGAGACAAGAACAGTCGGCGGCAAGCAATTCCTCATACTGACGTGGGCAGACGTCGAGAAGCTTGTGGAAAACGTTGAGGAGGCTTTGAGGAGAGACGGCTACAGGCCGGACACACTCGTGGGGGTGCTGAGGGGCGGGATGATAGTCGCCGACCTCCTCTCAGACCTTCTTGAGGTCCGCGAGGTTTACGTGGTGGGCTGCAAATCCTACGCAGGCCTCTCCCCCGGAGAGGTAAGGCTCTACCACGACCTACAGCTCAGAGAGCTCAGCGGCCGGTATGTGCTGCTCGTTGACGACGTGGCTGACACAGGCTCCACCCTGGAGACAGCCGTCGAGAAAATCCTTAAACCACGCAAACCACACACAATCCGTACAGCAACGCTTCTCAGAAAACCATGGAGCAAAGCCAAGCCAGACTACACCGCCGCCACAACAGACGCGTGGATAATATTCCCATGGGAGAGGATGGAGACAGTCAAAACAGTCGGGAAACTCTGGGCCCAAGACCTCGGCCTGGAAAAAGCAGCATCCGAGCTCGCCGAAATATCCAGACTGGACAGGGAAAAAGTCTCAAAGACCCTGAGGAACTTGACCGCGTAAAGCGATTTAAACACCTAAAGAAGGTAGGCTGGTGGAGTAGGGTTTGAGAACCGCGTATGTGGGGCGGCTGGCCGTGGGCGGGGACGGGCCCGTTAGACTGATGGGCGTAATCAACGTCAGCCCGGAATCCTTCTTCCCGGGAAGCGTTAGGAGAAGCCCCCGGGAAGTTGCAGAGACGGCTGTTAGGATGGTTGAGGCCGGGGCCGAGGTAATAGACGTCGGCGGGATGTCCAGCGCCCCATACAAGGAGGTCTGGGTGGATGAAGACGTTGAGGCCGAGAGGCTAAAGTACGCGGTGAGGGCTGTGAAGGACGCCGTAAACGTGCCAGTATCAGCGGACACCTTCAGAGCCAGGGCCGCCGAGACGGCTTTGAGGGAGGGGGCTGAGATGGTCAACGACGTCACGGGGCTGAGGCACTCCCCGGAGATAGCCGACCTCGTCAGAGAATACTCAGCATCCCTCATGGTTATGGCGAACGACTTGGCCGGAGACGTTGACGTCGTCGAGGGGATTTTAAGCCAGCTCAGGTATTCGCTGAAAACCGCGCTGGAAAAAGGGGTTGAGGCCGGTAAAATAATAGTGGACCCTGGGGTTGGCTTCCATAGGAGGCATGCGAAGAAATGGTATGTTGTCGACGGCGAGATACTCAGGAGGCTTGGAGAGCTCAGGGTGCTGGGTCAACCCATCTGCGTCGGGGTCTCACGCAAAAGCTTCATAGGTAAGGTTACCGGGAAGGACGACCCCGCAGACAGGCTGTACGGCTCGGTGGCCGCAGAGGCCCTCGCAGTCCTCAACGGCGCCGACATGGTAAGAACACACAACCCCGCCGAAACCCTCGACTCGGTAAAAGTCGCCTCACTTGTCTCGGGCAGGGCCATCACCCAGCGAAGCATATCCTAAGATTTATCAAATGCAGTGAAGTGTAGTAGGCGGGCTGCTGTGGCTGGAAAAGTTTACGCAGAAGTCTACGGGTGTTCGGCGAACCAGGCCGACGGCGAGATAGCGCTGGGGCTGTTGAGGAGTAGGGGGTATGAGGTTGTCGACAGCCCGGCTCAAGCAGACTACGTCGTTCTTGTTACGTGTGCGGTCAAGAAACCCACAGCCGACCGCATGGTCCACAGGGTTAGGAAGTTTTCCAAGCTTGGTCAGAGGCTTATTGTCGCGGGTTGTATGGCGACGGGTGAGAGGGAGAGGGTTGTGAAGGCCGCCCCGCAGGCCCTTCTGCTCCCGCCGAGAAACATAGCCGACATCCCGAACCTGCTCGAGAAAGGGGTCACCACGGGGTCCGCGGCGAAACTCGGCCTTCCACGGCTGAGGCGCAACCCAGTCGTCTCCATCATACCTGTGTCGGAGGGCTGCAGGTGGAGCAGGTGCAGCTTCTGCATCGTCCCCAACACGAGGCCTGGCTACGAAAGCTATCCAACCCGCCTCATAGTGGAGGAGGTGCGTAGAAGTTTGGAGGAGGGGTGTAGGGAGGTCTGGCTCACAAGCCAGGACATGGGCAGCTACGGCCTCGAGTCAGGCCGCAACCTCCTCCCCGAGCTTCTTGAGGCGGTCAACGGTGTTGAGGGAAAGTTCTACACACGGGTCGGGATGATGAACCCCATATATCTCGGCCCCGTGCTCGACAGGCTGGTCAAAGCCTACACAGGCGAGAAAATATTCAAGTTCCTCCACCTACCAGTCCAGTCAGGCTCCAACAAAGTCCTCAAAGACATGAACAGAGGCCACACAGCAGAGATGTATCTCCGCATCGTGCAGGCCTTCCGAAACAAGATACCCGACCTCACACTCTCCACAGACATCATAGTAGGATACCCGACAGAGACGGCGGACGACTTCGAGCAAACACTCAAGCTGGTCAGGGAATCAAAGCCACATGTAGTCAACATCTCGAGATACTTCCCGAGACCGGACACGCCGGCTGAAAAGCTGCAGACACTTCCCGCCAGAACGGTTGCGGAGAGGGTTGCTGTTTTGAAGGAGGTTGTGGAGGAGGTTCAGCTACGCCTCAACAGCGAGTGGGTGGGCTGGTGCGGTGAGGCCCTCGTCGACGAGGTCGGGAAACATGGGGAGATGGTGGCGCGAAACCACGCCTACAGGCCCATCGTGCTCAACACAAAGCAAAACCTGCTGGGTAAGTTCGTCAAAGCCGAGGTCGTTGAAGCAGGCAAAACCTATCTGAGGGGCAGGCTGGTCGAGGTATTCTAGCCCTGCTGCCCCGGTATCGGCCCCTCGACGACGTTTACCGTACCAATCATCCACGGGTGGGGTGTGCAGTGGTAGGGGTATATGCCTGCTTTGCCGAAGGTTAACGCCCAGCTCTGACCCGGCCCGAACAGCCCTGAGTCAAACAGCCCCTGGTCAGAGGTAACTGTGTGGCCTACCGCTACCTGCTCGGCGTTAACCCAGATAACCGTGCTGTTGTATCCCGCCAAAACCTTGACCGACGCCGGGCTGTATGTCTCTTTCGCTGAGGGGTCGAAGGAGCCGGGTAGAATGACCACGGTTACGTTGAACGGTGTGGGGCCTACGGCCACGATCTCCTGCTTCACCGCGAATGGCCCTATCTGCAGCGCCGCGGTTGTGAGTATGAAGGCTGCAAGGCCTATGCCTATGGCTCCGAGGCCAAGCGTCTTGCCTGAGCTGAGCTGGGGAAGCCCTCCTCTAAACAGCCCTATCGGGAGCATCACAACACCCAAAGCCAGCATAAACCCGGAAAACTCCGCCAACGGCCGCATCGTTTCAGAAATGCCCATGAAAGGGATGTAGATACCCGCCACACCCATAATAATGAAAAGCACCGCAACAACCAGCAGTGTGTCGTCCATGTAAACAAAAATCAAAAACCTCTTAAAAAACCGTTGTTTTTATGTAGATGAATTTGATGACACGGGTTGCTGTTCTCGGCGGGACGGGTGATCTGGGGTTTGGGCTTTCGCTGAGGCTTGCTAAGGCGGGTGTTGAGGTTGTTGTGGGGTCGAGGAGCCTTGACAGGGCGTTGGCTGCTGCTGAGAGGATTCGAGGTGTTTTGGGTGGTGGCAGTGTTTCAGGCGCGGTCAACAGGGAGGCTGTCAGGGGATGTAGGTTTGTCTTCTTCACAATACCCTACGAGGCCGTCGACGAGATAGCTAGGGACGTTGCCCCAAACTTAGAGGGAGGATGCACGGCTGTCTCCTGCATCGTCGCCCCCAGGGACGCACCAGCCCCGACGACCGAAAAACTCTCCAAACACCTACCCGCCTCCGTCAAACTCGTCACAGCACTCCACACAGTCAGCGCATCACTTATGGCCGACCCTAAAACCCCGCTCAACACAGACACGTTTCTCTTCGGCGACGACATGGAGGCGAAAAAAGAGACAGCAAAGCTCCTGCTCAACATAGAGGGCCTCAGACCCGTCGACGGGGGGTCGTTGAAAAACTCGGTGATAGGGGAGCAGCTGACATGGCTTTTGATAGGTGTTAACAAACGCTATGGGGTCGGGCATGCGGGGATAAAGGTCACAGGCCTACCAGACGAAGCCATCATGAAAAGGTGGGAGACGTGAAGCCGCAGCCCCACATCTTCCGGGCCTACGACATACGCGGCGTCTACGGCGTCGACCTCGACGACGAAATAGCCTACATGGTTGGAAGGGCCTTCGGGGCAAGGGTAGGCGGAACCGTGATAGTTGGACGCGACGTACGGCTTAGCGGGGTCCCTCTTTCAAGGGCCTTGAAAGATGGGCTGGCTGACTCGGGCTGCGACGTGCTCGACGCCGGGGTCTGCACAACACCCGCATGCTACTTCGGCGCCAAACACTTCAAAACCTCCGCAGGTGTTATGGTGACCGCCAGCCACAACCCACGCGACTGGAACGGCTTCAAGCTCTTCCTCGGAGACGGAACAACAATCTCGGAGGGGGCTGGGATGGAGGAGGTAAGGGACGCAGTCCTACGCGGGGTTTTCCCACCCACGGGAAGGAGGGGCTCGGTCTCCGAAGCTAACCTGGCCCATGCATATGTTGAACACCTTGTGAAAAATTTCCCTGAGATGGACGGCCTGAGGATTGCGGTTGACTTCAGCGACGGCTCAGCAGCACTCATGCTGCCGAATGTGTTTGAGAAACTACGCATAAAACACACAGCCCTCAACAACAACCCCGACGGATACTTCAGAGGCCACGACCCGGAGCCAACCGAGGAGAACATCAGGCCGTTGAGAAAGCTTGTTGTGGACGGAGGGTTTGACATGGGGGTTGCCTTCGACGGCGACGCCGACCGCGCGGTCTTCGTCGACGACAGGGGCCGTGTCCTGCAGGGCGACATAGCGATGGCCGTGCTCCTGAAAACCATGGACAGGAAAGGGGTCGTGGTCTACGACGTAAACTCCTCCACGGCTCTCCGGGAGGTCGCGGAGAGGCTTGGCTTCACACCCGTCGAATACAGGGTTGGTAGAGCGTTTCTGCACAGGAAGGTGAGGGAGCTTGGGGCGGTGCTCGGCGGCGAGAAGAGCAACCACCTCTACTTCGGCGAGCTCGGCGGCGACGACGACGCCGCCTACGCAGCCCTCAAGATGGCCCAGCTGATACACACCTCGAAGCACCCCCTCTCACACCACGTAGACCAGATACCCGCATACCCCGCAACACCAATCATCGTATACGAATGCCCCGACCAACACAAGTTCCAAGCCGTCGAAACGGTGGCGCGACGGCTCGAGGCACTGGGGTTCAGGACCAGCAGGCTTGACGGTGTTAAAGCCTATGCGGAGGATGGGTGGATACTTATTAGGGCGTCAAACACTATGCCGCAGGTGAAGATGTCGGCTGAGGCGAGGACCGTTGAGAGGCTTGAGGAGCTTAGGCGGCTGGGTGAGCGGCTGATAACTGAGGCCGTCGAAGCGGTGCGAAAAGGTTGACCAACTGGTTTCAGGAATTCGCGATAGCCTACGGCCCCCTAGGCGTCTTCACAGTCTCACTCCTAGGCAGCGTAATCCCCTTCATCCCCATACCATACCTCTTCGTCGTCGTCCTACTCAGCGACGTCGTGGAGCCGTGGATTCTAGGCGTCGCCGCGGGGCTTGGAGGCTCACTCGGTAAGATAACCAGCTACATGCTCGGCAGGCTGGGCTACCGGTTCCTAGGACAGGAGAGCAGGAGGAGGATGGATGCGTTGCGCGAGCTCATCGGCAAATACGGCGACGTAGGCGTCTTCATCTTCGCGCTCACACCGCTCCCCGACGACGTATACCTGATACCGGCGGGAATGGTCCGCATACCCTTCTGGAGATTCCTCCTCGCCAACACCCTCGGCAAACTCATCCTCTCAACCGCCGTCGCATACCTCGGCAAAACCTACTTCGAATACTCAACCCTCTTCCTCGGGGACGCCCAGTGGGCCTCAACAGTCGTCGCGGTCGTTTTGATGACCGTGATTACGGTCGTGTTGCTGAGGGTTGACTGGGAGCTTGCTCTCAAGATAATGCGGAAGTCGGGGTGGCGGGGTATACTCAGCAACATCCCCGCCCTCATCTCGCCGAACAGAGATAAAACAAGAAACGACAAAGGCGTTTAAAGCTAGGTGCCGGCGGCAGGCATAGTATCTAACCGCCGCCTAATAGCCCCGCATAGAAAATACCCAATGCAACTTGAAGCGATTACTAGATCAGCTCTACGTCCACGCTGAATGTTTTCGCGACCTTCTCAGCGCCGGGCTCTATCGCGGGGGCGGCCGCAACCCAGCGAATGTTACCAACAACACCGTTAATCGAGTTCTTATCGATATCCAGCTTCTTAACCGCTATATCCATAAGCTCGGCTAAGCCGACTTTTTCGAAGACAATGTATATTTTGCTCACGAGGTCGGTTGTGTTAACGGCTATAAGATCTAGAGTATACTCGGCCCCGCTGATCCCCCTGATCCTCACACCACACAAAACCGTATAGCCTTTCGAAACCAGCCGCCTGACAAGCTTTTTCACAGGGTCGGCCGATACCAATATGCTGAGACTTTCCTCTGTCAAACCATACCTCCTCAAAACGATCTGACCCGCATTCTCAACAACATCGCTCCACCCGCAGCTCAGACATTCGACCAAAACACGCAACCACTTGGAGGTGGCACCACACGCATTGCAGACGAAGCCATGTTCGGGGCCTTCCGCAGACCCCAAATCACCGCCGCATTTTGGGCAGGAGACCAGCCTCCCGACACCTACTTCAGGTATTAAAGCCCCACATCTATGTACGTATACAGCGGATTTTACGATATCCTCTGAGCCGCATAGGGGGCATGCAGTCTTCGGCATAAGCTTTCTACCCCCACATCCCCTGCATGTGAGGATTTTCGCGTCAAACTCTGACCTAAGGAGCCTTTTATCAACGAGCATGTCAAGCTTCTCCATTAGCTCTTCAGCCGACGAATCCTCACCAACCTCAATGAGCGCTATAATGGCGCCCTCTGCGTTGACATCGAATACTTTGACTAGACCATTTTCCCCCGCCGCATTCCTTATTTTGTTAAGCAAGGCCAGCTCCTCGGCTGTAAGGTTATGTGAACACAGTTTCATCAATCCCGACTTCATCATATTTCCCACCCAGTTCCCACTTTTTATGTCCGATTTTCATCAAGACCTCAAAAGACGGCACAAATGGTGCAATCCCTGTTGGGGTCTTCAAACCTTTAGCTCACTTTCAAAAGCTTTGTTGTATCCCAGGGTGTTAGTATATGTTTTCTGTCCTGCGTCAGCACTGTATATGGTTCTTTCTCCACCAGTTTTTTGAACGCTATGGATAAAGGCGCGTCTTCACCCAGTATAACGGGCTTTCCAGCATATGGTGTCAATGCATCCAACGGTGTTGCCAGTAATTTTTTAGGGCTGTCTCTAAGCGTCTCCAAGGCCTGGTCTGAGATAATGTATTGCAGTACCCCCCTATCCGTTACGACGCAGTCCTCTTCCTCTAACACCACACGCCTAATCCTCTTACGCACCATCACTTCTAGCAATTCAAATAACGTAGAATCCATCCCCACCGACAACACACCCCTCGTAGCTATGTCCAGAAGCCTGTGCGATGTCCTCTCAAAAGCTCCGGAAGATACTAGGAACCTAATGACATCGAGAATGCTAACTAGGTAAAAGCGCTCCTCAATACGGACCGAAGCAAAACCCCACCCTTTCATCAGCATTTTAGTAACTAGATCCTCGACAGACATAGTTGTTTCAGCCTGCAGGGTGAGCCAGTCTACATCATATACCGAGGTTTTGTAAAGGGCCGCCCAAAGCTTTTCAGGGTTTGTTGAGGCAATCTTGTAGAGAAACGTCATAACGTTGTATCCTGTCAAAACACCTGGGACCTCCTCCTGTCGCCCAACCACAACCAAATAATGCAAATCTAAACCCTTAAAACCCATAAGGGCTTTAATCACAGGGTAATCAATGCTGATTAAAGGAACTGTCCTATCAGCGTACCTCAAGACATCAATCACAGTATACCCCCCGAAAACAGGACAACCAGACAGCAAAACCTTCCCACGGACTTTGAAAACCCCATTCATTTGGGGGACTGTGCCCTGAATCATCCAATAATTAATAACGGCCCTTAGATTTAAAAATTGTTTCTGCTGTTCGATTAAGTTGTTTTTATCCAGCTAAATAACATTTTAAGCCCTACCTTATTAGCGTTTTATTTGTTTACTAACGGTAAAGCAGGTGGGCATGAGAATGTTCAGCGGAGTAAAAATAACCACCTAGACGACAGATTCCATGTTTTTTGTATTTCTATGCTTATTCTGATAGTGTCCAAGCATTTTCATCCACCTCCTGTCTTGATTGTTTGGTAGTATATTGTGTATAGGTTTAGGAGTAGTTTGAGGTTTTTGATTCCCTGTGTTTGGTTTCTTGCGCTCATCTTATGGTGGAATACCATCGTCCTCTCCTTGAGATATCTGAAGAACCTCTCAACCCTATA
>OGCH01000800.1_pt1 | contig 14238 bp, 10 predicted proteins | sample 1570111 | NCBI WGS metagenome assembly OGCH01 (sample SAMN03436243, study PRJEB24508) | hot springs metagenome | biome: Desert Springs; feature: Hot Springs; material: Water | place: USA: Great Boiling Spring, Nevada | collected 2008-12-01 | depth 0 m m | reverse complement strand
ATATTTTATATAACACAGTCATATATGCCAACCCCTGGGGGTAGCGGAATAGTAGAGTTAGGTTATGACTATTTTTTGAGGATCACTTCGAGTACAGGTTCGACTGAATTTATAATCTTTTTGAGATTCTTTACTTTCTATCTACCCCTTATGGTAGGGGGATTTATCACATTCTCACTTTTGAGTAGGAGGCGAATAGTTTGAGTAACAACACATATAATGCCAGATCTATCACCGTACTGGAGGGCCTTGAGGCGGTAAGAAAAAGGCCTGCTATGTATATTGGTAGCACAGGAGAAAGAGGGCTTCATCACCTAGTGTATGAGGTAGTTGATAACAGTATAGATGAAGCCCTGGCAGGGTACTGTTCACGTATAGATGTAATCATACACACCGATAAGAGCATCACCGTTATAGATAACGGTAGAGGTATTCCGGTTGATATCCACCCGAAAGAGGGGAAACCAGCTCTGGAGGTGGTAATGACTACCCTTCATGCCGGTGGAAAGTTTGAGAGTGGTACATACAGGGTCTCAGGAGGACTTCACGGTGTTGGAGTCTCTGTAGTATGTGCACTATCTGAGTGGTTAGAGGTAGAAGTAAAAAGAGATGGCTATGTATGGAGACAACGATATGAGAGAGGGAAAAAGGTAACGGAGTTAGAAAGGGGAGAATATACTGCGGAAACAGGGACAAAGATAAGATTCAAGCCTGACGCAGAGATATTTAATACTATCGAGTGGAATTATGACACAATATCGCAGAGGTTAAAGGAGTTAGCCTATCTAAACAGAGGACTTCTTATCACACTGAAGGATGAGCTATCCGGAAAAGAGGAAGAGTTTCTCTTCGAAGGCGGCATCGTAGCCTTTGTAGAAAATCTAAACAGAAATAAAAGGGTACTTCACAGTCCAATATATATATCAAGAGAGAATGAAGGGATGAGTCTTGAGGTATGTATACAGTACAATGATGGTTATACTGAGAATGTCCTGAGTTTTGCCAATAATATAAATACCATAGAGGGTGGAACGCATCTTGTAGGGTTTAGATCCAGCCTCACCAAGGTCTTCAATGAGCAGGCAAGGATACTGAAGCTCCTTAAAGATAGTGAGCAGAACCTAGAAGGAGAGGATATAAGAGAAGGGCTCACAGCAGTGATAAGTATAAAACTAACCAATCCTGAGTTTGAGGGACAGACAAAGACAAAGCTTGGTAATCCTGAGGTCAGAGCATTTGTAGAGTCAGTGATCAGTGAGAAACTCTCTGAATATTTTGCTAAAGAGAAAGATGTAGCCAAGACAATACTCCAAAAGGTTATAACTGCTGCCAGAGCAAGAGAAGCTGCCAGAAAGGCTAGAGAGGCTGTTAGAAAAGTAGCCAGTGAGAGTATAACTCTCCCAGGAAAGCTTGCAGATTGTCAGGAGAAAGACCCAAGGAGGAGTGAACTTTACATAGTAGAGGGACAATCTGCTGGAGGTTCTGCAAAACAGGGAAGAGATAGAAGATTTCAGGCGATACTTCCTCTAAGGGGAAAGATTCTGAATGTAGAAAAGAGCACATTAGCCAGAAGTCTTTCCAGTGAGGAAATTCTATCAATAATAACAGCTTTAGGGACTGGGATTGGTGATAGTTTTGACCTAAGCAAGTTGAGATATCATTATGTAATTATTATGACTGATGCCGATATAGATGGGGCTCACCTAAGGACTCTCCTACTGACATTCTTCTACAGGTATATGAGGCCTCTTATAGAGAATGGACACATATACATAGCTCAACCACCATTATATCTTGTAAAAAAGGGGAATATCGAAAGATACGCATATAATGACCAGGAATTGAGGGATATAATCTCAGAGATCGGAGAGGATGGTATTGTAGTCCAGAGATACAAAGGTTTGGGAGAAATGAATCCGGAACAGCTCTGGAATACTACTATGAACCCGGAGACCAGGGTTATGCTCAAAGTAACCTTAGAGGATGCTGAAAGGGCGGAGACGCTATTTACTCTACTTATGGGAGAAGAGGTCGAACCGAGAAGAAAGTTTATCGAAGAGCATGCCCTGTATGTTAGAAATCTTGACATCTAATCGGAGGGAACTATGGAAGATAAAGGAAATATCATAGGAGTAAGGATAGAAGAAGAGTTACAGGCATCATATTTGGATTATGCAATGAGTGTAATAATAGGTAGGGCTCTCCCTGATATAAGGGATGGGCTGAAACCTGTTCAGAGGAGAATACTCTACGCTATGCTGGAGTTAGGGATGGAACCAAATAAACCCTATAAAAAGTCGGCAAGAGTAGTCGGAGAGGTCTTGGGTAAGTATCATCCTCATGGGGATGCTCCCGTATATGAGGCTTTGGTAAGGATGGTACAGGATTTTACACTGAGGCACCCACTGGTAGATGGACACGGAAATTTTGGTTCTATAGATGGAGACGAGCCAGCAGCTATGAGGTATACAGAGGTAAGATTAGCCCCTATAGCTATGGAGCTTCTGAAAGACATAGATAAAGATACGGTAGACTTTATGCCGAATTTTGATGAATCTCTAAAAGAACCTGTAGTACTACCGGCAGGATTCCCAAATGTCCTGATAAATGGGAGCTCTGGTATAGCTGTGGGTATGGCTACAAATATCCCTCCCCATAATCTTAAAGAGGTAATAGATGCACTTATCTATCTGATAGATAATCCTTCGGCAACTGTGAATGACTTAATGAGATACATACCCGGTCCTGATTTCCCCTCTGGAGGAATAATAAGGGGCAAAAAGGGGATAATAGATACTTATACAACAGGAAGAGGTCATATAGTTCTGGAGGGGAAGATAGAGATAGAGGAACATAGAGGAAGAAGAAATCTTGTAATAACAGAATTACCTTATCAGGTAAATAAAGCGGTGCTTATAGAGAAGATAGCTAACCTCATAAAGGACCACAAGATTACCGGTGTGCAGAATATAAGAGATGAATCCGATAGAGAGGGTATGAGGGTAGTAATAGAGCTAAAGAAAGAGGCTATACCGCAGGTCGTTATAAATCAGCTCTATAAACATACCGCATTAAGAATTACATATGGAAGTATTATGCTCGTCATTTCCAACGGGATACCGAGGACTATGCCCTTAGATGAAATGCTAAAAGAGTTCCTGGCTTTTAGAAAAGATGTAGTAAGAAGAAGGACAGTCTATGAACTTAACCGGGCAAGGGCTAGGGCGCACATCCTGGAGGGATTACTAATAGCACTTGACCATCTAGATGAAGTAATAACGCTGATAAGAAATTCTAAAGATGTGGAATCTGCCAGGAATGGACTTATGAATAACTTCAATCTCTCCAGAGAACAGGCTCAGGCTATACTTGACCTGAGATTGCAAAGGCTCACTGCACTGGAGAGGACAAAGGTGGAGGAAGAGTATAAAGAGGTCTCAGAGACGATAAGATCTCTGGAGGCTATACTGAACGATGAAAGGATTCTGTTAAATGTGATAAAGGAGGAGCTTCTCTCTATATCAAAGAAGTTTGCTCAGCCAAGAAGGACCATCATATCAGAAGATCTAAAGGAAGAGGCAAAAGAAGAAGATCTATTACACAATATAGACATACTAATTACACTGACAGAAAAGGGATATATAAAAAGAACTCCTCTGGCCACATATAGAAAACAGCGTAGAGGAGGAAAAGGTATTATAGGACTTGAAGCTAAAGAGGATAGGGTTGCCCAGACAATAGTAGCAAAAGAACTGGATAAGATACTCTTCTTCTCTGATAGGGGAGTAGTTTATCAGCTTAAGGGTTATCAGATTCCAGTTGCAAGCAGACAGGCAAAAGGGACATCTATATCTCTACTCCTCCCTATAAAGGAAGAAGAAAAGATTACCGCTCTATTCCCGGTTCCAGAGGACCTGGATACCTTTGGTAAGATAGTTATGGTAACAAGTAATGGCTTGGTTAAGCTCTCTAACCTAAAGGAGTACGTAGATCCGTCCTCTAAGGGTAAGATTGCCATATCTCTTCAGGAGGGAGATAGACTTGTAGGAGTAAAGGCTTTAATGGGTGATGAAGACCTGATACTTGTAAGTAATAAAGGTTTCCTGGCTAGATTTTCTGTTTCCTCTCTGAGAGAGATGGGAAGGACTGCCAGAGGGGTAAAAGGGATAAGGTTAGAAGAAGGGGATAAAGTGATTGATGTAGAGACATACGAACCAGAAAAATCACTACTATTCATAACTAAGATGGGCTATGGAGTAAAGATAAGGCTGGACGATATACCTCAAAAGAAGAGCAGAGGAATAAAAGGAGTAAAAGGACTTAAATTGAGGAGTGGAGATGAATTGGCAGATGTCATTAAGGTTGGAGAAGATGACGAGATAGTTATTATGTCAGCCCTGGGGAAGACAATAAGACTAGTTGTAAAAGAAATAAGACAGGTTGGCAGGAATAGCAGTGTAGGCATAAAACTTATGTCTCTTGAAGAAGGGGATTCTGTCCAGAGTGTGGCACTGGTAGAGAACGAAGAGGAAGATGAATAGATTTGAACTTATAGAACACACGGCAGATATAGGTCTAGTTGCCTATGGCAGTACAAAAGAAGAGCTCTTTGAGAATGCAGGAGAAGGTCTATTTTCCATAATCACCGATCTAAATAAAGTATCCCCCGTGGAGGAGTCTGATATCTCAATCACTGGGGAGGACTTAGATGATCTATATATTCGCTGGCTCAATGAACTCATATACTTCTGGGAAGTAAATAGAATCCTTGGGCGTAAGTTTAAGGTGATTATAAAAGATGACACATCATTAAAGGCGATAATCTACGGGGAGAGGTTCGATCATAATAAACATACGATAGAGCATGGGGTAAAGGCGGTAACTTATTATGATTTTAAGATAGAATATGATCATAACAGAAAGATCTGGATCGCCAAAGTTATAATAGATGTATAAATAATAGAGGGTGGTGATAACAGGTGAAGAATTTTGAATTTCTGAGTCCAACAAAGATAATATTCGGTAGGAATACGGAGGAACGGGTAGGGGAAGAGGTCAAACGCTATGGTAAAAAGATACTCTTACACTATGGTAAAGGTAGCATATTTAGGACTGGACTCTATGACAAAGTTATAAAATCCTTAAAGGATTCTGGGGTAGAATTTATAGAGCTGGGCGGAGTTCAACCAAACCCAAGATTGAGTCTGGTAAGAGAAGGTATAGAAATATGCAGAAAAAATAGGATAGATTTTATCCTGGCAGTAGGTGGTGGTAGCGTAATAGACTCAGCAAAGGCTATTGCTGTTGGGGTACCATATGAAGGAGATGTCTGGGATTTCTACACCGGGAAAGCAGAACCAAAAACTGCACTACCTGTAGGCGTAGTATTGACTATACCTGCAGCTGGGAGCGAAGCCAGTAAGAGTTCGGTCATAACAAACGAAGACGGATGGTATAAGAGATCTCTGAATGTAGACATAATAAGGCCCAGGTTCGCAATAATGAATCCAGAGATTACGTTTACCCTTTCCCCCTATCAAACCGCCTGTGGAGTAGCTGATATAATGGCTCATGTTATGGAAAGATACTTTACCAACGATAGAGGAGTAGATTTTACAGATAGGCTCTGCGAGGCGACATTAAAGACTGTAATAGAGAACACATTTATAGTATTAAAAAATCCTACAGACTATGATGCCAGGGCTCAGATAATGTGGGCTAGTACTGTGGCTCATAACGATCTGCTAAGTACAGGCAGGACTGGAGATTGGGCTTCCCATATGATAGAACATGAATTAAGCGGTATATATGATATCCCCCACGGAGCTGGATTAGCTATCGTATTTCCTGCCTGGATGAAGTATGTCTATAGACACAATATTGAGAGATTTGCCCAATTTGCTGTAAGGGTATGGAATGTCGATCCTAACTTTGAATCCCTGGAGATGACAGCACTAGAAGGGATAGAGAGACTCAGAAGGTTCTTTAAAGATATAGGATTACCTACAACCTTGAGAGAGGCAAATATAGGAGAAGACAGACTGGAAGAGATGGCAAATAAATGCACTGAAAGGGGAGAGATAGGTAACTTTGTAAAACTCAACAGAGAAGACGTACTGAATATCCTGAGGTCAGTAGCCAAAGGCTAAAGGTTCAATAAAAACTTAACAAAAGCCATCTATTCCAGTACAATATATCTAAAGATTCGATATTGGAGGTGGAGAAAAATGTTTAAAAGGCTCGTAATACTTCTAGTATCATTGGTTTTTCTAGTTGGCTCTGCTGGAGGATGTTTTAATATACCGAACCTATCGGGAAACTGGGAAGGAGTATTAGCTAGTAGCAAGAATTCAAATGTCCCTATCAGCATCACGATAACCAACCTTGTCCAGGATCAGAATGGATACTTTAGTGGCGGAGTTGTAGAAGTGACCTATGTTAATCCAAATAATCCAACTGTTCAATATACCTTAAGAGCAGATGTATATAGTGGAAATGCTGACCCATGGAGGGCAAGAATACATGCTAGAAGAGACGTTACTGAAGATATGACCCCATCTTTAATAGCCCTTATACTCCTTATGACAAATAATCCTATAACTGTTTCTAGTGGCGACTACTATGACCTTGCCTTTACATTTCCATATACATATGGATGCAGTGGCGGTGTATTGAACTCCTTGGTAGGACCATACGAGTTTAATATCTATGTGCATACTCCCAGCGGCGTAATAGAGACTCTATTTGATAAAGGAACAGCGACGTTAATGAGGGAAGAGCAATAAAAACAATAAGCCGTAGGCCTGCAATGAATCTTTGGGACCTACGGCTTATATATAAACTTACTTCTGCTTTATAAAGTACTGTTCAATATTTGTATATCCAGGGGATAAAAGAGGATAGGCATATATTGCATTTTTAGGTACATTCTTGAAGTTATTCTTCACCACACAGGGAGCGGGATAACCTGCTATCGTAGGTATAGCAAAGAGATTCCTGGCACACAGTACCAAGGCTTCTTCGGTCAATTTGTTCTTCTGTTTTGCATCAGTAGTAACTTTTATCTTGTCAAAGAGAGATATCAACTTAAGGGCATCGCCAGTAGGCTTTTGTGCCCCTTCAGCCTTACCACCAGAGGCATACCAGAGCCCCCAGAGAGGAGCCCAATAGGTAGAGCTGGCGTTGGGTATAAAGCTACGGGCGTACGTCAGGAAGTATCTCCCTGTAGTATAGTCAAGCTCATACACTGCAATCTGATACTCGCTTGCGTTTATTCTGGGCCACCAGAGTGCACCACTTACAGTGTCTATAGCGGTCTTTATACCAATAGCATCCCAGTATTTCTGGACTAACTCTGCAACATCGGGATGTATCGGATAGGCAAGGTTCACTATTACAGTAAGCATAAGTGGTTTTCCATCAGGTCTTACTCTGTAACCCGTCTTGTCCCTCTTTAGTCCAAGCTCATCTAAGATCTGATTCGCCTTTGTCGGATTATATTCGTATAGACTCCTCAGATCTTTGTCATCCCAATGAGATTCAGGCAGTAATTTATAAGCAGGGTCTCCTAAGCCCAGGTATATAAGGTTATTTATCTCATCTCTATTTATAGCCAGAGACAGGGCGAGCCTAAATTTGTAATTTCTTAAGAGTTTTAATAAGACACTGTCTCCTTTCAGATTCTGATTTATGAAGAAGGCTGTTCCAGAGGCACCTGAAGTCCATCTGTAGACATCATAATCTCCTTTAGTTCTATTCTCCATAAGGAGCGTATAGTTAGGAAATGCTATATTTCTGCACTGCATATCGATCTCTCCAGCCACTGCCTTCATATTTATCAGCTCGATATTCTGTACCATATCGAACGCAATCCTATCTATATACGGGAGCTGATTTCCTTCTGTATCTATCTTCCAGTAGTATGGATTTCTCTCCGCTACTATTCTTGTAGCGGTAGGCTCTGATCTTAATACCCAGGGCCTCAGTGATGGAAGCTCTTTGTTAAGATGTGCAGATGCCTTATTGGAGAATAACTGATACCAGAATTGGAATCCTGCCTCTTTGGTCATTGCATCCAGCTTTTCTTTTTGAGCATACTTTGGATGGAACTGTCTCAGATAGTGTTTGGGATAATCGAATATATTAGGCCCAGGTCCCTCAGGTCCTGCAAGATAATCCAAGAAGATAGAATAGGGCCTTGTAAATCTAAACCTCACTGTATATGTATCTACCTTTTCCACTTTCCCAGGAGCACCTTCTATCGTAAACCAGCTTGGAAATGTAGGTACAAGCTCTTTGTTTAGCAAAACGTCTTCATACCAGAACATAATGTCATCAGCAGTAAATGGCTCCCCATCAGACCACTTTACCCCTTTTCTCAGATAGAATGTATATACCCTTCCACCCTCTGTAACTTTCCAGGAGGTACATAGATTTGGAATGATCGTCTTTCCATCCCTTGCCCATCTTACCAATGGCTCATAACCAAGACGCTGATGTATCATAGTGTCACCTGGAGATAATGCAGCCCTTCGCCAGGTCCCTCCGTACTGACCCACCTCATCAACCGGTTCTACAACTGCAGGCTCATCAGGTAATCTCTTTTCTACCGGCGGTAGTTTTCCCTGCTTCACTAATTCTGCAAGCATTGGTGCTTCGTTGAACTTAGTAATCTTTTTACCAGTAGCTCTCTCATAATCCTTTATGGTGGCATACTGACCTAAAGGATTCTTCTGCTGAGAGAATGAAGACGATGCTATACTTAGGAACATAGAAACACTCACTAAAACAGCTACAAACATTTTTAAATAAGCTTTCATAAAATTTCAACCTCCTCCACATTAAGATAGATTTAATTCTCTAAACTCATAAAGAATGATAGCACCAAGTTATCAAGTAATCAACAGGTTTGGAGTAAATTTATAGACTCCTTGACTATTTCTTCCTCTGCCTTTTCATATAATTTACTACTTCTGGCAAGTCTGGTTTCATATCCACCTTCATCAAAAGCCTTTTCAGTTGGAATATAACCTGAATAACCATTGGCAAGTGATACTATTCCTGTATACCGGAATGGACTCTTCTCCTTTATAGCAAGACCTATCTCTACAAATGGCTCTCCCGGAATACCAACTAATACCAAATCACCTAAGGATATAATCTGAAGCTCCAGCTCTTCGAAGTCTCTATCTAGCTGAGAGAGAAGTAGAATCTCATTTGCATAGGCCCTCTCTATCTCTACACTTCCCTTAGCCAGGTCGAAGGCAGTAAGCTCTTTAGATTTAGATTCTCCTATTTCACTCAAAAGCCTTTTAGCCCTTTCTATATCTTCTTCTGATGGTTTCCTCAATGGGATCTTTAAAAGAGAACTCTTTACTTTTAGATCCCATCTTACAGGATCCACTTTACTCAAGACCTTTATCACAGTCCCAGCCAGTATCTTTCCTACTCTTTCAGCCTCTCTGTATCCACCTTGAGGTGCAGGGTCATTTACATCTATATGGTTGATATCTCCTTCTGCACCATTAAGGAAGAGAACAGGTATATCACCAAGAAATCTTTTCAAAATCCTAGCCATCACTCCAGGATAGTCACTGGAGATCCCTGTACCTCCAATAGTATCTATATGGTTGGCATAGTTCACTATTAGAGTTATTGGTTCTCCATCTGTACTTTCTATAAGTACTGTCAACAATTCTGGATCTACAGGTCCAGCAGGTCTTTCTATATCAGGATTTAACTTACCAGGATTTGTGACAACTGTGCCATCTCTCATTAGATATCTACGGTTAAAGACTATAGAGTCTTCTTTCCCTTTTCCCACTTTTATAATGGCCTCTCTAAGGTTCTTCTTTGCCATAAAAATACTGGTAGCTACCTTTCTTGCCAGAAGGTCTATATAACCAGAATCTATCTCCCCTGCTAGAAGGCCTGCGGTAACTGGACCCGTATGGGTATGAGTGGCTGATACCATAATATTATCCTCTGGAATCCCGCTCCACTCAGATGCTAGATCTCTTATCCTCAGGACAAGTTCCCTTGGGATTACACAGAGATCACAGGAGGTTATAGCTACTTCGGTATTATCAGTCTTTAAAACAGTTGATTTTGCATAGAGATTATCCAGAATACTATCTGCCTTTCTTACATTGAAATATCCAGCCAGGTCTATTCCAACTGGAGGCGTTATATCTATCTCGTATGCTCCTGCTAGAAGTCTACTTTGCATAGGCTTTTGCTACCTTTAATATTGCTTCAGCAATAAGATACATATGTTCATCCTCTAATGTGGGCCATATATGAACAACAAACGTCCTTTCTTCCAGCCAGGCACAGTTAGGACAGAAGACCTTATCATACTGAACCGACTGTGGATTTGTATACTCTTTACTCCTGAATGGAAACTTAAATCTTCCAAATCCGTTATGATTTACATAAGCCTCTTCCTTATAAGATTGTGGCCAGAACTCTCTCCATGCATATACACCTTCTGCTATCACCGCATCAAGAAAGGTCTTTTTATCACATCTCAATGCATCAAGATTCAGTACTATAGGATATACATAGTATCCATTTCTTCTCTCTGGTGTATCCAGCGGTAATGTCAATATCTGCGGACAATCCCTTAACGCTTCTGTCAATATCTGTGCATTTCTCCTTCTTCTAGGTAAATTCCAGGTATCAATCTTCTCCAACGCCTTTATCCCTATAACCGACTGCATCTCGGTCATTCGGTAGTTAAATCCTACCCTTCTATGGATATAAGGTAATGCCTGTTCCATCTCCAAAAGACTCATCCTCTTTCTAACATCGTATCCATGATCTCTAAAAGAACGCGCCTCCCAGGCTATATCTTCATTGTCCGTTACCACCATACCTCCTTCCCCACCAGTAGTGAATGTCTTATTCTGACAGAAGCTAAAGCAACCAACATCTCCGATAGTACCTACCTTTTTCCCTTTATACTCTGCACCATGAGCCTCAGCAGCATCCTCTATCACGTAGAGGTTATACTTCTTGGCTATCGCCATAATCCTATCCATATCACATACGATCCCGTAGAGATGAACAGGGATTATTGCCCTGGTACGTTCGGTAATCTTTCTCTCAATATCATCAGGATCGATACAGTGATCTTCTCTATTCACATCAGCAAATACAGGGATTGCTCCTGCCTGAACCACACAGAAGGAAGAGGCGATAAATGTGTACGGCACTGTAATCACTTCATCCCCTGGACCAATATTTAGAGCTCCCAAAGCCGTATGAAGGGCACTGGTGCCACTTGACGTAGAGATCGCATATTTTGCTCCGCACCACCTGGCAAACTTTTCCTCAAACTCCATACCCTTTGTGCCTGTCCAGTAGTTAACCCTACCACTTCTCAAGACATCTACTACTGCTTGGATTGTCTCTTCATCAAACCAGGGCCAGGTAGGAAGTTTTTCCTTGATAACCGGCTCTCCTCCTTCTATAGCTAATTTTTCTCTGGACATTTTATTCACCCCTTTCTAAGGTAATCTGAGATTTACTTCTACTCGATTCATAACAGGCTTCTATGATCTTTAAACTCCATAGACCAATCTCTCCAGATACAGGAGGTTCCTTATCCTCCTCTATGGCGGAAGAGAATGCTTCTATCTCCGCCTGATAGATATTTACAAATGGCACATCTATTTTTATCCCACCTCTTATCTCTCTTATCTGCGAGGCATCATAACCTTTCGGTGCTTCCAAGAAAGCAATCATTTCACCATCAGAAGACTGACCTATAGTCCCTTCAGCTAGAAGACTCCCTTTTGTTCCGTATATCTCCAGTCTATTCTTACTCGAATTATCCGGGATATTAAAATAACTATCTACAATACCGTGGGCTTTATTCTTAAATCTTACCATTACTACACTTGAATCTTCTGATTTATAGTTGTGTATAACGCTATCTGCAAAACAGGAGACCGTTTCTATCTCTGTATCAAGGATGTACTCAAGGAGGTCAAGGCAGTGGCTTCCCATATCTATCAATGCTCCTCCACCTCCAAGCTTGGGGTCCTGTCTCCAGGCTCCAGGAATAGGTGGATACCAGCAGGAGAGTTGAGCTCTGGCAAATACTATATCCCCCAATTCTCCATTCTTTATCATCTCTTTAGCCTTCTGATGAAGAGAATGGAATCTCATCATATAGCCCACACCAAGCTTTACTTTATGCCTTTTGCAGACCTCTATAGCATATTCTGCCTCTTTCGAATTTAGTGTAAGCGGTTTTTCACATAATATATGTTTACCTGCCAATGCCGACTGAACGATCTGATCTTTATGGAGATACACAGGGGTTGCAATATACACAGCCTGAATACGATCACTATTGAGGATATCTTTTACATCGGTAGAATATTCTACACCAAATCTCTCTCCCACCTCCCTTGCTTTACCCTCATCTATGTCCATAACCGCAACAAGCCTTGCATTCTTTGCCTTTGCTATCCCTTCTGGTATAGTCCTCCTGTGAGCAATACCTCCACATCCAATTACACCCCAATTAACCATACTAACCTCCTAATTATTGAAGAATCCTTAATTCTTCCAGAATTGTCTTTACACTTTTTCTGGTATCTTCATCTACCGGACAGAAAGGTTTACAGGTATACTCTTCACATATTCCTCGAAGCTTCAATCCATATTTGATGGCTTGAATCCAGGAATCCTTACAGAAACTCAAAAGTCTATTCACCTTATTTTGTAATTCTTCTACTTCTTTTACCTTATTCTCTTTAGCTGACTTATAAAGCTGAACAAATATCTCTATGGGTACATTCCCTATCCCAGTAACCAATCCATCCGCACCCGCTAATAGCGCCTCTTTTACTCTTCTCTCATCCCCTTGGAGTACAAAAAATTTATCACTTTTTAGATCAAGAAGCTTTATAAAAAGGTCATAATCACAAGAACTATCCTTAATCCCGATTATATTATTATGTTCGCTGAGTTTTGCAATCGTATCAAACTCTATCCTAATCTTTGTCATTGTAGGATTATGATAAATAACTACCGGTAGGAGACTTTCTTCCGCCAGATCTGTATAAAAATTCAAGATAGCCCTCTGATTTAGGAAGTAGAAAAAGGGGGGTAAAGCCACTACGGCATCTACGCCTATTTCTTTAGCCTTTAAGGCATTCTTGATTACACGTTTTGTCCCTGTATCAGAAACACCTGCCAAGACAGGGACTCTTTTATCTACTACATCTACCACTTTCTCTAACAATCTGAATCTTTCTTTTTCTTCCAAAGGGGCAAATTCTCCCATAGAACCAAGTGGAAAGATGCCTGTAACCCCAGAATCTATAAGATACTTGATTAATCTGATTAACCCTCCCTCATCTATAATTTCGTTGCTATTTATAGGTGTTACTAAAGCAGGTATAACTCCAGTAATCTTCGATATGGCCATATGGATTACCCCCTATTCATAAAACCAGTCTATATTCACACGTAAAACTCTAAGGCTATTACTAATAACACGAACCCTACCAGAGTTAATAGTAATTTTACCAGCCAAATAACTTAGTAAAACTTTATCGTCTATAAAATAGATAGAGGTATAACAATACCAGCCATCAGGATCACCCTCTATGAGCTTATGTTTTATCCAGGATCTACCTTCATCAGTAGATAGTGCAGACACCAATGGGGTCCTAGGACCTAGGGAAGTCCTTATCCCTTGAGGATAAGGGAATCTACCTGAATGATCGTTATATATACACAATAAATCCCCTGTAGTGGGAATTCGTTTAATACTTGCCGGAGAAAGCGGTGATTTTAATTCTGACGGAACCGGAGTACTCCAAGTAACACCCTGATCATAAGAGTAAGAAATATATTGAGATCCCATATCTGTTCTCATCCACATCATAAGGGATCCGTCTTTAAGCTCAATTACTCCAGGTTCTTGAAATCCTGATTTGCTCTCTGGGCTGGCTACAAGCTCAGATTTACTCTGGTGCCATGTTTCTCCCTCATCATCAGAGAAGAAACACGTAGATACACCTCTACTACTCCAAGTTTTGAATGTTCCATCAGAACAGTGGTGGTAAGCTGCTGGCACTACTATTCTCCCTGTCGAAAGCTGTATTACTCTATCATTATTTACCACGTAGTATCCATCTTTTGGAATACAGCAGACTTTCTCCCCCCAAGTATTTCCTTCATCTATAGATTTTCTCATATAGAGCTTACAATCATTCC
>OGCH01000795.1_pt1 | contig 14313 bp, 23 predicted proteins | sample 1570111 | NCBI WGS metagenome assembly OGCH01 (sample SAMN03436243, study PRJEB24508) | hot springs metagenome | biome: Desert Springs; feature: Hot Springs; material: Water | place: USA: Great Boiling Spring, Nevada | collected 2008-12-01 | depth 0 m m | reverse complement strand
ATATGCAGTATTATAAAAATAAGTATAATCATCTGTAGTTTTAGGGGTTTTATCTATAACTATCCAACTTTTATCGTTATAAAAAATATCATAAGCTCTATTACTTAAAGAAGGGTTATTTGTATTAGAATTGCTTACAGGGATTTTACTACCTACTATATTCCATTTTAATTGGGTTTGTGGAGGTACAAAATCATTTACTATTGTTCTCCCTGTAGGCCAATAACAAAACCAACCATTAGGATTACTTACATCATAAAAAAAACCCTGATTAAGTGTATTTTTTAACCCCTTAAAAGTTATACCACTTACTGTTTGAGTCCCTAAATCTACCCAACCTACACTCAATAACCTCGGTTTTAATTCATTTTCTATAAAATCCCTTAAATAACCTGTATAATTAATACTATCTTTCATAATCTCACCTTATCTCTAATTTCTTTCTTAATTTCTCTTACTTCCTCTTTAATTTCTTTTATTTCTTCTCTTTTTTTCAAATAATTAATAGCGGGCAGAGTATATTTTTTAAAAAACTCAAGCCTTATTTTGATTTTTTCTTCTACATCCAAATTGTCTTCTCTTTTTCTTAAAAGAGCTCTTTTAAAAACTTCTTTTTCGCTTATTTTAAGATAAATAAAAAGGTAGTTTAATTTTAATTTTTTAGCTAAGTTAAGATAAGTCTTTGCTTCTTTTAAGCTTCTAGGACCACCTAAAACAATAATGTTTTTTTTATTATTTAAATTTTTTTCTATTTCGTTTTTCATAAGATAAGAAACTAAGTCAAAAGAAACAAGTCTACCGCTTAATCTATTTTCTTTTTCTTTATTAATATTGATATTCTTATTGCCTATTTTTAAATAGTTTTTTTTATAACTTTTGAAAAATTTATCTAAAACCTCAGAAACGTTTATTTTTTTAGCTTTAAGTTTTTTAGCTAAAAGAGCGGCTTGGGTGTCTTTACCAGAAGCGGGTTCTCCTGTTAAAAAAACTATAATTTTTTTAAATTTCATATCTTCTTAAAGAAATTTCAGCTTCTATTTGCTTAATTGTTTCTAAGGCTACAGAAATTAAAATAAGAAGAGAAGTTCCTCCTATAGCTAAATAATTTGTTTGTGTAAGATAAGAAGTGAGATAAGGTAAAATAGAGATAAAGCCTAAAAATATACCGCCAAAGAAATTTATCTTATTAATAGAATCAGCTAAATATTTTTCGGTTTCTTTCCCGGGTCTGATTCCTGGAATAAAAACACCTTCTCTTTGAAGATTTTTAGAAATTTCTTCTGGATTTAAAACAGTGTAAGTATAAAAATAGGTAAAGCCAAAAACCAAAAAGAAATAAACAAAGATAAAAATAAAAGGGTTGTTTAAAATTTTAATTAACTCCGATAAAAAATAATTTAAAAACTCTATATTAAAAAGATATAAAAACTGAGCTAAAGTTTGTGGAAAGGCAATAAAAGCTAAAGCAAAAATAATAGGAATAACACCCGCTTGAGTTATTTTTAAAGGAAGGTAAGTTGAAGCACCACCATAAATTCTTGTTCCAGCTACCCTTTTAGGAGAAACAAGGGGTATTCTTTTTTCTGCTTCATTGATAAAAGTAACTAAGGTAATTAAAGAAAAAGCTAAGATAAGAAAGGGTATATAAATTAAAAGTTTTTCATAACTAAAGTTCATAAAAAATAAAATCAAAGAACTTGCAAGAGAAGAAATAATACCTGTGAAGACAATTAAAGAAATACCATTGCCGAGTTTTTGTTCTGTAATAATTTCGCCAATCCACATAATAATTATCGAGCCAACAGCTAAAATGAAAGCATCTCTTAAGATTTCAAAAATCGAATCAAAAACAATTAAATTATTTAAGCTTAAAAGGTTAAGAAAACCTATCCCTTGGACAAAAGAAATAAAAACAGTGAGGTATCTTGTATATTGATTTATTTTGTACCTTCCATATACACCTTCTTCATGATAAAGTTTTTTAAGTTTAGGGATGACAGAAGTTAAAAGTTGAATAATTATTGAAGCGGTAATATAAGGACTTACACCTAAAAGAGCTATCGAAGCATTGGCTAAAATACCTCCAGAAAAAATATTAAGAAGTCCTAAAAATTGATTTGCAGAAAAAAGTTCTTTATATCTTTCTAAATTGACATCTGGTAAGGGAATGTGAGCAAAAAATCTGTAAATAAAAAGTAATATTAAAATGATTAAAAACCTTCTTCTAAGATCATTTATTTTAAAAAGATTAAAAAGAGCTTTGAAAAATTTCATCTTATTTCACTTTGGCTTTTTTTAATTCCCTCTAAAGCTTTTTTGGAAAAAAGAAATTCTTTAGAAAAAATTAACGGTTTTGTAAGCGATCCTTTACCTAAAATTTTGATCTTGAAAGTTTTCCATCTTTTAGGTATTTTAATTATTTTTCTTTCTTTAAGACTTTTTAAATCAATAAATTCTTTTTCTTTAAAAGCCTTATCTATTTTTTCTAAATTAACCTCAATAATTTTTCTTTCAATTTTTCTATTACCAACTCCTCGGAGTTTAGGAAATTTTAAAATAACATCTCTCAAGGCTGGTCTAATTTTAGCTCCAGCTCTTGATTTTTGTCCCTTTATTCCTCTTCCTGAATAATTTCCCCTTTTTCCGCCTCGGCCAATTCTTTTACCTTTTTTTAACCTAAAATTAATTTGATGTATTTGAATCATTTTTTGTTTTAATTTTTAATAACTCTCTTAATTTTAATTTATTTTCATAAGTTTTCGACAACTTTTCTAAAGCTTTAATAGTAGCTAAAGCATTAACAAGATTATTTTTAGTAACCCCTAAAATTTTTGAAGAAACATCGGTATAACCAGCCAAATAAAGAACAGATCTTACTACACTTCCAGCAACAAGTCCCTTCCCAGGTTTAGCTGGTTTTATCAAAACCTTAGCGCTTTTATATTTAGCTTCTACTTCAAAAGGAATGGTACCATTTACAATAGGAACATTAATAAGATTTTTCATTGCTTCATTAACTGCTTTTTTTATAGCTTCAGAAGTATCATAACCCTTGCCAATACCTAAACCTACCTTACCATTTCGATTACCAACAACAACAGTTGCTCTAATTCTTAAAGTTTTACCTCCTTCGGTTACCTTTGCTACCCTAGCTAAATCAATAACTATTTGTTCGTAACCAGATTTTTCAGTCATGAATTTAAAACTCTATGCCCTTTTCTCTTAATTTTTCAGCAAAAATTTTTATTCGACCTTTATAACTAAAACCACCCCTATCAAAAACAATTTTATTAATTTGTTTTTCCTTAAGTCTTTCAGATAAAATTTCAGCTAATTTATAAATTTTTTCTTTTCGGGAAATCTTTAAGTCTCTAAGTTCCAAAGTGGAAGCAGCAACAAGCGTTTTCCCTTGAATATCATCAATAACTTGAGCATATAAATGATTGTTTGATTTAAAAATGCTAAGCCTGGGTCTTTCAAGTGTTCCTGAAATTTTTTTTCTGATTCTTAAATGTCTTCTTATTCTTTTATCTTTTTTACTTTCTTTTTTTCTCATTTTACTTTCCTAATTTTTTAACAGGTTTAGTAGGAATAAATTCGCCCTCGTACATAAAACCTTTTAAATGATATCTATCAGCAGGTTTTAAAGCTTTTATTTTAGCAGCAAAATTACCAACTTCTTCTTTTTCAATGCCCTTAATGTAAATTAAAAATCTTCCCTTTTCTCCTTTCACCTCTATTTCAATACCCATAGGAATTTCAATTATCACTGGATGAGAAAAGCCTAATTTGAAAAAAATTTCATTTCCTTTAACTTCCGCAGAATATCCTAATCCCTGTAAAATAAGAGTTTTAACAAATCCTTGTGTAACTCCTATGATTTTATTTTGAAGAAGCGCTCTTAGGGTTCCCCAAAGAGCTTTTGTTTTTTTATCTAATTTATCTAATTCTTCAACTCTTGGAAAAATTTTAATTTCTCCGTTTTCAAAAACCAAATTAAAAGTATCTTCTGGATAAGAAAAATTTGTTTCTCCCCTTGGGCCCTTTATTTTTAAAATACCATCAATTTTCTCGATTTTCACTTCTTGTGGAACTTTTATTGGTTTCTTGCCTATTTTTGACATTTAATAAATTTCACAAATAACTTCGCCACCTAATTTTCTTCTTTTAGCTTCAATATCTGTCATAATACCTCTAGAAGTAGAAACTATTCTAAAACCAAAACCTTGTTTTAATGGTTTAAAATCTCTATAACCCATATAAATTCTTCTTCCCGGCTTAGAAACTCTTACAAGATTTTCAATTAATGGTTCTCCATTTTCATCATACCTTAAAATTAACACTATATATTTTTTACCATTTTCTTCTTTAACCTTGAAATCTTGAATAATTTCTTTTTCTTTTAAAATTTTCGAAATAGCTAATTTTATCTTAGAATAAGGAGCTTCAACTTTCTTTTTCTTCACTTTCAAAGCATTTCTGATTCTGGTTAAAAAATCAGCTATAGGATCAGTCATTACCATTTTACCAACTTGCCTTTTTAAGCCCGGGAATTTCTCCCCGATGAGCCATTTCTCTTAAACAAATTCGACACAAATTAAAATCTCTAAAATAACCTCTCGTCCTTCCACAACGAAAGCAAAAATTTCTTTTTCTTGTTTTAAATTTTGGTTCTTTTTTCCAACGCTCTACTTGTGCTTTACTTGGCATTATTTTTTAATAGGAAAACCTAAAACTTCCCAAAGTTTTAGATTTTCTTCTTTCGTTTTTCCTGAAGCGACTAAATTTACTTCAAAACCAAAGCTATATTTAATTTTATCAGAAATTGTTTCAGGAAAAATATTTACTTCTTTAAGACCTAAATTAATATTTCCTTTGGCATCAAAATTTTTAGATGTCAAACCCTTAAAATCTTTGGCTCTAGGAAGAGCATAGGTTAAAAATCTCTCTATAAAATCTAAAAGCCTTTTCTTTCTAAGAGTAACTAAAAGAGCTACAGGCATTCCCTTTCTTAATTTAAAACCAGCTACTGATTTTTTAGCTAAAATTAGTTTAGGTTTTTGACCGGTGATCATAGAAAGAACATAACTAGCATCTTCAATAATCTTTTCTTTATTTTCTGGACTATTAGCTACCATTTTACCTATACCGATTTGAACTATTCCTTTAATAGGTCTAGGTACCCTAAGTTCATTTTCTATCTTAAGTTCTTCCTTAAGTTTTGGAATTATTTCTTTATAAAAACTTTCTCTTAAAGCCATTTTTAAATTGATTTTTTACATTTTTTACAATATCTGACCTTCTTTTCTCCTTCAAACCTAAAACCTACTTTAGTAGGTTTTAAACACGATGAACAAATTACTCTCACATTAGCCCATGAAAGAGGAGCAGGAATTTCGATAATTTTTCCTTTTTCTCCAACTCTTCTAGGTTTAAGGTGTTTTTTAACTAAATTAACTCCTTCAACAATAATTCTTGATTCCTTAGGAATAACCTTAATTACCTTTCCTTTCTTTCCCCTATCTTTACCTTTTACAATTAAAACTGTATCTCCTTTTTTTATTTTTTGCATTTTAAACAAGTTCCGTAGCTAAATTAGCGATCTTATCATAACCTAAATCCTTAATTTCTCTTGGTATAGGACCAAAAATTCTTGTACCGTAAATATCTTTTTCTCCCTTTAAAATCACACAAGCATTTTCTTCAAATCTTATATAAGTACCATCTTTTCTTTTAAAAGGTTTTTTCTGTCTAACTACTAAACATCTTACCACCATTCCTTTTTGAATTTCTCTTCTTGGCTCAGCTTCTTTTACAGAACAAGTAATGATATCACCAATTTGAGCATAACGTGCATTTCCTTTACCAACAATACCAATACACTGAAGCTTAATAGCCCCAGAATTATCTGCGCATTTTAAAATACTTCTTCTTTGTATCATTTTTCTGCTTTTTTAATAATTTTTACTAAGCGCCATCTTTTAAGTTTAGAAATTGGTCTTGTTTCTTCAATTAAAACTAAATCGCCCTCACGAGATTCTCCTTTTTCATCATGAACATAATATTTGGTTCTATGGCGATAATATTTTTTATAAAGAGGATGTTTTTTTAAGGTTTCACTCATCACCACTCTTGTTTTTTGCATTTTATCGGAAATAACTTTACCAACAACTTTTTTTCTCATTTTTGTTTTAATTTTTCATTAATGACCGTAAGTACTCTAGCTAAGTCTTTTCTTGTCAATTTTAAAAGATGTGGTTTATTTAATTTTTTCAAAGCTTTCATAATCTTTAATTCTTGGATTTTCTTTCTTAATTCTTTTTCTAACTTTCTAAGTTCTTCGATTGTTTTTTCTCTAAGTTCTTTAGCTTTCATTTTACTCACTCACAATTTTTGTTTTTACGGAAAGTTTATGTTGGACCCTTTTAAGTAAGCTTTTAAGATCATCCTTAGAAAGACCAGCTACTTCAAACATAATTGTTCCTGGTCTAACAACAGCTACATAAGTTTCCACATCGCCTTTACCACCACCCATTCTTACTTCAGGAGGTTTTTTTGTTTTTGGTTTATGAGGAAAAATCCTTAGCCAATATCTTCCTTTTTTACCTAAACCTCTTTTAAGTTCGTTTATCGCCGCTTCAATTTCTTTAGCATCAATCATTTTAGTCTCTAAAGCCTTAAGTCCCATTTCACCAAAACTTAAAAGATATCCCTTGGTAATAATTTTCCTATTAAGCGATCTCCCCTTAAAAGCTTTTCTGTATTTTAATTTTTTAGGCTGTAACATTTTCTAAATAACCTTTTTTATCGCCCTTATAGAGCCAAACTTTAACACCATTGGTTCCATATTTTGTCATTATAACTTTAAAACCATAATCAATATCAGCTGTTAATTTAGAAAGAGGAAGTTTACCATAAGTAAGAGTTTCTTCCCTGGAAATATCAGCACCATCTATTCTACCCGAGACTTTTATTTTTATTCCTTGGATTTCTTTAATTTCTTTAACTTGATTTAAGATATTTTTCATAGCTGTTCTTGTTTTTACACCTTTTTCTATCTGAATAGCTATTTGCTCAGCAAGATATTGGGCGTAAAGATAAGGTTTTTTAACTTCAACTACGTTAATTTCAAGAGAAGGATAGGAAAGCTTTGTGTTTTTGAAAAAAGGTTTAAGAACTTTTTCTAATCTTTTATAGAGATTTTTTAAATTTTGACCATCTTTACCAACAATAACACCAGGTTTGGCAGCATAGATTTCCACTCGGCATTGATCTAAGCTTTTTCTTTCAATGATAACATCAATAATCCCATGGCGAGGAAACATGTTGTCTATTTCTTTTCTAATAAGATAATCTGCTTGCAAAAAAATAGGATAATATTTACTAAAAAACCATCTTGATCTCCAATTTCTATTAATCCCTATTCTTAAAGCATATGGTGGTACTTTATGACCCATTTTTAGAAGCTAAAATAAGTTCTATATGCGACGTTTGTTTTCTAATTAAACCAACTCTTCCCAGTGCTTTAAAATAATATCTTTTATAAGCTGGACCTTTATTAACAGTAATATTTTTTACATAAAGTTTTTCTTTTGTTAAACCTTGATTTAAGGCATTGGCTACTGCTGATTTCAAAAGTTTTAAAATAGCTTTAGCAGCTTTTTTATTTCTAAAAAGAAGCTCTTTTTCAGCTCTTTCTACATCAAGACCCTTAATAACTTTAGCTACAAGCCTTACCTTTCTTGGTGACATTCTAAAATATTTTAAAACAGCTTTTACTTCACTCATTTTTGAATAGCTCCTTGAGCGCTTAATTTCTTTTCTAATTCTCTTGCTGCCTTACCTCCATGTCTTATAAATTTCCTTGTTGGTGCAAACTCTCCTAATCTATGACCTACCATATCATCATTTACTTTAACTTTTACAAATTGCTTACCATTATGAACTTCAAAAACTAAACCTGTCATTTCAGGAGTAATCATTGAAGCACGAGAATAAGTTCTAATAGGATGTTTATCCCATTCTTCTCGGGGTAAAGACTTAATCCTCATAACTTTCTTTAAAAGTTTTTTATCTACAAATGGACCTTTTTTTAAACTTCTGCCCATTTTTATTTTTTCTTAAGTCTTCTTTGAATAATAAATTTATTTGAAGGTTTTCTTGGATTTCTAGTTTTTCGACCGCCAGTAACATTTCCCCATTTATCTTTTGGTTTTCTTGTTCCTCTTGTTGTTTTTCCTTCTCCACCTCCATAAGGATGATCTCTAGCATTCATAGCTGAACCTCTAACATTTGGTCTAATACCCTTCCATCTATTTCTACCAGCCTTGCCTATTCTTACATTTCTATGATCTGAATTGGAAACCCTACCAATACTGGCATAACACTCTCCATGAATTTTTCTTATTTCTCCCGACGGCATTTTTATAATAGCATAATCTCCTTCTATACCCATCATCACTGCAAAACTTCCAGCAGAACGAACAAGTTTTCCTCCTGAACCAGGAAAAATTTCTATCTCATAAATTTCTGTTCCTGGATTAATATTTTTTAACGGAAGTCTATTTCCTATTTTTGCCTCTACATTTTCACCACATAAAATTGTATCTCCAACCTTTATTCCTTCAGGAGCTAAGTGATATCTTCTTTGGCCATCAAGATAACATACTCTCATAATAAAAGCAGTTCTATTAGGATCATATTCAATTGTCTCTACTTTAGCTGGTATATTTTTCTTATCTAATCTTGAAAAGTCAACAAGTCTATAAAGTCTTCGATGATAAGGATTAGCTCTAAATCTTACTGTAATTCTTCCTTGATTATTTCTTGCGGTTCTTTTTTTTAAAGAAATCAAAAGCGATTTATAAGGTTCTTTTTCTGTCAACACAGATTTGTAATCAATAACTGTCTTAACAATTTTACTTTTGCTTCTTGATTTAACTGTTTTTACTGGCATTTTTAAAAACAAAAATAAAAAACGCTTTTTAAATTATAACATAAACACAATTTATTCGAAAAGAGGTATCCTTTCTCCTTTTTCTAAAAAGACAATAGCTTTTTTAAATCTTGGTCTTGATGTTTTTATTCTCACTATTCTTCCTCTGACTCTTTTTTTATAATTAATAGTTCTTACTTTTTTTACTTTAACATTGAAAAGTTTTTTAACAATGTTTTTAATTTGATTTTTATTTAATTTAGGATCAACAAGAAAGGTATAAGCATTACTTTCTCTTATAAGTTTCATAGCCTTTTCAGAAAAAAGAGGTACAAAAAGATAATTTTCTGAAAGAGAGTCTTTTAAGGATAATTCTCTCTTTTCTTCGCTAAGTTTTTCTGCCCTTTCTTTTTGTTCTTCTTCTTTCTTTTTCTTTCCCCAAATTTTTCCTCCCCAAATTTTATCCCAAAGAGACATTTTTTAAACCTTAAAAATTTCCTTAATTTTTTCTATCGCCCCTTTTTCTAAAAAAACATATTTATGATTTAAAAGAGAAAGAATATTTAAATTACGAGCTTCGATAGCAAAAGCATAAGGAAGGTTTCTTGTTCCTTTAATAACTTCTTTTTTATTATTTTCTAAAACAAGTAAAACCGTTTCTCTTTTCTTTTTTGTTTTTCTTTCTTTTAAAAATTTTTCAAGGAATTTTGATATTTCTTTTGTTTTCCCATTTACAAAATCAAAATTTTCAAATACTTTTAAATAATTATTTCTTAATTTTTCTGCTAAAACCATAAGAATAGCTTTTCTTTTCATTTTTTTGTTTATTTTTAAAGTTCTCTTTTTTTCTTTTCTTGGACCAAAGGTTACGCCACCACCTTTCCAAATGGGTGATCTTATAGATCCGTGCCTAGCTCTTCCTGTATGTTTCTGTGGCCAAGGTTTTCTGCCACCCCCTCTTACCTCTGCTCTTGTTTTAGTATGAGCATAAGGGAAATAGGAATTCATCATTTGCCATCTTGCTGTTTGATGCACTAAATTTTCATTAAACTCTAAATTAGCTATTTTTTCAGGAAATTCGATTTCTTCAACTATCTTACCTTCTTTGTCATATACAGGTAACTTCATTTCAAATTTTAAACTTTAATTAATTTAGAAATTTTTTTAGTTAAGAAAATATTTCCTCTATTAGAAAGAAAACTACTTCTTATTTCAACAATTTTTTTATTAGAACCTGGTACACTTCCTTTAACGACCAAAAGATGATGTTCTGGTAAAATGTCAACAATTTCTAAATTTTTAACAGTCACTCTTAAAGGAGAAATCTTACCAGCCATTTTTTTTCCTTTAATAACTCTTTGAGGATTAGTTCCTCCTATTGATCCAGGATGTCTTAATCTATCTTTTTGTCCATGGCTTTTGGGACCACCACTAAAACCATGTCTTTTAACTACTCCCTGAAACCCTTTAGCTTTTCTTTCACCTGAAATATTTACATAATCGCCAATTTCAAAGATATCAACATCTAAAACATCACCTATTTTAAATTCAGGATCAAAAGGAAGTCTAAATTCTCTAATAACTTCAAAATTTCCTAATTCTTTCAAAAAACCCTTAACAGGTTTAGGCAAATTCTTTTTATATCCAAAACCTAATAAAACCGAAGAATAACCATCTTTTTCTTTGGTTTTTACGCCTACAACATAATTAGGACCAGCTAAGATAACTGTTACAGGAACTAAAAAATCATCCTTAAATATCTGAGTCATACCTATTTTTCTGCCTAATAAAAATTTGGGTTTTAAATTTATTTTTTCCATTTTTAAATCTTCACCAAAGTGTTTTAATTACTAAAGAAGTTTAATTTCTACCTCAATACCAGCTGGTAAATCTAAGGAGTTAAGAAGTTCTAAAACCCTTTGTGAAGGATTAATAATATCTATAATTCTTTTATGAATAACAATTTCAAATTGTTCTCGAGCATCTTTATAAATAAAAGGAGAACGATTAACTGTATATCTTCGATATTCGGTAGGTAGCGGAACTGGTCCTCTAATAGAAATACCTTCCCTACTTAAAAGATTTACAATTTCTCTAAGATATTTATCCAAAAGTCGATGATCGTAAGATTTAAATCTAATCCTAACTTTATTTTCTGTCTTTGAGATTGCTTTAGGCATTTTTTATTTTTACTTTATTATTTTAGTTACTACACCTGCACCCACTGTTTTACCACCTTCTCGAATAGCAAATCTTAACCCTTCTTCTAAAGCTATAGGATAAATAAGAGTAACCTTTATTTTAGCATTATCTCCAGGATTAATAAATTCAATACCCTCAGGAAGCTTTATTTCACCTGTAACATCAGTAGTTCGGAAATAAAATTGTGGCTTATATCCTGAAGTAAAGGGAGTATGCCTACCTCCTTCTTCTGGTGTAAGAACATAAACTTCTGCCTCAAATTCAGTATGAGGAGTAATAGTTCCTGGTTCAGCTACTACCATTCCTCTTTCAACATCTCCTTTTTTAACACCCCTTAAAAGAATACCAACATTATCTCCAGCAATAGCTTCATCCATGTCTTTACGAAACATTTGAATACCAGTAACTACTGTTTTAAATGGTTCATGTTTTAAACCAACTACTTCAACTTCCTTATTTAAAGTAATTTTGCCTCTTTCTATTCTTCCAGTAACCACAATACCCCTACCTTCAATAAGATAAACGTTTTCAATAGGCATCAAAAATGGTTTATCAACCTCTCTAACTGGTTCAGGTATATAATTATCTAAAGCGTCTAAAAGTTCTAAAATAGGTTTAGCCCAAGGATCATCTAAGGATTTTGCTTCCAAAGCTTTTAAAGCGGAACCACGAATAACTGGAATTTCGTCTCCTGGATAACCATGCTTTTTAAGTTCAGCCCTAACCTCTTCTTCAACTAAAGCAACGATTTCTTCATCAGTAACCATATCGACTTTATTAATAAAAACAACAATAGCAGGAACATTAACTTGACGAGCAAGCAAAATATGCTCTCTTGTTTGAGCCATAACACCATCATTAGCAGCAACAACTAAAATAGCACCATCCATTTGAGCGGCTCCAATAATCATGTTTTTAACATAGTCCGCATGTCCAGGACAGTCAATATGAGCATAGTGTCTTTTTTCTGTTTCGTATTCACAGTGATGAATATTAATAGTAATTCCTCTTGCTTTTTCTTCTGGAGCTTTATCAATTTCTTCATATGTTAAAGCTTTTTCTACTAAACCTTTTAGTTTCAAAATATGTAAAATAGCTGCTGTCAAGGTTGTTTTACCATGATCAATGTGTCCAATGGTACCTACGTTAATATGTGGTTTTGTTCTTTCAAATTTTGCTGCCATTTTAAATTTAATGATAAAAATAAAAAAGCGACCTCAAAATTTAAATTAATTTTAACATAAAAATCTTTCAAAAGTCAATAAAATCATGGTTCAGCTTTTTTAAAATTTCTTAAATCTTCAAAAATATTTAAAACCTCTTCTATAAATTTTTCACCTACATCGCCCTTGTTCCTAATCCTTAAGGCAACACTGCCATTTTTTTCTTCTTTTTCGCCAACAACTAAAATAAATGGTATTCTTTCTTCTTCCGCAATTAAAATTCTTTTTGATAAAGTTCCTTCGCTTCTTACTTCACCATAAAAATTTTTAGATCTTAAGATCTCATTTACTTTAAAAGCATATTTTAAATTTTTATCACTTACTGGTAAAATCACGTATCCTATAGGTGAAAGCCAAAAAGGTAAATCACCTTTAACAGCTTCTAGTAAAAAACCTATAAATCTTTCATAAGAACCTAAAATAGCTCTATGAATAATAATAGGGTTAGCTTTTTTTCCATCTTTATCTATATAAAAAAGATTCATCCTTTTAGGAACTAAAATGTCTACTTGAATAGTAGCAATAGTTTCTTCCTTACCGTAAATATTTTTAATCTGAATATCAAGTTTAGGACCATAAAAAGCTGCTTCGCCTAAAGCTGAAACTAAATTAAGCTTTCTTTTTTTGCAAGCACCTTCAATAAGTTTGCTTGCCCATTGCCAAAGCTTTAAATCGCCTCCATATTTTTCTTTATTTTTACCCTTAAAATCCGGAAGAGATAATCTAAACCAATATTTATCTTCAAAAACCTTAATTTCTTCAAAGGTTTCTAAAAAAAGATCAATAACATCTAAAAATTCTTTCTCTAAATTTTCTGGAGAACAATAAATATGAGAATCATTTTGGGTAATTGGTCCCCTTACTCTCATAAGACCCTGAAGTTCTCCTGATTTTTCATATCTATACACCGCTCCTGCTTCTGCTAATTTAAGAGGCAAATCTTTATAACTCTTAACAAGTTTTTCAAAAATCATATGGTGATGAGGACAATTCATTGGTTTCAAAAAATATTCTTCACCTTCCGGATCCAAAATTTTGAACATATTTTCTCGATAATAAGCAAGATGACCACTCTTTTCATAAAGTTTATAAGAAGCAATATGGGGGGTGGAGACATACTTATAACCTCTTTTTTCTTCTTTTTCTCTCATCAAATCTATTAAGATTTTTTTTATTCTTTCTCCATTAGGAAGCAAAAGGGGTAAACCTCTTCCTACATGTTCTGAAATCATAAAAATTTTTAATTTTTCACCTAAAACCCTGTGATTATATTTTTCTGCTTCTTCTTGTTCTCTTAAATATTTTTCTAACTCTTCTTTCGTTTCAAAAGCGGCACCATAAATTCTTGTCAACATTGGATTTTTTTCATCACCTCTCCAATAGGCACCAGCGATTTTTATAAGCTTGAAAGCTTCTGGATTTATTTCTTTTGTATTTTTTACATGACCCCCACGACAAAGATCAACAAAATCACCCGTAAAATAAATAGTTACCTTATTTATTTTTTTAATCTTCCTTTTTTTAGCTTTAATCAAACTAATCTCTTCATAATCTGTAGTTCCATAAGTTTTTAAATCTTTAATAAGTTCTAGTTTAAATGGTTGATCTTTAAAAATTTTTTCTGCCTCCTTGAAGGATACTTTTTTGCCTTTAAAGGGTAAGTTTTGACTGATTATTTCTTTCATTAAACTTTCTAATTTTTCTAAATAGCTTTCATCTATTTTGAAAGAGAAAAGAATATCATAATAAAAACCGTTTTCTATCGTTGGACCAACTCCTAATTTTGCTTTAGGATCAATTTTTAGCGCTGCATAGGCTAAAATATGAGCTAAGGAGTGTCTGAGATTATTAAGCTTATTTTCCTTTTTCTTTGACATTTTTTAAATATAAAAGAAAAATTATAAAAATAAGATCGATTAAACCTAAAATAATGAAAAAATAATAATTTTTATT
>OGCH01000792.1_pt1 | contig 14322 bp, 13 predicted proteins | sample 1570111 | NCBI WGS metagenome assembly OGCH01 (sample SAMN03436243, study PRJEB24508) | hot springs metagenome | biome: Desert Springs; feature: Hot Springs; material: Water | place: USA: Great Boiling Spring, Nevada | collected 2008-12-01 | depth 0 m m | reverse complement strand
GATACTACTAGGGATGTTATTACTGAGAGCTGCCTGCTTCCAGAAATCTTGTAGGCAAACCAACCAGATGTTATTGGAATCAACATCAAAGATAGCAATGCTGAGACCTTCATGGCCACGACCGGGTCTCCGCTGAAAAGCGTTAAGAATGCCCCAACCATGTGAAAGAGGGGCGGATATGAGACCAACCCCTCATTCCATAATGGGTAAGTATTTCCGAGAAAAGCATTTATCCGCTTTAACCAATTCCCAGGATCGTCACCAGTTGGGAGATAGTTTGTAAACATCTTGACCCCAATAAGGGCACCTGAAATAACTGGGCCCAAGAGGAATAGAATTACATAGATCCAGCCTTTGATGCTTAAGGTATGTTTGAGAGATAAGGGCCATGCTTTGAGCCAATTTATTAGCAAACGAAGGGGCTTACTGCTTTTCCAGAACATCTTCAAACACGACCTCCAGTTTAGAGCATATATTCTCCCAACTGAACCTTGAGGCGAAAATTCTACCATTATTGGATAACTTCCTATATAGTTCCTCATCTTCGAGCAGTTTGAGAATCGCTACAGCTAATGAGCGCGCTTCTGGATTGGTTATCAATGCCTCCTTTCCATTCTTTACCATGTTTGAAAATGCATTGTAGGGACTTCTAATAGAAATGACGGGGGTCCCAGCAGCCATTGCTTCCAAATAAGAGATGCCCTGTCCCTCTCTGAAAGAGGGGATCACGACCATCCAAGCGCTTTTAATACTTTCAAGTAGTCTCCTTCTAGGAAGCGCTATGTTGACATGGGTGTTCTCAATACTTGATGCCATCTTGACGACCTGACCTCTCAGCGGCCCATCACCCATTATATGTAGGCTAACCTCTGGCCTAGACCTTTTCACAATTCTAAACGCTTCTACTAGTAAATCAATACCCTTATGTGGAGCAAACCTCCCAAAAAATACTATCTTACCAAACTCTTTCTCAACATTTGATAAGTCATTATATTCCTTGAGATCTACTCCGTTCCAGATGACTGGTATATTCCCCTTTACTCCGAGGATACTCCGAAGCCTCTCCCTAGTAAAGTCAGATACGGCCATATGTCTAACACTATCAAGCCCAGCCACAATCCTTTCGAGAACATATCCTCCAAGTCCTTTTAATCCAAATTTCAAGTAGTATCTTCCCCAGACCTCATGCCAATCAATTATCATATTACTTTGATGATTCTTTTTCTTAATATAGAGAACATGTAGGAGTGGCCATTCACTTATCAAAAGGACATCATAACTGTTTTTTGTGATATGTTCAGCACATTTATTGGAAAATTCTCTAACACCACTAAGCGAACGGGTCCCGTCTTCCAAGAAATATTTATTTTCCACATTTGTTCTGAATACTCTGAGCCTGCCACGTTCTTCCATCTCTAAAATTTTCTCACCATTTTGACAAATGGCTCCTTGGAGCAAAGTAATAACATCGACATCGTGTTTTCTAGCTAAATACTCCGCAATCTTTGTATACCTAGTTTCTACCCCACCAACATATGGTGCGAATCCCTCAGAGATTATCGCGATCCTCATAGCTTTTTAAGAGTTTTAGTGATTGATTTTCTCACCTGCTTCCTCCCTATCTTATCCAGCAAATTCAAGAATCATCACACGGTCATTCTGATATACAATCCGGTAGGAAGGATCATTTAGCAAATGCATATACTCAGGTCTCGTAGCAGGCTTAAGGGTGACGTAACGCTTAAAATCACTATCTTGAAGTCTAGGGATTACGACGTATCTAGCATTAAATTCCTTCATTAGCTCTCTTGAATGAACTAGTTTTACTTCTTTACTACCAGGCAGTTCCTCTGAAGGGGATATTTTAATGATAGCTTCTTGACTGGACCCAAATATGAATGGAAACGCTTTCATAGCGTTTGTTTTTACCACGAACTGACCTATATCTGTCGTCAACAATAATGTACCATTTTGTTTAACCTTAACTTCCCATATAGTCCTTGTGAACCATGCTTTCAACTCAATAACCAGTTTTTCAAGCTTAATTCTCGGATCAAAAGAGTTGACCTTGAATATTAGAGAGACCTCATTATTTTCAGAATTAATTGACACGACTTTATCCAATATATAGTCCTTGAAAACATACGAGAATCTGACTCGATCTTTATCTTCATAGACCTTTACGTCTATAGCGTTTGAGAGATAATCCCTAGACACTTTTCCATCGTGGTTGGCTTCTACATAACTCGAGTTGGATTCTAAGAAGAACACTTCTTCTAAGGCACCCATACTCTTCAGCGCGATTCTAGTTGAGATATTTTCACGTGAGTCATGGGGTTCATATACAACTGCATTGCCATTAGTTAAGCTTAATGATGATAGAAGTATTGTTCTAGTAATATACGCCCGTTCCTGCTCACCCTCAACGAAGAGGTACATTGGATGGGTATACATTAGTACCCTCCTGGAACTAAAACCCTCTATCCATCTAGCGATCTCTTCTTCAGCTACGAATACTGTGTCGCTACCAGTATTATCTTTGATCCAATTTAGAGCTTCAAGCTTTTCTAGATCGCCATATTTATCTCTAAAATTGTACCATTCGGTTACACTTTTTAAGGTTGAGTACCCATAAATAACTGAGGAAAAACTAGCAAAAGCTAATCCTAAAACCAATAGTATTTGCAGTAACCTCATGAAGTTATTGATCAGACTTGGTCTGAAAATTTTCGCGGTCCACTCCCTTAACATAACAAGAGTAGGACTTTCGCCTTTTTTCGACGGAGTGAAGAAGAATTGAATAGGGCTGGCTGCCAATAATACGAGGGGCTCTGAAATGAAAAGGAATATTCTTTGATAATCTAGGGATATTCCTAGAACGTGTAGGTTTATCAGGAGGAGAGGGGTCACGAGCCATGCAACGAGGACTCCTACTTCAATTAACATCTTCCTAGTCAGAAGCGCACAAGTTATCGCTACAGCCATTAAGGTATAGAGTGTTAAGAGAAAGTGACCGCTCTTGAAGATCCATGTTAGGAATCCGGAAGAAAGGTTCACTTTTAGATGATGATAAGCTGCCTCATTATGTAATAGATATTGCGGTGGCCATAGAAAAGCAAAGGTGTAGGAAAAGTAAACTCCCAGTATGAGTGAAAATACGGATAATACTTTTAGAGCTGCTACCATCTTCCTCAGCAACAATAAAGAGAGCAAGAGTATTAGCAGACTCGTAGAGTATACTAGGAAAGTTAGATTGTGAGCAATTGCGATAAGTGCCGAGGTTATGAAGAGTACTGGAAGTAATCTTCCTATAGTCCCTCTAAGCCACGAAATCAACATAGCATTTGAGATCATTAGCAACGATAGGCCTAAGATATTTGGATAACCGCCCCATCCAAGCATCTCAACATGAATTGGAAGAAGCATTATAATTATTGCCGTAAGAATAGCAACTAAACGTTTTCTGAATATAATTATTGCAGAGAAGAATGCCGCTACCGGTCTTAATGAAAAGACAACGGCCGCTAAGAACTTTATCGAAAAAGCTGGATCCTTTGTTAAGTAGAGTAATGGTGCAAGCATTGATGGGAAGAGCGGCGGATAATTGAGCGGCTTTTCACCCCACATTGGCCATGTCACTCCGAGGAAGGCATTCGCATACTTTAGCCATAGTCCACCATCAGTCCACCATGGAAGAGCCCTGATACCTACAATGGACCATAGAACGAGGAACGTTACCAAGAACAATAATGTCGAGAAAATGAGGACTAAGCGAGTTTCTCTATGATTTAAGATCGAGGACAAAATTTATCGATACCTCACTTTAAATTATAAAGCAATTATCCGCACTCCTAGTCGCTGGTTTAGGGCATTTAGGCAATTATGCTAAGACCTAGGAAACAAATTATTGTGGGTCGAGGGATTTAAAAAATAAGGGATCATTTGCTTACGTTATATATGGCGGCGGTGCTGGGGGTAGAAGTGCAAAGGTTATTAGGCCCACTGCAACTGCAGCCAATGCCACGATGAGAATTAATTCCCACGGAATACGCCTTCGCCTCTTCGGAGTGGTTTCGGTCCCCATGTCAATCGATTCCTAAGAAATAATATTAGTATATAAATTTATCGATGGACTTATATGTTTTATTTGGCGCGTGTGTTTCCGCTTTGTCGTGTACGTCTTTGAGTGTTTTGTTGATGTGTTCTTGGGGTTGTTTAGGTTTCATGGGTATGTGGTTGCTGGGAGAGCATTAACCACCCACAACATACTCACAGCACATCAAGAGATAATATCAACATTTTTATCCTGAAATAGCAGGCTGGAAACCACCTTACCAAAGGTCGACAGAACCAACTTTATCAGGTTTTTATCCTTTAAGGTTCAATGTTTCGTTCGATATATCTGCACAAGTCTTCTCTCCATTCTTTTTAGCATTAGGGATATTATCGCTAAAGTGAATGCATTTACACCAAGTATCAGTAATACCAGGCCGAGCCATGTCCATCCGATACTCCATGCTTCCTCGCCTAAGACATACCTCATGTATAGCTGCCAGATTAATATGGCTAGACCACCCAAGCCTATAAGTGAACCTAACGTTGAAAATAATAGGACTGGGTTGTAGAGCCAAGCTATCTTTAGTGCCGTCAAAATTATTCTGAAGCCCGCTGTCCATGATCTTAATTTACTTACTCCTATACGTCTGCGGTACCTGACGGGTATCTCTACGACTCTTCCATGAGTTATCGATTGACAAACTATCTCTACTTCTACATCAAATCCTGTGGCGACTATCTCAAGATGCCTAGCGAAATCACTTCTTAGCAGGTACATTCCGCTACAGGGATCTTTAACCCTGTGACCCATTAGTAGGCTTATCAGCGTGCTTATCACTTCGTTCCCAAACCTATGAAGCAGTGGTATATTTCTCCTATCCATTCGATATCCAATGACTTCGTCGCAATCCCTCTCGACAGCGGTCTCAACCATCCTGTCTACGTCTCTCGGATCGTATGAGCCGTCACCATCCATCACTAATATCCAGGGCGTCTTAACAATTTCTAGTCCAGTCTTTATAGCCATGGCCTTTCCATGACCTGACTGGTACACGACTTGGACTCCAAGACGCCTAGCGGTCTCGACGGTTCTGTCCTCGGAGTAACCATCAACCACTAGTATGTTCTTGAATCCACACTCTCTTACCTCCTGGATAACCTTTTCTATTGCCTGTTCCTCGTTAAGTGTGGGTATCACAATGGTCACATCATCCTTACGATACTTAGTTATTTGGCCCGGAGATGCGGTTGTAAAAATCATGCTGTACTCATCGATGTTTCTTTGAGCTCTTGGATGATACCTCCCATCATTCGGGGTAACAACATTCCCTGAGGATTTCAATATTAGATACATTGACGGAGACGCTATGAGTATGAGTGAGGTTATGAACCCCACATCTGTAAATATCGGTGCATCGAACGTTTGGAACCTCGAGAAATTTGTAGCTTCAAAGTTAACTCTTACAGAGAGCTCTGGAATAATTTTCTCAGAAATCAGGGTATTCATTTTTACCGAGAGGTGGTATGAGTGCTGTGAGAGCGGGTATAGTATCGGTGTAGGCGACTGGAATAGATCCAGGATTGGGTGGCTTAGAAGTGAGAGGCTACATGCGGCTATAGTACGTGAGCCTTTTCCAGCCTTCCATGAAGCAAGTACAGAGAGTATGGCAGGTATCATGAGAAGTGGTATTGAATGTGTAAGGGATCTATGGACGTACATTAAGGCGTCGATGTCCGGCAGGATCGCTACTAAGCCCGCTAACAGCGCCCTCCTTAACCCGAGAACAGGCGCAACTAGGGCGAAAGGTATGGCGAAGTGCAGAAGCAGTTCAGGCATTCAGCTATCCTATCTTAACCTTCCTTCCCTTCTTGCTTAAGTTCATGCTGTATTTCCTTTTCAATCTCTTCTATTGGTTTAGGTGGAGGGGTGGTCGCCAGAGTATATCCTATCCATGCAATTATCCCAAGGACTGCTACAACAGCAACCATGAGAGTTATCTGGATAAGTAGTAGTGTCCATTCTGTGAAGAATAGCACCCACCCATACCCGACTATTATGGAGAGGGACACAAACATCAGCAATACTCCGACAACCTGGTCCCTATTCACACCCCATCGCTGCTTTAGCGAGTTTCACCTCATTTAAGCCTTTCCCTCTAAACCGTTCTGGTCTAGCGTAAACTTTCATCCCTTCAGCTTCACCATTATAGGCTCATAAGCTGCTTTCAGGGGGAACGGTGCTCCCCTCATCTTGAGCATGTTCATACACGCTATTATATCTCTGTCGTTTTCATATCCACACATGCATTTCAATCGCCTATGCCCATTCGGTGCTAGCTTTCCACCACATATCGGGCATAAGCTTGAAGTCTGCTTAGGAGTGATGTATTCGACTGGTAAACCTTCGAGCCTTGCTTTGTATTCAATGTAGGACTGGAGCTTTCTGAAGTTCCAAGCATGCAGTCTTCTATTCATCCTTCTTCCATACTTTATCCGCCTTCTTATTCCTTTCAAATCCTCCATTATAATGCCTGTCTTCTGCTTCTTAGCGAAAGCAACGATCTTCCTTGAGACCTTATGGCATAGGTCTTGTGTCCTTCATCAGCTTTTGGGCTGTTTTAGGCTTGAGCTTGGAGAGCTTCTGAATCCTCTTTCTGATGTTGGAGTATGTCTCTGAAGTCTTCTAAGAGCTTCCTAAGCCCATCATTCGGCTCGTATCCGAAGGGGGCTCCTAGGGTGACCTCCATCAATAACATACTCTACGCTAAACAGAAGCAGTTTCTAGCCCTAGAATATGTTCAAGGCTTCTACAGCGATCCAGCATTCTTAGTGAGCGTTGCTTCTGCCGGCGTTTCTGTGGCAATACCGATTAGTCTTGGTTTGATGTTGTATAGGCTGTTGGTGATGGTGCGGGTATGTGCTTGGGCCATCCAAGTATCGTTGCCCCCCAGTACAATGCGAAGCCCTCGTCCCTCCTCCAGTTTAGGGCCTCCCTGTTCCCCCACCTATAGGCCGTCATGCTCGCGCTCCATGCCGCCGGGAGCCCCATCCTGACCAGCCTAGCCCTTGTGCTGAGTGCCTCGTTAACAGCCCTGAGAGCTCTGGCTATCATCACCAGAAGGTTCCTGCTGAAAAACCTGATGGGGGCTTTGACGACTGCCCTGAGGAACGCCCTAGTAAGTACGGGAACCCTCCTCCTAGCAACAGCCCTCCTCCTAAGCCTATCTAGGACATCTGATATAACCTCCTTTATCCTCCTAGTGTCTGCTACTTCCGGCTGAGCTGATGCACCGCCACCGAAAACCCCCGCACCCAAGACGTAAGGCCTAACCACCAACACCCACCTCGTTAGGAAGCCCCACCAAAACAGATGTAGGGTGCGGAAGGCATGCGGCGTCAGCCATCCAAACAGCCATGATAAGAGTCTTCCATGGCATCGTTCAACACTCTTATAAACGATCTATATTAACCCTTTTTTTGGGTAGGCCACGTTCGTTCGTTCCAAAGTTTTAGAACCAGGTTTGATAGATATTCTTACGACACCATTCCTATAGCTGTAGAGGGTCTCCTTAACCCTGACAAACCCCCTCCTCAGCAGGGTTTTCTTCCATCCGCCCTCCCCTTCACGTACCTCTTCCTCCAAGAGCTAAGAACGAAGCCTGCTTTACCGCAGAATCAACATAGTGTTTAGAGTAGCCCCATTCCTTGACATGTTTATCCCTAACCTATTTTCCGAAAGGTTCAGAGACAGGGTTAAGAAAATACCAATAACAGACTGAAAAACATACCTCGATTTAGGAATTAAATAGTCGCTCCCTATGTAATACATACGGTAGTTCTTCTCATTCTCACTTATCCACTCTCAGTATACTGCAACCCCTCTCCCGGTCTCCCAGTCATAGTACGTGCCGTCGCCGTTCAGCTCTATCTTCTTCGGAGCGGTTGCTATGTGGTATTCCACAGCCCTGCCGGAGACGGTTAGTTTATCGGAGAAGAGGCTTAGCAGCGTGCCGGGAAGACCCCCCATCCTCGTCTTGAGAACCTCGCCCTTGAGGTGTAGGGCTCTTGCGGCGAAGGCCGTCGCAACGTATTCCGGTGTAGGTATGTCGGTATCGTAAAGCCCGGCCATGTCTCCGGACTCTATGTAGAGCTCCGTCCCGAGCCTTGGGAATAGGTGGTTTGTAAGTTGCTCAAAGCTCCGGCGGCCGAAAGCCCTCCTCAAAGCCCTCTCAGAGCCGGGTTTGTCGAGCAGGTAGAGCTCTGAGCCGTCCTCTCCCCTATGTATCAATGTAGCTGAGCTGGCTATAGCGGTGAGGGTCTTAAACAGTTCCTCATCCTCCAGTTCGAGGAACTTAGGCGTGTCGTAGGCCATCCCGGGAGGTGCTAGGATGGGGCCGAACCGCGGGTCGTATGGCCTGAGGTGCCCTATGGGGTAGCCTATCTTCCCGGCTAGCAGAAGGTCAACCCATTCGACCCTGAGGACGTATAGGGGGTTGGCGGCGGCGATGTACGGCCTCAGCATCTGGATGGGGAAGCCTGTCTCACCGTAGATTCTCAACGCGTAGCCGCAGACCCTCCCAGCAACCCTCAGGTAGTCGTGGACGGGGACAGTGTAAGCTGTTTTAAGCAGCGCCCTCGGCCTGCCGCGAAACCTTCCCAATAGCTCCTGCCCAACCTCCGAGAATTCGACATCGGAGGTAAATCTCTCGCCTAGGCTTGCGTCGTCAAGTCTGAGAAATGCAGTCGTGTATCCGCTGTAAACCCCCTCAGGCCACTCCACGTATACTCCGTCCTCGATAATCCGTATTTTGGGACTCGGGAAGTAGTCGTAGCCAGCCAATTGGAGGTGTGACCTGTGGACGCCGGCGGCCCTCAAGGCCCTGAGGTACTTAAGAAGGTCTGAGCCGTGTAGAGGTAGCCAGCCATCCCTGAACGTTAAAACCTTCTCCTTTTCCGGGACGTACAGCTCGTCGAAGCCATGTTTGTGTAGCTGGTCCGCCAGCTCGTAGGAATGCTCCAAGCCGCACAGCCTCCTGTGGAACTCCAGGGGGTTTATGGTGTGGGATGACAGCTTTACCCTAAGAGCCTGTAACATTTTCTCGTATGTCTGCATAACCTCCCTTATGGGTACGGCCTTAAGCATGCCAGATATACCACACAGGTAGTAGAAAAACCATCCAGGCCAAACATACTCCTGGAGCGGTGTGGGTCTTATGGGTCGTGGAGAAGGGGCGGCCGCACGCGGCCGGGGGTGTGGGTTGCCCGTTTCTCTGGATAGCCTTCTTCTCGCTCTTATATTTGCAGAGTATTTAAAAAGGCCCACATAGGTGTACTGTGATGCGGGGCTGGTGTCTGATGAAATCCCAAAGGGAATTGAGAGTAGCTCTATGCGGCACCGGTTCAGTAACTGTAACTAATACAGACACCAGCCTCGCAACACTTTCAAGCTCACCAAGTCCTCCTCTATCCGTGGGACTTCGATGGTGTCGGCGTTTCCAATCCTCTCCCACAGCAGCCTAGCCAGCTCATCGTCCTCTATGTATAGCAGGGTTTCGTCTTACCTGCCGGCTTCGTATAGTAGGTCCTGTATGGCGGAGTCGGGCATCGTGAGCATGGAGGCTTGTATGCTGGAGAGGACCTTGAGGACCTTTCTCCTCTGTTGGTCCCCCCGGCATGCCTGCGGCTGTTGGATTGGTTGGTAAAAAGTTCGGTTTTTTCTACTGTTGTTGCTGCGGCTGTTGCGGCGCCTCTTGCATCCTCCTCAGTATCGTGTCATTGGCGGTCTTCTCAACTAAGAGTCTTGGGTCCCTATCCGCTAGGGACTTCATTATCTCTACGAGCCTCGCCGTCGCCGATGGGTGGTCACCCTTCCCCACCCTATAGTTCTTCAGTATGCTTGAAACTGAGACCAGCCCCTTCTTCTCAAGCCTACGCATTATCATCGTCTCTAACTCTGCATCCTCTATGAGGACTTTCTTGGTGGGAGGCTTGGCTGCCGGCTTTGCTGGAGCGGGCTTCGCCGCCTTGGCCGGTTGGGGCGCTGGTCTCCGTAGTCTCCGTATGTTGGTGAGGACTTTCTCGGCCTCTACCAAGTGGCGTGAGCAGAGTAGTAGTTTGAAGCCGAAGTCGTATGCCACCTCGTTACAGCCCTTGATGGAGCATACGGGCATGGTTTTACACCATACTGCCACCTTATATCTCTACTCTTTTCCCTTCATACCGGACACGGCCACTCCAGCCCCCGTCTCCCCGTCCAAGTATATGCCATGCTCTAGTTTAACCGGTTTCGGTTTGAGGGCGAGGTGGTATCCAAACCAGCCGTTGGGTATGTGGCCGTAGCCGGAGTTTACCGTCAGCAGGTGCTCGGGAAGCCCCCCAGCCATCCCCCCCTCAACCGGCTTTAGTAGGTCTCCGTCCAGCATGAGCGCCTTGGCCAGCAGGATGGTGGACACGTACCCCGGCAGCGGAGGTGCGTGCGAGTATACCTCCTTTCCCGCGGCCCCCACAGTGATTAGGTACAGCTCGTCCCCCTCTCCTAGCCTGGGCATTATAACCTCCCTGAGCACCCTGTGCTGCTCGGGGCCCAGCAGGTTGTCCAGCTCCGCCTTCGAGGCTGGTGTGTCGAGGGCGTACAGCCCGGACCCCTCCTCCTCGTAGAGCCTCCTCCCAGATGTGGCGAGCGAGGCTACTGCCGTGAAAAGCTCCATCCCCGTGAGCCTAGCAAGCCTCGGGTCGAAGAGGGGCGGCCGTTCCCTATAAAGGGACGATACGTAGCTGTACCTAGGGTCGTACGGCGTGAGGTCGCCTTCCAGAAGCCCGGGCATGTAGTGCTTGGCGGCCTTATCGGCTTTCATGACGAGCACGTGCGTGGTCCCCTCCACGACGTAAGGGTTGAGGGTCTGCACCGGGTAGCCCGTCTCCCTGTAAACGCTCAGGGAGTACTCGCGGACCGTCATCGCCAGCTTCAGGTATTCTCGCGGGCCCATGGCCTTGAACAGCTCCGGAGCTATCTCAGCCTCTGCGTATCTAGCCTCCCTGAGGGCTGCAACAACGCTTTCGTCAACATCCCGTATCTCGACAGAGTCCGTGAACCTTCCGCCGAGGGCGGCGTCGTCGAGCCTAACCAGGATGAGCGAGTGCAGGAGCCCAGAGTGGACAGGTATTTCGACGTATAGCCCGGACCCGTAGATGTACACCTTCGGGGTAGGCTGGCGGAACCAGCTCACCCGGTCGTAGAAGGCCTTGTCAACACCGGCGTTCTTGAAGGCCGAGAGAACCCTCGGGAAGTCGGAACCCTTAACTGGCAGCCACCCTGGCGAGACTTCAACCGCCTCGCCCCTCCTGAAGCCCAGCACCTCGTCGAACCCGTTCGCAGCCAGCTCCTTGAGTACGCGGACGAACAAGCCCAGCCTGCACGCTTCTGCGACTTGGTGCCCCGTAATCCCGCCGCTCACCAGGTATTCGTTGAGCAGGTCAATCCGGCTCTCGCACCTCGTTATGAGGCTCTTCAGCTTGAGGACGTCCGGCACGGCAAAGGACCATATATGGTTGAGGATAAATAAATTTTCCAAGTCCGGCCACTACATACAGCGGAATGGTGGGTAAGCGCAGTTGCAGTAAAGATGTGAACCGTAAATGGCGTTGGAAGGGGTGATGCCCACTGCTACGTCATACGGCCTTGTGATTTAAATGTTTTTATAAGCCTGGCCGCCGCCTTCACGCGTGAAGGCGCTAGCAGCGTTAGCGGTCCTAGCCCTGCTCCTGATACCGGCGGCCGCAGCCCAGGGAAGGATATCCTTCTACTTCAGGGTAACCGACTGCGAGACGGGCGAGCCCGTGGCTGGCGCCACCGTAATTATACTAAACAGGCCCAACAGGGATTCGGTCGTATCCATCACGAACTCGACGGGCTATGCGTTGCTAAACGCTAACCCCAACCTCAGCTACGAGTACTTCGTCAGCATGCAGGGTTACAGGACTAGGGCCGGCGAGTCCGTCTTCTACGACGGGATGGTTTTCTCCGTCTGCCTGTTCAAGGCAACCGCGGGCTTCTGGAACATAGTCGCAGGGATAACGATGTGGCAGGGAGACATACACGCAGGCGGGCTAGGGTGGGCTATAATCAGGCTGAAGAACCTCGAGTCGGGGACCTTCAACATCACCGAGCTTCAGATATGGGCTGCGGGATACGACAAGCCTGTAACCACGATAGTCATCCCCGAGGGGTTCGTCCTAGGGAAGCTAGTGGATAGGGATTTGAACATAACCGTGGCCCCGCCGCCCGACGCCCCTGTTGGGAGGCTGAAGGCGGAGCTGAGGCTTAGGGCGGTCTTCACGCACGACGACGGCACCAGGCTGGGCCCCGCGACGGTGCCGACCGACCTCAACTACATATTCATACAGCCGTACAGGACGTTTAACTTCACCGTGTACGACCGGTGGGGCTTGAACAACGTGCCCAGAGCCAGGGCTGTCTTCACGGACACGCTTACCGGTGCGACCTTCTTCTACGAGGCCGACGCCGAGGGGCGCATAGCCGTCAAAAGGCTGCCGGACAGGGCTTACAGGCTCGAGGTGTTCTACGACTCGCCTTACGACGGGCAGACGCATGATGTCTACAGCCGCTTCGAGATACTCGTGGACCTGGTGCGTAGAGGCGTTGTAAACACGAAGCTCTTCGAGGCCCATGTGAACGTGAAGGACCTTGCGGGCAGGAGGCTTAACACCTCAGTCGCCTTGGGGGATGCTCTGTCGTCCTCTGAGAACGGGCTGGCGGTCTTCAGAAACGTCCCGAGGGGCGTCTACAACGTGAGGGCATGGTGGATGGGTGTCGAGTCGTTCGAGGGAAGCGTCAGGGTTGATGAGCCGCTCGTCATAGGTAGTCCGGGAGGCTTCCTAGAGGCCGTCGCAAAGGTCGGCGACATAGTAATCCTGCCCAGGGACTGGGAGGGGAAGAGGCTTTCCATGACGTTCACGGCTAGGGCTGACCCGTTCAACCTGACGGCCTCAGGGGAGGAGGCCATAACGCTCTCCCAGCTACCTCCAGGAGCCTACGAGGTCTCCGTATCGACCTACAACAGCCTGCTCGGAAGGGGGGTGGAGGTGGGTAGGGCTAGGTTCAACATGCCGGACGACCACGGGGTCCACGAGCTCCGGCTGAGGATATACGACGTAACGATAACTTTGAAGGCGTCAGACGGAGGCCTGGCTCCCGTTGAGGTGCTGGAGTTCTCAGGGCTGAGGCTGAAGCCCTCAGCAGGGGCGGTCAAGCTGTACAACCTTACCGCGGGAAAGTACCCCGTGAAAGCCCACTACATGGGTGTGGTCGTACTGGATGAGGAAGCGGTTGTAGAAGGGCCTGAAGTTTCCCTGACCACTGGAATCTTCCCGCTCAGGCTGGTTCTGAAGACCGTCGAGGGCGAGCCCCTGGAGGATGGCTTAGCGACGGTGAAGGTGGGGGCTAGGGAGGTGGCGTCAAGGGTTAAGGACGGGGAGGCGGAGCTGGGGTACCTGCCTAGGGGAACATACGCGCTGTCCGTCAGCCTAGCAGACGAGGAGGTCTACGCCTCAGAGGTGGATGTATCGAAAAGTCCCGTAGAGGTGTCAGTCGGGGCAGGCCGGCCCTACGTTAAGGTCTCAGACCAGGGCGGCAGGCCTCTACAGGTCGAGGTGGAGGTCGCCGGCGTTGGGAGGCTTGCTGCAACCGGGGGCGTGGCCAGGTTCGGTCAGGTACCTTTAAGGGACTACCCCTACAGGGTAATCTACATGGGGGTTGAGGTCTTCTCCGGCACGTTGAGGCCAGGACAGCCGGCGGAGGTCGCCGTGAGGACGGCGAGCCTGACCGTGAGGGCTGTAAACGAGCTGGGGTCGCCTCTAGACGCGGAGATAAGCCTCTCGAGGGCTGGGAAACTCATAGGAAGGGGTTTAGGACCAACCACATCATTCAGCGATATACCCGCAGGGCCCTACACGCTGACCGTTACATACGGCCCCAAACAGGTCTCCAGCCAGCTCAGGGTCGAGAGCGATAGGGAGCTTACGGTCACCGTCCCGGTGGCGCTGAGCCTCGGGCCGGTCCACCTTTCCATACAGGAGCTAAGCCTGCCGGTCATGCTCGTGGCTGTTGCGGCGGCGGTTGCGGTAGCCCTGAAACTGATACCATCAGCCCTGAGGAGGGGGAGATAGGGTTAAACCCGCCCAACGCAGAGCCTGATATTATGTTATCCGAGTCGGCCGCATGCGGCCGGGTATATAAGCAGTTATAAG
>OGCH01000777.1_pt1 | contig 14555 bp, 16 predicted proteins | sample 1570111 | NCBI WGS metagenome assembly OGCH01 (sample SAMN03436243, study PRJEB24508) | hot springs metagenome | biome: Desert Springs; feature: Hot Springs; material: Water | place: USA: Great Boiling Spring, Nevada | collected 2008-12-01 | depth 0 m m | reverse complement strand
CAAAGGCGATCTGCTCAAAGGCCACCTTGCGGAAGGGGTTTTCCCGGTAGAAGCCCTCCAGGAGGGGAAGGGCGCTCTTCCTCACGGGAACATAGTAGCTGGCCTGGACCCAGCGCACCACGTTCTCCGGCTCCATGAGGTGGCGCCAGAAGGCGATGGCCCCCTGGACCTGGGCCTCCGTGGCCCCCCTTAGGACCACCAGCTGGGCCCCGCCCATGGGCACCTTCCCCCCGGGCTCCCGGGGCACGGGGGCCACCCCCAGGAGGGGGGCTGGGGGGGCTTCCTGCAAGGCAGGGGGCTCCTCGGGCTCCTTTTTCCCTTCCTCCTCTTCCACAAGGGGGGGAAGGGCCTCCTCGGCCTCCAGGGTTTCCTGGGATGCGGCCAGCAAAAGGTCCTCTTCCCAGGCCTCCAGGGCCTCAGGCTCCGAGGGCGCGGCTTCCAGGAGGTCTTCTTCCCAGGCCTCGGCCTCCTCCTGGGCTTTGGGCTCCTCCACCTCCTCGGGGAGGAGGAGGGGCTCCTCTTCCTCCAGGAGGTCCATCTCGGCGAAGTCCAGGGAGAGTTCCTCCTCGAGGGCCTCCTCCACCTGCAGGGTGGGGGCCTTGGGGGCTTCGGGGAGGAGGTCGGAGAGGTCCACCCCCTCCCTTTCCAGGGCCGCCTGGGCCCGCCGGAGCTCCTCCTCGGGGGGCAGGGGCGGGGGGGTTTCGGGCATGGGGGGAAGGTCCACCTCCCCCGCCATCAGTTTGGCCAAAAAGGCCAGGACGTCCCGCTCCACGATGGTGCCGTCGGGGCCCGTGCCCTTCAGCTGGCGCCAGTCTATGCCGTTCTCCTCGGCGAGCCTGCGGGCCAGGGGCGTGATCCTGGGTTCTTCCATCTTGGTCCTATGATAGCAGGGTGGAAGCGCGCTTTGCGGAACTCCTGGCGGGCTACTGCTTGGAGGCCTCCTCTGGGGAGACCGTCCTGGTGGAGGCGGAAACCCCGGCTCTACCCCTTCTTCCCCACCTGAAGCGGGCCCTCCTCAGGCGGGGGGCTTACCCCCTCTTCCGCCTCAGCTACCCCGGGGAGGCCCGGGACTTTCTCCTCCACGGGGGCGGGTGGCTGGAAACCATCCCCGAGGTGGAGCGGGCCCTTTACGAGAAGGCGGACAAGTTCCTGAGGGTCCTTTCCGCGGAAAACCCCCTGGAGGGGGCCTCCTTGGACCCAGGCCTCGCCCTCCGCCACCAGCGGGCCTGGCGGCCCCTCTCGGAAATCCGCCTCCGGAAGCGCTGGGCCCTCACCCTCTACCCCACCGTGGGCTACGCCGTGGGGGCGGGGATGGGCACCGGGGAGTTCCGGGCCTATTTGGAGAGGGCCCTCTTTTTGGACCGGGAGGACCCCATCGCCGCCTGGCGGGAGCTTTCCGCCTTTCAGGAGCGCCTCATAGGGCGCCTTTCCCAGGGGAAGACCCTGCGCATCCTAGCCCCCGGCACCGACCTCAGCCTTTCCGTGGCGGGGCGCACCTGGGTGAACTCCGACGGGCGGCGCAACATGCCCTCGGGGGAGGTCTTCACCGGACCCCTCGAGGACTCCGCCCAGGGAGAGGTGCGCTTCAACCTCCCCGCCTTCGTGGGAGGCAGGCGGATAGAGGGGGTCTACCTCCGCTTCCACCGGGGCGAGGTGGTGGAGGCGAAGGCGGAGGTGGGGGAGGCCTACCTCAAGGAGGCCCTGGCCACGGACGCCGGGGCCAGGCGGCTTGGGGAGGTGGGCATCGGCACCAACTTCGGCTTGGACCGGCCCACGGGCCTCATCCTCCTGGACGAGAAGATGGGGGGCACGGTCCACCTGGCCCTGGGCCGGAGCTACCCGGAGACCGGGGGGAAAAACCAAAGCGCCCTCCACTGGGACCTGGTCCTCTCCCTGAAGGAGGGGAGGCTCCTCCTGGACGGGGAGCCCCTCTTGGTGGAGGGGCGCTTCGTCTAGAGGTCCTGGCGTTCAAAGATGAGGGCGGCCAGGAAGAAGAAGCCCAGGGTGTAGATGAGAAGGAGGGCAAGCCCAAGCGAAGCCGCCTCCGGCCTCAGGTGCAGGTCCAGATAGGTGGTGAGGAGGAAGGGGGTGAGGGCGGGGAAGGCCACCAAAAGGCGCATGAGGAGGAGGGTGGCCACCGCCGCCAGGGCCCCCGCTGTGGTGGAGAGGAAGAGGGTGGCGTAGAGGAGGGCTAGCGAGGCCAGGGGCATGAGCACCGCCCCCGCCAGGAGGTGGGCCCTTAGGAGCTCTTGTAGGGCCATGGCCGGGGTGAGGAGGCCCGTGCCCGCGAACCCTCCTTCCCCCAGGCCCGTGCCCCCGTAGAAGGGGCCCAGGCCGTGGAATAGGCCCGCCAGGAGACTCCCCAGGAAGCTTGCGGAAAGGAGGACGAAGGGGTAGAGGAGGAGGGCCAGGAGCTTGGCCAGGAGGAGGAGGGTGCGGGGCAGGGGCCTCAGGAGGAGGCTTTTGAGCGTCCCCTGGGCCACCTCGCTGCCCAGGGCCTCGCTGGCCGCCATGACCACCAGGAAGGGGAAGAGGAACTCCATCCCCGCCAGGAGGCTCAAGGCGACCACCTGCCACCCCGAGGCCAGGACCAGGCCGTAGACCTCCTTGAGCCCAGGAGCCAAGGCCCAGAGGAAGGGGAGGAGGAAGGCCGCCAGAAGCCCAAGCCGCACGGAGCGGAGCCTAAAGAGCTTGAAGAGCTCAAAGAAGAAGAGCCTAAGCATGCTTCACCCGTTCCTGGTAGTAGGCCGTGAGGTCAAAGCCCTGGGGGTGGAGGGCCTGCACCCGGTAGCCCTCCTGCAAGAGGGCCTTGAGGACCGCCTCCCGGTCCCCCTCAAAGAGGATGGCCCCGCCCTGGAGGCGGGCCGAGGCCACCTGGGGCAGGGTCTTGAGGAGGGCCAGGGCGCCTTCCAGGGGGTGGGCCTCGAGGCGGTAGACCTCCCGGCTCCCAAGCGCCACCTCGTCCAGAAGCCTTCCCCCGCCCAGGATGCCCACCTTGTGGGCGTAGCGGGAAACCTCCTGGAGGTGGTGGGTGGAAAGGAGGACGGCCACGCCGTTTTGCGCCTCCTCCCTGAGGAGCGTGTGCACCAGCTCCACCCCCTCGGGGTCCAGGCCGCTGGTGGGCTCGTCTAAGACCAGGACCTTGGGCCTGTGGAGGAGGGCCGCCGCCAGGCCCAGGCGCTGCCTCTGCCCTAAGGAATAACCCCCCACCTTCTGGTCGGCCACGGCCAGGAGCTTGAGCCGGGCCAGGACCTCGCCCACCCGGGCCTCGTCCCTCACCCCGGAGAGGTAGGCGGTGAGGCGCAGGTTCTCCCGCCCCGTGAGGTAGGGGTAGAAGGCGGCGGGAGCCTCCACCACCGCCCCCAGGTGGCGCTTGGCGGCGGGGCTCTGGTGCACGTCCTCCCCCAGGAGAAGGGCCCGCCCCTGGGTGGGGAAGGCCAGGCCGGTGACCAGGCGGATCAGGGTGGTCTTGCCGGAGCCGTTGGGGCCCGCCAGGGCGTAGACCTCCCCCGGGCGCACGGCGAGGCTCACCCCCTCCAGGACGGGCTTCCGGCCGTACCGCTTGCCGATGCCCTCTAGCCTCAGGGCTTCCATGGGTGCTATACTACCCAAGCCCCCGGTCCAGCGCGGCGGTCCGGGCGTGAACCGGGTCAGGTCCGGAAGGAAGCAGCCCTAAGCGCCACGGGTCGGGCGCCGCTGGGTAGCCGGGGGCCACTTATCCACAGGGTTATCCACAGGCCCTCGAGGCCTTCGGTTAAGGCTTCGGTTGAAAGAATCCGCTCGGGAAGGCGCTTCATGGGCCTTCCCTTTGCTTTGGCGGTGTTCTCGCCACCCCCTTTTCCACAAGGGCCTGGACCTCCTCTGGAAGGAGGCCCGCCTCCCGAAGGACCTCCTCCGTGTGCTCCCCCAGAAGGGGTGGGGGTAGGCTGGGCCCTGCGGGGGTGCGGGAGAGGAAGCGCAAGGGGTTGGCCAGGGTGGGGAGGGAGCCGAGAAGGGGGTGGTTCAGGGTCCAGACCGCCTTCCTGGCCTCGGCCTGGGGGTCTTGGAAGGCCTCCTTCAGGTCGTTCACCGGGGCGGCGGGCACCCCCGCCTCCTTGAGCCTTTCCAGCCAGTAGGCCCGGGGCTGGGTCCTTAGGACCTGGGAGAGGGTTCTTTCCACCTCTTCCCGGTGCGCCACCCTCTCCCGGTTTTGGGGAAAGCGCCTGGCCAGCTCGGGGAGGCCCAGGACCTGGCAGAGCCTCTGGAACTGCTCGTCGTTGCCCACCGCCAGGATGAGCCAGCCGTCCTCGGCGGGGAAGGCCCCGTAGGGCACGATCTGGGCGTGGGCGTTGCCGAGCCTTTTCGGTGGGGTGCCCGTGAGGAGGTAGCTCTCGCCCAGGTTGGCCAGGGCGAAGAGGCCCACATCGTAGAGGGAGAGGTCTATGTGCTGGCCTAGGCCGCTCTTCTCCCGCTCCAGGAGGGCCGAAAGGACCGCCACCGCCCCCATCATCCCCGTCATCACGTCAATCCAGGCCACGCCCACCTTCATGGGGGGGCCCTCCGGTTCCCCGGTCACGGACATGATGCCCGTGTAGCCCTGGATAGCGGCGTCGTAGCCGGGCTCCTTGGCCCTGGGCCCCGTGTGGCCGAAGCCGGTGATGGAGAGGTAGATGAGCCTGGGGTTCAGGGGCTTTAGGCTCTCGTAGTCCAGGCCGTAGCGCTCGAGGTCCCCGGTCTTGAAGTTCTCCACCAGGACGTCGGCCTCCTTAGCGAGCCGCCGGACCACCTCCTGGCCCTCTTTGGTCTTCAGGTCCAGGGCCAGGCTCCGCTTGCCTCGGTTCACGGAGAGGAAGTAGGCGCTTTCGCCCTCCAGGAAGGGGGGGCCCCAGCCCCGGGTCTCGTCCCCCCAGGGGGGCTCCACCTTGATGACCTCCGCCCCCAGGTCCGCCAGGATCATGGTGCAAAGGGGCCCCGCCAGGACCCGGGAGAGGTCCAGGACCTTGATGCCGGAAAGGGGCTTCATGAGAGTATGGTATACTTTCGTGTACCCCCCGTAGCTCCACCTCGGCTACTCTGAGCAAGACTCCACTCCCCATGATTCACCCTAGCTGCGAGGTTCCAATTCTTTCGTTCGGCGTGGGTCGGCCCTCCTCGGGGGTAGGATAGGGGTGTGGAGCGCTATATGGGGGCTCGGGTTAGGGAGAATAGGCAACCTACCCTGGAGGAGATCCTCCAGACCTTGAGGGCTCACCACCACGTCCTGGCCGAACGCTACGGTGTGCGGCGACTGGGGGTCTTCGGGTCCTATGCCCGGGGGGAGGCGACCCCGCGGAGCGACCTGGACCTTTTGGTGGAGTTTTCCACCCCTCCGGGCCTCCTGGGGTTCGTGGAGCTGGAGCGCTACCTGAGCAGGCTTCTGGGCGTGCGGGTGGAGCTGGTGACGCCCAAAGCCCTCAAGCCCCATATCGGCAAGCAGGTTCTTCAGGAGCTCGTGGAGGTATGAAGCGCACCCTCCTGGACTATTTGGAGGACATGCGGACGTCCGCCTTGGAGGTGCTGGAGTTCACCAAGGGGATGACCTACGAGGCCTTTGCCCGGGACCGTAAAACGGTTAATGCGGTCCTCCGCTCTTTGGAGGTGTTGGGAGAGGCCGCCAAGAAGGTGCCGCAGGAGGTCCGGGCCAGGTGTCCCGGTATTCCCTGGCGGAGTGTGGCGGGAATGCGGGACAAGCTGATTCACGAGTACCACGGTGTGGATCTGGAGATTGTCTGGAGAACTGTTCTGGAAGAAATCCCATCCATTCTCCCCCATATAGAGCGGCTTTTGGCCCAGGAGAGGTTAAGGGAGGAGGAAAGGGAGTAGGTAGAGCACCTGGTGGGGCTATTCTAAATCTTGACTGCCCCAAGAGGGCAAGCGGGGTGTGGTCTTATATAGTGGGGGCGTGAACCGGGTACTGGGGCATCTCTTCGTGGGGGCCGTCCTCCTCTTCGTGGCCCTCCCCTTCCTCTGGATGGCCTACGCCGCCTTCATGCCCAAGGAGGCGGTGTACTCGGGGGAGCTCTTCTCCAAGGTGGGCTTCAGCCTGGAGAACGTGCGGGGCCTGGAGAAGGAGGGGTTTTGGGGCCGCCTCCTCTTCTCCCTGGCCCTCTCCTCGGGGGTGGTCCTCCTTCAGCTTTTCACCGCTCTTCTCGCCGCTTACGCCCTCCGGGCGGGGCTTGGGCTTCTGCCCTTTTATCTGGTGCTGATGGCCGTCCCGGCGGAGCTTCTTCTGGTTCCCCTTTACGGCATCCTGAAAAGCCTCTCCCTTCTGGACACGGTCTTCGCCCTCATCCTGCCCTTCGCCGCCAGCCCCTTCGTCATCTACCTGGTCTACCAGGCCATGCGGGCGGTGCCGGAGGAGCTTCTGGAGGCGGCCAGGCTGGATGGGGCCGGGCACCGGGTCCTCCTTTTTAGGATTCTTTTCCCCCTGACGCGACCCACCCTGGTGGCGGCGGGGGTGCTCTCCTTCGCCGCCCACTGGAACCTGGTCCTCTACCCCCGGGTGGTGGTGAGCGACCCCCGCTTCTGGACGGTGCAGACCTGGCTCACGGACCTGCAGCGCAAGTACCCCACGGACTGGGGCCTCCTCTCGGCGGCGGCCCTCCTTAGCGTCCTTCCCATCGCCCTCCTTTACCTGGTTTTTGAGCGGCGGGTGGTGGCCACCTTTGAGGAGGGACTGAAAGGTTAGCTTGACCGGGCCTTGGGCCCTGGCCTACCCTGGTTCTGTAAGGGGGTGAAAGACGTGCGCGCTCTGGTGTGGGGGTTCCTCCTGCTCCTCACCGCCTGCGTTCCCGTGGCCATGCTCCGGCCTCCGGAGCCCGCGAGGGGGCTCGAGGTGAGCGTGGGGGGGAGCTTGCTCAGCGACCCCTTTTCGGGGCAAAGCCCGGTCATGGCCCTGCCCTATGCGGGCGTGGCCTACGGGGATGGGAACCTGGAGTACAACTTCTCCGTCCAGTGGGGGCTCCGGGGCGGGGTCAAGCTGAGCCTGGGCCCCGGACTGGCCCTGGACGCGGGCCTCACCGTGCCCCCCGCCTTTGGCGAGGGGGCGGACTGGAGCCAGGGGGTGCCCGTGGTCCTGGACGGGGGGGTCATCCTGGGCGGGGAGGGGGTCTACTTTTCTCCCCGGGTCCACCTCATCGGCGTGCCGGGTTCTGGTGGGGGCACTTGGTCCTTAGCCTGGCAGGCCTCCTTGGGGACCTACCGCCGGGACTGGGTGGCGGAGGTGGGGGCCATGGGCGGGTTTGGCGGGGGCTTCCTCGCTAGCCTCTCCGCCGCCTGGCGCTTTGGAACCGCTCCCTGAGGGCCTTTAGCCTCTCCCTCACCCGTTCTTCCCAGCCTTCCCCCAGGGCCTCAAAGAGGAGGAGGCCCTCTAGCTCCTCCGGCAGGTACCTCTGGGCGAAGCTCCCCTCCTGGTCCTCGTGGTAGTAGGCGTAGCCCTCCCCGTGCCCCAAGGCCCGGGCCAGGGCGGTGGGGGCGTTCCTCAGGTTCAGGGGCACCGGGGCCTCGGGGTGGGCCCTTGCGGCCTCCTCCGCCCGCTGCCAGGCCCGGTAGAGGCTGTTGGACTTGGGAGCCAGGGCCAAATAGACCGCGGCCTCCACCAAAGCCAGCTCCCCTTCCGGGCTTCCCAGGGCCTCGTAGGCCTCCTTGGCGGCCACGGCAAGCCTGAGGGCCAGGGGGTCCGCCAGGCCCACGTCCTCGAGGGCCACCCGGATGAGCCTCCGGGCCAGGTACCGGGGGTCGGCCCCGCCCTTTAGAAGCCTCGCCAGGTAGTAGAGGGCGGCGTCCACGTGGCTTCCCCTTAGGCTTTTGTGCAGGGCGGAGACCAGGTCGTAAAACCGGTCCCCCTCCCGGTCCATGCCGAGCCTCTCCGCTCCCAGGGCTTCCCGCACGCTCTTCAGGTCCACCTTTCCGAAGGCGGCGGCCAGCTCCAGGGTGTTCAGGGCGAAGCGGGCGTCCCCTTCCGCCGCCTGGGCCAGGAGGCGGAGGGCCTCCTCCTCGTAGGCCACCCCGGGAAGACCCCTGGGGTCCTCGAGGGCCCGCTTGAGGAGGGCGAGGAGGTCCTCCTCGGAAAGGGGCCTCAGGGGAAAGAGGCGGAGGCGGGAGCGCAGGGCGGGGGTGAGGAGGAAGGCGGGGTTTTCCGCCGTGGCCCCCACCAGGGTGAGGAGGCCCGACTCCAGGTGGGGAAGGAGAGCATCCTGCTGGGCCTTGTTGAAGCGGTGGACCTCGTCCAGGAAGAGGATCAGGCCCCCCACTTCCCTGGCCCTTTCCACCGCCTGGCGCACCTCCTTGAGCCCCGCCTCCACGGCGGACAGCCTCAGGAAGGGTTTCCCCGCCCCCTCGGCCAGGAGGCGGGCCAGGGTGGTCTTCCCCGTGCCCGGGGGGCCGAAGAGGACCATGGAGGAAAGATTTCCCGAGGCCAGCATCCGCCGAAGGAGTCCCTTCTCGCCCGTGAGGTGGGGCTGGCCCAGGACCTCGTCCAGGGTTCTGGGACGCAGGCGCTCCGCCAGGGGCTCCATCTCCTTGAGTGTAGGGGGACGTGGTAGGCTTTGGGGGAATGCGCTGGCTTTTCCTCCTCCCCTGGGGGCTTTTCCTTCTGGCCCTCCTTCCCTTGGGCCTCCTGGAGCCCGTGGGGGAGCTCCCCCAGGGGCTTGGCCTCCTCCTGGCCGCCTTTCTCCTTTCTGGGGTGGCGAGCCTCTACTCCCGCTTCCCCGTGGCCTATTCCGTGCAGGTGGCCCTGGTGTTTGGCCTTGGGCTCCTCGCCTTCCAGCTGGCCCTGGAGAGCGCCCTCCGCCTCACGGGGCTCGCGCCTCCCCCTTACGCCTACCTGGGCGGGGTCCTGGGGGCCTTGGCCCTGGGGGTGGGGTTCTTCCTGGGCACGGGGCGGGAAGCTCCCCTTCTTCCCCCCTTGCCCCGCGTGGGCACCCAGGAGGACCTCCTCAGGATGGCGGGGGCCCTCGAGGGCCTGGCCCTGAGGCGGCCTTTGGTCCTGGTGTATTTGGGCACCTCCCTGCCCCCAGAAACCCTCCTGCGGGAACTCAGGCGGGGGGACCTGGCCTTCCAGGTGCGGGGCGGCTACCTCCTGGTCCTGCAGCTGGGCCGCCCCGAGGACGCCATGGGCCTCCTCAGGCGCCTCAGGGAACGCTTCCCCCTCTCCGCCTACGCCGTGGAGCGCTGGCAGGGGGGGAGCCTGGAAAGGGTGGTTTCCCGCCTCGAGGCCGAGGTCCTCCTCCAGGGCTAAGTGCCCCAAAAAGCGCCGAGGCTCAGGAAAGGCTTGCTGGAAAGCGGTGGGCGGCCACTTAAAGGGCGGTGTAAGGTTAACGGGCCTACACCGGAAGCGGGTGTAAGAAACCCGGGTCTACCTTGCCCCAAGGGTTACTCCAAGGCCCTACCCTTAGGCTCAAGGAGGTAGGTCATGGAGAAGGGCAAGGAGATCAGCCAGGCGTGGCAGGAGGCCCTGGAAACCTACGGGGAGCGGGAAGAGGAGTAAAACCACCCCATGCTGGCTTGGGGGGCTTTGGCCCCCCGGCTTTTATTTGCCCACCAGCCGCTTCCTCTCCGAGGGGTTCAGGACCTTCTTCCGAAGGCGCAGGCTCTTAGGGGTCACCTCCAGGAGCTCGTCCTCGGCCAGAAACTCCAGGGCCTCCTCCAGGGAAAGCCGCCTTGGGGGAATGAGGCGGATGTTCTCGTCCGAGCCCGCCGCCCGCACGTTGGTGAGCTTCTTGCCGATGGTGACGTTCACGTCCAGGTCGTTCTCCCGCACGTGCTCCCCCACGATCATGCCCACGTAGACCTCGGTCCCGGGCTCAATGAAGAACTGGACCCGCTCCTGCAGGCGGTTCAGGCTGTAGGCGGTGGCCACCCCCGCCTCCATGGCCACGGCGCTCCCCGTGGTGCGGGTGGGGATGGGGCCAGCTGCAGGGCCGTAGCCGTGGAAGGTGTGGCTCAGGATGCCCTCCCCGCCCGTGAGGGAGAGGAAGAGGTTCCGGAAGCCGAAGAGGGCCCGGGCGGGGACCACGAACTCCGCCCGCACCCGCTGGCCCACCTCCATGTGCACCATCTCCGCCCGCCTAGACCCCAGGGCCTCCATGACGCTCCCGAAGCGGTCCTGGGGGGCCTCCACCACCAGGAGCTCGTAGGGCTCGAGGCCGTCTTTGAAGAGGACCCGGGGCTGGCCCACGCTGAACTCGTACCCCTCCCGGCGCATGGTCTCCAGGAGGATGGCCAGGTGGAGCTCCCCCCGGCCCCTCAGCTCAAAGACCTCGGGGGCCACCTCCTCCACCTGGAGGGCCACGTTGGTGCGGAGCTCCTTTTCCAGCCGCTCCTTGAGCTTCTGCCCGGTCACGTACCGGCCCTCCCTCCCGGCGAAGGGGGAGGTGTTGGCGGTGAGGGTGAGGGCCACGGTGGGCTCGTCCACCCGCAGGCGGGGCAGGGCCTCGGGGGCCTCCTTGGCGGCCACGGTGTCCCCGATCTCCGCCCCCTCCAGGCCCGCCAGGGCCACGATGTCCCCGGGGAGGCTCTCCTCCACCTCCACCCGCTCCAGGCCCTGGTGGGTGTAGAGGGCGGCCACCCTGGCCTCCAGGGCCCCCTCTTCCTTGAGGATCACCACCCCATCCCCCTCGCGCACCCGGCCCCGGGCCACCTTGCCGATGGCCACCCGGCCCAGGTAGGGGGAGTGGTCCAGGTTGGCTACCAGAAGCTGGAAGGGGCCTTCCTCCCACCTGGGCGGGGGCACGTGCTCCAAAATGGCCTGGAAGAGCTCGGAGAGGTCCTCCCTGGGCTCCTCCCGCCAGGCCCTCCCTTCCCGGCCGATGGCGTAGAGGTAGGGGAAGTCCAGCTGCTCTTCTGTGGCCCCAAGCTCCACCATGAGGTCAAAGACCAGGTTCAGGACCTCGTCGGGGCGGGCCTCCTTCTTGTCCACCTTGTTGAGGACCACGATGGGCTTGAGGCCCGCCTCGAGGGCCTTCCGGAGGACGAAGCGGGTCTGGGGCATGGGGCCTTCGGCGGCGTCCACCAGGAGGAGGACCCCGTCCACCAGGGAGAGGGCCCGCTCCACCTCCCCCCCGAAGTCGGCGTGGCCCGGGGTGTCCACGATGTTGACCTTGACCCCCTGCCAGAGGACGGCGGTGTTCTTGGCCAGGATGGTGATCCCCCGCTCCCTTTCCAGGTCGTGGGAGTCCAGGATCCGCTCCCCCTCCTCCTTAAGAAGGGCCTTGGCCTGCCTCAGCATGGCGTCCACCAGGGTGGTCTTGCCGTGGTCCACGTGGGCTATGATGGCAATGTTTCTAATCTCCATGGGCGCACCCAATCCCCCCACTCTACCACGGGAAGGCCCTTAGGATAAGGGCATGAGGGTGGCCACCTTCTCCCTGGTGGCCCGGGACCCCAAGACCGGGGACCTGGGCGTGGCTGTGGCCAGCAAGTTCCTGGCGGTGGGGGCGGTGGTGCCCTTCGCCGAGGCGGGGGTGGGGGCCATCGCCACCCAGTCCTACGCCAACCCCCGCTTCGGTCCCCAGGGCCTGGCCCTCCTGCGCCAGGGGGCGAGCCCGGAAGGGGTCCTCGAGGCCTTCCGCCGCACGGACCCCCATCTGGAGAAGCGCCAGTTCGGCCTGGTGGCGGCCACGGGGGAGAGCCTCACCTTCACCGGGGCCGAGTGCCACCCCTGGGCCGGGGGGCTTGCCGGGGAGGGCTTCGCCGCCCAGGGGAACCTTCTCGCGGGGCCCGAGGTGGTGGAGGCCATGGTGGCGGCCTTCCTCTCGGAAGAGGCCCCCTTTCCCGAGAGGCTTCTTTTGGCCCTGAAGGCCGGGGAGGAGGCTGGGGGGGACAAGAGAGGCAAGCAGTCGGCGGCCCTTCTGGTGGTGGGGGAAAAGAAGGGGTACGGAGGGCTTTGGGACCGCTACATAGACCTCCGGGCCGACGACCACCCCGAGCCCGTGGAGGAGCTTTTCCGCCTCCTTGCCCTTCACCGCCTCCTCTTTGAGCGGCCCCAGGAGAGGCGCCCCCTCGCCGAGGCCGAGGTGCGCTGGCTTCAGGGGGTTCTGAAGGGCCTGGGGCTTTACCGGGGCGAGGTGGACGGGGTCTTTGGCCCGGACACGGAACGGGCCTTTCTGGCCCTCATAGGCATGGAGAACCTCGAGGAGCGCTACCAGGGGGGGCCCGAGGTGGACGAGGCCACCCTGGCCTACCTCAAAAGGAGGTACGGATGGAGCTAGGGGCGGGGGGCGTGGTCTTCAACGCCAAAGGGGAGGTCCTCCTCCTCCGGGACCGCATGGGCTTCTGGGTCTTCCCCAAGGGGCACCCCGAGGAGGGGGAGGCCCTCGAGGCCGCCGCCGTGCGCGAGGTCTGGGAGGAGACGGGGGTGGAGGCCGAGGTCCTTTCCCCCCTCTTTCCCACCCGCTACGTGAACCCCAAAGGGGTGGAGCGGGAGGTCCACTGGTTCCTCATGCGAGGTGAGGGGGAGCCCCGGTTGGAGGAGGGGATGACCGGGGCGGGCTGGTTCTCCCCTGAGGAGGCCCGGGCCCTCCTCGCCTTCCCCGAGGACCTGAGGCTTCTGGAGGTGGCCCTTGAGCGCCTACCGCTTTGAGGAGAAGACCCCTAGGATCCACCCCACGGCCTTCATCGCCCCCGGGGCCCACGTGGTGGGGGAGGTGGAGGTGGGGGAGGGGGCCTCCATCTGGTTCGCCGCCGTGGTGCGGGGGGATCTGGAGCGGGTGGTCGTTGGCCCGGGGAGCAACGTGCAGGACGGGGCTGTCCTCCACGCTGACCCCGGCTTCCCCTGTCTCCTCGGGCCCTCTGTCACCGTGGGGCACCGGGCCATCGTCCACGGGGCGGTGGTGGAGGAGGGGGCCTTGATCGGCATGGGGGCCATCGTCCTGAACGGGGCCCGCATAGGCAAGAACGCCGTGGTGGGGGCGGGGGCGGTGGTCCCGGGGGGTATGGAGGTCCCCGAGGGGATGTTGGCCTTGGGGGTGCCGGCCCGGGTGGCGAAGCCCGTTTCCCCTCCGGAAAACGCCCCCCGCTACCGGGCCCTGGCGGAGCGGTACGCCAAGGGGCTTTCTCCCCTGACCCTTCCCAGGCGGTACCGCCTCACCTTAAGGGGCCAGGACGCCCTCAACCCCTTCAGCGAGCTTCACCTGAGGCTCAAGCGGGAAAAGGGGCTTTTGCAGGCCCTGAGGCGGGTGGCCCAGGGCTTTCCCCTGGAGGAAGAAGAGGCCAAGCCCCTCCTTCTGGAGGGCCTCATCGCCCCCGAGTGAGCCCGGGGCCACATTGGGAAAGGCGCAAAGAGGCCAGTATGGAACGCAAGATGGTGGAGATAGAAGAAACGGGGCTCACCTTTGAAACCCACGTGGACCTGGGCCGCCTCGAGGGCCTGGCCGCCGAGTGGCTTCAGGTCATCGGCGAGGACCCTAAGCGGGAGGGCCTCCTCAAGACCCCGGAGAGGGTGGCCAAGGCCTGGGCCTTCCTCACCCGCGGCTACCGGCAGAGCCTGGAGGCGATCGTCAACGGGGCCGTCTTCCAGGCCGAGGGGAGCGAGATGGTGGTGGTGAAGGGCATAGAGTTCTACTCCATGTGCGAGCACCACATGCTCCCCTTCTTCGGCCAGGTGCACATCGGCTACATTCCCGAGGCGAAGATCCTGGGCCTTTCCAAGTTCGCCCGCATCGTGGACATGTTCGCCCGCCGCCTCCAGGTGCAGGAGCGGCTTTCCGTGCAGATCGCCGAGGCCATCCAGGAGATCCTGGAGCCCAGGGGGGTGGGCGTGGTGGTGGAGGGGGTCCACCTCTGCATGATGATGCGGGGGGTGGAGAAGCAGCACTCCCGCACCGTCACCAGCGCCATGCTGGGGGTCTTCCGGGAGGACGCCAGGACCCGGGAGGAGTTTTTGAGCCACCTCAAGTGAGCCAAGGCCCCGCCTGAACCGGTCGGGGCCTTCCGCCTCTTCGGGGCTCATTCCGGGGGGGAAGGTGGGGCGGGCACCTCGCACCCGGGCACGGCCATCTCTGGGGCTACCCCCTGGACCACCACCGGGATCTCCGCCTCCCCCACCCCCGTCACGTGGAGGCGCAGAACGCCGCTTTCCGCCCCGTGGGGCACCCGGAACATGAGGGTGGCGGGGTCTTGGGCCTGGGTGATCTCGGGGGCTTCAGCGGGAAGGCCGGGGGGGAAGAGGGCGTAGCTAAGCCCCTGGTCCCAGTCCTCCTGGGTGCCGAAATCGTTCCCCTTTAGGGCCATCCAGTCCCCCGCCCGCACCGCACAGCCCGAAACCACGTCGGGCTGAACGGACTGGATGCGGAGGGCGCCGGTGGTCTTGATCCCCTGGGGGCTGGAACAGGCCGCCAGGGCCAGCAGGGCCAAAAACAGGCTTCTTTTCATGCCTTCCTCCTTTTGGGGTTGGGAAGGCCCCGGACGGAGTGGATCGTCCGGGGGCGCATCCCTATTCCGAGCAGGGGCCAGGGCCCGCCAGGCCGTTGTTGTAAGCGTCCAGGGTGGCGGCGTAAGCCTTGGCCAGGCTGGCCTGGTCCTTGGGCGCGTTGCTGGGG
>OGCH01000771.1_pt1 | contig 14674 bp, 17 predicted proteins | sample 1570111 | NCBI WGS metagenome assembly OGCH01 (sample SAMN03436243, study PRJEB24508) | hot springs metagenome | biome: Desert Springs; feature: Hot Springs; material: Water | place: USA: Great Boiling Spring, Nevada | collected 2008-12-01 | depth 0 m m | reverse complement strand
CAGGCCCGCCCCGGGCCTCTTGGGCCCCGCCTATAGGCTCGCTCGGCTCCGCCTCCCAGGCCTTCCCGAGGAGGCCATCCTCCTCACCCTCCTCTCCGACACCCTGGTCTTCCGGGACCTGGAAAGCGCCCTGGCCTACCGCAAGGGCGGGGGCCGGGAGCGCCTGGTAACCCTGGAGGGGGAGGTCCTGGAGCGCACCGGGGCCCTCACCGGGGGCAGGGGGCGGCAGGGGGAAAGCCTCCTCCTCCGCCGCCGGCTGGAGGAAGCGGAGGAGGAAAGGAGGAGGCTGGAAGAGGAAAAGAAGGCCCTCCAGGAGGCCCTAAAAGACCTGCCCTCCGAGGAGGCCCTGGCGGAGCTGAAGGCCCAGGTCGCCTCCCTGAAGGCCCGGCTCAGCGCCCCCCTCCCAAGCCCCCCCGAGCCCCCCGAGCCGCCCAAGGCCACCTGGGACGAGGCCCCTTTGGAGGCCCTCGAGGCGGAGAAAAAGGCCCTGGAAGAGGCCTTGGCCCAGGCGGAGGCGTGGGCGCGCTGGCAGGTGCTGAAAACGGCCCTCACCGCCTGGGAAGAGGCCCAGGAGGAGGCGAAAAGGCTTAGGGCGAGGCTGGCTGAGCTGGAGGCGCGCCTCAAGGCCTTCGCCCCCCTGGAGGAGGAGGCCAAGGCCCTAAGCGCCCGCCTGGAGGAGCTAAAGCGGGAAAAAGAAGGGAAGGAGGAGGCCTTGAAAAGGGTCCTCTCCCGCTGGAACGCCCTTGTGGCCGAAAGGGAAATGGCCGGGCTCACCCTGGCCCGGAGGGAGGCCCTTGTGGAGGAGCTTTCCCGGGAGCTCGCCGCCCTCCCCCCCACGGAGCGCCACCCCGGCACCCCCAGGGCCCTCCAGGCCCGGCTGGCCCAGGTGGAAAGGGAGCGGGAGACCCTGGGCCCGGTGAACGCCCTGGCGGAGCGGGAGCTGATGGAGCTTATGCCCCTTCTGGAGGCCAAGGAAAAGGAGGTGGCCGAGGCCACCGAGGCCCTCTTCCGCCTCGAGGCCGAGCTCAAAAGGGTGGAGGAGGAGTACGGGGAAAGGCTCAAGGAAAGCTTCGCCCGCTTCCAGGAGGCCTTCCGCGCCCACGCGGAGCTTCTCCTCGGGGCCCGGGCCGAGGCCAGAAGGGAGGCGGGGGGCCTCCGCCTCCTCCTGGTGCCCAAGGACAAGCGCGTCCAGGACCTAAGGCTCCTCTCCCTGGGAGAGAAAACCCTGGGAGCCTTGGCCTTCCTCTTCGCCCTGGGGGAGCTTCAGGGGGGTCTTCCCCTGGCGGTCCTGGACGAGGTGGACGCCGCCTTGGACGAGGCCAACCTGCTCCGCTTCGCCCGCTTCCTGAAAAGCGGCCGTCAGTTCCTCTTGGTCACCCACCAGAAACGCACCATGGAGGCCTGCCACGCCCTCTACGGGGTCACCAGCGAGGGCGGCGTGAGCCGGGTGTACAGCATCCGCAAGGAGGTCCTTGATGACGCTTGAGGCTTACCAAAAAGAGGCCGCCAAGACCGCCCGCTACCCCGAGGCCTACCGCCTCCTCTACCCCACCCTGGGCCTGGTGGGGGAGGCGGGGGAGCTGGCCAACAAGGTGAAGAAGGTGCTCCGGGACCAAGGGGGAGAACTCAGCGAGGAGACCCGGGAGGCCCTTCTTGCTGAGCTTGGGGATGTGCTCTGGTACGTGGCCCAGGTGGCCACGGACCTAGGGGCGAGCCTCGAGGCCGTGGCCCAGGCCAATCTGAAGAAGCTCCGCTCCCGCCTGGAGCGGGGTGCCATCTCCGGCTCCGGCGACAACCGCTAACGCGAACCGCTTGCGATACTAAACCCCTGTGGGGTATATTCCTTTCGCTGGCCTGAGCCAGCGGGAGGTGCTTATGGAAGAAAAGAAGTCCCTACCCTGCCCCGCTTGAACGAGCCCGCCCCCGACTTCACCGCCAAAACCACCCTGGGGGAGATCCGGCTTTCCGACTTCAAGGGCAAGTGGGTGGTGCTCTTCAGCCACCCCGCCGGCTTCACCCCTGTCTGCTCCACCGAGTTCCTGGCCTTCGCCCGCAGGAAGAAGGCGTTTGACGAGCTCGGGGTCCAGCTCATTGGCCTCTCCATTGACTCCATCCACGCCCACCTGGCCTGGGTGAAGGACCTGGAGGAGATGTCGGGAATCGCCATTGACTTCCCCGTCATCGCCGACCTGGACATGAAGGTCTCCAAGCTCTACGGCATGATCCACCCCGCCGCCAGCGAGACCGCCGCCGTCCGGGCCGTCTTCCTCATTGACCCCAACGGCATCCTCCGGGGCATGCTCTACTACCCCCTCACCACCGGCCGCAACATGGACGAGACCCTCCGCTCCCTCCGGGCCCTCCAGTTCACCGACCGCACCGGCCTCAACACCCCCGCCGACTGGCAGCCCGGGGAGCCTGGCATCGTCAAGCCCCCGGCCACCCTGCCAGAACTCCAGGAGGACGAGGCCAGGAAGGACCAGTACACCGAGTACCGCCGCTGGTACCTGCGCCTCAAGAAGGCGGAGTAGAGGCAAAAGGACCGCCCCCAGGGGCTCCCTGGGGGCGGTTCCGCTTTAGGGCCTAGTCAAAGAAGTCAAAGAGCTCCAAGAAGCCCTTCTTTTTCTTGTAGGGCTTCCCCTCCTTGCGGTGGTAGGCCTCGCGCTCCTCCTCGTAGCGGCGCTCCACCTCCCGGGCCTCGCTTAGGAGCTTTTCCAGCTCCCCCTTGTCCAGCCAGACCCCGCCGCACTGGGGGCAGATGTCCAGCACCACCCCCCGGCGCTCCACCTCCCGCATGCCCACGCCGCAGTTAGGGCAGAGGAGAAGGGGCATCTACTCCTCCCGCCGGCCGAAGAGGCCCAGGAGGCTGGCGTAGTAGAGGATGGTGGCCAAGGACGAAGCCAGGGCCGCCACGTAGGTGAGGGCCGCCCACTGGAGGACCTGGCGGGCCGGGCCCACCTCCTGGTCCCTCAGGAAGCCCATGCGCCGCAGGAACTCCATGGCCCGCCTGGAGGCGTCAAACTCCACGGGCAGGGTGACGAGCTGGAAGAAGGCCACCCCCAGGTAGAGGTAGAGGCCCAGTTTGGCGAGGCCAAGGGCCCCCAGGAAGAGCCCCGCCAGCACCAGGATGGGCCCCCAGGTGCTCCCCAGGCTGGCCACGGGCCAGAGGTTGGCCCGGACCCTGAGCCAGGCGTAGCCCTGGGCGTCCTGGACCGCATGCCCCACCTCGTGGGCGGCCACGGCCAGGGCCGCCAGGCTGGGAGAGGCGTAGTTGGGCTCGGAGAGGCGCACCGCCTTGGCCTGGGGGTCGTAGTGGTCGGTGAGGGCCCCGGGCACGGGCTCCACCCGCACGTGGGTGAGCCCGTGGGCGTCCAGGATGGCCCGGGCCACCTCCGCCCCGGTGATGCCCCGGCTGTTGGCCACGCGGCTAAAGCGGGCAAAAGTAGCCTGAAGCCCCCACTGGATGAAGAGGCTGGCCACGAAGACCAAGATCATCAGCAAAAAGGTCACGTCCATGGTTCCCTCCCTAGGGAGTAGCAAAAGACTCGAGGCCACCCGTTTAGGTGGTCTCGCCATGCGCTCAAGCGCCCCAGCCGACCGGGGAAGCTCCCGTACTGACGACCGGCTGGCCCCCTTTAGGGGCGGCTACTCCCCAATAGCCTTTATACCAGAAACCCCCTCCTCCCACAAGGACCCGGGCCAATGTGACCCTTTTCCTTATTTCCCACACACTCAAGGGTATAGTGGGGGTGGAGGTGGCCCTATGGGATACGCCCATCCCGAGGTTCTCGTGAGCACGGCCTGGGTGGAAGAGCACCTCAACGACCCTTCGGTCCGCATCCTGGAGGTGGACGAGGACATCCTCCTCTACGACACCGGCCACATCCCCGGGGCCCAGAAGATTGACTGGCAACGGGACTTCTGGGACCCGGTGGTGCGGGACTTCGTGGACGAGGAGGGCTTCGCCCGGCTCATGGAGCGGCTCGGCATCTCCAACGACACCACGGTGGTCCTCTACGGGGACAAGAACAACTGGTGGGCGGCCTACGCCTTCTGGTTCTTCAAGTACAACGGCCACCCCGACGTGCGCCTCATGAACGGCGGGCGGCAGAAGTGGGTGGAGGAGGGCCGCCCCCTCACCACGGAGGTGCCCACCTACCCCCCTGGCCGCTACCAGGTCCCCTACCGGGACGAGTCCATCCGCGCCTACCGGGACGAGGTGCTGAAGCACATCCTCAAGGTCAAGGAGGGCAAGGGGGCCCTGGTGGACGTGCGGAGCCCCGAGGAGTACCGGGGGGAGCTCACCCATATGCCGGGCTACCCCCAGGAAGGGGCCCTCAGGGCGGGCCACATCCCCGGGGCCAGGAACATCCCCTGGGCCAAGGCGGTGAACCCCGACGGCACCTTCAAAAGCGCCGAGGAGCTCAGGGCCCTCTACGAGCCCCTGGGCGTGACCCCGGACAAGGACATCGTGGTCTACTGCCGCATCGCCGAGCGCTCCAGCCACTCCTGGTTCGTCCTCAAGTACCTCCTGGGCTACCCGCACGTGAAGAACTACGACGGCTCCTGGACGGAGTGGGGCAACCTGGTGGGGGTGCCCATCGCCAAGGGGGAGGAAGGCTAGGGGCCTTGCCGCTTCAGGGCCTCCTCCGCCAGCCTTCGCCCCGTGGGGGTGTCGGCCAGGCCGCCTAGGCCAGTTTCCTTGAGTTCCAAGGGTAGGAGGCGGCCGATGCCCGCCATGGCCAGGACCACCTCGTCCGGGGGGATGAGGCTCCTGATCCCCGAAAGGGCCATGGAGGCGGCGCTCACCGCGTGGACGGCGTAGAAGCCGTTGCGCATCACGCAAGGCACCTCCACAAACCCTCCCACGGGGTCGCAGACCAGGCCCAGGGTGTTCTGTAGGGCAAGGGCGGCGGCGTGGGCCGAGGCCTCGGGGCTGCCCCCCAGGAGCTCGGTAACGGCGGCGGCGGCCATGGCGGCGCTGGAACCGATCTCCGCCTGGCAGCCCCCGCTGGCCCCGGCGATGTGGATGACCCGGCTAATCATCTTGGCCACACCAGCGGCCAGGATCAGGGGCATGAGGAGGCGCTCCTCGGGGATGCCCAAGTGGTCCGCCACCCCGAAGAGGGCCCCGGGAAGGGTGCCGGCGCTCCCCGCCGTGGGCGCGGCCACGATGCGGCCCATGCGGGCGTTTTCCTCGTTCACGGCCATGGCGTAGGCCTGGACCCGCTTTAGGAGGGGGTCCTTTAGAGGATCGGGGGCCTCCCACAGGGTCTTGGCGTTTTTGCCCACCATTCCCGCCACGCTGGGGGCCTCCGAGGTCAGGCCCCTCTGGATGGACTCCCGCATCACCGCCATGCGCTCCCGCATCTTGGCCAGGATGACCTCCCCGGAAAGGCCCGTTTCCTCCTCTTCCTCCCGCAAAACGTGCTCCGAAGCCAGGCCGGAAAGCTCCGCCAAGGCGTTCAGGGTCAGGGGCATGGCTTCAGCATACCCGTTAACAGGGGTTTCACCGCCAGGGCGTAGGCTAAGAGGAGATGCGGGTCCTCATCGCCGATGACCACCCCCTCTTCCGCCTGGGGCTCAAGGCGGGCCTCGAGGCCCAGGGCCTCACGGTGGTGGCCGAGGCGGAAAACGGCCAGGAGGCCCTGGAAAAGGCCCTGGCCCTAAGGCCCGAGGCCGTCTTGCTGGACCTGCGCATGCCGGTCATGGACGGGATCGCCTGCGCCAGGAAGCTCCGGGAAAGGGGCTACCAGGGGCTCATCGCCTTCCTCACCACCTACCAGGAGCCGGCCCTTCTGAAGGAGGCGGCCCTGGCGGGGGCCGACGCCTACTTCTCCAAGGAGCTCTCCGCCCCTGAGCTCAAGCGGCGGCTCCTCCGGGTCCTGGAGGGAGGGGAGCGCCTCCACCCCCCGGACCTTCCCAGCCTCACCCCCAGGGAGGAGGCGGTGCTGAGGCTTTTAGCCCAGGGGCTTTCCGTGAAGGAGATGGCCAAGGCCCTGGGCCTTTCCCCCGACACGGTGAAGGACCACCTGGAGCACCTCTACGCCAAGCTCCTGGCCCGCAACCGGGTGGAGGCCCTGATAAGGGCCCGGAGTCTGGGCTTCCTGCGATAAAAAAGGGGGCGGGAACCCCGCCCCCAAGGTGCCCTCGGGCTACTCCTGGGCCTCTCCCTCGGCCGGGGCCTCCTGAACCGCCTGGGCTTCCTTGGCGGCCTTGGCCCGCTCCTGGTCCTGGCCGATCCGCTTCCGGTCCGCCCGGAGCTTGCGGCGGATCTCCCGCTCGGAAAGCTCCCGGATGAAGTAGAGCTTGGCCCGGCGGGCGCGGCCCCGCTGCACGATCTCCACCTTCTCTATGAGGGGGGAGTTGAAGGGGAAGATGCGCTCCACCCCCACCCCGTAGCTCACCTTGCGCACGGTGAAGCTGGAGTTGTAGCCGTTCCGCCGAATCTTGATGACGATGCCCTCAAAGTTCTGGATACGGGTGCGGTTGCCCTCCTTCACCCGGTAGGCCACCCGGACCGTGTCCCCGGGCCGAAACTCGGGCAGGTCCGTGCGGGCGTAGCGGGCTTCCACCACCTTTAGCAGCGCTCCTCGGTTCATCCTAAGCCTCCCGTCCCAGAGGAACCCTTAAGGGTTCGTGGGCAAACAGGCCTAAGTTTACCCCTCAAGGTCCATCTCCGCAAGCCACCCGGCCTCCAGGGCCCCGATCCTGGCCCGGGAAAGAAGCTCGGGCCTCAGCTCCAGGGTGCGCTTTAAGGCCTCCTTGCGGCGGAAGCGGGCCACGGCCTCGTGGTTCCCGGAAAGGAGCACCTCCGGCACCTTTAGCCCCCGGAACTCGGGGGGCCGGGTGTAGTGGGGGTAGTCCAGAAGGCCCCGCACGAAGGAGTCCTCCCGGTGGCTCATGGGGTCCCCGATCACCCCGGGCACCAGGCGGGCCGTGGCCTCGAGGACCGCCAAGGCCGCCACCTCCCCCCCCATGAGCACGTAGTCCCCGAGGGAGAGGGTCCGGGTCACAAAGGCCTCCACCCGGGCGTCAAACCCCTCGTACCGCCCGCAGAGGAGGACCAGATGCTCCTTCCGGGAAAGCTCCTCCGCCACCTCCTGGGTGAAGGGCCGGCCCGCCGGGGAGAGGAGGATGACCTCATCGGCGGGCAGGACGGACTCTAGGGCGGCCACGGCCACGTCGGCCCGGATCACCATCCCCGCCCCGCCCCCATAGGGGGTGTCGTCCACGCTCCGGTGCCGCCCCAGGCCGAAAGCCCTGAGGTCCACCACCTCCGCTTCTAGCAGCCCCTTCTGCAGGGCCTTGGCGATGAGGGACTCCTCCAGCCAGGGGCGGATGAGCTCGGGAAAGAGGGTGAGGAAGGTGTAGCGCATCAGTCAAAGAGGCCGGGGATGGGCTCCACGTGGATCCCCTCCGCCTCCACCCGCACGTAAGGGGCCTGGAGGGGCACCAGGCGCTCCGCCCGGTCCCTGAGCCTCTCCCCCACCCCCCGGATCACCAGGATGTCCTGGGCCCCGGCGTCCAGGATATCCGCCACCTCTCCCACCTTCCGCCCCTCCACGTAGACGGGGAGGCCCATCAGGGCGAAGTAGTAGTACTGGCCCTCCTCGAGGGGAGGAAGGTCGGCCACCTCGGCGTAGACGCGAAGGCCCACCAGGGCCTCGGCCAGGTCCCGGGTGGAGACCCCGGCCAGGTGGATCACCAGCTCCTCCCCCACCCGGTAGAGGTCCTCCACCGCCCGCCAGCCGTGTCCCTCCACGTAGACCCGCTCCAGGTGGGCCACCACCGGCTCCCCCCGGAACTTCAGCCCTCCCTGGAGGGCGTAGGGGGCGCCGAACCGGCCGATCTCCACCAGACGCATACCCTTATTATCGCACCTCCACGCCCACCTTGCGCTTGGCGTAGGCCCGCACCAGGGTGCGGATGGACTCAATGACCCGCCCCCCCTTGCCGATGAGGCGGCCCTTGTCCTCGGGGGCCACCTCCACCAGGTAAAGGGGCCCTTCCCGCCCCCTCTTCTCCAGGACCCGGACCGCCTCCGGGTGGTCCACCACGCTCTTGGCCAGGTACTCCACCAGGTCCTTCATAGGGTTCATGGTATAGGAAAAAGCCCGGGGGAATGCCCCGGGCCCCGCTTCCTAACCTCAGGCCTGTTCCTGAGCCTCCTGCCGGAAGACCCCCGCCTGGCGGAGGAGCCTCCGGGCGGTGTCCGTGGGCTGAGCCCCCACGGAGAGCCAGTACCGGGCCCGCTCCACGTCCACCTTGAGCCAGTCCGGGGTGGTCTTCCGGGGGTCGTAGTAGCCGATCTTCTCTATGTAGGCCCCGTCCCGCTTCCTGCGGACATCGGTGACCACGATGCGGTAGTGGGGGTTGTGCTTAGAGCCGAACCGGGAAAGCCTGATCTTGACCATTTCTCCTTTACCTCCTGAACATTCCCATGAGTCCCCGGCCTTTCCTCTTCTCCAGGGACTTCATCAGGGCCTTGGTCTCCTCAAAGGCCTTGAGGAGGCGGTTGACCTCCTGCACCGAGGTCCCGCTTCCCCGGGCGATGCGCCTGCGGCGGGAGCCGTTCAGGATGCGGGGGTCCTTGCGCTCCTCGGGGGTCATGGAGAGGACGATGGCCTCCAGGCGCTTGATGGCCTTCTCGTCCACCTGAAGCCCCTGGGGCACCCCGGGAAGCATGCCCAGGACCTCCGAGAAGGAACCCAGGCGCTTGAGGTTTTGCATCTGCTTGAGGAAGTCTTCTAAGGAGAGCTCCTTGGCGGACTTGGGGGCCTCCGCCTCCAGCCCCGCCGCCCGCACCTTCTCCGCCAGGCTGGCCACGTCCCCCATGCCCAGGATGCGGCCCGCCAGGCGGTCGGGGTAGAAGGGCTCCAGGCCCTCGGGCTTCTCCGAGACCCCGGCGAAGTAGATGGGCTTGCCCGTCACGTGGCGGGCGGAGAGGGCCGCCCCGCCCCGGGCATCCCCATCCAGCTTGGTGAGGATGAGGCCCGTGACCCCCACCCTTTCGTCAAAGGCCCGGGCCACGGAAAGGGCCTCCTGCCCGGTCATGGCGTCCAGGACCAGGAGGACCTCATCGGGGGCCATGACCCCCTTGAGGCAGGCGAGCTCCTCCATGAGGGCCTCGTCCACCTGCAGGCGGCCGGCGGTGTCCACCAGGATCAGGTCCCGGGCCTCGAGGCGGGCCTTCTCCTCCACCCGGCGGCGGATGGACTCCGGGGACTCCCCGTCCATCACCTCCAGCACGGGGACCCCCACCTTCTCGCCCAGAAGCCTGAGCTGCTCCCGGGCGGCGGGCCTTTGGGTGTCGGCGGCCACCAGGAGGGGCCTCCGCCCCTTGCCCTTGTAGTGGAGGGCCAGCTTGGCGGCGGTGGTGGTCTTGCCGGAGCCCTGGAGCCCCACCAGGAACCACAGGTTCCTGTCCTTGAGGGTGGGGAACCGGGCCTCCCCCCCCAGGGCCTCCTTCAGGGCCTCGTAGACGGTGGCCAGGATCACCTCCGCGGGGGTGAGGCTCTCCAGGACCTGCTTGCCCAGGGCCTCCTCCCGCACCCGCTCCACGAAGTCCCGGGCCACCTCCAGGTTCACGTCCGCCTCTATGAGGGCCCGGCGGATCTCCCGGAGGGTCCCCTTCAGGTCCTCCTCGGCGATCCGGCCCCGCCCCCTCAGGCGGCCGATGGCCTCTTGCAGTCGCGCCGAAAGCTTCTGGAACATGCCCCTCCCAGCCCCAAGGGCCGGGCTTCAGGATAGGGCACGCCCCTTGAGCGTGTCAACCTCAATTTTTCGCACATTTCTAGCGGGCTGGCTTGACGGGGAAAGCCCCCGCCCTTAGCCTGAGAAAGGCATGCAAGAGGCCTTGCCCTCGAGTCCCATCCTCTGAAGGCCGCCTCCTGGGCGGCCTTCGGCGAGAAAGGAGGCCGCCCGTGGAAAAGACCCTTTCCCCCATCCTCAAGGCCCTGGAAGAGGGCGACACCCTCACTCTGAAGCGGCTTTTGGAGGAAGTCCACCCCCAGGACCTCCTCCAGATCTGGGATGAGCTGAAGGGGGAGCACCGCTACGTCCTCCTCAGCCTCCTCTCCAAGGAAAAGGTGGCGGAGGTCTTCTCCAACCTCTCCCCCGAGGAGCAGGCGGAGTACCTCAAGACCCTCCCCCCCTGGCGGGTCCAGGAGCTTTTGGAGGAGCTCTCCCTGGACGACCTGGCGGACGCCCTCCAAGCGGTGGAGGAGGAGGACCCTGCCCTGGCGAGGAGGCTCAAGGAGGCCCTGGACCCCAAGACCCGGGCCGAGGTGGAGGAGCTCACCCAGTACGAGGAGGACGAGGCCGGGGGCCTCATGACCCCGGAGTACGTGGCCGTGCGGGCCTCCATGACCGTGGAGGACGTCCTCCGCTTCCTGCGCCGGGCCGCCCCCGACGCCGAGACCGTCTACTACCTCTACGTGGTGGACGAGGAAGGCCGCCTCATCGGCGTGCTTTCCCTGAGGGACCTGATCGTGGCCGACCCCAGGACCAAGGTGGCCGAGATCATGAACCCCAAGGTGGTCCACGTGCGCACGGACACCGACCAGGAAGAGGTGGCCCGCCTCATGGCCGACTACGACTTCACCGTCTTGCCCGTGGTGGACGAGGAGGGGCACCTCGTGGGCATCGTCACCGTGGACGACGTCCTGGACGTGCTGGAGGAGGAGGCCACCGAGGACATCCACAAGATGGCCGCCGTGGACGTGCCCGACCTGGTCTACAGCCAGGCCTCGCCGGTGCAGCTCTGGCTCGCCCGGGTGCGCTGGCTCATCATCCTGATCCTCACGGGCATGGTGACCAGCTCCATCCTGCAAGGGTTTGAAAGCGTCCTGGAGGCCGTGACCGCCCTGGCCTTCTACGTGCCCGTTCTCCTGGGCACCGGGGGCAACACGGGCAACCAGTCCGCCACCCTCATCATCCGCGCCCTGGCCACCCGGGACCTGGACCTCAGGGACTGGCGGAAGGTGCTCTGGAAAGAAAGCCTGGTGGGGACGCTTCTTGGCCTCACCCTGGCCTCCGTCCTCCTCCTCAAGGTGCGGCTGGACGGCCACCCCGCCCTCCTTCCCGTGGTGGGCCTGGCCCTCTTCCTCCTGGTCCTCTTCGCCAACCTGGTGGGCTCCATGCTCCCCATGGTCTTGAGGCGGTTCGGCGTGGACCCGGCCCTGGTCTCCAACCCCCTCATCGCCACGCTTTCCGACGTGATGGGCCTCCTCATCTACCTGAGCGTGGCCCGGCTGATCCTGGGCCTCTAGCCATGCGCCTCCGGATGATCGTGGAGTGGACCAAGGGAAGCCCCTTCCGCTACGCCTGGAAGGAGGGGAGGCTTCTCCCCGTGGGCCAGGACCAGCCCGCCCCGGTGAACTACGGCCTCCTCCCGGGCCTCCTGAACCCGGCGGACGGGGAGGAGGTGGACGCCGTCCTCCTGGGCCCTCCCCACCCCCTGGGGGAGGCGGAAGGGGAAGTGGTGGGCCTCCTCCACCTGCTGGACGGGGACCACAAGGTCCTCCTGGCCCCTGAAGGCTACACCCCGGGCGAGGAGGTGGCGCCCCTCCTGGCCTGGTTCGCCCCGGAAAGAAGGCCCACCCTCCTCCCCAAGGAGGCCGCTTTGGCCTTCCTTCAGAGGATCAGCATGGCGTCGCCCAGGGAGTAAAAGCGGTAGCCCTCGGCCACCGCCAGGCGGTAGGCCTCGAGGGTCCGCTCCCGCCCCAAAAAGGCCGCCACCAGCATGAGGAGGGTGGAGCGGGGCAGGTGGAAGTTGGTGAAGAGGCCGTCTATGACCCGGAAGGCGTAGGGGGGGCGGATGAAAAGCCGGGTCTCCCCCGCCCCCGGCACCACCCCTTCCCCTTCCCGGAAGGCGCTCTCCAAGGCCCGCACCACCGTGGTGCCCACGGCGATGACCCGCCTGCCCTCCCGCTTGGCCCGGTTCACCGCAAAGGCGGTGGCCTCGGGGATCTCGTAGGGCTCGGCGTGCATGGCGTGCTTCTCCGGCTCCCCCTTCACGGGCCGGAAGGTGCCGGGGCCCACGTGCAGGGTGAGGAAGTGGAGCTCCACCCCCATCTCCCGAAGCCTCTTTAGAAGCTCCGGGGTGAAGTGGAGGCCCGCCGTGGGGGCGGCCACGGAGCCCGGGCGTTTGGCGTAGACGGTCTGGTACCGCTCCAGGGGAATCCGGGCCTTGATGTAGGGGGGAAGGGGCACCTCCCCCACCTCCTCCAGGTGGGCCATGAGGTCCCCCTGGATCTGGAGGAGGCGCACCCCGTCCTCCTCCACCCCCACCACCACCGCCTTCAGGCCGGGAACGGGCTTGAGGTCCTTGGGGGAGAGGAAGGAGAGCTCCGTGCCCACCGGGGCCCTCCGGGCGGGACCCAGAAGGGCCTCCCAGAGGCCCGGGGCCCTTTCCCGCACCAGGAGGACCTCCACCCTGCCCCCCGTGGGCTTCCTGGCCAGGAGGCGGGCCGGGATCACCTTGCTCTCGTTGAAGACCAGGAGGTCCCCGGGGCGGAGGTACTCCGGCAGGTCCCGCACCCTCTTGTGCGCCACCCGGAAGGGGCCTTCCCGGTAGACCACCAGCATCCGGGCCAGGTCCCGGGGCTCCACCCCCTCCTGGGCGATGAGCTCCGGGGGAAGGGGGTAGTCGTAGGCTTCCAGTCCCGCCATGGCCTAGCGCTCGGGGTGTTTGGGCTCCATGAAGGGGTTCGGGATCTCGGGGAGGTGGACGAAGCGGTCCACGGCGTCAATGAGCTTCTGGGAAGTGGTCTCCCGGAAGGCGATGACCTCCACCCGGATACCCCTTTCCATGAGGACCTCGAGGATCTCCACAAAGTCCCCGTCCCCGCTCCCCAGCACCACCACGTCCAGGTAGGGCATGAGGCGCACCATGTCGGCGGCGATGCCCATGTCCCAGTTGCCCTCGTAGATGGGCTTGCCCCCCTCCCCCAGCTCCTTCACCGTGAGGTACATGCGCCGCACCCGGTAGCCGATGGTGGAAAGCTTGTAGATGAAGGGCCAGGCGGAGGTGTCCCCCTCCTTTTCCACCACGTAGGCCGTGGCCCGGACCAGGCGCCTTCCCCCCACGGCGAAGCGGAGGAGGCTCTCAAAGTTCACGTTCCGCTCGTAGTAGTCCCGGGCGGAGTGGTAGAGGTTCTGGGTGTCCACGAACACCCCCACCCGCTGGTCCTGGTGGTGGCCCAAGAGCTCCATAGGCCCCATCTTATCCCGCGTTCCTGAGACCCGCCGCTACCCCAAGGATGGAAAGGAGGAGGGCCTTCTTCAAGGCCTCGTCCTCCCGCCCCCCAGGGGCGCGGTAGCGCCTTAAAAGCTCCACCTGGACGATGTTGATGGGGTCCACGTAGGGGTTGCGGAGGGCGGTCTGGCGCTCCAGGGTCTTCTGGTTGTGGAGGAGGGGGGCCTGGAAGATGGCCTCCAGAAGCTCCCGGGTGCGGAGGTACTCCTCGGCGATGCGGTGGAAGAAGGGGTGAAGCTCCTCCGGCACCAGGCGCAAATAGAGCCGGGCCACCCCCAGGTCCGCCTTGGCCAGGGCCATGGCGGCGCTCTCCAGGGTGGAGGCGAAGAAGGGCCACTCCCGGTACATCTCCCGTAAAAGCTCCAAAGGAAGGCCTTCCAGGGCGGAGAGGCCGTACCACCCCGGCAGGAGGAGGCGCACCTGGGTCCAGGCCATGACCCAGGGAATGGCCCGGAGGTCCTTGATGTCCCTGACCCGGCCGTGGCGGTAGACGGGGCGGCTGGCGATGGGAAGCTCCCCGATCTCCCGGATGGGGGTGAGGGCCTCAAAGAAGGGGAAGAAGCCTTCCTCCGCGAGGAGGGCCCGGTAGCGGGCCATGCTCTCCTCCCCCGCCTGGGCAAGGGCCTCCCGCCAGTGGGGCCTGGGCTCCACCCCGTTCCCCAGGGCGGCCTGGGCGAAGTGGAAGAGGAGCTGCTCCAAATGGCGCACCGCCAGCTCGGGGTGGCTGTAGCGGTCCGCCAGGGCCTCCCCCTGCTCCGTGAGGCGGAGGCGGCGGCCCACGCTCCTTGGGGGCAGGCTGGCGATGGCCCGGCCCGCGGGCCCGCCCCCCCGGGCGGTGGAGGTGCCCCGGCCGTGGAAGAAGTGGACGGGAAGCCCCCGCTCCTCCCCCACCCGGCTCAGGGCCTCCTGGGCCTCGTAGAGGGCCAGGTTGGCCATGAGGAAGCCCGCGTCCTTGTTGGAGTCGGAGTAGCCGATCATGACCTCCACCCCGCCCCGGCCTTGGGCGTGGGCCAGGAAGACGGGGTTTTCCAGGAGGCGGCGGAGGACCAGGGGGGCCCGCTTCAGGTCCTCGAGGGTCTCAAAAAGGGGGACCACGTCAAAGGGGAGGGGCTTCCCCGGGCGGTAAAGCCCCACCTCCCGGGCCAGGAGGAAGACGGCGAGGAGGTCGGCGGGGTGGTGGGTCATGGAGACCACGTGGGCCCCCTTGTCCCGCCAGGCCCTGAGGGCGGAAAGGGCCACCCTCAGGGCCTCCTCCTGGGGCTCCTCCCCCACGGGGAGAAGGGGCCTCGCCGTCTTCAGCTCCTCGGTGAGAAGGGCTGCCTGGGCCTCCGGGGAGAGGGAAAGAAAGTCCGGGTGGACCCCGCCCAGCCTGAGGAGCTCCGCCGCCCCCAAAAGGAGCTTCCCCGACTCCTC
>OGCH01000768.1_pt1 | contig 14680 bp, 10 predicted proteins | sample 1570111 | NCBI WGS metagenome assembly OGCH01 (sample SAMN03436243, study PRJEB24508) | hot springs metagenome | biome: Desert Springs; feature: Hot Springs; material: Water | place: USA: Great Boiling Spring, Nevada | collected 2008-12-01 | depth 0 m m | reverse complement strand
TCCGTCAGGCCTCTCGTTGCCACGAGCTCGGGTACGCTTGCCAGTCACCTCTGGACGACAGCGCTGTCGTCCGGAGCGCGCTTCCTCTGTTCCGCTCGCTCAGGGGGCGAGCAACCCACGCCGGCGGGCTGCCTCGACCACCGCGCCCCGCCCCGGCGGGACCCCGAGCTTGTGGGCCAACCGCCGCACCCGCGCCTTGACGGTCGCCGGGGTCACCCCCAGTCGGTCAGCGATCGCTGCGTAGGTGAGCTCCCACTGGGCCAGGAGCGGGAGAAGCCGCTGCTCCGCCGGACTCAGGCGTGGACGCCCGAGCTGCTCTCGCCACAGCGCGGCCAGCTGCGCTGCCGCCATCGGCCCAGCGACCAGGAGCGGGCTCTGCGTGAGGAGCGCCAGCACCGCCGGTACCGCTCCTCTGTCCAGGTCGGCCCAGGTCAGGACGCCACGCAGCGACAGTCCAGCATCCAGCAGTGCCCCGAGCAGCTGGGCAGGGAGTGCGCGGGCCAGGAGCACGCTCGGAGCCTGCTGCACCAGCCCAACCAGCGCTGGGTCGAGCTGTTCGCGCAAGAGACCGGCCCCGAAGACGACGAGGTCAGGCCGCCAGGTCACGCCGAGCTGGGCGGCGGTGGCAGGGTCAGCGGCCAGCTGCACGGCCGTAACCCCCGGACAATCGGCCAGCTGGACAGCCAGTTCCTGCCAGCCGAGCGCGTCGTCCGGGACGAGCAGAATGCGCGCCATCGCCTGCCCTTCGAGAGAGTCGGTCGGTTGCCCGAACGATACCACCTGCTCTGCCGTTCCGGCAAGCGAGGGAAGAGAGCATCCGGCCGCGCTCGGCCGACTCCCACAGTGCACGGAGCGACCGACGACAGCGCAGGGTGCGCGACGAGGTTCACTCCTCGTCTCGTTCGTGGAGTGTCCGATTCGGTCTCCTTCTGGGAACGAGGGACACTCGTCCCTCAGTCGCGCCCGGACTCGAGGACGGCTCGTCGCTCAGTTCGCTCGAGTGGTGAAAGCGTCCGCGCGACCCAGCCGACCGTCACCGCTAGCGCGAGGCCGATCGCGAGGAACGGCGCGTGGAGTCCTAGCGCGGCTGCGAGCCCAGTACCCACCAACGGGCCGACGAAGGCCCCCAGCGACGATGCCGTTGTCGTGAACCCGTACACGGTCCCGCGCCGCCCTTCGGGCGTGAGGCGCGCGACCAGGGCGTTCGCGGTCGGCAGCATACCGCCGGAGGCGATGCCGAAGAGCGCTTGCAGCACGATGACCTGCCACACCTGCGTCGTCAGCCCGAGTGGCAGGAACGTCGCGGCCGCCAGCGCGCCACTGGCGATCAGTAATGGTCGCTGGCCGATCCGGTCGCTCAGCCGGCCCAGCCCGACCGCTGCGACCGCGCTGGTCATCCCGCTCACCCCCATCGCCAGCCCGGCGAGGGAATTGACCGCCGAGGAACCGCGCGCCAGCTGCTCGACGAGGAGCGGGACGATCGGTTGCAGCGCCATACTGGCTGCCCGCAGGGCGAACAGGCTGACGACGATCCCGAGCAGCGCCGGCGCGAGCAACAGCCGCCAGGTCTCGCCACCTGTCTCACCGTGGCCCGCCCGCCGCCGCGGCGGCTCGAACCGCTCTTCGACCAGGAACGCGACGAACAGCGCCGAGACGAGGAGGAGGCTCCCGGCCAGCACGAAGGTCGCTCGGTAGCCGATCTGGTCCGCCAGCACCCCGCCGATCAGCGGGCCCACAGCGGAACCCGAGAAGACCGCCATCTGCATGAGCCCCAGCCCGAAGCCGAGCCGCTCCTTGGGAACGGTCGAGGCAGCCAGCGTCGTCGACGCCGTGACCGTGCCGGTGAACCCGCCCTCGACGAGCCGGAGCGCGAAGAGCTGCCAGGGACTGGTGGCCAGCGCCATCAGACCGATCGTGAGCGAGCCGGCGACCATCGCGCGCAGCACCATCAGCTTGCGCCCGTACCGGTCGGCGAGTGCACCCCACAGTGGCGCGGTGATCGCCATCACCGCGGCGCCGCCGGCGTTGATCGCCCCGGCCCAGAGGACCTGCGTTCGGAGGTCCCTCGCACCGAGTTCGGCGACGAAGAACGGCAAGAAGGGCGTCCGGAGGCTGAACCCGATGATCGTCAGCGTCTGGGCGAGCCAAAGTGCGGCGAGTGTTCGCCGCCAGCTCGGAGCGCTGCCCAGTGCAGCGCCAGCCGCCGGCGCTTTGGCGCGTGGTCGCACTGTCCCCGTGCTCCCCTCCGCCGACCCGGCAAGATCCCTGCCAGGCCGGCCAGTGGACAGTCTACGCCGATTCAGCCGCGTCCGCTACCGTCCACTGGTGCCATCGCCGCTGGGTCGCTGGCTGGTGGCTGGTCCGGCAGCGAGCCGTACCGCCAGCGGTAGTAGTGCTGCCCCACGTTGCCGAGCTCCACGCGCCAGCCAGGAGGGTTCTCCGGCGTATAGGTCAGGCAACGGCGCTCGAAGCACTGGACGAGAACGTCTCGCTCGACGCCGCCGACCTTGGCGCGCGTCCAGTACGCTTCCGTGATCGGGAAACCGGTGATCGCGAATGGCGGCCAAAACAGATCGGCGGTCTCGAAGCGCCCGCCGGTATAGACGACACCCCGCCGCTGCAAGAACTCCCAGAAGACCGACGCGACGCGATGGCCTGTTTCCGGTGCGAGCGGTCCAGCTCGCACACCGTAGCCAGCGAGGCGCAGCTCGTTCCCGACTCGGCCACTCCGATCGATCGTCTGCGTGATCAGCGCCCCCTCATCCAGCGGCGGCAGAGCCAGCACGGCAGCGAGCGTCGCGTACGTCGGACCGAGCCGATCGTCCGGATCGCCAGCGACCGGGAGGCTGGCGGGCGCGCGGGGGACGAAGCGCCCGTCTCCCACTTGTTCCATCCCGCTGATGAGCTCGCGGGCGAGCAACCCCGAGGTGACTGCCCACGGATCCTGGGGAGGGCGATCGGGGTCGGTCAGCTCCAGGCGCGCTTTGTCGAAATAGGCCACCGCGCGCGTTCCCGCCCGCGCCTCCTCGTACGGCTCGCGCGTCACCGCGAACGCCGCTGGCCCCCACAGCCACGACCGCTGTGCCTGCCCGGCGGCTACCGGGAGATCGGCCCGCTGCCACGTCTGGGCGAAGCGCCGCAGCACCGCGCGCTCGACCGCACCCCTGGCCGAGAGGAGTCCGCTGCCGGCACCTGGCTGGCCCGGCGGATCCAGCGGAGAGGCTGTCTCGCGCAGCGTCTGCCGCACCCACTCCACGCTGCTGTCCGGCGCGATGGAACGAACCAACGCCGCGGTCGCGCTCACCATCGGCGCCGCGAAGGAGGTACCGGTCCGCCGGTCCCAACTGGGCTCTTGCCCGTCCCAGCTCGTCGTCAGGACATTCTCGGCTGGTGCGATGAGATCCACGCGCGTCAACCGCGACGTGAAGCTCGCCAGCCGCTTGCCGTCCGCCGTCGCGCCACCCACCGCGATCACTTCCGGATAACTCGCCGGGAAGGTCACGCTGTCGGGCGTGTTTCCCGCCGCCGCGACGACCACGATCCCGCGCGCGTACGCCTGCTCGATCGCGCGTTCGAGCGCACCGCTCGGCGTATCTGCCCCCAGACTCAGGTTGATCACCTGCACACCGCGCTCGATCGCTCCATAGACCGCCTCCGCGATCGTGAACGAACTCGCTCCGATCTGATCACCGACCTTGAGCGGCAGGATCGTGACACCCGGTGCACCGCCCACCAGCCCTTGCCCGTCAGCCGCCGCCGCGATGATCCCCGCTACCGCCGTCCCGTGCCCGACCTCGTCGTCCGGATCATCATCGCGTCGCAGGTAGTCGTATCCCGGCAGCAGTTTTCCGGCTAGATCCGGATGACTCGCTGCCACCCCGGAATCGATCACTGCGACAGTCACCCCCGCTCGGCCGATCGTGTCGTCCCAAGCTGCCGGAAATCCGACCACTGTCAACCACTCTTGCTGGGCGACCAGCGGATCGGCTGGCGTCCACTGGTAGAACAGACGCACCGCTGGCTCCAGCTCCGCGACTCCCGGCCGTCCCAGCAGGCGCACGATCCAATCGGCAGCAGTCGCCGGCTGGTCGAAGCGCAGCCGCCACCACTGCCCGCCCGGATCGATCGGCTCCAGTCGCGCGGGGAGGTCAGCCAAGCAGCGCGGCTGGGGGAGAGGCTGCCGAAGGATCGCGCAGCGTCCAGGCTCGACCGCGACTCCCCACTCTACCGGCCCCGGTGGCGTCGTCTCGTGCCCGTGCGCCCCGACCAGCGAGCGCGACGACCCGCCCAAGAGCAGAACTGGGATCAGGAGCCAGGCGAGCAGCCGCGGCCAGATCAGCGACCACCGCATCAGTGCCACCGCTCGCTCGCCGCTGCCTCGACGCGCTCGACCACTCACTGCGTTCCGAACAGCCGGTCTCCCGCATCGCCCAAACCAGGCACGATGAAGCCTCGGTCGTCGAGGCGCTCGTCGAGCGCCGCCAGGTAGATCCGCACGTCCGGATCGGCCGCAAGCAGATGCTGCACCCCATAGGGCGCACCGATGATCCCGAGAAACGAGATCGGCCCGTTGTAGGTCTGCCGAAGGAGCTCCACCGTCGCGACGGCCGAACCGCCGGTCGCCAGCATCGGGTCGACGATGACGACATGGCGGAGGACATCGAATCGCCCCGGCAGTTTCTTGTAATAGATGGTCGAACGCAACGTTTCCTCGTCGCGTCGCGCCCCTACCAGGTAGATCGGTGCGGCCGGGACCAACTGGCGCACCGGGGCGAGCATGCCGAGTCCGGCTCGCAAGATCGCCAGCACGGCCAGCCCAGCCCGGAGCGCTCCCCCGTCCGCCTCCTCGCCCGTCGGGGAGGGGACGCGGAACGTCTCGAGCGGTTCCTCGCCGAGCGCTTCGTAGAGAAGAAAACGCGTCAGCTCGTGGAGCACGCGCTCGAACTCGGCTGGCGGCGTGCGCTCGTCGCGCGCGACCGTGAGCAGCGCCGTCACCAACGGATGGTCGAGCACGCGCAACCGCGGTTGTCCGAGGACGTCCTCGCGCCGCGGCTGTGGGACGCCCCGCATCGGTGTCGGATGGACGAGTTGCTCAGCCATGCGCTATCCCCCTCGTGCCCGCTGCTCCCCATCCATCGCCAGCCTGCACCGGCTGCTCTGCCCTCGTGCTCACTGGCCCCGGCAGTCGCCTCTTGGGGCTTGAGTATAACGCCAGCCGCCGGACAGGTATAGCCGGTCACCGCTCCGTGGGACACCTGCGCCTCGGTGCACCGCGGCAGCCTGCGTCGACCGTTCCCGTGCTCCCATCCCGGGCGGTCTGCTCGTTCCGCCTGTCCCGCGGCTGGACAGCGTGCCCTCCCCTCCGCTACGATCGCTCCCGAGGTTCGTGACGCGAGAGAGGGTCGAGCCAATGGCCGTCCGGCCAGTTCCACAGGTGCCGTCGCCCGATAAGCCCGAGCAGGTGGCGGATGCCGAGGAGACCGGACAGTTGCTCGCGGCCGTCGCCGAGCGGGTCGACGCGTTCCGCCGGCAGCGGTTCGCGGGCGAGGATCCGGTCGTCGTCCCCAAGCGGGTACGGCGCGTCAGCGAGGCACTGCGCGAAGGTGCCATCGCGGCGCTGGTGGCGGAACGGCTCGGCGCTCTCCTCCGGCTCGACGAGAAGCTGCTGGCACCGGCCGAGGATCTTGCCCGTGACGAGCTGTCGAGCGCCTACCGATTCCTCGCCGTCTGGGATCTGCGGGCGGCCGCGGATGCACTGGAACGGGCCGCTCGTCTGGCGCGGTTCCCCGAAAACCAGCAGCGGGTAGCGCTCGGCTGGGCGCTCCATCGCCTCGTCAGCGATCTGGTCCAGCTCGTGCCCGGCGAGAATGGCGACAAGAAGAAGCAGCGGTCACTCCCCGCTGTCCGGATGGTGCGCGACCTTCTCGTGACGCTCGACCAGCTCCCGTCAGCCGAACGCGAGTTCTATGCCGCCGAGGCTGAGCGACTCGGTGACGCCTGGCGCGAGGCCGCCGAGGACGATCGCACCTGGTGCGTCTGGGCGCTCCTGCGGGCGCGTGTCGCCCTGATCCGGGGCGAGGGTGCCGAGACGGTGCTAGCCTGGTTGCTCCGGCTGGCCAGCCGAGCCGGGCTCGACGCACCGGACGACGATCCAGACGGGCTCGGTATGCTCGTGCGCCGGGCACGGGCCGTCTTCGCGCTGCTCGCTGGTGCCGCTGAGGACCAGGAACTCCGGCAGCTCGCGAGCGCAGCCTCGCCGCGCGACCTGTTCCGCGCGCTGGTCGCTGCGCTCACCGCTGTGTGGGGCGAGGACGCGCTCGCCGCCACGCACCGCTTCGCGCTCGCACTCTACGTGCCGGAAACGGCGCTGGGCGGGGAGGCTGCGGATGGCTGACGATACGCCCCGCACGATGAGCGACCGGACGCTCGCCGCCTGGCGTCGACTCCGGGCAACGTCCGGTCAACCCCAGTGGCTCGATGTCCCTGTCCTCGTCGAGCGGGTCGACGATGCCAGTGACCGCCGAAAGATCGTGCTGCGAGCGATGACCGAAGACAACCATCCGCTCGGCCTCTGCGCCGTCTATACCAACGAGTGGTATCCCGACTGCCCGGCAACCAACCCGTTCTCGCACTATTTTCCAGTGCTCTGGCATGTCCTCGAGGCCCGGCGGCTCCGCGGCATCACCGAACCGCTGCGCCTCCAAGTACTCAAGGCGGTCTCCGCTGTTTCGCGAAGCGGGTTACGGCAAGTGGTGCTGCTCAAGTTCATCGTCGCACCCGAGTACACCGTCACCGGCAGTCTCGTCGAACAGCTCTACAACTGTCCTCTCCAGGTCTTCTTCCAGCGTTTCTTCGGGCTGTCACGCGACTACCGTGAGCGCACGGCGCAGCCGAGCGATGTCCGCGGCCGGGCGATCCACGCCGGTTACCGCCGTGCGCTCTCCGCGTACCTGCAGACCGGCGATGCAGAGCGCGCTGCCGATGCCTACCGCAGCGGCGTCTGGCACGAGTGGACGCGGTCGATGCAGGTGCTGCTCGCGCTCAAGGAGACGCGGGAGGGGGACGTGCCGAAGGACGTACGCGCGTCGTTCGCTGCCGCCGGCACGATCGTGGAACAGATCACCAGCCTCGCTGCGACCGGCGAGCCGGCGATCGATCTGTACTTCGAGCGTCTCTTCTACTCGGCGACCCGCGGCCTCTCCGGTCGGGCTGATCGGGTCGAGGTGCCGCGCCAGCCAACTGCCCCGGTCCGTGTAGCTGAGGTCAAGACGCGTGCTGCGTTCGGCGAGCGTGACCCGTTGACTGGCTCGAGCTTCCCGGGAGGTCTGCAAGCGCTCGCCTACCGCGAACTCCTCCAGAGCATCGGTTTCGATGCGGTGGATGCAGTCGTCGAGCTGGTGGAGAACGAGCGCATCAGGCCCCTGCCGCTCGACCAGCATCCGATCGTCCAGCGGCTTCGCCTCGACCTCACGCGCCGCGACGAGCGTGTCGTCGACCTCGTTGCCCAGGCCCGGAACGTCTTCTACTGTGTCGCCAGTGGCCTTTTCACCGGGTACGACCGCTACCGGCTCGATCAGGCGACGGAGAACTGGCGACTTCCTACTGTGGTCGGTCAGTTCGATCTCCTGAGCGAGTCTCCGCCCTGCAAGCCCTGCCCGGCGCGGACCCGCCAGGTGTGCCGGCAGAGCCGGGACCGCGAGGGTCGGGCGTTCGATGGCCTCTTCCGCTACGCGCCGCCAGCGCTCTTCTCCTACTGGGTCTGGTTCCACCGCCAGCTCAAGGCTGAGGAACATGCCGAACGAGAGCGCTTCTTCCACCTCGTTCAGACGCCCCCACAGCGGCTCGAGCAGGAGGGAATCACCCTCTGTGACCTTCGCCTGGTGCGCCAGGCGGAGCGGTTCGTCACCTTCGAGCGGACCGAACGACGGCTCGATACCCGCATCCGTGAGGAGGACACGGTCCTGGTCACGCCGCAGTGGCCCGACGGCATCCTCGACCGTATCCCGCGGCCCGGCGAACTCTTCTCGGTCGAAGGGCGCGTGGTCGAAGTTGGCGAGTACCACCTCCTGATCGAACTGCGTGACCGCGTCCCGCTGGCACCGCCCGAACACGAGCCTCTCTACCGCATCGACCACCTCACCGGCTTCGACATGCGGGCCTGGCAGCTCGAGGGGCTGGCCGATTTCTACGTTTCCTCGCTGGCAGCAGCGCCGGTACGCGGCCGTGCGCTGCACTGGCGAGAACTCCCGGCCCTGACGCAGACGATCCTCGGCCTCCGCCCGCCCGCCGCGCCTCGTACCGATGGCCCGCTGCCCGCGTGGCTGGCCGGAGGGCTGAACGTCTCGCAGCGACGGGCGCTCGCTGCCGCGCTCGCGCTCCAACCCGGCGACCTCTTGCTCGTCCAGGGCCCGCCGGGCACCGGCAAGACGGCGCTCATCGCCGCCATGGTGCGTGGGCTCCTCGCCTACCAGCTGCTCGACCTGGTACGCCCACCCGAACGGCGCCCGGTCCTCGTGCTCACCAACACGCACCGTGCGGCCAACGAGGTCGTCGGCAAGATCGCGCAGCTTGCACCCGAGGTGCTTCCCTTCCTCGTCCGCGTCGGCAACCCGCGCGAGGATATGGAAGACGAGGTCACCCGGCAGACGCTCCCCGCTCGGGTCGGGCTCGCCGAACGCCGTACGGTCCTGGAGGACGACGAGGCAGCGATCCAGGAGCTCCTGTCCTCCAGTCGCCGGGCACGGGTCATCCGCGACCACGCAGCGGTGTTCGTGGCGACGCTCGGTTCGGCCGATGCTCCCGAACTCCGCGGCCTCACCTTCGAGACCGTGATCGTCGACGAAGCCGGCCAGGCGACCGAACCAGCCTGTCTCCAGGCCCTCCGTCGCCTTCCCTTCGGGTATCGCGGCCGTCTGATTTTGGTCGGCGACGAGAACCAGCTGCCGCCCGTCGTGTCCACGCTCGATCCGCCCCCCTACTGGGACGATCTCCAGCGACTCGGGATCCAGCAGGGGGATACCCTGCGCACCTCGGCGTTCGAGCGCCTGCACCGGCTCTATCCGTCGGCCTGTATCCGGCTGACCGAGCAGTACCGGATGAACGAGCCGATCTGTGCGCTGGTGAGCCGCGTCTTCTACGAGGGGATGCTCCGCCCAGCCGACGAGCGGGTCGGCGAACGGCGTCTCGCTCAGTGGCTGGCCGAACTGGGTGCCACACCACCGCCCGGCCTTCTCGGCCAGAGCCCACCGGTGCTCTACCTCGACACCAGCGACGATCCGCTCGCGCGCGACAGTGGTGCCGTCTTCGCGGCCGAGGACGAGGGCCGCGCCAACGAGCGCGAGGCGGAACTCATCGCTCGGCTCCTGGCCGAGTTCCTGCAGGGCCTTCCGGAGCACCTGCACGGGAGGGTGGTCGAGCAGATCGGTGTCATCTCGCCCTACCGGCGGCAGAACACGCTGCTCCGCCAGCGATTGACCCGCGCGCACCCAGCCTTGGGCAGGGTGCGGGTCGATACCGTCGACCGCTTCCAGGGGGGCGAGCGCGAGATCGTTCTCGTGAGCCTGGTCAACAGCAACGAGGATGGCGCGATCGGCTCGCTCCACGCCGAGTGGCGGCGCCTCAACGTCGCGCTCAGCCGCGCCCGCAGCCTGCTCGTCCTCGTCGGGGATCGCCGCACCTTCACGGCACCAGCCAAGAACGAGAGCGAAATCGAGGCCCGCGAGCGGTTCCAGCGTCTCTTCGCGCAGATCGAGGAACTGGCTACCCACGGACAGGCCCGTATCGTGCCGACGGGTGACCTGTCGCGCGCGGAGGCGAGCGATGCACGCTGAGGCGCTCGTCCTCGATCCGGAGGAACTGGCTCGGCGACTCGCCGCGCTCGGCCAGGGTGCAGTACTCTGCGTGCACCAGGCGGAACTCGGGGAACCCGCTGCGATCCCCGGTGGTGTCCTGCTCGTCCTCGGTGGGATCGGGCTCCTCGCGCCCCTCGCCCAGCGTATCCCGCCCTGCCCAGAGCACGGTTGCGCCCTGATTTCCCATTGCCCCTATGCTGGTGACTTCGTCGCGGGTGAACGGGCGAGCGGCGACCGCAAGAAGAGCGGTCGCAAGTTCCGGGTGACAGCGACGAGCCTCAGGTTCGCCCAGCGACCACAGCTGCTCGGCGAACTGCTCCCGCAGCATCCGGTCGCCCGCTGGCTGGCCGAGCGGTTCGCTGAGCGCGCGGCATGGACGACGTTCGCGTTGGCCGAGGCTTGGCTGGCTGCCGCCGAGGAGGCGACCCCGCAGCCGCGCCGCCCGGCAGGCGGTACTGCGGAGGCGACGCCGGATTTCGACGGGTCGCGGCGCGAGCTGGCTGGCTGCATCGCGCTCCTCGTCGGCCTCGGCTGGCTCGCCTGGGAGAACGAGGGGTGCAGCCTGCGCCTCGTCCATCGCTGGTGGTGAACTGGCCCAGACGAGCACGCGTATCCGGCAGGAAGGGAGAGAAACGCCGTGAAAACCGCGACCTTTTCCATCGTCGCCATCGATCCCGCCACTGGGGAACTGGGTGTCGCCGTCGCCTCCAAGTTCCTCGCCGTCGGTGCCGTCGTTCCCTGGGCGCGCGCCGGCGTCGGCGCCGTCGCCACCCAGTCCTACGCCAACGTCTCCTACGGGCCGATCGGTCTCGAGCTCATGGCGGCCGGCCAGTCCGCTGGCGAAACCCTCGCTCGTCTCCTGGCCGATGATCCCGACCAGGAACTCCGGCAAGTCGGCGTCGTCGATGCACGCGGGCAGGCGGCCACGTTCACCGGCGAGGGCTGTCACGCTTGGGCCGGCGGCCGCACCGGACCAGGGTACGCGGTGCAGGGGAACATCCTCACCGGCCCCGAAGTCGTCGACGCGATGGCTCGTGCCTTCGAGACGGCCGAGGGCCCACTGGCAGCGCGTCTCCTTGCGGCACTGGCGGCTGGCGACGCAGCGGGAGGAGACCGGCGTGGGAAACAGTCCGCTGCGCTCCTCGTCGTCAAAGAGCGCGGCGGCTACGGCGGCCACACCGATCGCTTCATCGACCTCCGGGTCGACGATCACCCCGAGCCGGTCGCCGAGTTGCAGCGTCTGTACGGAATCTGGCGCCTCTATTTCGAGAAGCCGAATCCAGAAGACCGCCTCCCACTCGAGGGTGCCTTGCTGGTCGAACTGCAGGAGCTCATGCGCACCCTCGGCTACTACCAGGGTCCTCCGCACGGCCAGTGGGACGACGCCACCCGCCGAGCCTATGCCACGCTCATCGGGAACGAGAACTTCGAGGAGCGCATCCCGCTCGATGCCGACTGGATCGACCGCCAAGTGCTGGCCTACCTCCGCGATCTCGCACGACGGAAGCAGAGAACGTAGCTGTTCGGCCTGGCCTCCGCCCGATGGACCGGAGCGGTGCCCGGCATCGTCGAGGCACCGCCCGCTCCCCGCTGCAAGCGGGTACGCTGGCCATCCTTCCGCTTCCGCGCAGCTCGTGCGATGATTCGAGATGAGACCGGTCACCGCATACCGCCCGGTCGAGGCACGCGTCGGGCTCGAAAGGAGCGAATGACGATGCCCACCACCATCACCCGTCTCGAGGTCTACGACGTCCGCTTCCCGACCTCGCTCACCCTGGCTGGATCGGACGCCATGCATCCCGATCCCGACTACTCGGCCGCCTACGTCATCCTGCACACCGATTCCCCCGGTCTCCAGGGCCACGGGCTCACCTTCACCATCGGGCGCGGTAACGAGCTCTGTGTCGCCGCTGTCCACTCCCTCGCCCCCTTCGTCGTCGGCCAGCGCCTCGAGGAGATCGTCGCCGACTTCGGTCGCTACTGGGATCGCCTCACCAACGACGGGCAACTCCGCTGGGTCGGTCCAGAAAAAGGCGTGCTGCATCTGGCGACCGCCGCGGTGATCAACGCGCTGTGGGACCTCTGGGCTCGGGCGGTCGGCAAGCCGGTCTGGAAACTCCTGGCCGATCTCGCTCCCGAAGAGATCGTCCGCCTCGTCCCCTTCCGTCACATCACGGATGCGCTGACGCCGGACGAGGCCCTCGAACTCCTCCGCCGGCAGGCACCGACTCGTGCCGAGCGGGAACAGGAACTCTTCCGCTCCGGCTACCCCTGCTACACCACCTCGGCTGGCTGGCTCGGCTACTCCGACGAGCAGGTCGCGGCGCTCGCTCGCCAGGCGATCGACCAGGGCTTCACCGCTATCAAGATGAAGGTGGGGCAAGACCTCGCCCACGATCGCGCCCGGGCCGCGCTCCTGCGCCAGGTCATCGGTCCCGACCGCAAGCTGATGATGGACGCCAACCAGCGCTGGGATGTCCCACAAGCGATCGCCTGGATGCGGGAGCTGGCTGAGTTCGACCCCTGGTGGATCGAGGAGCCGACTCATCCCGACGATGTCCTCGGCCACAAGGCGATCGCCGAAGCCATCGCGCCGATCGGCGTCGCCACCGGCGAGCATGTGGCCAACCGCGTGGTCTTCAAGCAGCTCTTGGCCTCCGGCGCCATCCGCTTCTGTCAGATCGATGCCTGCCGACTGGGTGGCGTGAACGAAGTCATCGCCGTCCTGCTCTTGGCCGCCAAGTTCGGGGTTCCGGTCTGCCCGCACGCCGGCGGCGTCGGCCTCTGCGAGTACGTCCAGCACCTCTCGATGTTCGACTACGTCGCGGTGAGCGGCAGCATGGAGCACCGGATGATCGAGCACGTCGACCATCTCCACGAGCACTTCGTCGACCCGGTCACTGTGCGGAACGCCCGGTATCTCCCGCCGCAGCGACCGGGCTACTCGATCGAGATGAAGCGCGAGTCGCTGGAACAGTACCGCTACCCGGACGGACCGGTCTGGCGCGAGCTGCGGCCGCCCGCCCCAGCCAGCGAACAGCAGTGAGACGGACGCCGCGATCCGTCATCCGAGCGCCCCGCGCTCTCCTCGCAGAGGCGGTCGCCAGCTGCACAGAACACTGAGTCGACTGCTGAGGCCAGGCCAGCGCCGGCACTGCGCTGCCCAGACCGAAACGACCATCGAACAGCGGGCCCTCGGGCGACCGGTCATCGGTGGCCAGCGGTCTCACCGCTGGCTTGACTCAGGTCGAGCGAGCGGCGTCATCGCAGCCAGTCGGGTCGAAAACCGGGTCAGCACGCTCGGCTTTTCCCCCGCGCTCCTGCTGTCCGGCGGACGACCGGGCAGAGGACTCGTTCGCCGATCGGTGGCACGCCAGCCGACTTCTCAGCCCACGGCGCCCTTCGCGCTCCCCTGAAGGTCACCACAGGCTCACCAGATCGAGGGATCGTAGTCGGCGCTCCAGTCATGGAGTGTCCCCGACGGCCCCTCCCAGTAGAGATTGCCCGCGTCGTCCATCCAGGTGGGGTCGGGGTTCTCGCCGCTCAACGCTTGACTCCACTCTTCGGCCATCCAGGTATTGAAGGCATCGTGCTCCGGATCGTAAAGCCCCCCACCGCTCGAGTACAAGTCGCTGTACAGATCACCGGCGAAGTCATAGCCGCCGCTGTCCCAACCGACATCCCCGAACGGATCCTGGAAGTCGTAGAGGGGCGTGCCGTAATCGAACGCATCCCAGTCCCAGGCGGGCGTCATCTCACCGCCGTACCCCATCCCGCCACCATCGACCCACACGTCGGGCACCTGTCCACCCTCGAGCGGCCCCGGTACGCCGACGACGTACGCTTCGGCGTCCTCCAGGACGGACGGCAGTTCGGGGACATACTCGTCCAGGAGCCCGTAGGGGGCGATGAAACTGACGATGTACCCCGTCCACCCATCGCAGAGAATCCAGAGCACCGCCTCGTACGGCTGCCCGTTCTGCACTGCCGCATAGGCCAACTCGATCGCCGGCCAACCGTAGAAGGAGGTCCACTGCGCGTGGTACGCGTAGAGCTGCTCGCTCTGCTGCTGCAATCGCAGGTAGACGACCGCCGCGTACTGGAGCGGGTTCATCGGCTGGGGTAACGGCTCCGCGTACCAAAAGAGCCCCGGCTGGAAGGGCACATTCCCCTGCGCGGGAGCCAGGTAGGCGACGCGTTGCCCGTCGGACACGCGCTGCCAGCCGTTGGCGAGCGGATTCCGCTGCACGTTGGTCCGGCGGAGCGCCGGGGTGACGTTCGCCGCGATCCCCGGTGTCGGCGTCCCCTCGTCGCGCGTCAGGAACCACAACCCAGCTGCCCCGATGACACCGACGGAGAGACACCCGCACACCAGTGCGACCGCCCCGAGCACCAGAAACCAGCCTCGCCGCGCCATCGCTCGTCCCCCGCGTTCCCCGTGTCAGTCACCGACCGCTCGTTCCATCGACATGCCCGAGTATACGGCAGCCCCTGGCCCTGCACCACAGTGGTACGCTCTCCTCCGCTGTTCAGGGCGCCTCGCCAACTCGTCCCGGAACCGTGTCGACCAGTGGCCACCGGCCGGTTTGCCGCGCCGTGCGAGCCGCTCGCTTTCCTCCGCCGCCCGCCTGGACACGGGGCGACGGCCGCGATCGATGCCCCCGCTCTCGACCAGCTGGCACCGAGCCGGTCGACCGACGTTCGGCTGCACCCGACCGCCAGCGGGCTGCACTTCCCCGGTCGGCGATCGCCCCACCGGACGCCTCGACGAGGAGGACCAATCTCGCCTGGCGAGTGTTCGCCGAGACAGTCCGCCGCCGCGGCTGTGG
>OGCH01000766.1_pt1 | contig 14698 bp, 15 predicted proteins | sample 1570111 | NCBI WGS metagenome assembly OGCH01 (sample SAMN03436243, study PRJEB24508) | hot springs metagenome | biome: Desert Springs; feature: Hot Springs; material: Water | place: USA: Great Boiling Spring, Nevada | collected 2008-12-01 | depth 0 m m | reverse complement strand
GAAGAGCTACTGAAAGCGATGTAGAGCCTCCGCGGCTGTATCTGCAAGATCTCCATCGCCTTCTTTATTAGGCGCACCGCCTCGTCGCGGCTCACCTCTCTGTGTTGATCGTCGAAGAGATCTCCCGCTATGACGACCTCATCCGGGCTGAGCTTCTTCAGGCAACTCCGCAGTTCCTGTACCTTGGAGCGTGGGGAGCCTATGTGGACGTCGCTGAAGACAAACACGATGCATGGCCGCCATGGTTTTTAAAATGTGGCCTATTTAGCAATATATATAGAGATAGGTTCTGCCCTCTATGCGCAGAGTGGCAATAATCGGGGCTGCGGGAAGGGACTTCCACGTGTTCAACACGGTGTATAGAGGGTCTGGGGAGTACAAGGTAGTGGCGTTTCTCATGACGCAGATACCTATACCAAACCGACGCTACCCGCCCTCGCTGTCCGGCGTCCCTGAGGGTATCCCCATATACACATGGAAGAGCTACGAGGAGCTGACACGCTATCTGAAGGAGTTGAGAGTGGACGAGGCGGTTCTCGCTTACAGCGACTTGTTGTACGAGGAGGTGGGGCACATCATCTCCGCCGTGCTCGCCAGCGGGGCTACCTTCAAGATACATGGGCCCAACGACACCTACCTCGACTCCATCAAGCCCGTCATAGCAGTAACCGCAACGAGGACAGGCGCTGGCAAGTCCTCCGTGTCTAGGGAGGTGGTGCGCGAACTTATGTCGAGAGGCCTTAAGGTGGTCGCCGTCAGACACCCCATGCCTTACCGGGAGCTTGAGGAAAGCGTCGTTGAGATTTTCAGAAAGCCGGAGGACTTGGACAAGCTCACCTTTGAGGAGAGGGAGGAGTACGAGCAGTATGTAGACATGGGGATCCCCGTGCTAGCCGGCGTGGACTACGGCCAAGTGTTGAAGGAGGCGGAGCGCCACGGCGACGTGGTGCTGTGGGACGGCGGCAACAACGACTTCCCGTTCTTCAGGCCCAACTTCATGATCGCGGTTACAGACGCGAGGAGGGCAGGCCACGAGGTGGGATCCTTCCCAGGCGAGGTCAACCTGCGCCTAGCCGACGCTGTCATAATCACGAAGGTCAGCGACGCCGGGAGGGAAAACGTCGAGAGGGTCGTTGCGAATGTAAAGAGGGCAAACCCCAAGGCGACCATCACCAAGGCGGATTTGGAGGTGTACGTAGACAGAGACATAGCTGGGAAGCGCGTCTTAGTAATAGAGGACGCCCCGACCGTGACACACGGCGGCTTGCCCTACGCGGCTGGCTACATAGCCGCTGTGAAATACGGCGCGGCGGTGGTGGACCCAAGACCCTATGCCGTTGGCGTAATTAAAAAGGTGTATGAAGAGTACGGCACCGGGCCTGTTCTCCCCAGCTTGGGATACACGCCCGAGCAGAAGAGAGACCTCGAGGAAACCATTAGACGAATTAATGCCGACATAGTCTTATTAGCTACGCCGGCTAGAATTGAAAGAGTGGTGAAGATAGACAAGCCGATCGCAAGAGTAAGCTGGAGACTAAAGGTGCTTGAAGGACCCTCTGTAAAAGAGCTTATAGACGTCTTTTTGGAGCGCCTTAGACAAGCCTAACTTCGCCGGGAGCCGCGCCGCCCAGCAGGGAGAGAAGCCTCCGGAGGTAATACGCCGTCTTCACCAGCCGTTCTTCCTCCACGCCAGGGACCCCGGCAATGACCACTAATACGTCCCTAGTGGAGGAGTCGATCTTAGTCTCCACGCTGTCTCTGTAGGGATAGACGTGAAGAATCTGGCCATTGGAGGCGAGGACTATTTGGTTATCAAGCTCGTAGGGCGTCCCTCCTATCGGCCTAAACACCTCCCCCTTCCTCGACATCCTTATGCGTAACGCGTCACCGCGTATCTTGGCCAAGTCGTAAAGCCCTATAGGGACCAGGTATTTTATAGACGCGGCGTTGCCAGCGTCAACCACAGGGCTGATCCTAGGCAGAGGCTCCCCCCTCAGTATTCTTCTCAAGAGAGCCTCCTGGGCGGGCCTCTGCTTAGTTGGGTCGATCCCGAGGACTCTCCAGTAGAAGTCGCGATACGCCCTAATGATGGGATGGTCTTTTAACATGTCAATCGAAAGCGTCTGTCTCGTCTCTGCAACCGCCCGGCTTATCTCCTCCTCCAGCTCAGCCGTATACCTCGTGTTATCAACCCCAAGAACCACGTCATATGCAACGAACACGCCCAGCTCCCTCACCTCGTTCACAACTGCCACAACCATAAGGGGGAATTGAGGAGGGGTTAAATGGATTTACAGCCAACTTTGTATTTCTGCGAGGGCCTTCTTGGTTTTTTCTAGTTTTTCCTTTAGCTCGGCCAGTTGTTTTGTACACTCTTCGGCGAGCTCAGGCGGCAGCTCTATTTTGAAGCCCTCTTTCGCAAGTTTATCGTATATCTTGGACACGAGCTGACCTGCCTTTGTTTCACCTTTCAGATGGCGGCGGACGGTGGCCTCGGTAACGCCCAGCTCCTCCGCTATTTTGGAGGCAGACATGCCTGCACGTTCTCTCGCAAATGCCGCAGCCGCGATATATAGCGAGTCTACCCACGTCACCCTGGTGGCGGGGTCCTTGATGGCCTCAAGCGTCTCCTTGTCAAACAGCGACATCACCAACAGCGCCGATTCCAGCTTTCTGATCTCCTCGCGCCCAGCAGGTTTTAGCGGGATCTCTGCCATATCACTCCTCTACCTCTATTTCAACCTTTCGTGTCTGTGGCTGTTTCTCTGCCTCCTCCACAGCCCTCCTCATGGCCTCCACATCCTCCTTGGGCAACGGCTCGATCTTTACCGCGGTGGCCGTGATTCTTAAGTACTTATCCCACAGCACCTCTACACCGGTATCTTTTATCTCCATAGGGTGACGCAACATGGAGTGTTTCGTGTCTCTCATCTTCCACACAATTATTGAACGGTAAAGCTTGCCGTCTACCTCGTCGAGGTCCAGCCTGATAATTCCATCGACGGCGTGTTCCACGCCGGGACCGCCGAATCCTCTCTCGCCCACCGACACTTGCGACACGAAGAAGGCGGTGCATCCAAGCCCGGCGATCACCCTCTTAAGCGTCATGATCGTGGCCCTGGCGACAGAAGGCTTTGTCAAGTAAAGCGTGGAAACCGAGTCCACCACCACTCTCTTGGCACCTACGTCTTTAATAGCTTGTCTCAACACGTCGCTCACCTCGTATACGTCGTCGACCTGCTTCACGACGTACTTCTCCCGTTGCGCCGCTGTACCTACACCGCCTGTGAAGGCATCTACTATTGCGAACTTCCCCTCGCGCTCGTACTGCGAGATGTCCCAGCCGAAGTGACGAAAGCTACGACGTACGGCTACTGGGTGCTCCTCAAGCGCCACAAACACACCGGGTTCCCCCTTCTTTAGGCCGTTGTAGAGAAACTGTTTGCCCAAGATAGACTTGCCGGTTCCCGGCCCGCCGCTTAGCAGAACTACACTTCTTTCAGGAATGCCGCCATATAATATCTCATCTAGCCCAGGTACGTATGTGCGTACTCTCGGCACCACCATAGTGTAAGAGCCCCAGCATGTTTTAATATATTGTGGCTTTTTCAGCTCCGATGAGTCTCGAGTCACGTGTAAAAGACCTCTCGCTGGCCGAGAGAGGTAAAGAACAGCTGTACTGGGCCGAGAGAAACATGCCCGTGCTTCTGGAGATCAGGAGGAGGTTCGAGAGGGAGAAGCCTCTTGTGGGCCAGACCGTCGCCGCATGTCTACACGTCACAAAGGAGACCGGCGTCCTCGTGCGGACTCTGGCCGCCGGCGGGGCCAAGGTGGTGCTCATACCCTCGAACCCGCTCTCCACACAAGACGACGTCGCCGCCGCGTTGGCGCAAGAGGGCATTCACGTCTATGCCTGGCGCGGCATGACGGAGAGAGAGTACTACAATGCGATTGGGTTCGCATTGTCTTTTTACCCTACCATCACTCTTGACGACGGGGCCGACTTAACCGCTACCATACACAAGCTGGGCCACGGAATTAAAGACCAGACGATTAATTACGTGCTCGAAACGGCCGGTTCAATAGATGTCGGGAAGCTCCTCGCCGGGCTACGCGGAGGCACGGAGGAGACTACTACCGGCGTGATAAGGCTCCGCGCCTTAAAAAGCGCGGGCAAGCTCCTGTACCCCATTATCGCCGTGAACGAGTCATATACAAAATACCTGTTTGACAACAGATACGGCACAGGACAGTCGACGTGGGACGGCATAATGCGAGCTACGAACTTGCTCATCGCCGGCAAAAACGTCGTCGTGGCGGGCTACGGCTGGGTCGGCAGGGGGATAGCCATCAGAGCGAGGGGACTGGGCGCGAGGAGGGTGATTGTGGTGGAGGCGGACCCCATCCGGGCTCTTGAGGCCGTTTTCGACGGTTTTGAGGTCATGCCGATGGATGAGGCGGCTAAGATAGGCGACGTGTTCATAACCGCGACGGGGAACATACGGGCGATAAACCTAGGCCACATCTTTAAGATGAGAGACGGCGCGGTCCTCGCCAACGCGGGGCACTTCAACGTGGAGATAGACATCACAGGTCTTGAACGCGTGGCGGTGGCTAAGAAGGCCATTAGGCCGAACCTCGAGGAGTACACGCTACCCAACGGCAGGCGGGTGTATCTAATAGGCGAGGGCCGCTTGGTAAACCTAGTAGCGGCCGAGGGCCACCCGTCGGAGGTCATGGACCTCTCCTTCGCAAACCAAGCACTAGCCGCGGAATACCTCGTGGGAAACAAGCTGGCAGTTGACGTATACAGGTTGCCAGACGAGCTCGACCGCGAGGTGGCCAGGCTGAAACTTAGGACCATGGGCATTGAAATAGAGGAGTTGACCGAGGAGCAGAGACGCTATATAACCTCGTGGGAGTTGGGCACCTAAGTTTTTATTTCTCCACGCATCTACTACTATGATGTGAACTCTGGGGTCTGACCCCGTGATGTTACTGACCTGCCCTGATGCGTCTGGCACCTCTTCTCCATCTCCCTGTATATACGGATCTGTCTCTTGACGTATTTTATCCTCCTCTTCAGAGACGCCATATCGCTCGGCGCCACTCCACTCATCCTAAGCTCTCTGAAGAGAGCAACAAGTCTTTTCTCCTCCTCTTTATACACATCGATAAATGTCTTAATCCTTATACACTCAAGCCTTTCTAGGCCCTCCTCCTCTTCGGCAACTATCCCGAGTATCCTCTCGACGCCCATAGGCTTATTCCCAAGCACCTTCTTCACCATCTCCACGTCTATACCGCCGAGGTACTCGCCGAGCTTCTCTATAATGTATTCGACCTCCATAGCCTCTCCACCATCTTCTTGCCTAAGTACTCGTCGTCTTCTAGCACCTCCGACGCCTCGTCGACCACCTCTAGGTGCTCCTCCAAGGGGACCCACTGCTCCGCCGGGACCTCCTCCACGGAGTCTAGAGGAGCCCACCTCTTGGGGTTCTCCCCCCTGCTCAGGTCGACCGCCAGCAACGCGGCCAGGTGTCTAAAGCTCTCCTCGTCTAAGACGGCGCGTAGCTTGTAAAGCACCGCCACCTTTTTAAGCGGCGGCAGTGTAGTTAACTTAGGTATCAACGCCTCAAGCTCTGCCACGGCCACGTAGTGGTGCGTGCAACGTAATAAAAGTCCAGTAGTTAATAAAGAGACGGGGGAGGGTCTCCCGAAACTACACTATTATGGAGGCCAGGTTCGCGATGGTGGGCCAGCGGAGGGTGGCTTCCATGGCCACTGGGCCGTGTATCTCCGAGCCTTTGGGGTCTCCCTCCGGCGTGACGATCACCACTGCGTTGTCCTCAAAGGCGACCCAGGTGCCGTCGGGCCTCCTAAACGGCCTCCTCTGCCTCACGACTATAGCCCTAAATATCTGCTTTCTGAGTTCCGGCTTCCCCTCCCTCACCACGACGACCACCATGTCGCCGACGCCGGCGCCTGGAATCCTCCTATGTACAGTCCTGGAGTAATGGCCAACGACGCCTATAACGCGGACGAGCTTGGCGCCGGAGTTGTCAGCGACGGGCACTAAGCTGTTCATGAATATCCCCGGCGTTACGTGGAATCTATACGGCACACCTACTGTTCTCTTGCCGCCACGCTTTGCCATAGACGCCAGCTTCTTACCGATTTATATACTTATTTGCCCGGGTCTCCGCATAGATCGACATTATGCCTCCCAAAATCACCAGGGCTCCGCCAACGACGGTCCACTGCGACGGCGTCTGGCCCAGAAACAAGAAGGCAAACGCCGACGCGTAAACCGGGTCTAGATAGCTGAGTGCAGACGCCAGCTGCACTGTGACTCTGCGCAACGCGTCGTACCACAGAAAAAGCGCCAGCAAGGTGTTCACCACAGCGGCTGTAAATGTCGCAACCAGGGCGAAGGGGGTCGCCTCAAACTTGTATGACGCCAAGAAAGGCGCGGTGAAAAACGTTGCCACAGACGTCTGACATAGAACTAGGTAGATAGGTGCCACGCGGCTTGTGGAGAGCTTGCTGGCGACTATAAGCGCCGCGTAAAACACGGCGCTTAACGCGGCGAATAAGACACCCAGAGGCGTAACGTAGCTGGCAAACCCCACGAGTAAGGCTACGCCTGTGAACGAGACCAATAGGGCCAGCAACTTCGGCGTCTGTATTTTCTCGCCGAGAAAATGCATATAGACGCTGGCCACTATGGGGCCTGCATAGTAAATCATAACAGCGGTGGACACAGGCATAAGATCGGTGGCGTAGAAGAGGAAGATCCAGTTAAGCGCAAGGAAGACGCCAGACAAAACCGCGGTTAGGCCGCTACACGCGAAGCCGCGCAGTGCTACGGCTAGCAAGACGGCGGTGATCGCTACCCTGAAGAAAACAAACACAGGCGAGGGAAGTCCAGAAAGCTTGAATACGATAGGCACACTGCCCCAAATAGCCGTCACAGCCAACATCTCCAATATGCCGACTGCGACTTGACTCAGCATGTCACAACTTGCGAAAAACCAGCACGTACGTGCCCGACTCTCTTCCCGTGGGATATACCCTATACCGCGCCGCCAGTCTTAAGCCTAGCGCAGACGCCGCACCTACAAACTTCTCCGCCGACGTCATTCTTTCCTCTATGTATGCCACCCCCAGCAGAAGTGACGTCAGCTCAAGCTTGTAGAAGTGGAGAAACGCCTTTTCCACGTCGTCTCCGCCTTCCCCAAGCTCTCTGGATATGTCGTGGTATGTCTTCGCCAAGATATCCAAGGCCAGCCTCACCCTCCCTCCCCTGGCGGCGTGGTATGCAGATAGGAGCTCCACGCGGTACCTCTTCAGCGGGATGTCTAAGAGATAGCGCAGATGATGTGTTACTACATTTCTCCGCCTCTCCTGCTCGCCGTTGTAGTCCGCTATAAATTCGTCAGCCACGATGAGCAGACCACCGCTTTTCAGCTTCGACGACATCCATTCGAGGAAGTTCTCGATATGATGCGATGCGCCGAACGAAACCACGGCGGAGGTGTCAGCAGGCACGTCGTCTAGCATCTGAATCAGGCTCAATTTCTTGAAAAACGGCGAAGATTCTACACAAGATATTTTCACACCAGGCAGAAGCTCGGCCAGCATCCTTTCATGGTAGGCGGGGCCGCACGCTACGCTGACTATATCCGTAACCCCGCGCTTGTAGAGCTCATACGCAACATATACGGCCTGCTCGGCGTAGCCAGGATGGAGAGGCTCGTAGAGGAGGTATTCATACACGTCGAAGTTCTGTTCAAATGACGTCGTTCTTGCCTGTGGAGGGCTCACGCTTCTTGCTTGCACGACGGCTTTAGGCAACGTCAATCTGCCAGTCAACGTGTTGTATTCAGCGAAAAGAACGTCGAAGAGAAGTAGATCTAGATACCTCTCCGGGAGCCGTCTCTTGTTTACCGCCGAGATTGCATAGGCAAGAATTTCGTTGTTCACATCTGGTTCAAGCAAGTCCCTAACTCCCTCCGGGGCAATGGGTGTTGCGTTGAGGTACCACCTCTTGACAGACCTTCTCTGCGAGTGGTAAAACATAGTGACAACGGCAACAGCGCCGCCGCCCACCGCCATGTAGAGGTGGGGCTCCCCGCCGTAGAACTTGGCCGTCTCCCCCTCCCAGACGTATTTCGGCGCATCGAGAGGCCCCACTATCATAGCCCCTTCAATTACGTGAACCACCTCAAGAGGTGAGTTTTCATGCGGGTCTGCATACCGCGTCGCCCCGGCTCCCAGCTGCATGAGGTACACCTCCTTGTTGTTTCTCCGTTCTATTAAACGAACTTCGACACCATTTTCAGCGATGTAGAGACTCTGTTCCACAAGTTCGCCGAACGTGACGCCCAAGGCGTTGGCGACTTTCCACAGGGTGGAGATGGTGGGGCTTACCCTTCCCTGCTCAACGGCCCACAATGCCGATTTAGACATCCCCACTAATCTAGCTAGTTGCGACAAGGTAAGACCCTTCTTTTTTCTGAGCTCCGCAATCCTTCGCCCCACTGCGATTTCCACGGCGGTTCTATATTTAGAACTTAAAAACTTTACTCAGTCCGTCCGTCGCCGATCACCCCTCGCCCACCAACGCACTCATCACCAGGAGTTCTGATCGCAGAGACTATTATCCCTTTTTCCAGCTGAGGAGGATCCCCACGTTACTTGTCAATTTTATCTGCATCCTATTCTTCTCCAACAGCGGCGGCAACTTCAGCTTGGGCCATACGCCGCCGTAATAGAAGTAGAGGTAGCCTAAGTCGCCGGGATCCACGCCGAGTGCCTGCGCGGTTACGTAGTCAACCTCTGCGCAGTTTTCCCCGGTTACGGTGACGCCCCAGAAGCGTTGAAAGCCCTTTATAGGTCCGTCGCCTTCTATTACAAACTTGCCGTCTGCTATGCAGTAGGTGTTTTTCTGCATCCTGTATATGTCGGCGATGTATTTATATAAAGCCCTGAAGCCTTCGTAGAGGTTCTGCGCCTCCTTTGGCTCCAAGATCTGCAAAGCTGCGGTGGGCGTGGTGAGGTACAGTATTGTCTGTGGGTGGCTCACCGGGATGGCGATTACGATCTTCAGCAGAGACTCGTCAAAAGCAGCCTTAAGCGCCTTGACCGAGATCTTGCTTCCTCTCAGCGTCTCCAGCTCCAGCTTATAGTCGGCATATTGGTGCGGCGGCAAGATCTTAGCGCCGTATTTACCGGCGAGCTTCTCCAAGCCCATGATCTTCACGGCCTTCTCGAAATACGACTTGGGCATGGAGAAGGTTATTGCCACGTCCCTCCCCTGAAGACTCTGCAGAACAGCCTCTATAAGCTCCGTGCGGGGGTTCGCCTGCGACGGAATATAACTGTGTACCGCGAGGATCAACATTGCGTCTTTCCTCGGTATTGGCAACTCTCCGTCTGCCATGTACGCTTCGACCACGTGGGTAGTAATCATGATAGAAATAAATTTGTTGCTAGAACCCGTGCTGATACGGCTCCATGGGCTTCACTACCTCTCTAAGCAACACCGTCGCATAGGAGCCTCTTGGAAGCGTGAAGCGGAGCTCCACGTCTCTCCCTGCGACACGCCAGTGAAAATCCTTCGCCTCCAGCCGGGCTTTCCTGTAGCTTCCATACGCCCTAAGCCCCTTGGGCATTTTTAGGAAGGACTCCATCTCCAGGCCCTCCTCCTTCAACACGCGGAGTAGCGCCTCTCCCACCTTACCCCGTGGGATCCGGGCGCCGGGGCCTACGACGGGTAGCACCACCTCGCCGCCGAGACCCTCCACGTAGTAGACCACCTGGCCGTTTAGTTCCACCAAGTCTCCCTCGATCGGTTTCTCGAGGGGGCCCAACTCCATGCGCCTGGAGAGGAAGACGTTGAACAGGTAAGACTGGGCGGCCTCCACGTATATCCTGAGTATCTGGACTGGTATTGACATTATGGCGTCCCACAGACCCACGCCGCCAGCCAGTCTTCTGAGCACCGCCCTCTCCTCGAGAAACTTCTTGGGGAACGCCTCAAGAGCTTTTTGATACTCCCCCCTACACGCAAGTTGCCTGGCCTTCTTTGCAGAGTCGGACTCGTGGGGGAAGATCCTGCAGAACATGACGTCGAAGAAGCCCTCGGCGTCTTTCCTCAGAAGCGCCTTGCCTAGGAGGTGGCTGACAGGCCTAATCGTGCCGAAGCGTTGGTAGCCGTAGTAATTGGGCAGAGCTACCGCGTGCAACATCTTCAGCGTCTCCTCCGCACATTCCATCCTCTCCACCGAGCGGATCACTACGGTGAACCTGTTGCCGTAGATCAGAGAGGGCGTTATGGGTCTGTCCATGGGCCAAACGCCTAAAAACTCCACATTGGGGATCTTGGGCAGATTAGCCGCGTCGCCTCTTACCGAGATTATCTGCGACGTCACCGCTCTGGTGTCCTTTATCCCGCCTATGGAGACGTCCCTAGGGCTTAAACCAAGCGCCTTTGAGAGGCGTATGACGAGCTTCAGGGTGTCTACATTACGCTTAACCACGTGGATCCACGTCCAGTTGCCCACCCTAGGCCGGAGAGAGACTCCTCCTACGGCGACGAGCGTGCCGTCTGCCAATACCTCCTCCACCACGAAGTCCTCCGGCCTCGCCTTAATCACGCCGCCAGCGGGGCAGGTGTCGGTGGCGTAATACCACATGCCGAGCTCCTTGTCAAAAGGCGACGCCTCAATCACGGGGTGATATCGCAACCACCTTAATAAAGTAGAGATCCGCAAATGGCGATGGCCAAAGTATATCTAGGGCCTGCGGGCATCCCCCAATATGTTGTCAAGGCGAAGTCCACGCTCGATGCCGTAAAGGCGGTGAGGGAGCTGGGTCTCAACGCCATGGAGGTGGAGTTTGTGCAGGGGGTCCGCATGTCTAGGGAGTTGGCTAAGCAGGTGGGGAAGGCGGCTAGGGAATACCACGTGAAGCTCTCGGTGCATGCCCCGTATTTCATCAACCTGTGCTCCGATGAGGCGGAGAAGGTGGAGAAGTCGCGGCAGAGGCTTGTCGATTCCCTTGACAGGGCTTACCACATGGAAGCTTGGGTTGTGGTGGTACATGCGGCATATTACGGGAAGCTGGGCCCGGAGAGGTGCTACGAGAAGGTTAAGGAGGAGCTGGAGCGAGCATATAGGGAGTCCGGCATCGGGTCGGGGGTCTACATAGGCGTGGAGGTAACCGCCCGGACCAACCAATTCGGTAGCGTAGAGGAGGCGTTTAGGCTGGCTAAGGAGCTTCCCTTCGTGACGCCGGTCATAGACTGGGGTCACCTCTATGCGAGAAACGAAGGTGTGATAAACTATGGCGAGATCTTAAACCTCTGGACTAGGGAATTCGGCGGGAGGCATATGCATACTCACTTCACCTCGGTGCGGTATCGCAACGGGAAGTTTGTAGATGAGCATGAGCCGGTGGAGCGGAACATGCCGCCGTTTGAGCCCTTGGCAAAGGAGCTTAAGACGCGTGATATGACCATCACGCTTATATGCGAATCGCCGCTCCTGGAGAAAGACGCGCTTCTTATGAAGGAGATCCTAGAAAAAAACGGGGTGTTCTTGGCGGACTAACCCAGCGGCTGTCTCAGCTCGTAGGACTTCCGGCCCAGCTCCTCCCTGAATTTCCGCTCTACCCCCTCCAACTTCTCCTCTTTACTTTTCCTTAAGCACCCTCATGAAGATGGTATAGAGTCTCGCGTGGTTGGAGCGGCTCAGGGGTTGGGCACTGGCGTTTAGAGACGAAACCATAAAGTGGAGGATTGAAGAATTAGGCGCATAGTACGTGGTGGAGGACGAGTCAGAGGCGTACAGGCCTAACTGCGTTGCGAAAGGGGCTAATTATGGAAAACTTTTTCAACGAGCCGCTGTGTTGATCATGTGAAGAAGGTGGTGACGGCCCTTGACCTGCTGGCGGCTGTTGCGGAGATGTCTGGAGCGGTTGGCGGCAAGGTGGAGAACATCTACCGGACGGGGGCTGGGTACATCTTTAAGCTATCGTCTGGCTACATAGCCGCGACGAAGTTTAGAGTTTCTCTCACCGGCGTCGTTCCTGAGAAGACCCACGAAGGCGCCGAGACCTTAAGGGGTCTTTTCCGCGACGAGCGGCTTGCGGCTGTTTCCATGCCCCGGTTCGACCGCGTAGTGGAGCTCAGCTTCGGCTCGGGGAGACTTGTGGTGGAGCTACTAGAGCCTTTTAACATGGTTGCCGTGAGGGAGGGGAAAGTTGTATGGCTTCTCCACAGCTACAGAGGCAAAGACCGCGAGCTGAGGCCCGGCCTGCCGTATGTATATCCACCAGCCGTCTTTGTCGACGTGTTAACTGCCGACGTAGACGCCATTGAAAAAAGCATCGATTCCAACGACGTGAGGAGGAGCTTAATCAGGCGACTGGGCACGGGGCCTGAGCTTGCAGATGAGCTCATAGCCCGCGTCGGCACATCGCCCCGGGCGCTTGCCGAGGAGCTGAAGGCTCTGGTGGAGCGCGTCCGTTCAGGTAGGCTGGAGCCGGCCGTGTGTATAAAGGGCGGCGTCCCCGTGACTGTTCTGCCCATCAGACCTGTGTCGATTCAATGCGATGAGGTTAAACAATTCGACCACTTCTGGGCCGCGTTGGATTACTACTTCACACCCCTTGAGCTCGAGTCGGCGGCTACGCAGAAAACTCAAGAGCTGGCACTAAGGCGCAGGAAACTCGAAGCTACAATCGCCGAGCTTGAAAAGAGAGTTCCTGAATACAGGGCCGAGGCGGCGAGGCTTAAGACTCTTGCGCACAAACTCCTCATGTATAAGGCAGAAATTGAGGAGGCGTTAAGCGGCAGGGAGAGTAGTGTACGTATAATACACGTAAACGGTTCTAGGATAAAAGTAGAACTTCCAGAAGGTGACATCATGGAGATAGCTAGAGACGTGCCGCTGGGTCGTCAGGTCACAAATCTTTTCAACAAGGCGAAGGAAATGGAGGAAAAGGCGTCCAAGGCTGTTCAGGTGTTGGAGAGGCTCAAGAAGGAGCTTGCAAAAGTGGAGGAGGAACAGCGTCGCGTTGAGGAGGAGGTAAAGACCTCCGCCAAGGCTGTAGCTAAGAAGAGCTGGTTTGAAAAGTTCCACTGGAGCATCACTGCTGGGAAGAGGCCTATGATAGGGGGGAGAGACGCTTCGCAGAACGAGTCCATCGTCAAGAAATACCTGAAGGACCACTACTTCTTCTTCCACGCGGACATACCAGGCGCCTCTGTGGTGGTCACCCCACCTACCGACGACCCGTTAGAGGTGCTTCAAGCGGCACAGTTCGCGGCGGCTTACAGCAGGGCTTGGAAAATAGGCATACACGCCATAGACGTCTACTACGTCCGCGGCGAGCAAGTATCAAAACAGCCACCCTCCGGGCAGTACCTGGCCAAGGGATCCTTTATGGTCTACGGCAAGAGGGAATACGTCAGGAACATCCGCCTCGAGCTGGCGATAGGTTGCAGAAAAGACGGTGACATCTACAGAGTCGTAGCCGCGCCGCCGAGATCTGCGCCTCTGCTCGCGGAGAGATACGTCGTCGTGACGCCTGGCAACATGGAGAAGAGCAAGCTGGCAAAAGAAATTGCAAAACTGGGTAAATGCTCCATGGACGATATCGTAGCCGCCCTCCCGGGTCCCTCGAGGATCTCAGAAGAGGCACGCGGCTCCCCAATCCCCTGGGAGGAGATAGAAAAAATCTTTTCCACGTGGTAGACTGCGAGTTTAAAGGCCCGTTACGCGTAGATTGCGTATACGTAGACTCAATGCTGGGGTGGCTGGCCCGCATGTTGCGGATCTTATTTGGACTACCCGCCGTGTACGGCGTGGGGCTGGAGGATTCAGATCTTGCGGCGACAGAGTGTTTAGTTGTGACGCGCGACAAGGAGCTTTTCAGGCGTAGAAAAGGGCCGACGCTCCTCCTCACAACGGACGACCACGTCAAGTGGCTGGCCGTGTTTCTCCGGCTGGGTCTAAGGCCATTTGAGAAATCCGCATGTCCTATATGCGGCGGCCCGCTTGTCGAGGTTCCCTGCTACGTGGCAGAAAAAGCCGTGGGACACAGAGTGTTAAGCCATGTGTGTTGGCAGTGTGCGTCCTGCGGTCGTTACTACTGGGTAGGATCCCACTGGCGTGGATTGCGAAGGCTAGTGGACGACGCGAGGACGACAGTCATACAATGTCTGGGCATCGGTTAAGCAACTTGAGTATATACGGCGTGTGGTACAGAATGGAGGTCAGCGTCTCTGCTGCGTTGGCCAGCTTCAACACTTCGCGGAGCTGGCTACAGGTAAAAAGGCCGCCGCTGTATATAATAGGCGTGTCAGGCCCCACAAGTCTCCTTATTTTTTCCAGCAACCTAACGCCGTGTTTGTAGATAAGAAGCCCGCTGAGGCCGCCCCTCCCCACGCTGATACGGCGGTCCTCCACCGGGAAGGTGTTTGTCACCACCAGGCCCCACTCCATTCTCCTCGCCGCTTTAACCACCGACGGTATGTTTGTCCCGGGTCCTATCTTGACGAAGATGGGGAGATCCACGTCGACGAGCTTCGGCAAGTCCCGCCAGAGGCCCTTATACGTGGGGCTGGATATGTTGACCTCAACGGCGGCTGGTCTGTAGTGTCTCTGGGGGGAGATCAGTTGCGTAAAAA
>OGCH01000764.1_pt1 | contig 14710 bp, 17 predicted proteins | sample 1570111 | NCBI WGS metagenome assembly OGCH01 (sample SAMN03436243, study PRJEB24508) | hot springs metagenome | biome: Desert Springs; feature: Hot Springs; material: Water | place: USA: Great Boiling Spring, Nevada | collected 2008-12-01 | depth 0 m m | reverse complement strand
CGTAGAGTTACAGAGGATTTCCTGGTGATGCGGCGGATGATAGCCGGCTACAGGTCTCTGCTTAAATCCCACCAACAGCTACTAAACAAATCAAAAGCCCTCTCAGAACGTGAGAGAAACATGCTGAAACCAGCTATAAAAACCATAGAGAAGCAGATGGAGACGTTAGCAAAACAGATAGCTGAGGAGGCCGGGAAGAGATACCCTACCTACAGTAGGCTTGTCGACGAGCTGGAAAAGCAAACGCTTTTCAAGGTCTGGAAGACATGCAAAGAGGAAACCCGGGGGAGGCAGACCATACCGGCCCAACAGGGATAAAACCCAGAGGCCGGTATGACTCAGGCTTTAACGCGCACTCCATTATTGGTGTGTTGCGACAACAATTTTAACGTCCGGCCTCCTTTCGGGTTTCCCAGATGTTGGGCGTGTGTGGCCAGCCAAACCCTCTTCCCCTCTTTTCCGTACCATATCCCGTTTCGTTTACTGTTCGCGTTTGAGTTATCCTTCTTTTCGTCGAGGGCGGCGTGCCCGAGATGGTGAAGTAGAGTTGGGCTGGAGCGGGGTTCAGAGTGGGATAGGCCGGCTGCGGCCAATCTACCAAAATGTGAGTAGCTACTCATTACCTTATAACCACTTATATACCCGGCCGGCTGCAGCCGGTGTGTAAAAGACTGCTTCTTAGCCCCTACCAAGCCGCTTCCTTCGGGGCCGTGTGCGAGTCCGCCGCAGACGGTTCCCCCCGGCACCCGCCTCTAGAAGCTCTCTCGCAAGGATGAAGGCTGGTACCGTTTTTCGAGGAAGCTTATGAGCTGGGTGTGAACGTCGCCCGGGGCCTCCCTGAAACTCCGCCCCGTTTTCCAAGCCTTCACGTAATCGGGTCCAGCTGAAGGGGGCGGTGGGCTAGAATATGCTGGAGGCGGCGGGGATGAGGGCTGGGATGAAATGATATTAAATTGTTTCACGGCCTTCTGCCGTGGGGTTGAATTCTCTGGAGTCATTGGCTGAAGATGTTGCGGAGCTGTTTCAAAGAGAGCCTTCCCTCGTTAGGGTTGATTTTCCCAGGCTTCTGGTTGTGGGCGACACGCATGGTGACGTGGATTCGACGAGGCGGGCGTTGAGCATAGCCGATGAAACCGGTTCGGCCGTCGTTTTTCTCGGGGACTATGTTGACAGAGGGCCCTACCAGCTGGAGAACATCCAGACAGTTTTTGAAAACAAGCAGGCGAACCCAAAAACCTGTATCCTACTCCGAGGCAACCATGAAACGCTGACCATGAACACCTATTATGGTTTCTTGGACGTGGCTAGTAGGAGAGTTGGGGTAAAGGGCTACAGAAAGGTCCTAAAGGCCTTCGCCTCCATGCCCTACGCCGCCCTCTACAACAACCGCATCCTACTACTACACGGAGGCATAGCGAAGGGCCTCAATGAAGTTGGGCAGCTGGAAACCCTGCCACGCGGAGAGGAAGATGTGGAAGACGTTATCGCTGCACAGGTTCTCTGGAATGACCCACGGGAGGGTGTTAGGGGGTTTGTTGAAAGCGACAGGGGTGCTGGAGCATACTATTTTGGTGAGGATGTCTTCAACTCTTTCATGGATGGAAATGGCTTAGGCCTCCTTGTAAGGTCTCATGAGCCCATGCCGAACGGCTACCGTTACCTTTTCAAGCAAAGGCTTCTGACGGTTTTTTCATGCAGGTATTACGGAGTAACGCCGAAGGCTGCCATGCTCTCAGACAAGGGTGTTGAGCTGGTGGAGCTGGGCTAGCTTGAGGGTGTCGGAGAAAGTCTACATCGTTGACACAAAGGCCCTTGGCTTCGAGCAGGTTGTGGCATGCTATCTTGTGAGAGGTAGGAAGACCGCCCTCGTCGACACTGGCTACGCATCTAGCTCTGACCATACGCTGGAGAGCTTGAAAAACCTAGGCGTCGAAAAACTCGACTACATCATACCAACCCATGTCCACCTAGACCACTGTGGGGCTGCGTGGAAAATTGCTGAACACTACCCCGGTGCAACCGTCCTCGCACACGAGAGGGCTGTAAAACACTTAGTAGACCCATCGAGGCTCAAGGCCAGCGTTCTCGAGCTCTACGGTGAGGAGGTTGTGAAGATGTTTGGCCCGCTGGAGCCCATCGAGGGCTCGAGGGTCTTCAAGGCGGGGGATGGTGAGACCTTGCAGCTAGGGGATGTTGAGCTGACTTTTATCTACACTCCCGGACATGCGCCGCACCAGCTATCCGTCGCCGTCAGCGACGGCAGCGTAATCACAGCAGACGCGGTCCCAGCAAAATACATGGGCAAGCCGTTCATTATTCCCACCACACCCCCTCCAAGCTTCGACCTCCAGCAGTACATCGCCAGCCTCAGGAAAATAGGACAGCTTGGTGCAAAAACATTCCACACACCGCACTTCGGCCCCACCCGCGCCGACGGGGAATGGGTTGAGATGCTTGTGGGCAAGGTCATGTCTTGGTTTGAGACGGCGGAGGCCGTCATACGCGGCGGCGGGGGGCTTCCACAGCTGTTGGAAACGCTTGAGAGGAAGACTGTCGAGGAGGCTGGGATGGAGCTGCCTGTTTACGCCCGAAACCTTCTCAAGCTCTCCGTGATGGGCCTGTACCAATACGTCAGCAGCAAAAGATAGGGCTACTTGTCGGCGGAACTAAATTTGTGAATTTATTATTATAAAATTATTCCAGACAAATATTTATATAAGCACTTCCCCACCTCAAGCGATGATTGAAACAGGGCTGGGCGCGGTTCTTCTATTCAGCTACCTTACAGCCCCCTTCCTAGTGATTTTCCTGCTGCTGGTGGTTTTGTCGGTTAGGCGTGGTAAGTCTGGGGGGTTTGGCGCCCATACAGAGGTTTTGAAGGTTGTTGAGGTTGTGTGGCTTATCGGCGTGGGCGTCGTATGGTTGACCATAAACCTAGTCAGCATACCGTGGATACCATGGCTTCAGACAGCGATACAGCAGCCGGCTGTGGCTGGGGAAGCGCAGGTCGTCGAGGTCGACGCCTACATGTGGGCTTACAAAATAAACCCGATGGAGGTTAGGGTAGGGCCTGTCAAGTTTGTGGCCCGAGCCCTAGACACAATACATGCTCTCGCCATCTACAAACCAGACGGCCAGCTTTTAGCAACCGTCATGCTTATGCCGGGAATGCATGAGGAGATAACCGTGGTCTTTGACAGGGAGGGGGAGTATGTGATAAGGTGTTTGGAGTACTGCGGCGACGGACACGGCTACATGTTCTCTAAGATTATCGTGAGGTGACGCATAGCTTGAAGATAGAAGACCTCACAACCTACCCGCGGAGAATGGTCCTAACATCTATGCTCTGGTTCTACACAGGAGGAGCGCTAGGCATAACAATGCTCCTACTACACCTAACAGGGCTGACCACGCCCCAAACCTACTACCAGCTTATGACGTTTCACGGGTTCGCGATGCCCTTCGGAGGCCTTTTCCAGCTTATGATGGCCCTCTCACTCCTGAGGGTAGGCTTCTGCTACGGAAAACCAATAAACGACAGGCTTGTCAAGCTCAGCTACATCTTACTGAACTTGGGCATGCTCCTAGTAACCTTGGCCATAGCCATGGGTGCGCGGACGAGTTACACGCTCATGTTTCCCCTTCCGGCTGCCGGTGCGTTCAAGGAGCTCTGGCCGTTGGAGGCTGTGACGGTTCTTGTATGGGGTGTGGTCATGGTTTTGGCTGTGGTCATAGTGCTGTATCCGGCGGCCCTAGCTAGGCTCATCTTCACAGGGAAGACGCGGGAGGCCCTTGTGTTGGAGAAGTTCATGGGGACGCTCAACCCCTCCGGGATGGCTGGGATGCTGCCCTACATCTTCATCATACCGCCCATCGGTGCCGCGATATCTCTTGCGGCCGTAGCAATAGGGACGGCGTTGCTCGGACTGGTTCCAATAAGCTCCGTGGGTTGGGCGCTCCATTCCCTCAACTTCAACTACCCCTTCTGGATATTCGCCCACAACCTGATGGAGGCAATGGGCATAATGGCCATAGGCACAGTCTACTGGCTTATACCTAGATACACCGTCACAGGGGCCGGGGGCACAGGTGTTAGAACACTCTACAGCGAGAAGCTCGGGCTTTTCGCCATTGTCTTCTACTCGACTGCCGCCATAATGGCCTTCCCACACCACCTCTTCACGATGCCGACCTCACAGCCCCAGGGCCTCAGCTACACCGGGCAGGTGGCCAGCTGGCTCACAGGGTTTGGCGCGGCTTTCTCTGTCTTCAACGTTCTCGCAACCTCATACGTCTTCGGGCTCAGGCTGACACCCGCCTCGCTGGCGGCCATTCTCGGCTTCGGCGTCTACGTCGCAGATGGCTTCCTCGCCATGCAGCTGGGGACCATAGGCTGGGCCTACAGGCTCCACGGAACATACGCAGCAACCGCACACCTAATGACAATCCTGCTCGCCGTAACACTCATCTGGATAGGCGCACTCTACCACAGCCACCAACTCCTCTTCGGAAGGCCTGAGAACAAGAAAATGGCTTACATCCACGTCACCACCACGGCCGCGGCCGCCCTCGGACTACTCTACACGATGGCTGCATTAGGTGGCTTAGGCATACCGCGTAGGACCTACCCACTACCGTTAACAGACCCAACCTACGTGGCAGTCCTACTCCTATTCGCAGCAATACTTGCTGTAGGGCAGATAGTTTTCCTGATACAGTTGTTCAAGCCGAAAATCGTTAGACCTGTAGCAGTGAAGGTCTCAGGCTAGGCTATCTCTTGGGCTTCTTGACCTCGCCGGTTATCAGGAGGTTGAGCGGCGCCCCGTTGACCATCGTGACCTTGTAGCGGACGCCCGGCAGGTCGCCCATCGACTTCCCCATCGAGCCCCCCAGCCCCTCGATTATCACCTCGTCGTGTTCGTCGACGACGTTTAGGGCGCCGTCACCGGGCAGGAAGGCAGTGACGACCTTGCTGTTCTTGATCAGCTGGACCCTGACGCATTTGCGGACGGCTGAGTTCGGCTGACGTGACTCGATGCCCACCTTCTGGACAACTATGCCTCGGGCCATCGGAGCCCCTTCAAGCGGGTCCGTCTTCTCCTTCAGCTTAAGCCTTCGAATTCTATACTTCCTGATAGCCCACCTAAACCGGTTACGCACCTTCTTCAGATGCCTAGCGGCAAACAGACCGTTACCCAATTCTGTTTCACAAATCGCCTGTTCTTCCTAATATAGTTACAGCGCTCTTCTAGTCACGTCAGTATTCCGAAGTCTTGTCCATGCCACTATGAGGGCGGCCGCAGTGTATGCCGCTATGTTCGTCAGCAGCGCGGCCGTCTCGGCTGTTTGCCCTAGGGTTGTGAAGAGCTGGAGGAAGACTGAGCCGATGGATGGTGCTCCAAGCCCGTTGAAGGTGGTTGCCGAGGCAAGTCTGACCGCCCCCCATGTGGGGAGGTATCTGACGTAGTCTAGGAGGGATGGGTCGTTGTTGATTGTGGAGACTATGTTGAGATATGTCTCGGCTATGAAGCTGCCGAAGAAAACCATCCCCGAAAGTATGGTTGCTAGCATGCTTCTCCTAAGCAGTTCCCCGACCATCAAGCCGAGCGAGTAAAACACTAGGACGGATGCAATTGTTGAAAGGACTGTGGTGGGCAGGACGGCTAAATCTGTCTGAGGGCCGAAGACGTAGGATGAGATGGCCGCAGCGAAAAATGAGTACAGCAGGATTAGGATTGAGAGGAATGTGAGGCCGCCGGCCAGGTTTCCGACGAAGTACTCAAGCCTCGTTATGGGTCGGGTGAGCCAGTAGTCAGCCGTACCTACCTCGTACTCCTCGGCGGAGGTTGTGGCGCCAACCATCAAAGCCAACACATGTATAAGCGCTGTGGAAGGCGCTAGAACACCCACAACCCAGGCATAGCCCGCCAGCGGCCTAATCAACGTCTCAGGTAGGCGTGTTAGAACGAGGTAGATAACGATCTCTAGGAGGAATATTGAGGCTATGAGTATGAGTAGCCTTTTCCTCGCTAGGGACCTTCTCATCTGATAGGTTATGAAAGTTGTTAATGCGTTAGCGGAGAGCATTCTCAACCACCTTTATGAAGACTTCTTCAAGGGTTGGGTTGAGGGTTTTCAAACCGACGAGCCCGGAATCCGAGTTTGCAAGTATTTTCGCCACCTCATCCCTCGCATCATATCCATTCATTAGGACTGTTACATGCTGTGCTTCGGCACTGACATGCTCGACACCCTTAAGTGCTCTTATCATTTCCAGCGTTTCTGGGCGGGGTGTTTTCTTGAGTTCTGCGACAACCCTCAAACCGTCCCTGTTGCTTAAAAGCTCGGCCACCGGCTTTTCAAGCACCGTCCTACCCATGTAGACCATCCCCACCGTGTCCGCCAGCCTCTCGACCTCATAAAGCTCGTGCGAGGAGAAGATTATGGTCTTCCCCTCTTTCTTCAAATCTCCCAGTATGTCTCTTATCTGTACTCTCCCGACTGGGTCTACGCCCAGCATGGGTTCGTCGAGCACAAGTATTTCGGGGTCGCCCACCATCGCCAGGCCAATCGAAAGCCTTTGAACCATGCCCTTGCTGAAGTTGCCTATCTTGCGGTCGGCGTGGTTTACGAGCCCCGTTAGGTCGAGAAGTCTCCCGACCTCCCTCATGGTGTCTTGGCGGCTGAGTCCTTTGAGCTTGCATGTGAGTGTTAGTAGCTGGCGGGCAGAGTAGAAGGATGGGTAGACGGGTATTTCTGGCGAGTAGCCGACGAGGAGGTTAACTTTCTTCGTGTCCTTGAAGGGATTGTAACCCATCACCGTTACCGTGCCACTGCTGGGTTTCAGAAGACCGAGTATGGCCCTGATCGTCGTAGTTTTACCTGAGCCGTTTGGGCCAACAAGCCCATATACTTCCTGCCTTCTGACGGTTATCGAAATAGGTCCTACCCGTCCGCCGTCCCCGTAATGCTTGACAAGGCCTTGGACGACAACCGTCTCATACATAGTGTCGCTTAACTACTCCAGGTGCTTCGACCTTTCTCCTCTTGACGCCGACCATGGCTATTGCGGCCAAGGCCCCAGACCCCACCAAGCCTGCTATGATGGCTCTCATTCCCGCGTCTTCAGACGTGGTTGCTCCGACTTTCGGGGGCGACTGGGTATTTGGCGCGCCGTTTATGAGAAACGTTGCCGCCTGGTCGGGTAGCTGGAAGGTTTGTAGGAAGTAGGACTGCATGTATCCTGTGCTTGTGGCTTGTGGAGCTGGGAGGTCGTTTAGATCAAAGTTTGCGTCCACGAGCTTTATGTTAAAGGTTGCGGCCCCCCTACGGCTGTTCACATTTCCCTCCAAACTGTAGATGACGCCCGAATCCGCCAACACCTCCAGCCTCGCCTCACCGGAGATGGTTTGGTTGGTGTCGCTATATGTTCCCGACAACGCGTAGACTATTGACTGGTAGCTGCGGCCCCCGACCGTCCTCTCTAGGCGGCCGACCTCGTCTACTGTGAAGGTGTATGAGACACCATTTCTACTGTAGCTGAAAGAGCCTGTAATGTCTCTGCCCACTATTCTAGGCAGGTTGAATGCATGGGCCGGCATGTTTTTCTCAAAGATTGCAATACCATCGTTAAAGCTTGACTCAAACCTCAGACGCAAACGGCCGTCCTCGAGAACCCTGACCACCTCCAATGATGCCGTGCCTGAGACAGCCCTTCCGTCAACGCTGAACGCGTAAACGTATGTGTAACGCCAGCCTTCACCCACCTCGGCCATAACAGGGACGGCGGCCGACGCCCCTAAAAGGGCTAACATGAACGTATAAACAACTAGTTTCATTTCTAAATATGAATGCCGCTCACGCTTTTAAGTTTTTTCAATAAATAACAAGTAGCACCACATCATGAAATTTGCATAACCACCGATGCTTATAAGCACGTTGCGACAATAAGTGTGAGGGAATGAGCGCAGAGGTCAAGAAGGAAATTCTGAGGCTGCTAAGAGTGGATGAGGAATTCAGGTATGCCGTGGCGGGGTTGATAGGACATGAGGACATAAGAAAGGGCCAGGACGAGTTGAGATTAGGCTTGGCGAGACTTGAGGAGGCTCAGGCTAGGCTTGAGCAGGCCCATGCAAGGCTTGAGGAGGCTGTGGCAAGGCTTCAAGAGGCTATGGCGAGGCTTCAAGAGGCTGTGGCAAGACTTCAAGAGGCTGTTGCCAGCTTGGCGAGCGAGCAAAGACGCACCTCTAGAACTCTCAGACATCTAATTAGATACATCAATTCGATGAGTATAACTCTTGAGGAGGAGGCCCATTCTATCATTGAGAGGAGGTTGAGTCAGAGGGGTATTTTTGTTAGGCTTGGGGCGTTGGTAAGGCCGTATGTTGAGTTGGATGTCTACGGTTCTGACGGCTCGCTGACTTTTCTAGGTGAGACAAAGACCCGGCTGGCGGTACGGCATGTTAAGCGTCTTGAGAAGAAGATAGAGATGGTGAAGATGCGTGAGCCGGAGCTGTTGAGGGGTAGGGTTGTCTTAACTATTTACGCCATGTGGGTTCATCCGGACGCCTACGAGGAGTGCAAGGTCAGAAACATATGGTTAAACATGCCCAACAAAGAACTAATAGAGCTGGAGCAAGCCATCAGTAAAGCGTGACAGCGCCGACCCACAAAGTTTGATGAATTTGGAAATAGTTTATATAGATTGTTTATGTCTTCTAACGCTGACATGGTTTTTGTGACCCGGGTTTATATGGTTGCCTCGGTTGTAGCAGTCGTACAGTTGGTGCTTGGACTCTTCTTCTCCTACAGCGTCCGAGTGGTTGGAGATGTGGCGACTCCGCTGACGCTTCTTCCCATCCATATCTTGCTGGCGATAGTTATTCTGGCCCTTCTGTTGGCTGGCGTTGTGAGGGGCAGGGGGAGTGCTGCTTCAAGGTTTGTGTTAATTCCGCTCACTCTGCTGGTCGTCAGCGGCCTAGTCGGGATGTCAATTTCCCTCACGATACTAGGAGTCATATCCATCGACCCAAACCTGCTGTCAATGCTGGGGCTCTACGTACACAACCCTCTCGGCTGGCTCATAGCAGTAACAACGACTCTCACATACATCAAAAGCAGAAAGGGATGAAAAATCTATCACTCCTCGCGGCGCTGGGCATCGCGGCGATTCTAAGCGGCGGGCTGGCCGCCCGCTCCTACGCCTATCGTGAAATCCTATCACCGATAATCATATTAGCACATATTGGTTTGGCGGCGGTTCTTGGACTCGCCTACGTATATCGGGGAAGGTTTGAGAGATATGCCTTGGGCTTGTTAGCTCTGCAGCTTGCTTTGGGTGTGGTTATTTCCGTTCAAAGATTCGGCCTCTTTGCGATTGGTGAGGATTTTGTCACAGCCTTGAGCGGGGCCCACTTCCTCATAGCGTTGCTCATCCTTCTGCGGCTTTCATAGTCTTTCTTAGAATTAGCCGGTTGTAGGCAGCTGTGGAGTAAGCCCATACAGCCGCGGCTGTTGAGAGAAGAAAAGGGAGCATCAACGCCGTCGAGGGCTGCTGAAGCGTCAGCAGCTGGAAGATGTGTCCCAGCCCTAAGTTGTATGATATCGTGAGGAGCACGGCCGCTGACGCAAGACCCCAAATGCCTGCGCTAGCCAGGGTGACAGCCGGTACGTAAAGGTTTGCAGCGGCGGCCAGGTCAACTGTTTGGGCGGCTGTGAGGGCTATGCCTGAGGCTGAGGCGATGGCTACGGCTAGTGCTGGGGCGCCGTAGGTTACGTATTGGCTGGCCCTCCCTTTAGCTAGGTCTGCTAGGACGCGTAAAAACCTGTTAAGTATTGTTGGTAGTAGAGAGATACCGACCAGCTGTAGTGCTGTTCTGAATGCTTGGCCTGTTGAGGTTTTAACCGGCTCGCCGGTTATGGGTGTTGCAAGCTGGGCGAAGGCTTCATGGAAGGTGGGGCCTGCTACAGCTATGCTGCAAGCTAGAACTAGAAGTATGGCTTCAAATATTTTTGTCCCCTGTCTTGCGGGGGTTACTGTGAAGGTGAGAAAAGCCACAGCCAGAAGTGCGGGTATGCTTTCGATTGAGCTGGCTGTGAATTGTATTGTGGGCGGGGATGTTATGGAGAAGGCGGCTGCGGCCGCTGACAAAACTATGAGTAATGCCGCAACGGAGGTGAGCGCTTCACCCATCCTCGCCGAAGTCTCCTCACCTATGCTTCCAGCAACGTATAGGAAGAGAGCTAATGCTATGAGGGTTACATCGAAAGAGGTTGTGGCCCCGAGGATGAAGTATGCGTAGACTCCTGCGGCTGAAACTGCTGCGGATGCGGTGTAGGCCGCTGCCTTGTTCACTTTTTTGGCTGTAAAGGTGTATGCTGCCGCGGCAGCCCCGTATGTCAGAAGTTGGACAATGCTCAGGCCTTGGTCCAGTAACGACCTGAAGACGGCTGTAAAAAGTGTCAGATAGGCGACCGCTTTAACAACTTTAATGCTTTTTGAGGAAAACATGTTCATGTCGGCCTTTACATACATAGGGGCCAGTAACACCGCTGTTAGAAGAACAGCCAAGAACCCCGTCAACCAGCCTGAAGAATTTAACACCGACGCCGACAGAGCGGCGAGATAGAACACCGGCAAGCTTTCAACGGATATGCTGGGGGTGAGGCCCAACCTACCAGAAAGCAGCCGGAAGCCTAACGCGACCGCGGCTATTCCGCTGATGAGTATCAGGGCTGGGAGCACGGTTATGCCCTGAGCAGGACTTCACGCCGCAGGAGCTGTATGGCGAGGGCGGGGTCCACGCCTTTAGGGCAGACCTTGCTACAGGAGGCTGCGAAATGGCATCTGAGTAGTTTGTGCCCGTCGGCGACGGAGGCCAGCCTTTCACCTGCGCCCTCGTCTCGTGAGTCGGCTAGGTAGCGGTAGAGCTGGGCGAGGGCTTGAGGGCCGAGAAACTCTTTATCCGAGGCCACAACGGGGCATGCGGCGTAGCATAGCCCGCATTTTATGCAGTATGCAAACTGTACGTAGCGTTCAAGCTCTTCGTCTGACTGGAGGTATGATGTGTTGGATTTCTCCTGCGTGTATGTGTCTATCCTTATCAGATAAGGTTTCACCCAGCGGTGTTTCTCGAAGAACTCGCTGAAGTCCGCGACGAGGTCTCTGATAACAGGGTAGTTCCTTAAAGGCTCAACAACGACCCTGCGTGTCTTAAGCTCTTCGATGAGTGTGTAGCATGCGAGACGCGGGAGCCCGTTAACCATCATGCCGCAGGAACCGCATGTAGCCATCCTGCACGAGAACCTTATCGCAAGTGTTGGGTCCAGTCTTTCCTTGATGTAGAGAAGTCCTTGGAGAACTGTCATGCCTTTTCTGACCGGGACCTTATAGGTCTGGTAGTGTTTGCCCCCGTTTCTCGCCGGGTCGTAGCGGAAAACCTTGAACTCTACCTCGCTCATGTTCATCCCCTCCCTAGGGGCTTGCCAACTGGTGGGCTATTAGTATGGTCCGTGTGCCATAGACAACCAGCGCCAGCGCCACAATAGTTACCGCTAGGCTGACGGCCTTTTTGTAGGTTTTGCCTTGATAGAGCTCTTGCAGTATGACGCGGAGGCCGTTAAAGCCGTGAAATGCTACAAGTAGGAGTAAGGCCTCCAGACTTCCCGCCAGCAAAACATTTCTGTAGACCGACATGACGGCAAAGGGGGAGCTGTCGAACTTCATGCTCTCCTCATACGGGCTGAGGAGGAAGACGGTTGAGAGATGTACTCCTCCAGCCACAAGAATCAATACCCCGGTTATGTAGTGAAGCAGCATCAGGTTCTTCTCCCTTATCACAGCCTCAACACCTCGAAAAACACGTCCAACGCATAGATAAGCGCAGCCACCGCGAGCACAACCGACAACCAGAAAAGCGCCCGCTGAGCAGTTGACATCGAGCCCGGCCTGTAGGGATATTCTGGCCTAGTTGGTTTCCTCAATATTATGCCGAAATGTGCGAGGACTAGTCTAACACCGTTGGATGCGTGGAAAAATATCAGGAATCCTAGGACGCTGAGCCCAAGGTCGAACAATGGGTTGGCTAGAAAGGCCTCTGTCTCCGTCCACACCTTTTTTGCGAACTCGTATGGTGGAAGCGTCCAGACAGCCGGGCCCCCAACCACGTTTCCTGTCTCAACGATGTGTGCTACGAAGAAAAGGGTTATCGCGACACCTGATACTCGCTGGAGTGTGTAGCTCCATCTCTCAAGCCCGTATCTGAAGGGGACTAGCCACGTCTTCAATGTGTAAATAAGCTGTTGAAGACTCATAGAACACACCTCAATATACCCTCTCAGCCGGCATGTACTCGGTTATTGTCGGGCTTATGTACTCGAGGCGTGGGCCGTCTGTTGTGTAGTATGCGAGGGTGTGTTTAAGGAAGTTGACGTCGTCGCGTTTAGGATAGTCGATTCTGGCATGTGCTCCACGGGACTCCGTTCTGTTCAGCGCGGATGCAAGTATTACCTCCGCTACATCAATCATCATCTCAACCTCTAGGACGTTCATCATGTTTGTGTTATAGTAGCGGCTGCTGTCAACAACCCCCCTAAACATGCGGTTTCTAAGATTCCGAAGCTTATTCAACCCCTCCAGCATACCCTTCTCTTCACGGTAGATGTGGCAGTGTCGCTCCATAAGGCTTTGGAGCTCGTCTCTCAGCTCGTATGGGTTTTCACGCGGCGCTTTGCCGAGGAGCTCGTCGTAGACATGTTTATAGACATGCTCGACCTCCGCCTGGGTGATGTTTGGATGGCCATCGGCCTGCAGGGCGAACTCGGCTGCCGCTTTCCCCGTTATAGCACCCCATACCAGGCACTCGGTTGTGGAGTTGGAGCCAAGCCTGTTAGCTCCGTTGATCGACACGCATGCAACCTCCCCCGCTGCCCAGAGGCCTGCAACCTGAGTAGCCCCTTCGATGTTCGTGTCTATGCCTCCCATGTAGTAGTGGGCTACAGGCCTCACGGGTATGGGCTCGTTAACAGGGTCTATCCCAGCCAGGTGCATGCATATCTCACGGATCCCCGCCAGCTTCTTCTTTATCTTCTCTGCACCGATGTCGCGGAGGTCGAGGTATAGGTGTTGCATGCCGTCAGGGCCTTCAATACCGCGGCCTTCCTTCATCTCATTATACATGGCGCGTGAGACTATGTCCCTCGGGGCCAGCTCCATCTTGCTTGGAGCATATCTTTTCATGAACCTTTCTCCGTCTTTGTTGACGAGTATGCCGCCCTCCCCGCGTGCGGCCTCGGTTATCAAAATTCCTGAGGGGACGAGTCCTGTGGGGTGGAACTGGACGAACTCCATATCCTTGAGCGGGACACCTGCCTTGTACGCCATGTAGAGTCCGTCGGGGGTGGAAGAGTAGCCGTAGGTTGCGAATGTGTAAAGCCTTCCAGCACCACCTGTAGCCATGACGCAGGCCTTGGCGGCTACTGTGTGAAGCTCCCCCGTCTTAAGCTCGAGCGCAACTAACCCCTTAAACCTCTTGTTCTCGACCACGAGGGAGACGGCGGCCCACTCGGGGTAGAACTGTATGTTGTCGTGTTTGAGGGCTGTGTCGTAGAGTGTGCTCATCTCGAAGAACCCGACCTTGTCCTCGGCGTAGCAGGCTCGCGGAAAGCTTTGGCCACCGAAAGCCCTCTGCGCAATCCGTCCGTCAGGCCTCCTTGCCCACGGCATGCCCCATCTCTCCAGCTGGAGAATCTCCTCAGGGGCTCTCTTCACAAAAAGTTCCACAGCATCTTGGTCTGCTAGGTAGTCTGAGCCCTTAACCGTGTCAAACATATGGGACTGGAGGGAGTCGCCCTCTTCTGGATAGAGGACGGCGGCTGTCCCCCCCTCAGCAGAGACAGAATGTGAACGCATTACCTGAGTCTTGGTGAAAACGCCGATACTCAACTTGTTCTTGCTAACGCGGCTGGCTTCGATGGCTGCTCTTAAACCCGCCAAACCCGATCCTACAACAGCCACATCAACAACCAGTTCAGCTGTCATTACAGATACTAAACTGAAACGGTTGGTTTTAACGTTGTTTTTTCCTCACACGCCGCTTTGTAACACGTCTCAGGATAATTTGTTTCTTGACAGGGTCAACATACATCTTCAAGGGCTCACCCTCACGGAACAGGAACTGGCTGTCGGAGCTGACTTTAGATGGAACATGAATATAGAAGTAAGTTTTACCGCTCACATGTCTCTTCCTCCGCAAGTAGACCGTTGCAACAAGCGGCATCTGGTCATAAATTTATGGGGTAAAATGATATATAAACACTTAAGTCGCCCCTACAGTTGCTCTAAAAGTGCAAATACCTTTAGGTAAATGCAAATAAGCCACCACGTTCATCAAAAAGCCATGAGTGTGCCCATAGAGTCGCCTCGAGCTATTTTGTGCGGCGACCGCGAGCTTTACATGTTTCACATCAAGCTCGCCGACATCCCAGGGGCCCTTCTGAAGGTTTTGACAGTTTTCTATTCCTACGGTCTGAACATAGTTAGCGTCTATACCACGGAGTCATCTTACGGTGATAGGCAGGAGGTTGAGTTTAACATTGTTGTGGATTTTACCAATAAATCTGTCTCACCTGAGCAGGTCAGCAATAGCCTTAGTCTGCAGACAGTCGTCAAGGACGTCAGTTTTTACGGAAAACAGCTCCCCAACTTAATTGT
>OGCH01000763.1_pt1 | contig 14751 bp, 13 predicted proteins | sample 1570111 | NCBI WGS metagenome assembly OGCH01 (sample SAMN03436243, study PRJEB24508) | hot springs metagenome | biome: Desert Springs; feature: Hot Springs; material: Water | place: USA: Great Boiling Spring, Nevada | collected 2008-12-01 | depth 0 m m | reverse complement strand
CGTAGTCACTCATGGCATAGAGCACGCGCACGATTTTGCGCAGTGTATCATCCCACTGCCTGCGCCGCTTGATGAAGCCCGTCAGCTCCTGCAGCCGCTGCATGTTGGTGCGCCAATAGGGCGTGCTATCCGCCCAGAAGGCACGGTAGCGCAGCCAGTAGTAGATGGAGTCCAGCGCCACATAGCCCAGCAGCACATTGTAGGGCATGTAGACCGAGCTCGGCACCCGATCCAGCATCGGAAAGCGCAGCTCCGCCGGTCCCCACTGCTGCACCCGAAGGATGCCAACCGCTGCCAGCAGTGCAAAAGCCACACACATCAGCTTCATGGCATCCTCCAGCATCTGGGAAACGTTTGAGGCAACTTCCCTGAGGCGCAGTCGCAAAGTACTCAATTTCCTCAGCACAGGCAACTGCCGCCGAGAGCTCCAGAGCTGGGATGAAGGGAGTGCGGCGCTGCTGGGAAAGCATCAAGTGGGTATGCGACTTTGCAACTCAGAGCAGAGCGTTGGGTAGCACACATGCTCGTCTATACTTTCGGCATAGGCATGGAGATGGCTTCGACCGCGCTCGAACAGCCCGTCCAGTACCTCAAAGGCGTCGGACCCCAGCGCGCCAAGGCGCTCTCCGAGCTGGGTGTCCGAACTCTTCGGGAGCTGCTTCTCTTCCTGCCGCGCTCCTACATTGACCGCAGCACGAGCACAACGCTGCGCGCCCTTGCACGAGCGCTGCGCCAGCAGGAACGGCTTTTTGATTCCGCTCTCTCCATCGGCGACTCCGAGCGGCTGCTCTACAATGAGGTCACCCTCATTGTCCGAGTGGAGCGGGTGCGTGAGCACACTTACGGCTCTGGGCGGCAGATGCTGCAAGCTAGCATCAGCGACGATAGCGGCGTGAGCGGCTTCCTCATCTTCTGGAACCGGCTGGACTACTACCGCCGCCTTCTGCAGCCGGGTCAGCTCTACGCCATCGCCGGACGTCCGACGCTGGACCGGCGCGGCTACGTTACGTTCCACCATCCGGAGCTGGAGCTGGTGGAATCCGAAGACGAGGAGCTCTACCGCATCGGGCGCATCCTGCCCAAGTACCGGCTCACGCAAGCTGCTCGAACAGCGGGACTATCGCAAGCACGGCTGCGCCGTTTGGTTGCCGCCGCACTCGAGCATGCCCGCCCGGAGCTTACCGACCCGCTTCCGGAATGGCTTCGGCAGGAATTCGAGCTGCTCCCGCTGCCGGAGGCGCTGCAACAGCTCCACTTCCCCGATTCTGCCGAACTGCTTGCCCGCGCGCGCTACCGCATCAAGTTCGAGGAGATGTTCCTCTTCCAGCTCCTGCTGGGACTGCGCCAGCGTGGGGTGCAGCGCGAGCGCGGATTACCACTTTCTCCGAAGAGCCCGCATGCCCGATGGCTCCTGGAACGGCTTCCCTTCCAGCTCACCCGCGCACAGCGGCGCGTCCTGTGGGAGATCGCCGCAGACCTGGAGAGCGGACACCCCATGAACCGCCTATTGCAAGGCGATGTTGGCTCGGGCAAGACCATCGTTGCTGTGCTCACGATGCTCATCGCCATTGACAACGGCTACCAAGCCGTGCTCATGGCACCCACGGAGATCCTTGCCGAGCAGCACTACCACACGCTACGCCGCTTGCTGGAGGGCTCGGACCTGTGCGTCGTGCAGCTGGTCGGGGGACAAAACCCTCGGCTACGTGCAGAGCTGCTGGAGCAGATTGCCTCGGGAGCAGCTCACATCATCGTCGGCACGCATGCCCTCTTTGAGAGCTCCGTCCAGTACCATCGGGTTGGCTTGCTGGTCATTGATGAGCAGCACCGCTTCGGGGTATTGCAACGAGCACGGCTGCGCGAGCTGGCACGCAGCTCCCTTGGCACCGATGGCATTGCCCCGCATGTGCTGGTAATGTCTGCCACCCCGATTCCACGTACTCTCTCGCTGGTACTCTACGGCGACCTGGACCTTTCTGTGCTCGACGAGCTCCCCCCAGGGCGCTCCCCAGTCCAGACGAAAGTTGTCTTCGAAAGCCAACTGCCACAGGTCTACGAATTCATCCGCCAGCAGCTCCGCTCCGGACACCAAGCCTACATCGTCTACCCGCTGATTTCCCCTTCGGAGAAAATCCCTGCAAAGGCTGCCACCGAGCATTTCGAGTACCTGCAATCGGAGGTGTTTCCGGAGTTCCGCTGTGGGCTGCTGCACGGGGAGCTGTTCTGGTACGAAAAGGAAGCCGTCATGCGCGCCTTTGCCAATGGTGAATACCACGTCCTGGTTGCCACGACGGTCATCGAGGTCGGCATCGATGTGCCCAATGCCACCGTCATGCTCATCCACAACGCCGAGCGCTTCGGGCTGGCACAGCTGCACCAATTGCGCGGCAGGGTCGGACGTGGGCATGCGCAATCGTACTGCTTCCTGGTCACGCGCGACCACTTCCGCTTCCATTGGCGCAATGGCAACCCGCAGGAGCGCATCGCCGCCATTGTGCGGCTCCGCACAATGGAGCAGACCACCGATGGCTTCCGCATTGCTGAGGTAGATCTGCAGCTACGCGGACCTGGAGATTTGCTCGGAACGCGGCAATCGGGGATTCCGGAATTCCGCTACGTCAACTTGGTCACCGATGGCGGAATCATCTCTCGCGCACGGCAGGCTGCCCACAAGCTTCTGGAGCACGATCCCGAGCTGCGCCACGCCGAGCACCTGGCGCTGCGCCGCCTCCTGCGTGAGCGCTTCGGCGCGGATGCCCGCTTCCTGGATATCGCCTGAGGGCTACTCCTCCAGAATCTCGCGCTCCTTGCGCTCCAGTATGCGCTCGATCTCCTCGGTGAAGGAATCCGTGATCTTCTGCAGCTCCTGTTCGCCGCGCCGGCGTTCGTCCTCGGAGAGATGCTCCTCCTTCTCGATTTGGCGCAGTTTCTCCATGTACTCGCGGCGCAGGTTCCGAATTGCCACGCGCGCCTCCTCGGCGTATTTGCGGCAGACCTTGACCAGCTCCCGGCGCCGCTCCTCGCTCAGCGGTGGCATCACAATGCGGATGACCGAGCCGTCATTGGAAGGCGTCACGCCCAGGTCCGATTGCAGAATCGCCTTCTCGATTGCTCCCAAGAGCGAACGATCCCAGGGCTGAATGACCAGCATCCGCGGTTCTGGAACGGAGATATTCCCCACCTGCGAAATCGGGGTTGGGACGCCGTAGTAGTCTACTCGGATGTGCTCGATGAGCGCCGGAGTAGCGCGCCCCGTACGCAGCCGTGCCAATTGCTGCTGCAGATGCTCCACGGACTTCGCCATATGCTGCCGTGCCTGCTGTAGGACCTCCGCAATTGGCATTGCCCAGGCTGCTGCTGTACAACTTACACGTCGTCGTGATACACAATCGTTGCCACCGGCTCACCGAGCATGAGCCGGCGGAGATTGCCGCGCTGGTTTACGTTGAAGACCAGGATAGGCAGGCGATTCTCCTGGCACAGTGTGATAGCGGTCAAGTCCATCACGCGCAGCCCCTTTTCGAGCACCTCGCGCGAGCTGATGCGCTCGTACCGCCGCGCCGTTGCCACCTTCTCCGGGTCGGCATCGTAGACGCCATCGACGCGTGTTCCCTTCAGAATGACCTCGGCTTCGATCTCGATTGCCCGCAGGGCTGCGGCGGTATCGGTGGTGAAGTAGGGATTGCCCGTTCCGGCGGCGAAGATGACGATACGCCCCTTTTCCAGGTGGCGGATAGCTCGGCGCCGGATGAAGGGCTCGGCAATCTGCGCCATGGCGATAGCGGTCTGCAGTCGAGTGGGCACCCCAAGGGCTTCGATAGCGTTCTGCAGCGCCAAGCCATTGATGACCGTTGCCAGCATGCCCATGTAATCGCCGGAGACCTTGTCAATGCCGTGAGCAGCGGCTTGGATGCCACGGAAGATATTGCCTCCTCCGATGACGATGCCCAGCTGCACGCCCAGGCGATGGACCTGAACGATCTCTTCCGCCAGCGCCGCCAGCGCTTCTGGGTCAATCCCGAAGCGCTGCGACCCCATGAGGGCTTCTCCAGACAGCTTCAGCAGCACGCGCCGGTAGCGGACGTTGGCGCCCTGGTCCATCGTTCACCGTAGTGTATCGGCTCGGTTCAGACCGCTTCGCCGAGAAGGTAGCGCCAGAAGCGTCGGACCCGGAGCGGGACCCCGTGCTGCTGGGCAGCGCTCTGCAACACCTCTGCAACGGTCCGGCTGGAGTCGCGGATGTACGCCTGCTCCAGCAGGCACTGCTCCTGGAAGAACTTCTCCAGCTTCCCTTCGGCGATGCGCCGGGCAACGGCTTCGGGCTTGCCTTCGCTGAGGGCTTGCTGGCGATGGAGCTCCCGTTCGCGCTCGACGATCTCTGGGCTCACCTCCTCGCGCCGCACGTACAGGGGCTGCATCGCCGCCACCTGCATTGCCAGATCGCGCAGGAGCGGGCGCAGCTCCTCCGGTGGATTGGCAGGCTCGGTCTCCACCACCGTTGCCAGGCGGCTGCCTGCGTGCACGTAGGCAGTCAAATGCCCGTCGGTGACAAGCAGCTCATAACGCCGGAGCTCGATCTTCTCGCCCACTTTTGCCAGCATCTCGTCGCGCCAGTTCCCCAGCGTCTTGCCGCCGATATCGGTGTTCCACAACTCCTCCTCGCTGCGCGGTTGTGCATCGAGCAGCGTCCGCAGAATCGCCTGCGCAAAGGCGAGAAACTCCTCGTTCCGTGCAACGAAATCGGTCTCACAATTGAGCTCCAGCAGCGCTGCCCGCTGCCCATCGGGGGTTGTCTCGGCCAGGACTACCCCCTCGCGCGCGATGCGATCGGCGCGCTTGGCAGCAATGACCGCCCCGCGCTGCCGCAGGTACTCTATCGCCGCATTCAGGTCCCCCTGCACCGCTTCCAAGGCGTTTTTGCAGTCGGTAAAGCCCGCACCTGTTTTCTCGCGCAATTGCTTGATGAGTTCTACGCTTACCTGCGCCATCGTCGTGTGTGCCCTTTACGACTTGGTACTGGACAACTCCGAGCCCTTGGGTTCATGCTCCTGCAACAGGGCTTCCAGGTCCTTGCCCCGCTGCTGCGCCAGATGGCGACCCTCCAAGACGGCATCGGCGATGATGCGCGTGAAGAGTTCAATACCGGCGATGGAATCGTCGTTGGCGGGGATGGGGTAGTCCACCAGCTCCGGATCGGCATTCGTATCCACCAACGCCACCGTGGGAATGCCCAGGATGCGCGCCTCCGAGACAGCGATGTGCTCGCGCACAATGTCCACAACGTAGAGCATCCCCGGCAGGCGGTTCATCTGCTCGATACCGCCGAAGAGGGTGCGGAGCTTGTCGCGTTCGCGCAGGATGCGCAAGCGCTCCTTTTTGGTGAACTTCTCCAGCGTGCCATCGGCTTCCCAGCGGTCAATGGTGGAGAGGCGCCGGATGCTCTGCCGAATGGTTGCAAAGTTGGTCAACGTCCCACCCAGCCACCGTTCCACCACGTAGGGCATCCGACAGCGCTCGGCTTCGCGGCGGATGATCTCGCGTGCCTGCGGCTTGGTGCCGACGAAGAGCACCAGTTTGCCCTGGGCGGCGATTTCGACCACTGCCGAGCGAGCCACCTCGAGCAATGCCAGCGTCTTGCGCACATCGATGATGTGCACCCCATTGCGCTCGCCGAAGATAAAGGGGCGCATCTTGGGGTTCCACCGGCGTGTCATGTGCCCCAGATGCGCACCCACCTGGATGAGCTGCTCAACGGTAACCAGCGCCATTGACCATCCAGACTGCTTGGACCAACTGTATCAGCGTTTGGAGAACTGGAAGCGCTTGCGCGCCTTCTTCTGCCCGTACTTCTTGCGTTCGACCATGCGCGGATCGCGTGTCAACAGCCCCGCCGGGCGCAGGATCTTGCGGTACTCCGGGTCGATCTCCACCAGTGCCCGGGCAATCCCTAAGCGGATTGCTCCGGCTTGCCCGGAGATGCCGCCGCCTGTCACATTTGCCCGCACGTCGTACATCCCCAGTGTATTGGTCAACTCCAGCGGCAGCAGGATGTCCTTCCGATGTGCCTCGATGGGGAAGTAGTCCTCAAATGCCCGTCCGTTGATGGTAACCTGCCCCGTCCCTGGGGTCAGAACCACGCGCGCGACCGCTGTCTTGCGGCGACCCGTTGCCAGCACAATTCGCATGGCTGCGCTTCCCTGCATTACTCACACGGATAGGGCAACTGGTAAGGCTGGGGCTGCTGCGCCTGGTGCGGATGCTCCGGACCGGCGTACACCTTGAGCTTGCGGATGATGCGCCGCCCCAGTCGCCCCTTTGGGAGCATTCCCCAGACGGCGTGCTCGATGATGAATTCGGGCTTGCGCTCCAGCAGCTCACGGAACTTCTCAAAGCGCGCTCCGCCGGGATAGCCCGTGTAGTGGAAGTACTCCTTCTTCTGCCAGCGCTTGCCCTCCACGCGCACCTTGGCAGCGTTGATGACAATGACGAAATCCCCACAATCCACATGCGGCGTGAAGTACGGCTTATGCTTGCCGCGCAGCAGCGCCGCTACTTGCGATGCCAGCCGCCCCAGCGTCTTCCCCGCTGCGTCTACTATCCACCACCGCCGTTCAACGTCCTGCTGGCGCACAGACTTTGTGATCCTGCCTGAGGCTTCCAGTGCCATCGTTTTCGTATTGCTCAACCGACGCACTCAAGAGCACGCAAAAATACAGCATCTCCTGCAACTTTCCGGCGCAAAAAGCCCTGCCCCCAATGGAGGGCAGGGCACTGTTCGGCATCGCTGGAGAAACTACTCGGTCACTTGCTTGCGCACCGTCTGAATGTGAAGCGTTGGCACGTTCACTACCTCTCGCGGTGGTGCCGGCAAGGCATAGGGCACATTCGGTGTTTTCTGGTAGGAGATCTCCAGCTCGACGTAGCGATTCGGTGCCGTACCACGCAGGATATTCCCTTGGGCATCGGCTTTGACGAACACCTTTGCCCAATTGCCATCCTGCGTACGCAGGACGATGACAAAACCCCGGCGCTGATTATTGAAGTTCGCCAATACCTCCGCAAGCGTCGTGGCACCGAAGGCTTCGGTCTCGAAGAGCTGGTTCAGGCTATCCACCGCCAGGTACCTCGGGTCACGCAGACGCAAGGTATCGATGAGCGTGCGCCGCGGATTGGAAATGTTGTAGGTACTCAGCCGTGGTGAGCCAATGTCGTAGGAACCTCCACGGGTATCCAGGCACAGATCCCATTCGTTGCCATCACGCACGGTGAGTGCGCGCGGACGCCCATCGGGTCCCTCCAAATCCAGTCCGCTGGGGAATTGGGAATCGGTCTCGTAGATTCGAATTGGCGAGCCATCGGCAAAGGTTGTGTAGCGTGTTGCCGGCGCCCAGCGTACGACAGCCGCCGTACGACTCCGGGCAGTATCGCGCGTGGTGTCCGCCCACATAGCGTAGAGCTCAAACCGATACACCGTGCCCGAGCGCAGCCCCGTAATGTCGGTTGGGCTGCTCCGCAGCTGCGCCTTCCCGACAAAGCTGCCGGTGGCATCATTGTACACCATCAGCTCGTACCAGCCGAAACGCTGGTTGCTCTCAGAGGGGGATGGATCCCACTTGAGCCGCACGGTGGAGTCATCCACCGAGAGTGCCTGCAGATTGCTCGGCGGTGCGGGCGGAGATACTGGCGTCGGCGGCTCCTCCGGAGCGGTCGATTCCTCGCACCCTACAAACAGCAGCGCGGCAACAGCAACAATTCCGCTCCACTTTGCCCACTTCATTGCCTACCCATGCTGATTTGGTGCAACATAATCACTGCAGAGCCGGCTGCAGTACCGGCAACCTGTTCCAGCTCCGAGGCTCAGCTTCGGCACGGCGCGGCAGCGCGTAGGGGACCATCTTCGAAGGCTGGAGAGCAATCTCCAGCTCCACGTACCGATTCGGCGCCGTCCCTTGGATGAGTTCGCCCTCGGGACCGGGCTTGACGAAGACCTTTGCCCAGGTGCTATCGCGTGCTGACCAGGCAATCAGCACCAGCCCCTTGCCCGACGGTAGCCGCTCGGGGATGGGCACCATTCGATGCTCCAGCCGTCCACCAACGGTGTCCAACCCTGCCTCCAGGAAGAGCGTCTCCAGGCTCTCCACATCCTGTACCACCCTCTCTCCGACCAGCGCCGAGCGCTGGAGGCGCTGGCGCCAGGCTTTGTTTTGCTGCGCTGCCGTAGCAGAATCATCCTCGGCATAGACACTTGTTGCTGCCGTTGACCCCAAATACCCTTGCCCGTCAACGATCTCAAAGTTCAGGTCCCACAGCTCGATCATCCCCGGATTTGCCGCCGGCAATACTGCAGGCGCCCCTCCACGGTTGAAGATGAATCCCTTCGGGAGCCCCTCACCGGCATCCTGTTCGTAGAGCCGAATGGGCTCCCCTGCAATCTCGTAGTAGCGCATCGAAGGCGAAAAGACCACCGTCCGTGGTGCCGGGCTGAGCACATTATCCTTGAAGCGCACCCAGATATCCAGCGCGTAAAGCTCGCCCGTATTGAGCTGCGGGAACCTCAGCTCGTACAGCGGGCGTCGCTCCGTAATCTCCAATCGCTGTACCACTACCTGACGCGACATATTCTGCAGCACCAGGTAGTAGCTGTGGAACCCCTGCGAACTCTCCGATGGCGAAGGGCGCCACCGCACGACCACCGTGTTCTCATCCACCACCGCAACCCCTGCCCAAGGCACCGGCTGTGGTGCCACCGTCTCCGCCGGACTCAGCGCCGGGTTTTCATCCGTGCATCCACCCAACAGGAGCAGCATCGCCCCACTCAGGAGCGCTCCGTACGCACGGTTCCGCATAGTTCCCCCAAGAGCCGTGGAACATTAGGACACGCGCAAATATACGCCAAGCCTCGGAGGCTTAGACCGTGCTGCCGAGGTTGCGGCTTCCACGGTCAGGTGCTGGCTTTCATCTGCTGCTTGGCTGTTCTCGGCGTAATTTCGAGCACGGCAGTCTGTACAGCAACAGCAGCATACCGATGGTCATCGGCGTACCGCGCGAGATTAAGCCCGGAGAGAACCGCGTTGCGCTTACGCCCTCGGGCGTAGAGGTCCTGCGTCAGCATGGGCATACCGTGCTCGTCGAGCAGGGAGCGGGGCTTGGCAGCGGCTTTGAGGATGAGCACTATGCCGCTGCCGGAGCTGAGCTCCTTCCCAGTGCCCGCGAAGTCTTCGAGCAAGCCGAGCTCATTGTCAAAGTCAAGGAACCGATTGCGTCCGAGTACGAGCTCATTCGCCCCGGACAGGTCCTCTTCACTTACTTCCACTTCGCCGCCTCTCTGGAGCTGACCGAAGCCATACGCCGCAGCAACTGCATCGCCATCGCCTACGAAACTGTTCAGCGCAGCGATGGCTCCCTGCCGCTGCTCATCCCCATGAGCGAGGTTGCCGGACGCATGGCACCGCAGGAGGGCGCAAAGTACCTGGAGCGCACCATGGGCGGACGCGGCATCCTCCTGGGCGGGGTTCCGGGAACCGAACCGGCAACGGTGGTCGTCCTCGGCGGCGGGGTCGTGGGCACGAATGCAGCTAAAATCGCCGCTGGATTAGGCGCCCGGGTCATCATCCTCGACACCAACCTCTACCGGCTGCGCTACCTCGACGACGTCATGCCGCGCAACGTCATCACCATGGTCTCCACGCCGGCAAATATCCGGCGCGTCATCCGCGAGGCAGACCTGGTCATCGGTGCGGTGCTCATCCCCGGAGCCAAGGCGCCCAAGCTTATCACCCGAGCAATGCTCTCGGAGATGCGCAAAGGCTGCGTCATCGTGGACGTCTCCGTTGACCAAGGTGGCTGCGTAGAGACCTGCCATCCCACCACCCACGAGAACCCCACCTACGTCGTCGATGGAGTCGTGCACTACTGCGTTGCCAACATGCCGGGAGCCGTCCCCGTCACCTCCACCGTTGCACTCACCAACGCGACCCTCCCGTACATCATCGAGCTGGCCGACAAAGGCTGGGAAGCAGCTCTGCGGAGTAATCCCGAGCTGCTCGCCGGACTCAACATCCTCTACGGCGAGGTAACCCATCTCGGCGTTGCGCAAGCGCATGGACTGCCGTACTCCGACCCGCGGAAGCTGTTGAACATCCCGCCGAACTGAGCATGCGGCGGATTGCCGTATTCTGGGCTGTGCTGGCGCTTTCTGAACCGCTCCCGGCACAGTTCATCGAAGACGCGCTCCGCTTCGCCCGCATGGACGGCTTCCCAAGCCCGCGCGCCGGGGCGCTTGGCATTGGATATGCTGGCATCGCCGATGATCTCGCCGCCCTCTACTACAACCCCGCCGGACTTGTCCTCATCCCCAACGGCGTGGAGCTCTCCGCTGGGCTTCTCTTCGCCCACAACACTTCGCGTACCGAGTTCCTGGGAACCATCCCCGTGACGTCCGCCTCAAACTCCACCGCCCTCTCCCACCTGGGCGCTGCAGCCACCCAACGATGGGGACGCAATACCCGCGTTGGACTTGCCATTGGCTACATCTTGGAAACCGATTACGAGCTTACTCTACGCTACAGCGGCTTCAATCCCTCCAGCAGCATCATCGCGTACTGGACCGACCAGAGCTCGCGTCCATCTTCCAATTGGGCATTCCGGCTCTACCTTGCCGACACCGTCGGAGGACGCCTCATCACCCCCGTTCGCGATAGCCTCCAGCAGAGCGGCTTTGTGCGCGAACGCGGTGGAATGCACTCCCTCAGCGGCGGTGTCGCCTTTGAGCTCTCTCGCTCAGCTGCACTCGGATTCACTGTGTCGCTCAAGTACGGACGCTACCGCTACGGTCGCAGCTATACCGAAAGCGATGTGCTCAACCGCTACAATTGGCTGGATACCGTCGGCTTCTCCAACGTGGATTTTGCCCGCCTGGAGCTGGAGGAGGAGCTCTCACAGGAAGCCCAGGGCATCACCGGCAGCATTGGGCTACTGGTTCGCATGGGCGAATTCCTCCGCCTGGGATTGACCGCTGCCTTCCCCACCTTCTTCCAGGTCACCGAGAAGTTCTCGCAGCAAGCAATGGCGTACTTCGACAACGGCGACCGGCACTCCGCAAGCCAATCCGGCGAAAATTCCTACAATGTTGTAACCCCCTTCCGCTTCGGCGCTGCCGTAGGGCTACACCTGCCCCAGACTGGGCTGACCTTTTGCGCAGCGGCATCCTACAACGATGTGACTCAACTGGAGTTCACCGATGCCCCACCAGAGCTACTGCGGCTCAACCGCGCTATCCTCGAACAGCTCGTGGGGCAGACCGCCTGGGGCGGCGGAATTGAATGGACCTCGGAGCTACTGCCGATGAGCTTCCGTCTGGGATTCACCGCCATCACCTCCCCGTACCAGCAAGACATCCCTGGGGCAACAGTGCGTATCTACAGCCTTGGCACCGCGCTCTACTTGCAGCCGAATCTGGTACTGGATCTCCTCCTACGGCGAGTCGAATGGTCTGAACTGCGCAGCAACTACGGCGGCACCCTCTCGCAGTACATCCTGCACCGCCGCCCCTTGACTATCGCCGCCGGACTCACATACCGGTACTAAAGCCCCTTGCGCCCATCGCACACTCTGCCGCGACTTTCCTCTTCCATCCCCTACAGCACCCCCAACGCACCAAAACTTTCTGTGAAAGCCGCGCACTCCACAGGTCAAGCCCCAGTCTACGGCATAAACTGGAAGAAAGCACCCTGCCGCGCAGCAAAGTTGCTTGGCTCGTACCAGTCATGCGTCAACCAGTGCAACAGCACACCTACCCACACCTGCCGTGTATGGATTCCCAGCACCAACCGCGATTCCGCCATACGGCGCTGTTCCACATCGAACCGCGTCCATATCTGCCCCGTAAAGTACCCTTCGCGATGAATCCAAGAGGCGCTTATCCACCAGCGCGGCAGTCCTACGACGTAATCGGGAGCGTAGAGCGCCCGATACGGCACGCACTCCCCAATGAGTTCCAGCTGTGCCCGGTCCGACCACACCCGCACGCCCAGTTGCATCCGCCAATCACTGTAGATGGCGCCGTAGCGCACCCGATGCGCCCATGTATCGATGTGATGTGTGGACGTGTGGGCAAACAGCACCCCAACGGCTGCACGCTCATATCGGACCCAATGCCCGGCAGTAGCATCAATGCGCAGCCCTCGCGGGACAAGCCCCATGAGCCGCTTGACCCCCGCAATAATGACTGCCTCAGCCATCAACTGCGTTGCTCCCACCCACCACTCCGAGCGCATCCGAGCCTCGGCAGCTCCCACCGTGTCCCGTCCATACCAAACAAGCATAACCTCCTGAGCAGTGGCGCACGAAAGTGCTACCAATCCCAGCAATGCACGCATCGGACCGGAAGAAGCAGTCTCACATACCTGGTTAACCTCACCGAGACGGGCTCCATATGCCGTACGGCGGTAACATGATGTGCGCGTGCAGAGTTCCCCGGGACCGCCTCAAACAGAAACCATGGAAGACGCGCCCGAACTACTGCAGCACCACCAGCTGCAGCTCCTCCCGATTGGTACGGACGCGCAGCCAGCGTTCCAGCTCCCGTAGAAGTACTCGCTGGCGGCGCTCCACCTCCACAAGCGCTACTGACAAGGTATCCGCTGCTTGTGACAGCGATGCGTCATGTACAACCAATTCCCCCAGCGCAACTCGGCGTACCCCAGGAAAGAGTACCGTAAGTTCCCGGGCAATCTGTGCTGATAGCTCTTTGTCCTGCTGCATGCGCATCAAGTGTAGATGCAGAGCTTGAAGGCTGTCCTCCAACACTCTGATTCGGCGCTCTGCCTGTTGGTAGAGCTCTCCCAACACAGACGCACCCACTTCGATTCCAACTTGTTCAACTCTTTGTGCCTGCACAACCTCTAAATCCTGCACATCAAGCCCATAAAATGCCAAGCGCTCCCGGCGCTGTACAATTTGTACGCTGTCGAGCGGCTCCCCTACCAGCACTACTCGCAGCACCTCCTTCCCTCCAGAGCGCAGGATGTCGTAGCTTACCACGCTGGTATATGGAAGGGTAAATTCGCGCCGGATAAATTCCATAAGTCGTTGCTTGCGTAAACTTAGCTGAACTACATTCCACGCCAAATATATGCTCGGCACTGCCGTACCCACGACCACTGCCAGCACAACCCGCCGCAGTCGGCGTTGCTTTTCCGGTAGTGCTTCTTCATGATTGGGGAAGCGCAGCACCTGTGCAATCAAGTACGCTGCCGCGCTAATGAACACTGCGTTGATAAAAAACAGATACAGTGCACCACCGAAGAACCATATGTCACCCCGTGCTAACCCATACCCAGCTGTACACAATGGCGGCATAAGGGCGGTAGCGATAGCAACGCCAGCGATGACAGTAATTTTCTTCTCCCGACTGGTTGCCGCAATGATTCCAGCAAGCCCGCCAAAGAAGGCAATGAGAACATCCCAAATCGTGGGCGATGTTCGCGCCCATAGCTCCGATTGTGCTTCCTTCAAAGGTGTCAACGCAAAGTAGAGCGCCGAGGTCGCGATACTGAATAGCGCTGCAACAGCAAGGTTGAGCAGAGCCTTCCGAAAAAGCTGCAGGTCATAGGTAGCAAGACCAACTCCGACACCTACGATCGGTCCCATCAGTGGCGAAATCAACATCGCCCCGATGATGACTGCTGTCGAATTCACATTCAGACCCACAGAGGCAACCAGCACCGCACAGATGAGTACCCAGAGATTGACCCCACGGAACTCTACTTCTCGCGCAATAACCTCCAGGGTGTTCGCCGGATCGTCGCGCTCACGTTCCAAGCTGAGCCGGTCTATCAAAAAGCGAACGAACCGAACCAGCCAACCATCCATGCTGTGACATCGACGCTAACTCGCTCTCCTTGGGCACGAAAATAAGGTATCTGTTCTGACATCAAGACATTCACCCTGATGAGGCACAACCACCACTCAATCGCGGTCGTCCCGAAGATCCTCGTCAGAGGATAACTGGAGCAGTTATTTTGGGTTACCGCGCCCCTTAGTTTTCGCAAGCTTTAAATGGACAGCACCAAATTTTCAATGAGTTTTCCAACCTCATCATAGTCTTTGATTGCAAATTTCGCAACAGTTTGCGAAAATCCAAGTTTCAATCCCACCTTGGTTCGATTTTGCCGGGAGTACGAGAAGCGAAAGCGCGAACAAGAGAAAAGTTTCAATCCCACCTTGGTTCGATTTTGCCATCGACAATCTTCCGCTGATTCGCATCGCGCCGCTTGTTTCAATCCCACCTTGGTTCGATTTTGCCCGTCGCCGTATTCCTTGACCTCCAGCACGCAGAGCAGTTTCAATCCCACCTTGGTTCGATTTTGCCGGTGTTGCAGAACTGCGCGCCGACTGGGTAGTTGCGGTTTCAATCCCACCTTGGTTCGATTTTGCCACAGCTGGGGAAGATGTATGCAGCCCTTGCCAGAGAGTTTCAATCCCACCTTGGTTCGATTTTGCCGACGCTCAGTCGGGTTGGCTGTCCCGCAAACTCATCGTTTCAATCCCACCTTGGTTCGATTTTGCCACTGCAACATGCTGAGTAGCCCCCGAGACATTGACAGTTTCAATCCCACCTTGGTTCGATTTTGCCGCATTAGCAAGACGAAGAGGTTCTGGTAGATCTTCGGTTTCAATCCCACCTTGGTTCGATTTTGCCACGCGGGGGACGTGCGGGAGGTGGTGGCGGCGCTGGGTTTCAATCCCACC
>OGCH01000762.1_pt1 | contig 14757 bp, 20 predicted proteins | sample 1570111 | NCBI WGS metagenome assembly OGCH01 (sample SAMN03436243, study PRJEB24508) | hot springs metagenome | biome: Desert Springs; feature: Hot Springs; material: Water | place: USA: Great Boiling Spring, Nevada | collected 2008-12-01 | depth 0 m m | reverse complement strand
TAAAAAAGAAAAGAACAAATAAATAATAATAAAGGGCGGCGCGCTGTGAATTACGTCGTGTGAAAGAATAGGGTGTGAGGCTCTATAAGAGAAATTGTTATCCGGATCGAGCATAGGGGAGAATTTTCTCTTAATGTATACCCCATTTTTTCCGCACACACACACGGTTTTCGTCACACGCTTTACACATGTCGCGACGTGTACAACGGGGTGTGTATGTCGTGTGATCATCGGAGCGCCGAGGAAACGCCGCATCACAAAGGCCCGCCGTGGAACTGAATTGTATATTTCAACAGTTGAGATTAAACAAACGTAACAAAACGTCAAAGCGAGTCTGGGTGAGCCAAATCGGTTCAATGGAAAAATGGAAAGGGGGAGAAAAACCGGCTTGTGTGAAGATGTGTGTAAAATTATTCAAGCCAAAGGAGCTCTGGCTCGTCGCCGAGCCAGCACGGCAACTCGACGACCCAGCGGCCGTCCACGTAGTCGACCCACGCCTCGCCGACGTATGTCTCCGGGCACTGCGAGCCGCAACGCACCAGGGCCTTGCGGAGGCCATCTCCTGCGTTGGAGACGACGCATGCGCTGAAGCCGTCGCAACCGCGGCGGCTGGCCACTACGAAGGCGGGGCGCGCGGGGTTGCCTGGCTTGAATGGCAACTCGTAGATACACCAGCTGTCTCCTATGCGCTTCACCTTCATGTACATGATGTAACCGCGAGTTTATATATTTTGCTCATCAGACGGTGTACTCCGCGTTGCATCTGGCGCATCTGTACGCGCCTGGCGCGACGCCCACTAGAGGCCCGTTGCACGTCTTGCAACGCGGCCACAGTTGCGCGAAGTCCGCCACCCTCACCCAGGGGGCGGCCCTCAGCGCCTCCTCGATCGTCCTGCGCGTCTCCTCCTTGACGCTTATGTTGCGGTAACGCTTCATATCTTGACGTCGCTGATGATCTTCCAGTGAGGCTCCGTGGCGTATAGCCTGAGCCGTTGCCGCAGGTGGTCTCTGAAGTAGATATAGTCGTCGAAGAGCTCTATCGCTACGGCCTTCGTCTTGCCCGGATATGGCCTCACCAGGCGACCTATCCTCTGGAGCGCCCTCGTCTTGCTCCTGCCGCCGACGGCTATTATCAGCGTCCTCAGCGGCGGGAGGTCTAGGCCCTCGTCGGCGAGGGTCGTCGCGACTATGACGTCTACCTCCCCGCGCTTCAGCGCTTCGTATATCTTTTTGCGCTCCTCCGCCTTCACAACGCCCGTGACGACTGCCGCCTTGAGGCCAGCGCCTCTCATCATCCTGCCTACCATCTCGGCGTGTTTGACCAGTTGCGTGATCACAAGCGCTGGCTTCTCAGCCTCGGCGGCTAGGCGGGCTATGAACTCGTTGCGTCTGTCGCACTCCACAACTGCCTTCCTGAGAGACGCGAAGCCAGAGGAACCCCTGAGGTCTCTGTTGCGCGCCATGGCCTTGGACAGCTCCGCGGCGGCCTCGCAGACTGGCGCCTCCAGCACCCTGATCTCCACGGGGACTGCGTAGCCGCGCTCTATCAGATACGACGACGAGATGCGCGGCTCAACCACCTCGCCACAGTACGCGTATATGTCCATGTCGCGACCGTCGTTGCGCCACGGCGTGGCGGAGAGGCCAATTCTGAGCGCCCAGCCGTCGCCAGCCTCCATCATGATCGTCCTGGCCGTGCGGGCTGGGACGTGGTGAACCTCGTCCATTATCACCGCGACGTTGCGTTGCTTGAACAGCCTTATGAGCGACTCCTCGTCGACGTCGCTGTAGTCGTCCATATACTCCAACACCTCCCTGTCCTCCTCGTCAAGCCCGTTCTCCTCGCCGTCGCCGTTGCTGTCTTGAAGGCGGCGGTACAACGTCTGCACGGTGACCGCGACGACGTTCTTCGCCCCAGCCCGCTCCGCATGTTCTCTCAGCTGCAACACCAAGTCTTTCTGCATGGCCACGAGAAACACTACGTAACCGTTTTCGTTGAGCCACCTCGCCAATGCTCCCGCCAGGAAGCTCTTGCCAGCGCCAGTCGCCATTTGGATAGTCGCAACGCCCGTCTTCCGCAACGCCGCGGCGACGCTTCTGAACACCTCCACCTGGTACTCGCGCAGGCCATGGAAGCCGTCTGGCTCCTTGAGCCCTGGCGCGAAGTCTGGCAACTCTATGCCAGCAACCTCGGCGACGCGCCGCGCGAGGCCGCGGGGTATCCTCCACCTGTCCCCCTCGTCCTTGAAGTGGCAGACCGACACGACCTCCTTCTTCAGCGTTTGGCCATCGCGGCGCCACGTCTCTATCTCGTAGCACAGGAGCGACTCGAGCGTCTGCCCGTCGACGAAGCTCTTGTCTACGTAGCAGAAGTTGCGGTAGTACGCCACGCCGCTCAGCGCCGAAGCATCTGCACACCACGCGCGGCCAGCCTCGTCGAAGCGCATCCTCAGCCTCTTTGCCGTGTCGACATATTGTCTAAATTCGCTGTCTGTCACCCTCTTGCTCAGCTTCACACAGATGACGCTGCCGTTTTCATACACGTCGACTGGTAGGCCCTGGAAAAGCGTCCGAATTCTTTGAACGTTTTTGTTTTGAGCCATGAGTCAAAAACTGTGCGTGTATTTAAGAATTTCCATGAAAAGAAGTCAAGACAGTTGAACGCCTTTATCACATCTTACAATAGTATATTGAAAAAAGGAAGGGTTTACGCCTCAGGCGTAGCGTTCTAGCATCTTCCTCCGTTCGTCCTCAAGCGCCTTTGCCACTTTCTTCAACATTTCCGCCGAGGCGTCATGTGGGACGTTTCCGCGCCTCTTCACAGCGTTTAGCGTCCGTTCAAACAGTTCATACGCGGCGCCGACGTTGACGACGTCTCTACTGGTCAAGAAGCCGAGGACTGCGTCGTACACCCGCTTCGCAAGGTCGACGTCGTGTAGCATGTGCTCCGTTACATAGTCATTGCTCGTGCGGCAAGGGCCAGCCTTCCACTCCCTGCAGAAGTACACGACTTCGACAACGCCAGAGCTAATTTCTGCCGTGATCATCCTGCCGTGATCCGCGTCTTTTGCCCTAGGGTGTATCTTAGCTATCCTCACCATGTCGCCAACTGCGACTATCTTTAGTATTGTGTCGCCAGTGCTATACGTTACCTCTATAGTGCCGTCCATGACAAACATTGAAACCGTATATATATATTAGCTCTGCAAATAGCTCACCACCTCGCATTCGTCGAACGTGGAGACGTGGGCGAACCTGCTCGGCACGTAGTAGTGTGCGCGTTTCTTCGACACGCTGCTAAGCGTGAGCTCGGCCGTCAACTCTCCGCAACGCAAGACCAGCAACCGCGGGGGCGGGTCTGGCAACGCGTCGCGCGGGATGGACAGCCTGGCGTAATACGTCACAGTCGTCGCAACCATTCTGTCCCCGATTCTCAACAACATGTGCACTATGTAACCGCTGGTATAAATTTCCATTGCTAAAAAAGGGCTATTCTTCCTTCTTCTCGGAGAGAAGCCAACGTATGACCTGCTTTATCTTGTCCACCTCCTCCTGCGTCTTCACGTTTGCGAGCCGCAACGCGGCGACCTTCCCGTCGCCGCTGTGCTCAACGTCTACCGTTACGTGCTCAAGCTTCTCCCTGGCCCTCCACCTCCCTCTGACGAAGCCCACCTTCCTGCTGTCCTCCACAGCTTTGGCGAACCTGGCCACCGCGACCTCGCCGTCCCACTCCACCTCCGCAACCTGCTCGCCGCCGATGTAGATGGGGTAACGGCCCTTGACGGGCTTTTTCTCCGTCTCGCGCATGCCCTCGATGTGCTTGCGCAGGTTTTCCAGAAACGCCAGCTCCTTCTCCAGCTCCTCGACCAGTCTCCGCAACTCGGCAACCCTGGCCTCTATCATCTTCACGATATCCTCCATAGCCCAACGCGGAGAGCTCTTTTTGACATGTACATGTTGTAACTCTGTGTTTATATATGCAACAGCTATTATGTGATTGACCTCTCGCGCCGTTCTATATAGCGATATATAAAGCAACTGTTATAAAAACACGAAAATTATGAGTCATGTCTCAAACAACAAGAAGAAAAAGATCGCCAACCGCCCGTGTCAGCAAACTGCTTAGAGACGTCAAGAAGCTGATTGAACAGCGGGGATGCGTGTCCACGCGCGAGGTCATGGATGCCTTCGGCGTATCTCATACCCAGGCGTATTATGCGTTAAAAGTCCTCGCCGACGAAAACGGCTACGTCAAGAGGGTAATCGGCAGAAGCGCCGTCTTCTGCCGCGACAGCTCAGCGCAACCAGTCGTACATGCCAACGACGGCAGGTGGGTCGCCAGGTTGAACAAAGAGATAGTGCTGAATGCGCTGAAGAAGCTCGTTGCAACCGCCAGGGGGCACCGCTACACAGTCAGGCTGTCGGCGGTGGTTAGGGAGCTTAATCTGCAACCCACGGCGAACGTAAACGCGGCGGTCAAGGCGTTTCTCGAGGAGCTACTAGACGGCGCTGTGATAACGGTGTACAGAACCAGAAGGAACATGCGTTACATCATCGACGTCGCCAAGTTCAGACGCCGTTTTGGCCAATAGTTTTTTATTTTCTATTTAACTTCTTACTCATGAATCAAATAAGGGTGTCCGTAACCTCTCTCAACGTGGTTATACGCGTGCCCAAGCAGGGCCTTCTGGAGATACCTCGCTGTTTGACAGTATACGTGGGGGGGAGGAGTTACAGAGCGTATTTAGTATCCGCTGGCGTGAACTACGTGTACTACCGTATGCACATCCCCCCGACAGAACAGGACAAGCTCTCGGCGCTGAGGGTCGTGGCCAAGTGTGAAGAGGTATGAAGAGGTTGTTCGGCGTCGTAGAGGCATCTCTGCTGGCGGCGAGAGCCCTCGGCTTCCGCGCGGTTGCGCGGGAGGCGTGGCGCAGACTCGCTGGAGTGCCGTACGCGTACAGAGGCGTCGAGGTGGCGGACTCCGAGACCTTCGCCGTCCTCCGCCTCCTTGCGGCGAGGGGGCGAAGTTTGGGGCGACGGCGAGCACGTGTACTTCCGGACGAGCTACGGCGTGTTTTCGGCGCCGCGGGGCTGGCTGCATCTGTTGCGACCGCTTGCGGCTGAAGACTTTGAGGCGATGTACGGCTTCTTAGACGTCAGGGGCAGAGTTGTCGCAGACGTGGGGGCGTACATCGGCGAGACCGCAGTGCTCTTTGCCAAGAGGGGCGCCAGGAGGGTCGTCGCTTACGAGCCCGTGTTTTGGCGTCTGCTGGAGCGCAACGTCCAGCTGAACCAGCTGTCCGACGCGGTGGAGGTCAGGCGCCACGGGGTCTGGCTTGAGAACGCGACGCTCTACACGATGAACGCTGGCGCTACCACGGGCCTCGTGGATGGCCTCCTGCCGATCGAGGTCAGGCGGGCGGACTTCTGGTGTGCCCACGTCGTCAAGATGGACTGCGAGGGGTGCGAGTGGCTACTAGCCGCGTCCGACTGCGGGACGCTGAAGACCGTGCAGGAGTACGTTGTGGAGATCCACGGCCCGGAGCCGTACATAGTGTCGAAGATGAGGAGGTGCGGCTTCGCGGCGCGGAGGCTGAACTGGCCGTCGGAGTCCATGCTGAGCCTCTGGCACTTCTACCTCTGACGACGGTTTTTAACTCTATATTGTTATTGGAGCATGCACATCACGGAGGCTCTGAAGGTTCTGCTCAACGCGGTGATTTCCCCGACGGAGTCTGGCCAGGAGACTGCGACGTGGAGGCGCGCAATAGCGTACGCCATTTTGTCTGGCATGCTCCAAGCGGTGGCGAACGCGGTGGAGTCGGCAAAGGAGTTGCGGCTGACGCTGGGCGGTTTGGCTAAACACCTGCCGCAACTCAACGACTTTTCGCCCTGCGAAAACGCGCTGGCGACGTTTCTCGCAGAGACGAGGAAGACTCTCGAGGCCGAGCTGGGCAGAGAGACCGCCGAGAAGGCTCTGGCGGTTTTAGAGCAGAGGGCAAGGGAGTGGCTGAGGAAGTCCCCCGCCGACATTCTGCCCGCGGAGATGGCGAGGATGCTCTACGTGCTTGGGTACAGAATGGGGATGGTCTTGGTCGGGCTAGACGCGATGAAGAGGTACGAAAGCCCGTCTAGGATATGAGGCTTTACAACGCGCTTGAGCGCCTGAGGCGGGGCAGGCTCGGCGAGGCGCTGGCAGAGATGGAGAGGTGGAGGCTCGAGGAGCCGCGGAAGTGGATGAAGCTTGCGGAGCTCCTCCAGCGCCTGGGCGTTACGTCTGACAGTAGCGTGGTCGAGGCGGTGGAGGCGTGCGTCCAGAGCTGGCGGGGGGCTCTGTGGAGGTGCGTCTGCAAGAAGATCAGTTGCGACCCCCAGATCGCAGATCTGCTCTTCGCCGTGTTCGCGCCGCTCTGCAGAGGCGTGGTCACCTCCACGTCGACTGTGAGCATGAAGTGTTTGGAGCTGTTGGTGAAGACCGCGGACAGGCTCCACAGGGAGGCGGCATGATCTGCAGGAAGATAGTCGCAGACATAGGGGCGAGCCCGCCTGGCTACGGAGTTGTGAGAGCCAGCGACGGCGTGAGGAGGCTGATAACTCCGCACGGGTCGGCGGAGGCGTGCTTCGCGAGCTACCTGACAGACGACGTGGTGCACGTGCCGAAGATCAAAGAGGAGGAGGAGCGGGGCTACGCGGTGGTCTACGCGGAGGACGCCACTGGGAAGTACGTCTTCGTCTGGCCTGGCGACGTCTACCGCTGGGTGATGGACGGCGCCGAGGCGGTGTTTGAGGGGCGGAGGAGGGCCACTCCGATGTACATACTTGCCGGGGCGCCGGGCTCAGGCAAGACCACTCTGGCCAGCGTCGTGGTGCCAGGGAAGTTCGGCGTGCCGTACGAGGTTCACTCGCCGTCTTCATACCTGTCGAAGTGGGTCGGCGAGACTGAGAAGAACATACAGAGGATATTCGACAGGGCTAGGTCTGCGCAACCGTACCTGGTCGTGTTCGACGAGGGGGACATGCTGATCTCCAGAGAGGTGTCCGCGGGAGGGGGGAGCGGGGAGGGGGAGGTGGCGAAGAACGCCCAGGCAGTGCTGAAGGTGACGACGTCTGAGATCTACAACAGGCGCGAGAGGGTTCTCACCATAGTGTCGACGAATTTGTCCAAAGACGACATACTGCCTGAGTTCCAGCGCCGCGGCCGCGGCGTGCTTGTGGAGGTGCCGTACCTGCCGACGGACGGCCTGAGGATCCTGGTGGACAGGCTGGCAGACCTCCACGGCGTTAGGTGTTCGGGCGTCGACGTGGTGGGCACCGCTGCGCGGAGGAAGATGTCCCCAGCCGACCTGTCGGAGTGGACGGAGAGGCTGGCCAAGGACTGCAGGGCGCCGCCTCCGCAGGGCCTCTCGAAGGTGCCCGACACGTTTCTGGGCCGGGCGGCGGGGAAGAGAGTCAGGGTTATATGCACAGACAGGAGCCTCTGCGCGAGCCAGGAGTGCCCGACGGTGCCTGGCGTCCACTACGCCGTTGAGGAGATGGCGCCGCACGTAGACGTGGACGACGTGGCGGCCGTGGTCATAAGACACCTCATCGAGAACTGCAACGTGCCGCCCGTAGTCCTCATGGAGCTGGAGCGGGACAAGATGAAGCAGGCGGTGTCGCTTGCGAGGGCGTCGAGGTCGCCGCTGGTGGTGTACGTCGAGGTGGACGCGCATGACTACTTCGCCTACTTCGCCAAGGCGAAGGACATCCCCGTGATCTTCCTCCAGCCGCATCCCTCGTCGAAACTGCCGAAGGGCACTTACATACGCGGCGCCATTAGAATAGCTTAAATACGGCCTCTCGGCATATCCACATGGCGAACATATATCAGGGCCCAGACTCGTGTTACGGAATGTTCGAGCGTATCTACGTCCCTGGGAGAGGAGTCACGGCGAGGAACGTGAAGCACTTCATCGCCTTGATCCTGCGCGACCTCAGGCGCGGCTGGACGTACGACCACCAGTGCAGAAGGATCCCGATGGACAAGAGGCTTGCGGAGAAGAGGCTCCTCTATCTGGTGCCGCTGGCCAAGAGGCACACGCGAGACGTTAAGCAGGTGTGGGCTGTCAGAGAGGCTGTGCTCGACGCGCTTGCGAAGATAGGGGCAACCAAGAAGAGGGCAGTGCTGGCATGATGGTACTGAGAAGCGCCGCAAACCTGTTAGACGGCGTATACGCCGTTGCGCCCAAGCCCACCCCCACTCAGCCCTCCAGCTCTGACGTGAGTAGGCCCAGTGCCTCTGGCGCATCTTCGTCTCCAACTGGCGGAAGTAGCCCCAGTTCGGCTTCGGCCTCTGACGCATCGTCAAACCGTTACAGACCTGTGGAGAGGTCTGGCGGAGGCAACTCTTCTCCGACTGGCGGGACGACGCGTGAGGTTGAGCGTTTGAGGTCTGAGGTTGAGCAACTGAGGCAGGAAGTAGTTAGCCTTAGGCAGGAGAACGCGGCTCTTTCCAGGGCTCTGCAGGAGGCGCAACGGGAGAGGGCGAGGCTTGCGGCTATGGCGCAGGAGCTTGAGAACGAGCGCAGGCGGCTGGAGGAGGAGAAGGCGCAACTCGCCTATGGGAGGCGGGCGTTGGAGGAGGAAAAGGCGCAGGCCGCTCAGCTGATGCAAGAGGCCGAGCGGGTGAGGAGGGAGGCGGAAATGTACGCGAACGCGCTGAAGGCGCGGGTCATGAAGGAGATCGAGGAGTACAGGAGGAACGCGCTTCTCGCGGTGGAGACCGAGGTGAAGCGCCGCCGCGAGCAGATGCTCGCCGATCTCCAAGAACAGTTGAAACAAGAAATATTGAGAGTCGACGAGTTGAGGAGGCAGGCCGAGGAGCTGAAGAGACAGGCTGAGCTGGAGAAGGCGTCTGTAGAAAAGGCTAAACAAGAGCTTGAGAGTGAGCGCAGACAGCTAGAGGAGGAAAAGACACGGTATGCGAACTTAGTAGAAATGCTCGAGAAGCGCAGACAAGAGTTGTTGCAGAAAGGCGCGGCTATTGAGCAAGAACGCGCGAAGCTGGAGCAGGCGAGACGGGAGCTGGAGATGCGCCGCCAGCAACTCGAACAGATGATACGCAAAGCAGAGGAGTACGTGAAGAACGCGAAGACGGAAGCAGACAACTACGTGAAGAAGGTGAAAGAAGAAGCGGATCGCCAAATAGCCGAGTATGTCAATAAGGCGAAGGAGCTCGCTGACAAGCAGATCGCCGAGTATGTCGCCAAGGCAAAAGCTGAAGTTGATAACCAGAGGCAACAGCTGATAGAGCAGGCTAGGAGGGAAGTCGAAGGGCACGTGAAACGGGCGAAGGAGGAAGCTGATAGACAAATCGAGGAGTATGTAAAACAGGCAAAGGAAATGGCGGACAAGCAGATCGCAGAGTATGTCAACAAGGCGAAGGCTGAGGTTGATAACCAAAGACAGCAATTAATAGAGCAAGCGAGGGCAGAGGTCGCCGAGTATGTGAGAAGGGCTAAGGAGGAGGCGGACAAGCAGATCGCAGAGTATGTCAACAAGGCGAAGGCTGAGGTTGATAACCAAAGACAGCAATTAATAGAGCAAGCGAGGGCAGAGGTCGCCGAGTATGTGAGAAGGGCTAAGGAGGAGGCGGACAAGCAGATCGCAGAGTATGTCAACAAGGCGAAGGCTGAGGTTGATAACCAAATAGCCGAGTACGTCGCAAAGGCAAGGACGGAAGTCGATGAACACGCGAAGAGGACAAAGGAGGAAGCTGATAAACAAATAGAGGAATACGTCGCCAGGGCGAAGGAGCTTGCAGATAGGCAGATAGCCGAGTATGTCAACAAGGCGAAAGAGGAGGTGGACAGACAGAGGCAACAGCTGATAGAGCAGGCGAGGAAGGAGGTGGGGGAGTACGTTGACAGTGCCAAAGCCGAAGCGGATAAGCAGATCGCTGAATACGTCGCCAAGGCGAAAGAGGAGGCAGACAGCTACGTGAAGAAGGTGAAAGAAGAGGCGGATCGCCAAATAGCCGAGTACGTCGCAAAGGCAAGGACGGAAGTCGATGAACACGCGAAGAGGACAAAGGAGGAAGCTGATAAACAAATAGAGGAATACGTCGCCAGGGCGAAGGCTGAGGTTGAGAGGTTTCGTAGGGCGAGGATGTCTGAGGAGGCTGACAAGCTCCAAGAGGAAGCGCATAAGGCGCTTTATGCGCTCAACGCTGAGATCGCGAGGAGGCGCCGCGTGTTGGACGAGCTGAGGCGGCAGGCCGAAGAGCTCGTGCAGGTTCGCGACATGCTTCTGCGTCAGGTGAACGAGTTGAGAAATGCGAAAAAGGCATTGTTGGCGTAGCCATGTCGCTAGCGGTGAGCAAGAGGAAGTTCGACAGGCTCTTCGCAGAGAGGTTCGGGCGCGTCTCTACCCACGACGAGTTTGCGCTGTGGTGCGTCAGCTGGGGAGGCGCGCTGGACGGGGAGAGGTGCGTGTTCGAGGAGCTGGTATGAGCCTCCTGTTTGGCAAGAAGAAAAGGAGGCCAAAGCTCCTGGTCACCCCGCCGCCTCCGCCGCCAGCGGCGGAGGTGAGCGAGTGTCAAGTGGTCAACGGCAAGTTGGTCTGTAAGAAGACGTACAGGCGGGACGTCATAGCTTAAATACCAACAGGCATTTTTCCATATGGCGGTCAAGCTGGAGGAGGTTACAAACAGAGAGATCGACACGCCGTATGGTTATGTGCGCGTTTACGCCGAAGGCGACAGGTACAGAATAGTGATAGTAATAGATAAGAGGAAGATCGGCGAAAACATCGCGAAACAGATAGCGACGGGGCTTTTGAGCTCTCTGCAGATCCAGACGACTGGCGAAAAAGTGGCCTAATAGCTTTTTTACTCATCCCCCTTTTTCAACATGGCTACGGTCATTGGCAATGGCCCCTTCGCAGACGCGGTGAGGAGAGTGCTCGAGCACGCCGCGGAGAGGGGGGTCGACCTCTCTGGCGTCGTGGTGACCGTCGTGGAGGATCCGAGCGTGCCGACTGCGGTGACGCAGTACGACGGCAGGCTGAGATACGCAATACGCTACAACCCTAAATACGCAAGAGACGCGGTGTTGGCGTCGCATGAGGCTGGCCACGTCGCGTACTTCGCCTGGGCGGAGAAGACCGGGCTCAACGTGGGAGACATCATAACTGACCAGACCTCTGAGGCCTTGGCGCAGGCCCTTGCGGAGGTCGCGTCGAGGCAACTGTTCGGCAGGCCAGCGCGTTTCTTCAACGCGCCGCTCAACTTGACTGAGCTCCTGCCGCAGAGGTATCTGGTCGGCACTGGGGGGCGGAAGATCCCTGTGTGGTCAGACGACAGGAGGGACTCCCCAGCCAAGCCCTACGACCTCCGCGTCTACCAGGCGGGTCTGTTGTTTTCGCCGTACTTCCACAACGTGACGAACTGGTCGCACGTATTTGGCAACGTGACCAAGGTGCCAGTGGACAAGATAATAGAGACTGTACATACGGCGTGGGAGCGCGGACACGTGGAGACGGTTCCCGGCTGGGGTGCCGTGTGGAGAACGCAACCAGCCTGGACGCCTGAGGAGCTTGCCACGTTGTCGCAGAATAAAGGCGACAGTGCGAAGAGTAACGGAACACATGAGGAACTTATCGCGTCAACGCAGAACAAATCTAGTGACTCAACTCAACAGACTGTGGCGATTACGCAAGGCCTTACAACCGACGTACCGCTTCCGCCGAGTTCCATCAAGCCAAACTTTGCCGATTTAGGTTTTGATCCTATACCGCCAGAGTGGAATCGGTATATAAACAACAGAAGCGTTTTGGTGGTGTTAAGGAATTGGACTCATTATGGCGCTCGTAATGACTACAGGAGGGATAACGTAATTGGTCGCGGTGTAGTGAAAGACGGAAAGATAGTGTTCAACGAGAGGATACCAGCGCCGAGCGTCATTGATCCAAACGCTTGGATTGAGATCGTCGATGAGAAGACGGGGAAGGTTCTCGCCAAGCTTAGGTCGAATGAGCTCTACGAAGTGGCCACTGGGCGTTTACCACATATAACGTTACACTGGAGCCACGTCGCGGTGGCTGAACGCTGGCCAAAGTGGGAGTATTACGTAGACAGGGCGAGACAAGTGGAAAACGCGCTTATGGGGAGTAACGTTGAGCCACAGACAGGTGTACCCGTGGTTAACGCGCCAGTCGAGTACAAGCCACAGATACCGCCAGAAGACGTGAAAGAGAGGTTCGACAAGTTGGTCGAAGAGCTGAAGAAGGTCGCCGAGGGGGTGAGTTGGAGGAACTGGGAGGAGAAGCACCGCGAGTTCTTGAAGTTGAGGGACGAGCTGATGAGCTTGACATCGCAATATCCGTCTCTGTTCAAAGACGCGGTGAATGAAATCGTCGGCGAGGTCGGCAGGAAGATCAGCGCCGCCGCGAGGTCGCTTGAGGAGATCTTGGCGAAGGCGGCTGGACGGGAGAGCTTCTTCGCAGACGTCGGCGATGGGATGAAGGTCGCTATTGGCCTCTACAAAGTCGATCCCGAGACTGGCGCGTTCCACCTGGTTTTGAGAGAGGGGGAGAACGTCGTCGGCTACATCCGCGACGACGGAGAGCCAGTGGTGACCTTGAGGACGAGGAACATGTCTGAGGCCTCCACTAAATATGAGAGGCTGATCAGAGGAGGGCCAGACCGCGAGCTAGCAGACAGAAAGCCAGAGGAGGAGACGAGCAGGCGCGAAACCGAACTGCCCCCCAGCGCGTCCCAGCCCAGCTTTGTCAGGGGAATCGCGGGAAACGCGGCGTATATCGCGCATAACGTAGCAGGCGCCTTGGGCAACGTGGCGAGTTTCGTCACGGGGGCTGTAACCAGCGCGCTCAGCGGCGTCAGGCCTCTGCTTCAAAGCGCGGGCCAGAGGCTCGCCGCTGTAGTCAACCCGCCGCTCGTCAAGGCGGCGACGATTGAGGACACACAACTTACATTCGTCAAAAGGCCAGAGACGGCACATGACGGGTCTGCTACGTCGCCAGCAGGCTACAGACCCGCCGACTATTTGGTGGGCCAAACCGAGTTTGTGAAGAGAACCGACGACGCAGACGTCGCCAAAAGCAGTCCGGAAAACACGCGCCCCACGTTGGCAACTGGATCCGCAGTGCAGAAGGAGGAAGGTAAAAAAGAGCCAGAGTTAAGCGCCTCATCCACTACGTCGTCTTCCAACACAGCGCCGCCTGAGCAGGAGCCAGCTGACAAGGCTAGGCGAGGAGGCGGCAGGCACCATGCACATGTGCGTCTGCTGATGACTTAGCAATAGCTTTTATTCCCGTCCCGCTTTTTTCCGCATGTCTGAGAGGGGCAGGGTTTTGGTCAAGGTGCGCGGCGTCGTAGACAGGGAGCTTGCTGAGGTCAAGCCAGTCTTGGACAGAGTTGTGGACGAGGCGCTGAGGCGCGGCGGTCTGTCTGTAGACGAGGCGGCTGAGCTCTTGAGGGGCACGGAGGTCGTCGTAGGTGGGCGGAGGCACAGGCTGTCTTACGTCCTTGTGCGCGGGGCGTCGGAGTCTCTGCAGGCGAGGGGAGGAGCGCCGATGTACAAGTTCAACATGATGCCAGCGCTGTCCTGCCCTGGCGCTGGGGCGTGCGGGGGGGAGTGCTACGCCTTGCAAGGATACTTTGTGCGGAGCGGTGTTCAGAGCCTAAACGCGGCGGCCCACGCGTTCGTCGACTACGTGATCGGCAGGGTCTCCAGGGAGGCTGGCGTCGAGAAGGCCGCCGCCGTGCTGGGCGCGCTTCTGGCGGGGGCGGTGAAGGCGGAGGCGCCGCCTGGCTCTATAATCAGGCTCCACGAGGCTGGGGACTTCCACCACCCCGTCTACATCGCAGCGTGGCTAGGAGCGGCGAAGATGCTCCCGGACTACACCTTCTACACGTACACCAAGTCATTTCCAAACGTCCTGCGCGGCCTCTGGGAGCGGGCCTTGGACGCATACCGCGCTGTGTGGGGCGGCGGCCTCCCAGCGAACTTCTCGGTGAACGTCTCGGCCACCGCCGACAACCACCACCTGGTTCCAGACGCAACGAAGGCGTTCAAGGAGATGGGCGTTGCCGTGCCTGCGGTGTTTTTCTACGTCTCGGCGGATTTAGACAAATACGTCGGCGACGTTGACGAGCTCGCCAAGAACCTGCTGAGGGCGGCTAGGGACACGGCGGGGAGGATCCTCGTGGTCGAGTTTGAACACGGCGTGAGCAGGCAACGCACGGCGAAGAGCGCCGAGAAGGCGGTGGAGGTGGTTGAGAGGATCGTCGACGCGGCGTCTAGAAGCGGAATAGGCATCACAGTGGCCGTTCCGCTTGCAGAAGACGGAGACGTCAGGGCGGTCGCGCTTAAGAGGATAGCCGAAGCCGTGGGGAGGCGCTCGGGTTCTGCGCGGACGGTCAGAGAGGGGGACAGAACAGTTGTGAAGTTCGCCGTAGGCGGCGGCGAAGCGGTGGAGGTCTTCATAGAGCCCGCTGGCAGAAAGCAGTGCAACATATGCACGCGTTGCGTCGCGCCGCGGCCTGCCGCAAGGTTGCGCGAGGAGGCGCCGCTAGCCGAGGCCGTGACGGAGGTTGCGGAGAGGAAGAGGAGGAGAGCCGCGCTCCGCGCGTAGCACGGTTTATAACTCAGACGCGTTTTTTCAATCATGGTAGCGGAGTTCGTCCAGGCGTTGTCGTTAATATTCTCAATAGGCGTCATATCGGCGGTGTTCTACATGCTGACAGCGAAGTGG
>OGCH01000760.1_pt1 | contig 14761 bp, 20 predicted proteins | sample 1570111 | NCBI WGS metagenome assembly OGCH01 (sample SAMN03436243, study PRJEB24508) | hot springs metagenome | biome: Desert Springs; feature: Hot Springs; material: Water | place: USA: Great Boiling Spring, Nevada | collected 2008-12-01 | depth 0 m m | reverse complement strand
GACGAAGCAGGTAAGATAAAGGTGTTGGATAGCCGTTTCGAGATGTTCTATAAAGAGGATGAGGAGGCTATGTATCCTCCTCATATAAGGAGGACCGACTACGGTAGAAGGTTCTACTTCTGCTCCTCATGCGGGACAGGTTATTATGACGCCGATAAATGCCCGGTATGCGGGACAGACGAGGAAGAAAGGTAAGAAAGATAACAGAGAAGACAAGCCGAGGGTAAACCTTGATTTTGAGGGGTTAGAATAGGTTAAGGGTTAGACTATAGTCTATATCCCATGAGGGCGTTTGAACAGGATGGCTCCCTCTGTGAAGCTGACCTCGTAAACCTCGTTGACCTCAAGCTTTACGTTTAGCATGTCGTATTCCTGCTCGGTTATGTAGAGGATTATCTTCGGGAAGAAGCTTTCACGGGTTAAGGGCATCAACCCCATTGACTGAAGTTGCAGCATGGCCGTCTGCAGCATCCTTTGAACCATCACCGACTCCTCGCCCCCAGGCATCGGCTGGAAACCGGTGCCGCGCCTAACCTCGACCAGCTCTATTATCTTACCAGGCCTCATTGTCTCAGGGTCTGTGTAGCTTGTTATCCTCTGAACCTTAACTAGGACCAAAACACCCATAAATCCCCAGCTGAGGTATTTTAGGTTATCAAGATCGACCAAAACAACCTGTCTATATCCGAACTGTTGTTAAAAACGTAGATTTCTGCTGGCTGTTCTGAGAAACAATGGTATAAACACGTAATCGATGATCTCTACGGGAAATTCAAAGGTTTTCTCAAAAGATATTCATGCCTGGCACAGCGAAAATTATACGCAAGTCTGCCTCTATGTAAACGGATGTCCTAAGCTTCCTCCTCAACCTCCCCCTCAATCTCCTCAAGAAAACGCGTGTATTCGTCGGCGTCCATGAGCTTCTCCACCTCCGATGGGTCCGACATCTCGATTTTTGCAATCCATCCATCCTTGTAGGGTGATTCGTTTATAATCTCCGGGTGGTCGAGGAGTTTTGAGTTGACCTCCACTATTTTGCCTGAGACAGGTGAGAAGATGTCTGAGGTTGATTTAACCGACTCTACGGTGCCTAAAACCTCTTTGGCTCTTATCTTGATGTTGGTGTGTGGGAGCTCGATGTAGATTATCTCACGGAGTTTTTTCTGCGCATAGTCAGTTATCCCGACTACTGCGTATTTCTTATCAACCCTAACCCATTCATGGTCCCTCGTATAGAACAGGTCTTCAGGTACCTCATACCTCTCTGCCATGCTGCAACAAACCTACCCAAAAAACTGCAATATATAGCTCTTTAATGTGTTTGTTTAGGCACTATGGAGGGCGTCTGCAACCGCGTCATAATCCCATGGTAATACCGGCGAAACCTGTCGGAAATCTGTCCTAGAAAGGCGGAGAAAAGGCTTTAAAACCCTTCCTCACAAATAGCTACGAACGGAAATGGCGAAAGAATTACTGGTTGTTGAGTCAAGAGTCAGGGAAGCCCTACCGGAAGGGATTAGGCTAAGCAGCGACGCACTCGAGGGCCTCGACGGGGTTGTCCGTGAGATACTGTCCAAGGCGGTCAAACGGTGTCAAGCCAACGGAAGGAAGACGATTATAAAAGAGGACTTTTAAAACCCGTCCGCAGTAGGGCGCGATATTTTTTCGGCTAGGGTGTAGCAGATATTCTCCATACGGGTTCCGGTTTTTAACGCTCTGTCTTTTTTTCGTGACCAAGTGGTTTGAAGCGAGGTTTTAGTTTCTCCAGAATCTGCGGAAGTGTTGTGTACTCCATCTCTTCATGCCCCAGCCTAGCCGGCTCGAACTCACCCATCGTCCTGAGGTACAGCGCGATCTCGGCTGCTTTCAGGCGGACATGGTCCCAGAAGGGGTCTTCAAACAGGTCTGCAGGCTCTACGCCGTCTACGCCAACCAGTTTACCGTTGCTTACCTGCCAGCCCATAGCGATAACCCTCGGCGGGCCGTCGAAATAGCTCACCGTATTCTGTTCTTTCTTGAAAGAAACAGGTATCAGCGGCCCCCTATGGGACCCGCGCATCCAGCCGCTGACAAGGGGCGGGATTGCGAAGGCGCTTAAAACCTCGCCCACAGCCGGGAACCCTGCCTGTGCCCTAATCACGCACACGGGGTCGTCTTTCCCAACATACCTGCCGGCAATTAGGCTCAGCCTCGTAGTGCTGGCGGCTGCGGCCGGCTCCCCGTCCACCGCCCTGTATATCTTTGATATCGCATAGCGGCCGGGTGTCCCTATCAGGCCTATTAGGTCATACATCTCCTCAGGGGTTTTAAGCGTGACGACCTGCGACTCGACTAGGTCCAGCACCTCGAACTTGAACCCGTCATGGAGCTTGGGGTCGATGACAAGTCCCGCGGTGTTGTCAGGTGATGCGAAAATTCTGTATAGAGGGATGTTCCACGCACCCGGCTCAGTCTTGTCTGCAGCCAGAACAATAACCGGGTCCGAGCCCCTTTCATCGAACTCTATCTCAGCAACTCCAGGCCCCAGCCCGCGGACATTTCCGCTGAAGGCATCGCTCAACAGGTCCTGTCCAGCCCCGTAAAGCTTCAACCGCTTCGCTACTTTCTCAGTTATCTCCTTGAAGATGTTCCAAGCAAGACCGTGAACCTCGGTGTTGTCCAAGCCTTTACTGTGGGCCATAACCAGTATTATGTCGTCGCCGCAGTGTGTTACATACCCTGAGCCGAGGAGCCCTGTTTCCTCGGCCTCCCTCAGTTTTGCTGTAGCATAGCTAAGCATTTCACGATGTGGCCTGTGGTGTCCCACAACGCTTCCAACATCTGCCTTGATTACAGAGACAGTGGTCCTCATTTGCTTTCATGTTATTGATTTTTTCCTCGGTAAAAGCTCTTACTCCACAAAGTCCTGTAGGCTAGGTAGGTTAGAAGGCACGCTGTAAGCAGCACTGAGACCCTAAGGGACGCCAGCGCCTCAGGGTTGTCCAGCACGTAGACCGTAAGGGTTGTATCCCTGACCACCGTGTACGTTGTGGCCGAGAAACTCGGAGGCTTTACAGCTCGCACCACATACGTCTGGCTCGGCAAAAGTAACGGCTGCTCGTCGGGGTAGGAGTATGCCTCTCCATTTATTTCCAGAAACCTCTGACCCCTGTAAATGGAGTTGTTCGGGTAGACTAGTTGAAAAACAACCCTGTGCAGGTTAAGTGTTATGTTGAGATGTGCTCCGGGGAAGAAGACTACGGGGACTTTGACAGAGGCGCCCGGCAGTTTAACATCAATCTCTCCTTCCCGCACGGGGGTGACATAAGATAGGTTGTTGTACTCGGTGACAACGAGGTTGTTGACGTAGACCACCCTAGCCAAGCCTCCTATTCTAGTCCATGAAGAGTCCGGCATATTGAGGCTGTAGTCCTCAAGCACCTCTTCATGGGTTTTGTCGTAAAATGTGACGGTTGCCGCAGGAGGCCTCAGGTTTACAAACCAAACATCCCCTAACGGGTTGCCGATGATGAGGGTTTGGTTCTTTGTGGCAGCGGCCTCGAAACTAACTCCCATGACACGGCTTAGGCCCGGTAGTGTGTTTAACGACTTCGGGACGACAACGACTTCCTTCTCATACAGCACGCGGTTATCGGTTGTGGAGACCAGCCTTACAACATGGGGGCCGTAGGAAAGCGGCCGGAGACCAGATGGCCCACCCGAGAACGCCTCAGGCAGGGTTACTGTGAAGATTGAGGTGTTGTTCTCAGCCTTTGACTGGACAAGCTTGGACATTACCAGCTGGTCTATTGTGATGCTGTAGGGCCTTTGCTGAAGTAGGCCGCTGTAGACGAGTGGCCCGGCTCTACGCAGCAGGTCAAAACGCGCCAGAGACATGTTTATGTTATCCAACCTTATCTCAACAGAAGAGCCCGCACACACCACATCAACCCATTTTTTATCGACAAACAGTGCAAAGCCTTGAGTTAGGGCGTAAGCGTCAAACTTCACTTCTTCAGGTGTGAGGCTGATGGAGACCGTGAAGCCGGGCTTTACAACGATGTCTTCAACTGTCACACGTGTTGTTAAGCCGTTGTCCGTGGTCAAAACCCATTCACCAACGTCTGCTGCTGTAAAACTCCGTAGCTGGCGTGGTGAGCCGTCGGGAACGTAGAACCTCTCAACAGCCCCCGAAGGCGACTTCAGCTCCAAGAAACCGTTTCTACCCAGGAGCTTGACGGCAAGCGTCTCGCCCACGTTGAAACTCAGCGAACCGCCGTCGAGAAACGGCAGCATCTGCTCGCCCCCGTAACCAATCAGCCAAACTGCCTGAAGCTCTGCATGCGGCTGTACAGAGAGGATTAGGAGGGTTAGCAGCAGGATGTTATGCATTCAACCACCTTACGATTATAGCTGCCGCCAAAGTCAGGAGGGAGACAACCCCTAGAAGCAGAGCCGGTGTCAGCCACGGGTAGAGCGTCACGGTAAACACACCAAGCCCCATCAAGGCTATCGCCGTAAAAAATGCAGCAAGCCACTCTGACGTAATATGCGGCGGCCCCTCGGATTTAATCGATATGGATAACAGGAGGGCTATTGTTGCGGCCCCCGTTATGGTAGACATCAGGAATATGGGCGGGTTTTGCTGCGGGATTATGTTGACGACGTCCCCTCCGAAAACTCCGATGAGGTTCCTCACCAGCGTTGTAAAGACGGCCTCAGGCTTTGTGTTTCCCCCTTCGACCACTGCGTACAATAAGGTTGCGAATACGTAGGCCGTGAAATACCCTGTGAGAAGTCCTGAGAGGTTTTTGCTGTTGTAGGCTGCTAAAGTGAAGACTATGGGTGAGATGAGCACGTAGCCTGTTGCGAGACCGAGGAAAGGTGCCGGGTCCCCGTTGAACAGGAGGTAAACGGTGTAGGCGGCTGGTAGGTAGACAAGGCCAACTCCAGCCCATTTCAACCTATCGGTAGACGTTATCAAGACGAGTGAAATGGCGCCTAAAACCATGTAGTAGTTGGAGAAATCGGTTTTAAGATATGTGAGCAGCGAGATAGCCAAAGGCGGCAGGACCGCTGCTAAACGAACTGTTCTGCTGACAATCATGCCGCAGCCCTCAAAACCCTGTGGAGGTGTGCGAGATAGCTGGGTAAACTGTGCTGGCTAATTTTTGCGACATTAGCTGTATGCAGAAATTTCTCAACCCTCATGTCCTCAAGAATGGCCAGCGCTCGCCTTATGCCGTCGTCAGCCTCCAGCATAGGTATGAGCGTGAAAAAAACACCGCCCGTCCTTCTAACCTTTCCCGTGAATGTTAAAAGCTGTTCAGGTCTTACGTTGACAAGTCTCCCAATCAGAAAAACCACGTCAAACCCGTTGATTTCCTCGGTTTCTTTCACAAAGTCGTAGGCTGTCACGGGCCTTGCAGCGGTCAGGAAGTAGGCCAGCTTCTCTAGGTCCGCGGTACTGTGCACTGTGAGTGTGTTGCTGCCGGTTTGGCCCAGCAGTTTTACGGCGACGACATCCCCCGACTCCACCATGGCTTTCGCAACACCTATGACTGAGGCAAACACAGAGTCGAGTAAGGTAGGATTTCCCACCAAGCTACCCTTGGTTACCTCAACTAAAAACAGTATCCTCAACCTATTGACTCTGTCGAACTTCTTCACGTATAGCTCCCCATCCATCCTCGCGGTTCTCCGCCAGTCAACGGCCTTGAGGGGCTGCCCCTCCTCATACTCGCCTACCTCCCTGAAAACATCCTCCACCCCGTGTTTGACCGACAACCCTGTACCGGAAACATAGACGTTTTGAACAGCTTTTACACCCTCAGCTAGACGCGGTTTCTCAACCATACCGGGGAGAACGTAAACGTTAGCCTCCTCCTCTAAAACTAAAACACGGTTAACAAGCCCGTACTCGTCCACTACTTTTACTACAGGGGGCCCAAGCCTGTAGACGCCTCTAGCAGGTGCGTAGGCCTTGTAACGTAGGGTCGCTGACTGGTTTGGTTGAAGCCTTTTCTCTATGGTTAACGACCCCTCGGCTAAAACCAGGTTCCCCGCCGAGTCGTTCAATACGACATGCAGCGGGACTCCGGAAAGGTTTGTCAAAGTTACTTCAACTGTGAACCTGCCCCCCGGCCTAACCGTCTTGACATCAAGCTTTCTGCTGAAGCCGAAGGCGGAGCTTTTGATTTTCCTCAGCCTGACGGCTGCGAAGAGTATGTAGGTGAGTACGAATACCGATACTGCGTATATGCTGAGGCTTAGTGGTGGGTAGACCACTATGGTTGTAACCGCTAGGGTCAGTGTGAAACAGGTCGTTAAAAGCTTGAACCCCTCGTTTGTCAGCGTCATAGCGGCACCGCTACTGTCCTGAGATACTCGTTGATAATCTGTCTGACAAAGCCGTACTCCGGTGTTCTTGAAAGGGTCCTGTACTCGGGTTTGGGTAGGAGTCGGTGGTTAAGGACACGGAAGCATGCTTGCTTGACGTCGTCTGGGATGACGTATCTTCGACCCCTCAAAGCAGCTATTGCCTTTGCCGCATACAGCAGTGATACCTCAGCCCTGGGGCTGGCTCCGACAACCAGCCTGCTGTCGCTGCGGGTCCGTGAAACAACCTCAACTATGTATTGGAGAATTTCAGGAACTACAACTGCATCACGTATTTCTTGAACAGCAGCCATTATCGTGTCCGCGTCGACCACGGGGTTCACAGGAATATCCTCTCCGAGCAGGTTTTTCTTTTCAAGTATCTGGACCTCTTCAGCAGGCTCCGGGTAGGATACGATTACCCTCATCATGAAACGGTCCAATTCCGCCTCAGGTAGGGGGAAGGTCCCCTCAAGCTCTATTGGGTTCTGTGTGGCGATGACAAGGAAGGGTTCTGGGAGACGGTATGTAACACCTTCCACCGTAACCTGCCTTTCCTGCATCGCCTCAAGCAGAGCCGACTGACTCCGGGGCGGGGCCCTGTTTATCTCATCTATCAAAACTATGTTGGCGAAAATAGGGCCGGGTCTAAACTCCAGCTCGGATGTTTTTCTGTTGAAGACAAGTCCTCCGATAATGTCGGATGGAAGTATGTCGGATGTGAACTGTATTCGTTTGAATTCGAGGCCTAAAGCCATGGCGAAGGATTTGGCGAGCAAGGTTTTCGCCAGCCCCGGAACACCTTCCAGTATTATGTGGCCGCCTGTGAAGAGAGCAATTAGAGCAGACTCCAAAGCCTCCGACATCCCCACAATAACTTTGCCTATCTCCCTTCGAACGTTTTCCGCAACTCTGAATGCTACTGTTTTCTCAACCACTTCTTAACCTCCTCCTCCACAACACGTAGAACACGTCTCCTCTCAGGGTTGCGCTCTCCACGGATAATCTTACTCAAAGCCTTTGAAAACCTCTTGTACTGGCCTTCCTCAACAAGCCGTATGAGGAGGGCGTAGTCGTCAAGGCCTTCATAGATGTCTTCACGAGGCTTATACCTCCTCACCCTATCCCGCGGAGCTATAGCCAACCCTAAAAACCCGGCGCAGGCCAAAGCAAGGATAATGTATATATCAGCCAACACCCTGACCCCTCCCGTTCAGTCTTTCCAGATATTCCCCGAATTTCGCCAGCATTTCAGGTGTAGGATTAAGCCGGCCGAACCTAACAGGCTCATAGACCTCGTAAAGCGCCTTTACGGCCTCACCCACATGTGTAGGCAGCCTACCGGTTTTCAGCAACTCCTCCGGTGTAATTGACTTGTCTTCAACTCCGTAAAAGCTGCAGAGCTTGACGAAACAGGCGGCGAAAGTTTGTGACACAGCCTCCGCATATTGCCCCATACTGGAAAGTTTTTGAAACATCGTAAGCTCTGATGAAAACTCCACTCCCTCGGGTTGGGGGACGTTCGGCTTTGGGGTATTGCGTGTAAGCGAGTACCTAACCAGAATAAGGCCCACGACCGCCGCCGCTAAAAACAGGTTGAGGACGAGCCAGAACGAGACGTTGTAAAGTAAAGATTCCATGTTAACTCATCCTCAGTATCTCGTTTTCAACTGTGTAGAAACTGACGTAGCTTTTATCAAGCCAGATTACCTCTATCAGGTCCTGTACTTCCGCCGTCGCGGTGAGCAGGTCTTCCGATGTTAGGATATATGTGAAAGGGCCTTGGTAGGGTGGTTCGAAGGATTCTCTGTAGGATGTTATGTACGAGCCGGCGAAAACCTTCAAGTACTGCTTGAAATCCATGTAGGTCAAATAGGGATTGCCGTAGTAACCTGTCACGTTAGCCGGTGCAGAGAAATACACCGTGACGTATGATGCTGTCCGGGCTGTGTCGGCGGTGACATTTACCGCCTCTATCTTGAATCTATGTTCAAAATATGTGACCCTGAGCTCGGTAAGCTGGGTGTTGACCTCGAGCTCCAAGGTATAGGTCGGCATTAGCTGCTGCGGCGAGCTCAGCTCCACCACGTGTTTTCCAGGCGAAGTTACGAAGTAGGCGTAGCCATATAAGTTTGTAAACACAGCCTTCTCATCATGCTTCACTAAAAGCCGCGCTACCGGCATGGTGCTTTGAACGACCCCGTCAACGACGGAGCGCTCAACCCTTACTCGGAGAAGGTAGGGTTTTGACGGAGCCTCCCCGAAGGTGAAATCGTACTTGATGCTGCTCCGGGTCAGGGGCGGGGATATGGTGAATAGGTTAAACAGTAGGAGTATGAGGACTACGCCTAGGATGAGTGCTAAACGTCTGATGTTCAACCACTATGGACACCTTTAAACCATATCTTATCTTTTTCCGAACATAGTTCGTGGCTGGTAGTTCATGCTTTAATAAACGTGTAAACCCATGCTATGGTGGATTGGATGAAGAATCTGTTGCCGTGGAGGAGGTAAGCCGCCTTGAGCTGCTTGAGGACGGGTCCACCGTCCATGTAGAGGGTAACCTTTCATGGTTTGTGGAACGTGGTTATGGTGACCGGAGGCAGGACGGCCGCTGGTGTTTTAGCATGGTTGAAACCCTTTACCTAGTGAAGAACAACAAAACCGTTGTTTACAGGGACGGCGTCCAGCTGGGCTTTAATGAGCTACTCTCAACATACATTAAACTGGATGGAAACGTTTGGCGAGACTATGTGATATACATGGATTTGCGTAAGAGGCGGTATGTCGTCAAGGAGGGTTACAGCCCGAAGCTCAGGTTCAGGGTCTTCGAGAGAGGGACATACGGGGAGAAGCCAGCGAAATATGTCGTCATACCGCTCTACGAAGGTGAGAGCATCGAAGTGGAGGAGCTTCTATCACTTCTCAAATCATGCCGTGCAATGAACAAAACAGCGGTGGTCGCCGTCCTCGACAGAAGGAACGAAGTAGTCTACTACCAGGCCTCGCTCGTCGACCTCAGGAACAAGTAGCAGCCATGGCGGGGTATCTGCGGCTGACGCGGCCGCCTAACGCCATCTTGATGTTTTTGGCCGTTTTGGTCGGCGTTGTTTTCTCTGAGCAGAGAGCCGTCAGCGCCATCCATATTGCTCTCGCCTTCCTAACAGCCTACGGGTTGACGGGGTCTTCGATGGCGTTGAACGACTATTTCGACAGGGAGGTTGACGCGGTCAACAACCCTACGAGACCAATACCTTCTGGTAGTGTTTCTCCAAGTTCAGCTATAGGACTCTCCGCAGTGTTGGGGGCTCTCGGCCTGGTTTCCGCAGCCCTCATCTCGCCTCAGAGTCTTGTGGTGGCTTCGGCTGCGTTTTTGGCGGCTTCGACGTATAACTGGAGGTTGAAGAAGACAGGCCTGCCTGGGAACATGGTGGTCAGCTTCACGGTGGTTGCGCCGTTTTTATACGGCTCCGTTATATCGGATGGCTTAATTTCGGGCAGGGTTGGAGTGTTCGCGCTCCTTGCGTTCTTGGCCAACACGGGGAGGGAGGTAATCAAGGGGATGACCGATGTGGAGGGAGATGCGCGGCGTAATGTCATGACTGTAGCGAGGGTGCGTGGGATGTCCGCTGCGGCGAGGCTCGGTGCAGCACTCTACCTTACAGCGGTGGCCTTGAGCCCACTACCCTACTTGCTGGGGGTGGCTGGCCCTCTATATCTGCCGGCCGTTGCCTTGGCGGATGCGGGCTTCATCTACTCAAGCTTTAAACTGCTCAAGAACCCTGACCCCGGAACTGCGCGGAAGCAGAAAAACCTGACTCTGGTCTGGATGCTTACCGCTCTCCTCTCCTTCCTGCTCGGCGGCCTGTATCAGGTAGGCTAAATCTCCGCCAGAATAGTGCACGGCGCGCTGTCAACCTCCTCCACCAACAGGGGCGCGATAACTACGCGCTTATAGTCCACAGGCTTACCTAAGAGGTCCATGTCCTCAACGATTAAGAAGCTCCGCCCCTTCAGGAGCAGGCGGTGGGCCTCGCGGCCGACCTCCCGAAGCAAAGGGGAGGATATGGAGATGGTGTCGATGCCTAAGGCTCTGAGGTTACTGAATTTTCTGAGATAGCCTGCGGCCTCGGCCGAGAGGCAAGGCCCACGCCGCATGTAGGTCATGGGGTCTGTCTGCCTAAACTTCTGGAACCCTGTCCTGATTAAAAGAATGTCGGTTTTGTGGAGAAGGTGTTCGAAGGGGTGCAGGTCGGTGTCCTGTATTAGCTCGCCCGAGTTTTTTGGTATGTCGACGAGTGTGGGTTTTTCAAAGACCAGCTCCTCCGCCGTGTAGCTGTGTATTTTACGGCCTTCCACATCGAAGTGGTTTGGTGCATCCACATGTGTTCCCAAGTGGTTATACAGCTTCAAAAAAAATGTGTTGCTACTGTCTCCTTTGGCAATTTGTTTCACCGGCTGAACCTCGAGTCGGGGGCCGTCGTCGTAGCAGGGCGTGGTGGATGAGAGCTTGTGGGACAGCATGACCCACATAAATGGCCATCCGCACGTCCTTATATCAACTCGACGCCATAACGTAAAAACAACAGGGAAAAGGCGGGACATATTTTTATTACGGGCGGTTTGGTTTAACAACGTGGCCCCTGAGGGTGTTTTAAGGCTTGGTTACTGGGCTGGGATGGAGCAGTATGACCCTGTTGAGCTTCTCGAACACGCAATACACGCCGAAGCGGTCGGCTTTGACATAATTATAGCCAGCGACCACTTCCACCCATGGAGCGACAAGGGAGGTCAGGCTGGGTTCCCGTGGATTTTCCTAGCGGCCGTAGCTGAGAGGACGAGCAAGGTCGAGGTCGGGACCGCGGTCACCACCCCGCTTTTCCGCTACCATCCCGCCATCGTGGCACAAGCCTTCGCAACCCTCGACTACCTATACCCGGGCCGCGTCTCGATAACCGTGGGAACGGGCCACGCCATGAACGAAACACCTCTCGGGTTTGAATGGCCGGGTTTCAAGGAGAAGGTCGGCAGACTCAAAGAAGCCATAGAGATAATCCAGCTTCTCTGGAAAGGAGATTTTGTCACCTACGAGGGAAACTACTACAAGATTAAGACGGCGAAGCTTTACACAAAGCCGAAGATGAAGATACCGATGTATGTGGCCACCTCGAATGCTACGGTTGCTGAGATAGCTGGAGAGAAATGTGACGGTATTCTGACAAACCCGCGCGGCCTAGAAAAATATATCGAGATAATAAACGCCTTCGAGAGGGGGGCTAGCAGGGCTGGGAAAGACCCATCCCAGCTCAGCAAATGCCTTGAGTTTAAGGTCTCCTACGACCATGACTACGACAGGGCATACAGGTCTGCCCTCTTCTGGGCCCCGACAGCGATTCCGCGCGAGAAACGTGAGAAAGTCTCCGACCCACGCGTCTTGGAAGCCTTGGTCGGGGAGGAGGAGAGAAAGAAAATCAAGGAGACCTGGCTGATCACAACGGATGTCGACGACATCTTCAAGTCCCTAGCCTACTTTCTCAAGCTTGGGTTCGACCGTGTCTACATACACAGCGCCAGCCCAAACGAGGAGAGATTTCTAAACCTACTCGGCCGCGACATCCTCCCATGGATGCGGGAGTTTTATGAACAGCTCGGCCGGCCTGTTAGGCCTGTCCTCGAATAGCTAAGCCGTCACGCTCTGATGCCAGCGGAGAATGTATTCGGGGAGGCGGAAGCCCTTGCTTTCGAGGCTTTCCACCAGGAGTATCGGGAGCGGGCTGAGGGCGAAGGCTGCGTAGATGTAGAAGCGGTTGGGATAACCGGGTTCTCTGCCTGCCGGTATCTCCAACACAGCGTCCGCCATGGACGCTATTGTGCTGTCGGCGTTCCCGACGACGGCGGCGATCTGCCCACCCATACGTCTGAAGCTTTTACACCATGTTGATACGATCTCGGTCTCTCCACTGCTTGAGATGACGATCAAAAGGTCTCCCTGCCGGGGTGCCGGCGTGCTTGTCTCCCTCGCGACATAGACCTGGTCCCCGATTGCCCTCTTGATGTGTCCCACACGTACGGCCGTCATCCGCGCGACCTCGTAGCTGCTGCCGAGGCCTGCGAAGAAGGCCAAGCTTCTTGTCTCAAGCTTGGTTGTAACGAAGTTGTAGAAATCCGAGTTAATGCTTTTGTCGACAACTTTGCCAGCCTCCAACGCAACCTCCCGAGCATACTCGTAGGCTTTGCTCGGAAGGGCTTTGTGGCTTAGCGTTTCGGCTATGGCGTGGAAGATCACTCCGCTCCCCAGTATGAATGTGTCCTCCATGATTCCCACGTCGCGGAAGATTTTCGCCTCCTCGGCCTCATGGACCTCCTCCCGGCCCATCAGCTCAAGGACGCTTCCGTATTTTGAGGCGATCTTGGCCAGCGGTGAGTTTAGGTCGGAGGTGACTAGATCTATTGTGTAGTCGCGGAAAGCCCCGGTTTTGCCTATGTAGGAGGCAAGGTTCTGGGCGTCGACGAGGGGTGTGATGGACCGGCCGGAACCCGAGTTTATGAGCAGACATACACGGCCAAATCTTTGCTTGAGTACGGGGGCTGCATCGCTTATCTCTCTCCCCGGAAACCCTATGTCCCCGCGGTCGACAACTATTTTCCCATCCCGCATCTTCGACATCTCGCTCACAGCTATGCTTAATGCGCCCTTCGACCGGCCCTCACCGAGCGGAATGATTACGCCTGCCGACTGAACATCGTGCAAAAGCCTCTCAAGGTCGTCTATTTTGACGCTGCTTATGTTGTGGTAAATGCGGTTGATGTAGCCGAGGCTAGAAACAGTTTCGGTCAAAACCATCCAACAACAAAGCATTCAACCCGTTTATTTAATGATTGTCTTCGTTGAAATTTACCCTTGGTTTGTCTCCTTTCCCGTTCTTCCTACCCTTCTTCCTTGTTTTAATACCACAGTTTGGGCATACCTCTGCGTCCTTATAAGCCGTCATACACCTAACACTGTAGTAGAAGCCTTTACTATAAACAGGCTTATTTAATCGCGCTTGTTAAGGCGTCGAGGGCGGAGGGAGTTCTGTTCCTAACCCCCAAATTCTGCGAACCAGCTCTCTACGATTACATGATGCCGCCGTTGACCAGGCTTGGCGACCCCCGCCTCCAAACCATCCCTGTACAGGATTGTTAAATAAACATAACTTTTCCTGTTTCTAGGAGATGGGTGCAAATGATATGGTAACCTACCATGGAATAGCATTAAACGTAAACACAGACTTTTCCAAGTTTTACGGCATAAGGCCATGCGGCATGGACTCGGAGATAATGACCTCCATGGAGAGAATCTTAGGGATGAAGGTCGGTTTAGAGGAGGTGAAAAAAGGTTTTTTCAGAAAAGCTGGCCAGACTAAACAGGAAACCTGTTTATGCGGCTGCCAACATCCTTATTTAAATGCTATGTGAAGTTGAATATGTTATTTAAGACATTAAATGAAAAAAGGGGAAGGAAGGAGGGGAAGGGGTTTGGCTGGGCCCCAGCAGCAAGCCTAAGACCCCAGACACCGGGATTATAATCATTTAGCCCGCTGGCCTATATTGTGCCAGCGATTATAAATAAACAGCCCCCGCTGTGTATATGTTCTGGGGTTTTCCCCTTGCTGCCGGGGGCCTATCCCGGTGTCTGATTCTCCGTCAGTAGTTGTTTGAGCTTTTTGACTAATGTCCAGCATTGTTTTCCGTTGGGTATGGTGTCGTAGTATGCCATTGCCAGCCTGTTGATTGCTTGGCGTAGCCTCCCATCATACAGCTTCCAATGTTTATTTTTCCTCGATTTTACAGGCCTGTATAGTCCTAGGAGCTTCTTGATACCTCTTAGTGGGCTGTTGGCGAAGTCTACGTATGCCATAAGCTCGGCCAGCGCCTCTTTCCCCGACGGACTGTTAATGTTCAGCTCACTGGCAAGTCTATTATAGGCCGGGTATCTCCTGCCGGCCTCAGCTATCTTAAGAGCTAACTCATCCATCTGCTCCTCTATGGCTTTTATAGCTGGTTTCAGCGCATTCCTCTCATTCTCCGATAGGGTTTTTGATTTGTTTAGTAGCTGTTGGTGGAGGTTTAAGCTTTTATTATGAGCTTGATCTTTTGGAGGTTTGGGGGTTTGCTTGTGGCTCTCTGAAGATTAAGGTTGTCCTTGGATATTCCTCTGTGTATGGCTAGCCATGGTTTCAGGATTGATGCCCTATTCTCACAGTTGTTGGTATGTATGTTTCCTCTAGCATACTCTTTCATGTTCGAGGCCTAGGGTTTGGATGTAAAGCTGTCTGTGTAGATTCTGGAGCCAGGCTCCACGTTCCTTAAGACAACCCTGACAACGGCCCCGCTCTCCACATCCGTAGATGGAAGGCAGCGC
>OGCH01000759.1_pt1 | contig 14831 bp, 17 predicted proteins | sample 1570111 | NCBI WGS metagenome assembly OGCH01 (sample SAMN03436243, study PRJEB24508) | hot springs metagenome | biome: Desert Springs; feature: Hot Springs; material: Water | place: USA: Great Boiling Spring, Nevada | collected 2008-12-01 | depth 0 m m | reverse complement strand
GCATGGATACCCCTCACGATTTCACTGGGTGGGCTATCTTTCAGCAGATAGCCTGTGGCGCCCGCTTTGATGGCTTCGAACACATTTTGGTCGTCGGCGTAGATGGTCCAGATAAGCACCTGCACGCTGGGCATTAGGCTTTTGATACGCCGTGTGGCTTCGATGCCGTCCATGCGAGGCATCCGAATGTCCATCACCACTACTTGCGGTTCGAACTGCAGAGCCAGTTGCACGGCGCGCTCGCCATTCTCGGCAGTGCCGAGCAGGTCCACCGCCTGCTCCGCTTCCAAGATGCAGGTTAGATGGTCGCGCATTTGCGGCTCGTCCTCTGCAATAATAACGCGTACTTTGTCCATCATCAAGCCCCCCTATGGTCGGCTTCAACAGGCACTTTGAACTCGACGCAGGTGCCTGCCCCAACCGCACTGCGCAGGGCGAATTGTCCGCCAAGGCTCTCGATGCGTTCCCTCATGCTTTCCATCCCGAAGCCAGACAGCACCTGGGCTGGGTCGAAGCCCGCGCCATCGTCTTTGATTCGCCCGACCAATTGCTTCTCCTGCAGGTGAATTTCGATGCAGATGGTGCGCACGCCTGTGGCATGCTTGGCGATGTTATTCAGGGCTTCCTGCACCACGCGGGTGAGCATCAGCTTCTGAAGGGGTGAAAGCGCGGGGAGCGGTTCAGGACATTCGAACTGGAGTTCGGTTCCCAGCCGATCGGCGATTTGCCGTGCCATCTGCTGCAGTCGCTGCCGCAGATCGATTTCGTCGCTCGTGTGCAGATGCTGGATGACGAGACGGGTTTCGTCTAACGCGCTCCGCAGCAACTGGATTTGCTCCTGCAGGAGGCCGGTATGGTTATCGCTTGGGTCGGAGGCACGGTGCTGCTGGCATATCCGTTCCAGCCCCATAATCGCTTTGACGAGGGTGCTGCCCAATCCGTCATGGAATTCGCGTGCGATGCGCTCACGCTCCCGACTGAGTTCAATCTGCTCGCGCAGCTCCGCCAGCTCCGCCCGATACTCCAGATGGGTACGGTGAACTTGATGGATCAACCATGCCAGCAACCCCATCGCCACGATGCGATAGCCGAAATCAGTCCAGAGTCCCGACGGCAGTGGCTGACAGGCGATAAGATAGCCGAACGCAGCCAGCCCTATCATCACAAAGAGGGCCCGCGTGGTCATCACCGCTGCTTCCGAGGTGAGCAACATCATATAGAGCAGCCACGCCTCGCTGGCGTACCTGCCTGTCATCGCCACCACCACCGAAATCACCAGAATATCGTAGGTGGCTAACGGGATGGTGAACGAATACATGACATGCGGGTCGCGCAGCCCGACCCATGTGCGCGCAACCGCCGAGATGATGCCCAGCAGCGCAAGCGTCAGAACCTGCCAAGGGCTTAAATCGAGCGTGCCCTGCCCATAGCGCATCAAGCCCCACGCAATGGTTGCCAGCACCACCATCCAGACGCTGGTGTTGACGCGCGTGAAGCGCTGATACTGGCGTCTTAATCGGGTCGACACCCACCATCACTCCCCTTGAGCCATGGGCGCAGACTGGGGGCTGAAGCCTGCCTGTTCGATGCGGCGCTGGATGGCTTCTTCCTGAACCTGCGCGGGGTCAAACTGCACCTGCACGCGCTTCGTGCCCAGCTCGACCGTCACTTGCACCACGCCTGCCAGACCGCTCAACGCACGCCGAATCGCCTGCACGCATCCCTCACAGGTCATGTCGGGAACGACCCATTCCCGCACTCGCTTTGGCTCCACTTTAGTTAACCTCCAGCAGAGTATACCCTATACGGTATACTTTTCGCGTGAATCGACGGAGCGTTTTCTGGCTATGGTTGCTGTTGACAGGTGTTGCGCTGGCAGATCGCGCTGCATGGATGAGCAGTGCGGAGAGCATCTTGCCGAGCGACTTGCGTGCCCATCTGGAGTTTATCGCTTCGGATGCGCTGGAGGGACGCGACACGCCCTCGCGCGGGCTGGACATCGCAGGGATGTATATCGTGTCGCACCTGAAGCGCTGGGGGCTAAAACCGGGTGGCGAGAACGGTACCTACTATCAGCGGCTGACTATTCGCACCGATCGGGTGCGCACGGAAGCCAGCTGGGTACGGCTTGGTGAGCGGGAATTTCGCTATGGCGACGGCTTCGTCGCGCGTGCCGTGCCGCTCTCTATCAACGCACAGCCCGTCTATGTGGGCTATGGCTGGTCGAACCCCACCCAGAGCATCGACCCCTATCGCGGGCTCGATGTGCGCGACAAGGTGCTGGTGGTGCTGAGCGGTTTTCCGCGCGAGGTGAGGCAGTTGGGCACGCAGAAAGCCGAAGAGCAAGGCTGGATTAGCCCGGAGGAGAACGCGCGGCGGCGAGGGGCACGCGCCATTCTCCGCATCGATCCTGCGCTTGTCGACCGGCTGGAACGGCAGAGCCGCATGTGGGTGAGGCGGCGCATCGTGGAAGAGCTGGAAGGCGATGAGCAAAGCTTTCCCCTGCTTATCCCATCCCGTGAGCTGTTGCAGGCGCTCTGCCAAGGCGAATCGGTGAGCGCGGACGAGCTGCTCCAGCGTGCCGAATCGGGCGAAGCGGGTGAACCCTTTATGTTTCGCGCCAACAAACGCCTCCAAATCGAAGTTGCGGTGGAGACCACACGCGAGTACGCTCATAATGTGATTGCGATTGCGGAAGGGCGCGACCCACAACTCAAAAATGAGTATGTGGTGGTCGGCGCGCACTTAGATCATGTGGGGATGGGCACGCCGCGCCAGCCCGGCGAGGATGTCATCTTCAACGGTGCTGACGATAACGGCTCTGGCGTCGTGGCGCTGCTCGAAATCGCTGAGGCATTAGCACACGGTGCGCGCCCCCGACGCTCTGTTATCTTTATCTGGTATGTGGGCGAGGAAAAAGGGCTGTGGGGTTCACGCCTCTTCACCGAGAAGCCGACCGTGCCCCTGCACAATATCATCGCCAAGATTAATCTCGACATGGTTGGGCGCAGCCGACAGCCCAGCGACACCAAGAATCCTAACCTGTCGGAACCCGACGAAATCTATGTGATAGGTCCCAGGCTTGCCAGTCCCGATCTGGGCAAGGTGCTGGAGCAGGTGAACAACCAGTATCTACGCCTGCGCCTCAACCCGCGCTATGATGACCCAAACGACCGCGAGCAACTTTTTTATCGCAGCGACCACTATAGCTTTGCCAGCAAGGGCATCCCCGTCATCTTCTTCTTCAGTGGGTTGCACGCCGATTACCATCGTCCCAGCGACCATGTGGAGCTGATCGATTTCGAGAAGATGGCGAAGGTGGCGCGCACCGTTTTGGGGCTGGTGTGGACGCTGGCGGAGCAGCCAGAGCGCCCCGCCGCCCTGAAAGAGACCCGCTCCGTGCGAATCCTGTCCAACTGAGCCATTCCAACCAATCCGACATGTCTGACATGTCTGACCAATCTGGCTTGAAAATCTCATGGGAGCAGGCGGCGCAGGCGTTGCAGGCTGCGCTGGAGAGGCTACATGTGCCGTTTGACGCGCAAGCCTTCGGCTGGGAAGGCGTTCTGGCGCGTGAATACAAGGCGCACGCGGGCGAAGCGCGCGGCATGGGCTGGAAGGGCATCAAACGCTACGGGCTGGGACGCCCCCCCATTATCCCTGCCCAGTTCGCGCTCCGCTACTTCGAAATCGAACCGGGCGGCTACTCCAGCCTCGAAAAGCATCAGCATGTGCATCTGATTGTGGTGCTGCGGGGGCGTGGGAAGGCGTTAGTGGGGCAGCGCGTGTTCGACCTGCAGCCTTTTGACCTGCTCTATGTGCCGCCGAATATGCCCCATCGCTGGATAAATCCCTACGCGGAGCCGTTCGGCTTCCTCTGCCCCGTGGATGCCGAGCGCGACCACCCCCAACCCATAAGCGACGAGGAATGGGAAGCCCTCCGCCAAAACCCCGAAACCGCCCCATGGGTGTTTTAGGAGACGAAGAGCCCAAGATGTGTCTGCAGGAGAGGCTACAAATATAGCGAATCACCCAAGCGGGTGAGAACCGATGGGACGCTGGCTCGGTTATATGGCTTGCTGGCTCGGATTGGGCTGTGCCGCCTTTGCTCAACCCCAACAGCCCCAAGTGCTGATAACGGTTCAAGTCGTTGACGAAACCGGCGCGCCTGTTCCCAATGCGGATGTCGGCGTCTGGGGACAGACACAATTTGGAGGAGGGACAGGAGTCGCCTACATCGCCCAGAAACCCTGGAGAACCACCGACTCAAACGGTAGAGCAACTTTTGAGCCTGCAAAACATTACGCAGACTTTGAATCTGTCAAAAGATTTGCGCCTTCCTGGCTGATTCTGGTGTCTGCGCCCAACTTTTTGCCCGCGCGCGAAGTGATAGAGAAACCGCAACTGGGAATGGAACATATCGTGCGCCTGAAGCGCGGGCAGCCCTTCGAGATTATGTTTCGCAACGAGACGGGCAAACCTATGCCCCACCCCCTGCAAGCCGCACTCTTCGAAAGCCGACCGACTCTCCTTGGATTTATCGAAAGTTCGCCGATTACCGACGACGGTTTCGCACTCATCCCGACGCGTATTCATTCTCAATATGGCATGGAGCCTCTTGGTGAAGGTCGCTACCGTATCAGCTTGCCGGAAGGCTATCAAGGCACGCTGTATGTGGTGGTGTTTCATCCGGGCTTTCTGCGGGGCTACACCACCTCGATCAAACCCGATGCGATTCGACAGGGCAAGGCAGAGATAACCCTGCCCAAAACCGCCCAACTGACCATCGAGGTGGACACGCAGCGCGCTCCGAAGACGGAGTTCAAGGGCTTCGCACTCTCAGTCGGAACTGTCATCGATCTCGGTGGTGAATTTGGCACTCTGCTTACTCTCTGGGGAGATAGCCCGAAGGGGAAGCAGCGCTTCACGCTCGACGACCTGCCTGAAGGCGAATATCAGGTGCAGTTGATGGGAATTCCTGTGGACTGGCAGCAGAAGCAGAGCTTCTACATGCGGGAACAGGTGAATCTGTCCGTCGAAAAGCCTGCCGAGCTTAAAATGGCATACGCACCCCCCAACCCTGCTGCCTATCGTGGACGCCTTAATTCAAAAATCACGGTGCTAATGCCCGATGGCTCACCCGCAGCGAACCAACCTTACCAACTCTATGTGCGGGATGAGGCACAGCGTGAGGTGATTGTACACGAAGGCAAGCTGGACAGAAAGGGGCAAGCCACCTTGCGAAATCTCAAAGATAAAACACCCTACTATCTGCGTGTGGCAGGTCGCAAGCGTCATGCAGGGTATCTCTACTTGGGCGATCCGAACTATCCCGTGCGCACCACTTTTCGTGTGCCCCCTGAAGAGGGCGATATGGCACCAGACATCACGCTTTATCCCATAGAGGGCAAAACCAAACGCCATCTGCGCGACTATCGCGGCAAATGGGTCTATATCGATTTCTGGGCGACCTGGTGCGGTCCGTGCAGGGGCGCGCTCGAATCGCTCAAGGCAAAGCTGCCTGAGCTAAAGAAGCGGTACGGCGACCGCTTGGTGATTATGACCGTCAGCATCGATGATTCACCCGACCCGATTAAGCCCTATTTGCAGAAGATGGGGCTTTGGGATGCTTGTGAACACTACTGGGGCGGTTCGGGAGGCTGGGAGTGCCCTGCTGCCTTCGCCTTCGTCGTGACGGGCATCCCCGATGCGGTGCTTATCAACCCCGATGGCAAGATTGTCTGGCGTAGTCATCCGATGACGGGTGCGCCCTTCAACCTGATTGACGCTTCAACGCAGTAGTGGGGCAATCCCGCTGGGATGGCGCAATGTCGCTTGCCATCCAGCGCGCTGCTCATAGGTGTAGCCAATCCGCAGGATGGTGGCTTCGTCGAAGGGCTTGCCGATAATCTGCAGTCCTACGGGCAGCCCGTCCACAAAGCCGCAGGGCACCGATAGCGCGGGCAAGCCCGTTAGGTTCACAGGGATGGTCAGCACATCCATCAGCTTCATCGCCAGCGGGTCGCTCACCAGCTCGCCAATCCGAAAGGCAGGCGTGGGGGCAGTGGGGCACACGAGCGCGTCGAACTGCGCCATCGCCCGATCGAATTCCTGACGCAGCAGGGTGCGCGCCTTCTGCGCCTTGAGATAATATGCATCATAATAGCCTGCCGAGAGTGCGTAGGTGCCGATGATAATCCGCTGGATGACCTCATCGCCGAAGCCCTCGGCACGGGTGCGCTCCATCATGCCGATGTGCCCTCGTTCCTCGCCCACACGCAACCCGTAGCGCACGCCATCATACCGTGCCAAATTGGACGAGCATTCGGCAGGCGCAAGGATATAATAGGTGGGCAAGCCGTATTCCACCATCGGAATGGAGGTCTCCTCCACGATGGCGCCCGCCTCCTCCAGCACCCTAATTGCCTCATGCACGCGTTGTGCCACTTCAGGCTGCACACCCTGCGCGAAGAACTCGCGCGGCACACCCAGCCGAACCCCCTTCACTTCTGGGCGCAGTGCTTCGCGGTAATCGGGCACAGGCACCTCTACACTCGTTGCGTCCAGTGGGTCCTTGCCTGCAATCACATTCATCACAAGAGCGCAATCGGCGACGGTTTTGGTGAGCGGTCCAATCTGGTCGAGCGAGGAGGCGTAGGCGATTAGCCCATAGCGGCTCACGCGCCCATAGGTGGGTTTCAAGCCGACCACGCCGCAATAAGAAGCGGGCTGGCGGATGGAGCCGCCTGTGTCGGAGCCAAGCGCCGCCACAGCGAGATGCGCTGCCACCGCCGCCGCCGAGCCACCTGAAGAGCCACCTGGCACCCGCGATAAATCCCATGGATTATGCGTCGGGTGGAACGCTGAATACTCGGTGGAGCTGCCCATCGCAAACTCGTCCATATTGGTCTTGCCCACCAGCACGGCGCCTGCCGCTTTGAGCCGCGCCACCACCGTCGCATCATAAGGCGGCACATAGTTATGGAGGATGCGCGAGGCGCAGGTGGTGCGTATTCCGCGTGTGCTGATATTATCTTTTATTGCGATGGGGATGCCCAGCAGCGGGTTCCACTCGCCTGCATCGAGGCGTGCCTGCGCTTGGCGTGCCTGCTCCCGTGCCACCTCTGGGGTCAGCGTGATGTAGGCGCGGATATGAGGCTCTAACCGCTCTATCTGCGCCAGCACCGATTCGGTCAGCTCCACAGCGGAAATTTCGCGTCGTCGCAGTCGCTCACTCAATTCCGACAGGCTCAGTTCATGCAGCTCCATCTACTCCTCCACGATGCGGGGCACAATAAAAAGCCCATCGCGTGCTTGCGGGGCGTTCGCCAACGCCTCCTCACGAGGCAAGGGCGTGCCCGGCACATCCTCCCGAAAAGCGTTGTAGACGGGAATAGAGTGCGAGGTGGGTTCCACCTCATCGGTGGGCAACGCTTGCAGCCGCTCGAAATGGCGCATAAGGGCGTTGATATGCCCCATCAACTGCAGGAGCTTCTCATCTGATAGCTCCAGCCTCGCCAGCTTCGCCACATGCCGCATCTGCTCGAGGGTCAACGCCATGCCCGTTCACTCCAGATAGCAGATTATACCCACTATGGGGTAAAATGGCGACTGGCGAGATGAGCGAACCGAGGCGGATTGTGGTGTTGACGCGGGCGGGGCTGGGCGATGCCGTGTATGTGATTCCGGCGTTGCGGGCGTTGCGTCGACGCTATCCGCAGGCACATATTACGGTGATTACGGGTAAACGCGGCTACCCCCTGCTGCAGCGATGCCCCTATCTGGACACGCTCTACCTGCGCCACCTCGGAAATGGGCTGATCGGCAAGCTGCGTGAGATTATCCGCTTACGCCGAGGACGCTATGACCTCGCCGTCATTCTGGACAACAGCGACGAGAAACTGCTTCACACTTTTCTGGCGGGCATCCCGCGCCGGGTGGGTGGAGTCAAACGCTATTTCGGGCGACTGCTGACCGACCCCGTGCCTGTAGACCCGAACTGGCACCAGATTAACGACCTGAATCGGGCAGTGGTGGCACGGCTGGGTTGCGACACATCGGACTGGCGGCTGGAGCTTTCCCCCGACCCGAAAGCGGCGGCGAGCCTCGCCGCCAAACTGGAGCAGGCAGGCTATCGGGGTGAACGCCCGCTGGTGGGCATCAATCCGGGTGCCAGCGCGCCCAACAAACGATGGTTCCCCGAACGCTTCGCGCAAGTGGCGGACGCGCTGCTAAAGGCAGGGGTTGCTGTGATGGTACTGGGTGCAAAATCCGATATGCCCGAAGTGGAAGCGATGCTGTGGGTGATGACCCATCGCCCCCTCGTCTTGGTGGGACAGCTTAGTTTGGACGAACTCATTCTGTGTCTGGGGCAGCTTGATGTGCTGATCAGTGGCGACACGGGACCCGCGCATCTGGCGGCGGCGATGGGCACACCTGTAGTAGGGCTGTTCGGACCCAGCAAGGCACGCCATTTTGCCCCCATCGGTAAGCAGCATGTTATCATCGACCGCTCCTCCCTGTGCGCACCCACATGCACGATCGAAACTTGCCAGAATCAGCGAGCATGTATGCTGGCGATACAGGTCAAAGATGTGCTGGAGGCTGTTTATGGATGGCTCGAGCAAGCGCGTTGTTGTGGTTCGCCCGGACGAGAAGTTAGGTGAGGTACTATTAGCTACCCCCGTCTTTCAAGCGCTTAAACTGTTGTTTAAGGAGAGCCATATAGAAACGTGGGTGCCTCCGCAATGGGCGGGCGTGATAAACGGCTCTTCCTGGCTGGATGCGGTGCGAGGTGTGCCCTACCGTCCGCATGGGCGTGCGTTTTGGCGGCTATTTTTTGCACTGCGTGCGCTGCGTCCCCATGCGGTACTGATTCTGCGTCCAGATACTCGCCGACACGCGCTGATAGCCTACTTGGCGAGGGTACCAGTTCGCGCGGGCGCGGTGCAGCGACGCCCTGCGATTGCGAGATTGCTCACCCATGTCGCTCACTTTGAGCATTCGATGCATCAGGTGGAGCGCAATCTGGCAGTTGCGGAGACATGGTTAGGCATGCCACTCCCTCGCTACCCCCTGCACTTCGCTCCTGCGCAGCCTGGCGCGCTGCCTGCTGAACTGAAAGGTATTCCCAAAGGGGGCTATGCCGTGCTGCATCTCAGTACGGGCGGGGTTCAACCGCGTTGGCTGCCGGAACGATTTGCAGCGGTTGCAACCTTTCTCACCCAGAAATATGGGTTGTTGCCCGTGCTTTCTGGGGCGCCCGATGCATGCCCGATGAGCGAGCAGTGCCTCCCATCAATCCGAGGGACGGCACTCAATCTGGTCGGTCGGCTTACGATTCTCGATTTGGCAGAGGTACTGCGCCATGCGCGCTTGCTTGTGAGTGTGGACACGGGAGTGGTACATCTGGCGGCTGCGGTGGGCACACCATGTGTGAGCCTCCACTTCCGACGCGACTACCCACCTCATCAGTGGCATGCGTGGCAGGTACCGAACAAGGTGGTAGTTCCGATGCAACACTGTGAAGGCTGCACCCCACAGCGATGTCAGCCACATCCAAAGAGGTGCGTCACTTCGCTCCAAGTAGAGCAGGTGATCGCGGCAATCGAGGAGCTGCTTTGCACGCTATGAGGATTTCGAACATCGCCGCTGAGTGAGCGTCTATATCCATGGTGAGCTGCCATCGACATGGGTATCCTTGGATTAGGTTCTGGGCTTGCCCCGTCGGGCGAGCAGGCGGAACGGAACGGGAGGCACACGGAGTTGGACATGCCGTCGTGGGCAGAGGCGACCCTCATCGCGCGGGCACAGGCGCAGGATGACACAGCGTTCGACCAGATTGTGCGCCTCTATGCCGACCGCATCTATAACTATGTGCGCCGCATGGTCGGCCACCCGCAGGATGCGGAAGATATCACGCAGGAGGTGTTCCTGCGCGCCTATCAGGGACTGCACCAGTTCGACGGGCGCGCCAGCTTCAGCACATGGCTGTTTCGAATCGCCACCAATTTATGCATCGATCACAAGCGACGCCAGCAACGGCGGGTGCAGACCGTGCCCTATCATCGGGACGAGGAAGAAGAGGAAGAGGGCGACTGGGAATTTGCCGACACCAGCCAGCCCAGCGCCTTAGACCAACTCCTGTCGAAGGAGCTGGAGACGATCGTGGAGCAAGCTGTCGAGAGGCTCTCGCCCAAGCTGAAGACGGTTTTGCTGCTTTATGATGTGGAAGGTTTGAGCTATGAGCAGATTGCGGAGACGCTGGGCATCCCGATAGGGACGGTGAAATCGCGCCTGTTTGCTGCACGCGAGCAGGTGCGCAAACAGGTGGAACAGTATTTGCGAGGTGAATCGGAATGAGCTGTTGGCGATACCAGAGGCTGCTGTGGAGCTATGCCGATGGGGATTTGAGCGCAGTGGAGCGGGCTGCCATAGAGCAGCATCTAACACGCTGTGCGCGCTGCCGCCATACACTGCAATCGGTGCAGCGGACTCGACAGGCGTTGCAATCGCTGTCGCGCTACCGTGCCCCCGAATCGCTTTTGGAGCGGGTGCATGCCGAGATAGCGAGCCGCCACACTGAGCGCGTCGCTGCACCAAGTGGCATGCGCCTAAGGCTGAGTTGGCGTTGGGCACTTGCGCCTGTGTTGGGCGTGCTGGTAGCCCTGCTCTGGTGGTGGAGCCAGTCGCCTAACCCGACGCCGCCACAGCCCTTCCCTGAGGTGGCGGTCACCTCGCAGGAATACGCTGAAACCTGTATCGAGATGCATCAGCAGTTGGAGATGGCAGACTGGGCAGGCACGCCCACTGCTAACTATCTCATCACCACGGGGTTCACGCGATGAAAAAACTGGCTTTGCTTGGTGTCGGGCTTGGGCTACTGGGATTGGGATGGGCGCAGGAGCGACCCATCGAATGGCTGCAGCGCGCTGTCCGCGCCGAGCAAGCACTTACCGTGAGTGGGGAGCGCATCACTGAGTTCCAGCGGGGTGAGCATCGCCAACAAATCGTGGAGCGGTTCTGGCGGCAAGGGGCACGCGCCTTCCGTATTGAAGTGGTGAAACCCGCCGAACGGAAAGGTGAAATCCTGCTCTTTCAGGGCGATAAGTGGCTGCTCTATCGACCCGATGCGAAGGAAGCCGTTGTGCTACCGATGCCGCCTCCGATGCATGAGATGACGCTCAAACGCCTCCTACTGGCGGTGCAGCGTCAGACGATGAGCCTCACCATGCAACCTCCCGAAACGGTGCTGAACCGTCCCTGCATCGTGCTGATGCTGCAACCGCAGGGATCGCCTCCGAAGCCCACCGCGCCGCCTTTTGCCCCGACACGCCACCCAGAGCCAATCCAGAGCATCACGCTATGGATCGATCGGGCAACGGGGCTGGTACTGCGCCGTGAGGTTCGTTTTCGCGGTTCGGAGGCGATGGTGCGAGTGGAGTTCACCCGTTTGGAGCTGCCGGATCGGCTTGCACCCGAACTGTTTCAGCTTCCGGAGGGGGTGTCGCTCCGCACGCCGAGCGAGGGTCGTTTCGAGAGTTTAGAAGAGGCGCAGAAAGCGGCGGGCTTTACCCTCCGCTTGCCGCATTATCTGCCCGACGGCACGAAGCGGGAGAGTATTATTGTGAGGCGTATGCGGGGGCATGTGCTGGTCGCTATTCGCTATCATTGTCCGCAAGGCGATTTCACCCTCTTTCAAACGCTGGTGCCGCATGCCGATTTCCAGCTGCCGCGCCCGCCGCGCCGTCGTCCGTTGAACGCTCACTTCTGGCGGGCAGGCGACTACTGGTTCGGATTGGTTGGCACCCTTTCGAAGGCGGAGATGGAACGCATCGCCCGCTCGGTGCCCAAGTGAGGTTAGCCCCTCCCGAACCGCCCGTACGGGTGCGGTTCCCGCACCCTAATTTTCGAACCTTTCATCGAGGTGTTCACAGCGGGCTGCCCTTTGTGTGATGAGGCGGTTCGACGGGTGCAAAATGCGGTCGCCCAGTGCGGCTGCCAGGTCATCACTCGAGCGCCCGACAGCGCCGAAGCACAGCGGTACGGCATTCAGGCAGTGCCTGCAATTGTGGTTGAGGGGCAGCTCCTCTTCACAGGGGTTCCTACGCAGGAGCAAGCGAATGTCCTGTTAGGATGACGGGTGATAGCTACACCTCCCCCGCGTGCAGGTGCAAGGTACCCAGTAGCAGCCAGAGCGGAAGCAACGCACACAAACGCAGGCATGTCATAATCATTATGCATGTCAAGGTTTTGGGGGAAGTGGACGATAGGGACGGCTGGCGTGATGCTATTCGCTGGCTGCGCAAGGCGTTCGCACCAAGCTCAGAACACTGTGGTCTGCACCACCGGCATGGTGGCAGATTTGGCGCGGCGTGTGAGCGAACCAGAGGTGGAAGTTCACGCGCTGATGGGTGCTGGCACCGACCCTCACCTCTATAAGCCGACCGAAGGCGACCTGCAGCGGTTGGCAAAGGCAGCGCTGGTGCTTTATAATGGGCTTCATCTGGAGGGCAAGATGAGCCTCATCTTGGAGCGACTGGGGCGTGTGCGCCCCACTGTCGCCGTCGCCGAGGCTATCCCGTCTGCCCTCCTACGCTACCCAGCCGAATCGGCGGCTCGCCGCGCAACCGAAAGCCCACCAGACCCCCATGTGTGGCATGATGTGTCGCTTTGGCGCTATGCCTTACAGCGGGCGACCGATGCCCTCTGTGAACGCTTTCCCCGACACGCAACACTGTTTCAGGCACGCAGCCGACTGTACGACGAGGAGCTGCAATCGCTCCACGAGTGGTGCCAAGCCCAGCTCGCCCAGATACCACCTGAGCAGCGCGTGTTGATTACCTCCCACGACGCCTTTGGCTATTTTGGACGCGCCTATGGACTGGAAGTGCGCAGTTTACAGGGCATTAGCACCCTGTCAGAGTATGGTCTACGCGACCTGCGTTCGCTAGTGGAGTTCATCGTTCAGCGGCGGGTGAAGGCGATTTTTGCCGAGTCGAGCATCTCACCCCGTGCCTTACAAGCGGTGATGGTAGGCTGCCGTCAGCGTGGGCACATCGTGCAGCTCGGGGGTACACTCTATTCCGACGCGCTCGGACCACCTGGCAGTGGGGCAGATACCTATCCCGGCATGATACGCCACAATGTGCGCACCATCACGCACGCTTTGAGGTGAGAAGAGAATGCGATTAGAGATTCGCAACTTGACAGTGGTCTATGATGGGAAGCCCGCTATCCATAATATCACGATGACCTTGCGGGGGGGTGTTCTGACGGGCGTAGTGGGACCGAATGGAGCAGGCAAAACCACGCTGCTGAAAGCGATTCTGGGGCTTGTGCCTCGTGCATCGGGTGAGGTGCTGCTGAACGGGCGACCCTTGGAGCGATCGCGTGGGGAGATTGCCTATGTGCCGCAGCGCAGCAGCGTGGAATGGGATTTCCCCGTGAATGTGCTGGATGTGGTGCTGATGGGCACTTATGTGCAATTGCCACTGGGGCGTCGTCCGGGCAAAGCGGAGCGTGAATGGGCGTTCGAATGCTTGCGTCAGGTCGGGCTGGAGACACTGTGGCATCATCAGATTGGTGAGCTGTCGGGCGGTCAACAGCAGCGGGTCTTCCTCGCTCGCGCACTCGCCCAGAACGCCCCCGTCTATCTGCTGGATGAGCCGCTCGCAGGCGTGGATGCCGCCACCGAACAGGTGATTATCGAGCAGCTGCGCCGCCTCCGCGACGAGGGACGCCTCGTGCTGATGGTACATCACGACCTGCAGACCGTGCGCGACTGCTTCGATGAAGTGGTGCTGCTGAACGAGCATCTCATCGCCATGGGCAGTGTAGACCATGTCATGACACGCGAGAACCTGCAACGCACCTACGGTGGCAAGCTGGTCTTCTTGCAGGATATGGACTAAGAGCCTGTCGAGCTTGGTCTATATGCGAGCGCGCTATTACGAGCCTGCGACAGGTCGGTTCATCTCGGAAGACCCTGCGCGGGACGGGGTGAACTGGTATCTCTACGCCGATGGGCACCCGGTGAATAAGGTGGATGAGGGTATCCTATAGCCATGCTCAATCCAACCATCGACTGGCGCGACTTTATTGTCAGCGATCCGAATATCTGCCACGGGCAGGCGTGTATCAAGGGAACCCGCATCCCCGTCGCCGTCATCTTGGACAATCTGGCAGCGGGGATGAGCGAAACCGAGCTGCTCCAGAGCTATCCTACCCTGACACCCGAAGCCATTCGGGCAGCGCTGGCATACGCCGCCGAGTTAGCCCGCGAACAGCTGCTGCCTCTAACAGGGTGATGCAGTTCAAGATTGACGAGAACCTGCCCGTGGAATGTGTCCAACGGCTACAAGCCGCTGGCTATTCAGCCGAAACGGTTGCTGCGGAAGGGCTGGCGGGTCAACCCGATGCGGTCGTTTTTGCCTTCTGCCAGCAGGAGCAGCGGGTGTTGGTGACACTGGATAGAGGGTTTGGTGATATTCGGCGTTATCCCATAGGCAGCCATGCGGGAATTATTGTGCTGCGTCCTGCGCGTCAGGATCGGGCGATGTGTTTGGCGTTGGTGGAGCAGTTGTTGCCGTTGCTAAGGGAACAGGAGTTGGCAGGGTGTATCTGGATAGTGGAGTGGGGTCGTGTGCGAGTGCGGTCGGCATCAGGCGTTTGAGGATGGTGCGTTGCAGCAGACGCGGGTAAACTTTTTGGGTGCGCGGGGGATAGAGGCGGTGTTGACGATTGATCATACGCGGGGTAATCAGGTGCGTTTGGACTGGTTGCTGTACGATGGACACGGCAACTGGGTGCGCACGATGTCATCCAGCTAC